>JAESGM010000337.1_pt1 | contig 56535 bp, 58 predicted proteins | sample 9269721 | NCBI WGS metagenome assembly JAESGM01 (sample SAMN15720920, study PRJNA650825) | algae metagenome | isolation source: Komarekiella atlantica HA4396-MV6 and co-occurring heterotrophs from... | place: USA: Theobald House, Kauai, HI | collected 2009-07-29
GCCATTTCGACGATGCCCGGCGGATCGTCATCACCGACCGCAAGAAGGACCTGATCGTCAATGACAAGGGCGACAATGTCAGCCCCCAGAAGGTCGAGGGCATGCTCACGCTGCAGCCCGAGATCGTCCAGGCGATGGTCTATGGCGACCGCCGGCCCTATCTCGTCGGCGTGCTCGTCCCCGATCCCGAATGGACGGCCGAATGGGCGGTCAAGAACGACTATCGCTGCGACTTCGCCCAGCTCGCCGATAACCCGCAATATCGCGCGGCGCTGATGGAGGCGGTCGACCGGGTGAACAAGGACCTGTCGGTGATCGAGAAGGTGCGCCGCATCATCGTCGCCGACGCGCCGTTCGGCATCGAGAACGAGCAGCTCACCCCGTCGATGAAGATCCGCCGCCACGTGCTCAAGCAGGTCTATGGCGAGCGGCTCGACGGGTTGTACAAGGGGTAGGAGGGGCCCTCAGCCCCGGAAGGCGTCCTTGGCCGCCCGCCGCGCCGCCAGTTCCTCGACCGAGCGCGCGCGCATGAACGGGTTGGTCGCGCGTTCGAGGGCGATCGTCGTCGGCACGGTCGCCTCGCCCGCGGCGCGCGCCGCCTCGACCGCCGCCAGCCGCGTCGCGATCGCGTCATTGTCCGGCTCCGCGACGACGGCATAGCGGCCGTTCGACAGCGTATATTCGTGCGCGCAGAAGACCTGCGTCTCGGGCGGCAGCGCGGCGAGCGTCGCCATGTTGGCGAACATCTGCGCCGCATCGCCCTCGAACAATCGGCCGCAGCCCATCGCGAACAGCGTGTCGCCGACGAAGACGACGCGCTCGGCGGGCAGATGATACGCGATGTGGCCGGCCGTATGCGCGGGAACGTCGATCACCTCGGCCGTGAGGTCGCCGATGCGCGCGGTGTCGCCGCCTTCGACCAGCCGGTCGAGCGTCGGAATGCGCGCGGCCTCGGCGCGCGGTCCCGTGATCGTCGCGCCGGTCGCGGCCTTGATCTCGGCATTGCCGCCGGTGTGGTCGGGGTGCCAGTGGGTGTTCCAGATCTGCGTGATCCGCCAGCCGCGCGCCGCGGCGGCGTCGAGCACCGGGGCAGCGACGGCGGGATCGACGACGACCGTCTCGCCGCTCGCCGCGTCATGCGCCAGCCAGACATAATTGTCGCTGAGCACGGGGACGCGCACGATCTCGAGCCGGCCGGCCATGACCTCACCAGCTCCCGCTATTGGGCATCGACGCCCAGGGCTCGGCGGGCTCGAGCCGGCCGTCCTGGAGCAGTTCGATCGAGATGCCGTCGGGCGTGCGGACGAAGGCCATGTGGCCGTCGCGCGGCGGGCGGTTGATCGTCACGCCGGCGTCCATCAGCCGCTGGCAGGTCTCGTAGATATTGTCGACGCGATAGGCGAGATGGCCGAAATTGCGGCCCCCGGAATAGTCTTCCGGGTCCCAATTATGGGTCAGCTCGACTTCGGCGACCCCCGCCTGCCCCGGCGCGGCGAGGAAGATCAGCGTGAAGCGCCCCGCCTCGTTGTCGAAGCGGCGGACCTCCTCGAGCCCGAGCAGCTTGAAGAAGCGGACGGTGGCGTCGGGGTCCGAGACCCGGATCATCGTGTGGAGATACTTCATGGCTTGGCTGGCTGCCCCTCCGGGCCGAGTCGGTCAAGCGCTGCCTTGGCAAGCCGGGCCGCATCGCTGTCCGGCTGGACCTTGATCGCACCCTCGAACGCGATCCGTGCGGCCGCCGGCGCGCCGGCGCGGAGCGCGATCGTGCCGGCCTCGAGCGCGACCTGGGCGTCGTCGGGCGAGAGGGTCGCCGCCCTGGCGATGTCGGCCTGGGCGCGCGCGAGATCGCCGGTGCGCCGGGCGAGGGTCGCCGACAGCAGCCAGGCGAGCGGATCCTCGGGCACCAGCTTCAAGGCCTCGTCGAGATCGGCGCGGGCGGACGCGAGATCATCGAGCGCGACATTGGCGCGGGCGCGGTCGAGCCGCGCCTCGCCGCGAGCGATCCCCTGCAGGTCGCCGCTCGCCAGCGCCGCGTCGAACGCGACCCGGGCGGGCGCGAACTCCTGCGCCGCCAGCCGCGCATTCCCCGCCTGCACCCAGAGGTTGGCGGCGGCGGCGGGTTGCGACGCCTCGGCCTCGCGCGCGGCCTGCTCGAACGCGACGGCGGCGGAGGCCCAGCGCTCCTGGGCGACATAGGCGAGGCCGAGACACTGGCGGGCGAGCGCGCCGCCGCCTTTCAGGTGCCAGGCATTGGCGAGCTGGACGGCGCGCGCCGGGTCGGCATTCACTTGCGCGATGCAGCTCTGGTCGGCGGGCGGCGACGCCGCCTGGGCCAGGAGGAAAAGGATCATGACACCTGCTCGATCAGCTCGGCGACCGTGGCGACGAGCAGGGCAAGATCCTGCGGGCGCGACAGCCGGTGGTCGCCGTCCTTGACCAGCACCGTCCGAACGTCGGCTGAACGAAGCCGGTCGGCAAGGTGGGTGGAATGGTGCCAGGGGACGTCCGGGTCACGCTGGCCGTGGAGCAGGCGGACGGGCGCGTCGATCGCGATCATGCCCTGGAGCAGGCGATTGGCCTCGCCCGACTGCCAGAAGGCGCGGCTGGTGACGAGCGGCTCGCCATAATCCGACGGCCGCGCGATCCGGCCGTCGCGCAGGATCGTCATCTTCTCCTCCTGGGTGAAGCCCCAGTCGGTGAAGTCGGGTGCGGCGGCGATGCCGACGAAGCCGCGGACCTGCGCCGGCCGGTCGCGGGCGACCAGCAGCCCGATCCAGCCTCCCATCGACGAACCGACCACGACGACCGGTCCCGGCGCGACGGCGTCGAGCACCGCCAGCGCATCGTCGCGCCAGCCGGCGAGCGTGCCTTCCTCGAAAGCGCCGTCGCTTTCGCCGCAGCCGGCATAGTCGAGGCGCAGCATCGCACGGCCGGTCGCCGCCGCCCAGTCGTCGAGCGCGACGGCCTTGGTTCCTGCCATGTCGGAGCCATAGCCGGGCAGGAAGAGGAGAGTCGGCCCGGCGCCGGCGCGGTGGCGATAGGCGAGGCGGGGCCGGCCGGGCCGGTCGAGAAAGCGGGGTTCGGTCATATGCTGCGCCTGCACGGTCGAGGCGCCCGGGTTCAACCCCCTAGATCACCCATTCGATCGAGCGCATCTCGATGTTCGCCAGCCGCTTGGCGTTCCGCTTCGCGACCATCTGGTCGTAGAGCGTCTTCACCGTCCCGCTCCCGGTGGTGATGAACAGCCCGGGCACGATGGCGTGGACCACGCAGGCGATCCCGCCGACGATCATCCGGACCCCGAAGCCGCCTGCCGCCGCGAAATGCTCGGCATAGGTCTCGCCCACTTCGGTCGGATGGTCACGGAACAGCCGCTTCAGCATCGATACGCCTTTCGCTCGCAATCGGAGGTCCGGACTTAGCCCGATTTGGGCTTGGCGCATATCATTTTCAGGGCGTTCCATTCGGCCGGGGAGAGCGCCGGCCGATAGGCGATCCCCGGCGCCGCGGCCTTGCGGAACAGCGCCTCGCGATCCTTGGACAGCGGGTGCGTCGAGAGATAGCCGAGCGTGCTCGCAAACGCGCCGCGGCCCTCGTCCTTGCCCAGCCGGGCGAAGAAGCGCGCGGTCGGCGCGGGCGAGATGCGGGCCGCCTGCAATCGCTCGATCGCCACATTGTCGGCCTCGCCCTCGGCGCGACGGGTGAAGCTCAGCGCGACGAAGCCGTCGACCTGGCCGCCGACATTGCCGCCGATCATCGAGGACAGCAGCCCGAAGCCGAACTGGCGGACCAGCGCAGCCGTGACGTGCCGCTTGCGCACGTGCGCGATCTCGTGGGCGAGGATGCCGGCCAGCTCGTCCGAACTCTCGACGGTGGTCAACAGCGGGCGGAAGATGACGATCTGGCCGGCGGGAAGCGCCGCGGCATTGACGATCGGCACATCGACGACGCGGACGCGCAGCGTGTCGGGCTGGGGATCGAGCGCGCCGACAAGCCTGGCGAGCGCGGCGCTTCCCGCCGGGGCAGCGCAATATTTGCCCCCGAAATCGCCGACCAGCGCGTCGCCATAGGCGCGCTCGACCGATTCGGGGACCAAAGGGGCGAGCAGGGTGGGCGCGAAATAGCCGAGCGCGACGACCGCGCCCGAAATCGCGGCGAACGCCGCGACCGCGGGCCAGAGTCCGACCCGGTCGACCCAGCCGCCATAGCCGTGACGGCGCGGGAACAGCAGGTCGACCTCCGGATCGACCGGCGGCGGGATGCGCAGGCGCCAGCCGTCGATCGCGGGACGGCCGATCGTCAGTCCGCCGGCCGACCGATCGAGCAGCGACAGCTCCCCGACCGGCACCCGCTCGACCGCCCCCTCGCCATAGTCGACGAGCAGCAGGCCGGGCTGGCCGAGCACCCGCACGTCGTGGCGGACGCCCGAATGGCCGTCGTAGAGCGCCGCCATCAGAGCGCGCCGATGTCGAACGCCGCGGCCAGCCCCTCTGCGTCGCCGGATGCGGTGGTCGTCGACTGGGTCAGCATGTCGAGGTCGATCTCGCCCGCCGCCTCGAGGTGGCGGATGAAGAAGCTCCAGTTGCGATAGCCGATGAACACGAAGCCGATCCCGAGCGTCGCGACCACCAGGGCGGCATGGCCGAGGAACAGCTTCAGCCATGCACCCGAGGTCGCGGTGAAGGTGAAGCGGACCTCGCCGAGTTCGAGCCCCGAGACGGCATTGCGCAGATAGGCCGCAAAATAGCCGACGCCGATCAGCGCGATGACGAGGTAGAAGGCGACCAGGAAGGCGAAGGCGGTGACCGCGATGGTCACCGGCCCGGGCTGGCGGGTGGGGTCGAACGAGAAGGCGCCGGTCGCCGCGCCGATCACGCCCGCGATCAGCAGGGCCAGGAAGGGCGAGATCAGCAGCAGCAGCCAGCGGCCCATCAGCCCGTCGGTGGTCGCGTTCGCCTCGAAGCGATGCGGGCCGAAGCTCATCGCCGACCAGCGCTCGTTCCACAGCGAGATTGCCGACCAGGGGACCAGCAGCGACAGCGCGAAGAAGCCGGCCAGCGTCTTCCACACGAAGGACGCGCCATAGGCCCAGCCGCCCGGCTCGCCGCCGCCGCGGATGCCGTGCCAATAGGTGCGCGACAGGCGATAGCGAAGCGCCCGGTAGCGGGCGACGCCGCCCAGGCCGAGAATGCCGAGATAAAGGACGAGCGCGATCGCACCGGCGATGGCGCCCTGGCCACGCAGCACCATCGCCTGAAAGCCGGTCTGGAAAAAGAACAGGGCGGGGGCGAGCAGGACGATGGCGACCAGGAAGCCCTTGAACATCTCGGCGCCGGTGCCGGTCCATTCGAGGGTCTCGTCGATGAACTCGGTGCGGCTCCAGAGATAGCGCCGCTCGCGCGCCTTCGCCCAGAAGCGATAAATGCCGAGCGTCACCACTGTCAGCAGCAGGTTGGTGAGCGCGATCGGCAGGAATTCCTGCCATCGGCCGGTAAAACGGAAGGCGCTTGCCTCCTCCGCCACGAAATCGTGCGTCTGGTCGTTCATGCGGACTCCCCCTGTCCTTGCGAGCCTGAATGTTCGGCGCGGGGCTGGCAAGCGCAAGAATGATCCTATCTTGTTCCATTCCCCTCAGACGCTATGGGAAGCGCCATGTCCGAGATGATCCGCATCACCCTGCCCGATGGTTCCGCGCGCGACGTTGCGCCGGGCACCACCGCGGCCGAGGTTGCGGCGGCGATCGGGCCGGGGCTCGCCAAGGCGGCGCTCGCGGCGCGCGTCAACGGCGAGGTGCGCGACCTCAACCGCCCGATCGATATCGACGCCGAGCTGGCGCTGATCACCGCGCGCGACGAGGCCGACGCGCTCGAGCTGGTGCGTCACGACTATGCGCACGTGCTGGCGGAAGCGGTCCAGAACCTGTTTCCGGGCACGCAGATCACCTTCGGCCCGGCGACGGACGACGGCTTTTACTACGACTTCGCGCCGAAGGACCGGCCGTTCACCGAAGAGGACCTGCCCGCGATCGAGGCCGAGATGCGCCGCATCATCGCCGCCGACGCGCCGCTGGTGCGCGAGGTCTGGGAGCGCGACCGGCTGATCGACGCGTGGCGCGTGCAGGGCGAGACGTTCAAGGCGGAGTGGGCGGCCGAGCTGCCCGCGGGCGAGGAGCTGACCGTCTACCGCGCCGGCAACTGGTTCGACATGTGCCGCGGGCCGCATCTCGCCTCGACCGGCAAGCTCGACCCGCAGGCGTTCAAGCTGACGCGCGTCTCCGGCGCCTATTGGCGCGGCGATCAGAAGAACGCGATGCTGTCGCGCATCTACGGCACCGGCTGGCTCAACAAGAAGCAGCTTCAGGAGCATCTGACGCGCCTCGAGGAGGCCGCCAAGCGCGACCATCGCAAGCTGGGCGCGGAGATGGACATGTTCCACCTCCAGCAGGAAGCGCACGGCTCGGTCTTCTGGCACCCCAAGGGCTTCCGCGTCTGGCGCGAGCTCGAGGCCTATATGCGCCGCGCGATCGACGGGGCGGGCTATCGCGAGGTCAAGACCCCGCAGGTCATGGACGCGCGCCAGTGGGAGCAGTCCGGCCACTGGGGCAAGTATCGCGAGAACATGTTCGTCATCCCCGACGAGGTGCCGAACACCGAGGATGACGGGCCGATCATCTCGGACGACGCCGCCTGGATGGCGCTGAAGCCGATGAACTGCCCGGCGCACGTGCTGATCTTCCGCCAGGGGATCAAGTCGTATCGCGACCTGCCGCTGCGCCTCTACGAGAATGGCTGCTGCCACCGCAACGAGCCGCACGGTGCGCTGCACGGGCTGATGCGCGTGCGCCAGTTCACCCAGGACGACGCGCACATCTTCTGCCGCGAAGACCAGATCGTCGGCGAAGTGCGCGCCTTTTGCGAGCTCGCCGACCGGATCTATCGCGACTTCGGCTTCCGCTACTCGATCAAGCTCGCGCTGCGGCCCGACAATCGCTTCGGCACCGAAGAGATGTGGGACCAGGCCGAGAGCGAGCTGCGCAACGCGGTCGTCGAGGCCGGGCTCGCCACGCCCGAATATGGGTGGGAAGAGCTGCCCGGCGAAGGCGCCTTCTACGCGCCCAAGCTCGAATGGCATCTGACCGACGCGATCGGGCGGACGTGGCAGGTCGGGACCATCCAGTCGGACCGCGTGCTGCCCGAGCGACTCGACGCGTCCTATGTCGGCGAGGATGGCGAGCGGCACCGGCCGGTGATGCTCCACCGTGCGATCTTCGGCTCGTACGAGCGCTTCATCGGCATCCTGATCGAGCATTATGCCGGCCGCTTCCCGATGTGGCTGGCGCCGGTGCAGGCCGTGGTGGCGACCATCGTTTCGGACGCGGACGACCATGCCCGGTCCATCCTGGCCAAGCTGCAGGCGGCCGGGCTGCGCGCCGAGATCGACCTCAGGAACGAGAAGATCAACTACAAGGTGCGCGAGCACAGCCTGGCCAAGGTCCCGTATCTGCTCGTCGTGGGCAAGCGCGAGGCGGAGGAAGGGACGGTCGCGCTGCGCCCGCTCGGCGCCGATGCGCGGCAGGAGGTGCTGACCGTCGCGGCGCTGATCGAGCGACTGGCGGGCGAGGCGCTGCCGCCCGACCTGGCCCCGCGTTGAAGCGGCTTTCAAATCGTGCGTCGAATCACTAGATTAGGATCCTGCCCACAGCTTTCAGGAGAAGCTCTATACGTCCTCCCATGATGCGGCGTCCGCTGGCGCCCCCGCCGATCAACGGCCCGCGATACAACGAGTTCATCCAGTCGCCCAAGGTTCGGGTGATCGATGAAAATGGTGAGAATCTCGGCGTGATGTACACGCGCGAGGCCATCGAGCAGGCCCAGGAAGCGGGGCTCGACCTCGTCGAAGTGTCGCCCAACGCCGATCCGCCCGTCGCCAAGTTCCTCGATGTCGGCAAGTTCAAGTACGAGGCGCAGAAGAAGGCGAACCTCGCACGCAAGTCGCAGAAGACGCAGGAGATCAAAGAGATCAAGATGCGTCCGAACATCGACGACCATGACTACGACACGAAGATGAAGGCCATTCACCGCTTCCTCGAGGAGGGGGACAAGGTGAAGGTCACGCTCCGCTTCCGCGGTCGTGAGCTGAGCCATGGCCAGCTCGGCATGATCCTTCTCCAGCGCGTGCAGGGCGATACCGCCGAGCTCGCGAAGGTCGAGGCGCATCCGCGCATGGAAGGGCGCCAGATGCTGATGGTGCTCGCGCCGAAGTGAGCCCTGGTGGCGGCTCGTGCGCTGCCGCGTTCTCCGACGATTGTCCCCACGCTCCTCCCTGCGCGACGCGCGGGGAGGGGGACCGCGGCGCGCCAGCGCCGGGGTGGAGGGGCGGCGATGCGCGGGATCGGCGCCAAAGGCCCCTCCACCACCGCTGCGCGGCGGTCCCCCTCCCCATCTTGCGATGGGGAGGAGCTGAGTAGGTGACCACCCTCGTCCCGATTCTCGGCGACCAGCTCTCGTTCGGCATCGCGTCGCTGCGCGGGGCCGATCCTGGCGAGACCGTCGTCCTGATGATGGAAGTGGCCGACGAGACCACGTACGTCCGCCACCACAAGGCGAAGATCGCCTTCATCCTGTCGGCGATGCGCCACCATGCCCAGGCGCTGCGGGCGGCGGGCTTCCGCGTCGATTATGTCCGGCTCGACGATCCCGAAAACAGCGGCAGCTTCACCGGCGAGGTGGCGCGCGCGGTCGCGCGGCACGATCCGGCGCGCATCGTCGTCACCGAAGCGGGCGAGTGGCGCGTCCAGGCGATGCTCGAGAGCTGGGAAACGCTGTTCGGCACGCCGGTCGAGATCCGCGCCGACGACCGCTTCCTGTGCAGCCATGCCGAGTTCGCCGCCTGGGCCGACGCGCGCAAGCAGCTTCGCATGGAGTTCTTCTATCGCGACATGCGGCGTAAGACCGGGCTGCTGCTGACCCCCGACGGCAAGCCCGAGGGCGGTCAGTGGAACTTCGACAAGGACAATCGCAAGCCGGCGACCCGCGACCTGCTGATGCCGCGCCCCGCAAGCTTCGCGCCCGACGAGGTCAGCCGCGCGGTCATCGAGCTCGTCGCCAGCCGCTTCGCCGACCATCCCGGCAGCCTCGACCGCTTCGCCTTCGCCGTGACGCGGGAGCAGGCACGCGCGGCGCAGGCGCGCTTCCTCGACGAGGCGCTGCCCGGCTTCGGCGACAATCAGGACGCGATGCTGGTCGGCGAGCCGTTCCTCTGGCACGCGCATCTGAGCCCCTACATCAACAACGGCCTGCTCGACCCGATCGCGCTGGCCCATGAGGTCGAGGCGCGCTACCGGGCCGGCAAGGTGCCGCTCAACGCCGCCGAGGGATTCATCCGGCAGGTGATCGGCTGGCGCGAATATGTGCGTGGCATCTATTGGTGGACGGGGCCGGATTATGTGACGCGCAACGCGCTCGGCGCGACGCGGCCGCTGCCCGGCTTCTACTGGACCGGCGAGACCGACATGCGCTGCCTTGCCGAGGCGATCGGGCAGACGCTCGACTATGCCTATGCGCACCATATCCAGCGGCTGATGGTCACCGGCAACTTCGCGCTGCTGATCGGCGCCGACCCGGCCGAGGTGCATCGCTGGTATCTGGAAGTCTATGCCGACGCCTATGAATGGGTCGAGCTGCCCAACACGCTCGGCATGAGCCAGTTCGCCGATGGCGGGCTGCTCGGTTCGAAGCCCTATGCCTCGTCCGGCGCCTATATCAACCGCATGTCCGACTATTGCGGGCATTGCCGCTACGACGTCGCCCAGCGGACCGGGCCCGATGCCTGCCCGTTCAACAGCCTCTACTGGGACTTTGTCGACCGCAATCGCGATCACCTCGACACCAACCAGCGCATGGCGATGCCGTATCGGACCTGGGACAAGATGGCGCCCGCGGACCGCGCCGCACTCACCGCACAGGCGCGGGACTTTCTTTCGAAGCTGGAATAATCCTAATGCATCCGGGGCGGCTTCAATCGCGTTTCAGCTTCGCCTAAGAGGCCGCACACCCAAGGAGGAGATACGCATGGACGCGCTCGTTTCGACGGACTGGCTGGAGAAGGAACTGAATGCCTTCGACCTGCGCGTCGTCGATGCCACCTGGCTGATGGACGGCGAGGGCGATGCCGCCGCCGCCTATGAGCAGGGCCATATCCCGGGCGCGGTGTTCATGGACCTGCGCGACCTGGCCGACAGCGGCTCGTCGCTGCCCAACATGCTTCCGCCGGCCGAGAAGTTCGCGAGCCGCATGCAGTCGCTGGGCCTCGGCGACGGCAGCCGCATCGTCGTCTACGACCAGTCGCCCTACAAGAGCGCGGCGCGGGCCTGGTGGATGCTTCGCACCTTCGGCGCGCACGACGTCGCGATCCTCGACGGCGGCCTGCCCAAGTGGAAGGCCGAGGCGCGCGCGCTGGAGACCGGCAAACCCTCGCTCCGCCACCGCCATTTCACGGCGTGGAACGATGCGACCGGCGTGCGCACGCTCGACCAGATGAAGGCGAACATCGGCAGCCGCGCCGAGCAGGTGCTCGACGCGCGCGGCGCGACGCGCTTTGCGGGCCATGCGCTCGAGCGGCCGGGCGTCACGCCGGGCCATATCCCGGGGTCGAAGAACCTGCCCTACGAGCAGCTGTTCAACGCCGACGGCACGTGGAAGACCGGCGATGCGCTCCGCGCCGCGTTCACCGATGCCGGCATCGATCTCGACAAGCCGATCGTCACCACCTGCGGTTCGGGCATGACCGCGGCGGTGCTGGTGTTCGGGCTGAACCTGCTCGGCAAGGGCGACGTGGCGCTCTACGACGGCTCGTGGAGCGAGTGGGGCGCCGATCCGTCGACCCCGAAGGAAACCGGCGCGGCCGCGTGACGCGCGACGACGACTCGCCGCGCGACCAAAGGCCCGCGACCGACGCCGTCGTCGCGGGCCGCCGTTCCGAATGGACGCAAGGCGTCGTCAACACGCCGGTGTGGCGGGCGTCGACGATCCTCTACGACAATGTCGCGCAGATGCGGGAGCGCGGCCACGACACGCATCACCGGCTCTATTACGGCCGGCGCGGCACGCCCACCCAATGGTCGCTGGCCGACGCGCTGACCGAGCTCGAGCCGGGCGCCAAGGGCACGTTGCTCTATCCCTCGGGCGTGGCCGCCGTCGCCGCCGCGCTGCTGACACTGCTGTCGCCCGGCGACGAGCTGCTGATGGTCGACAGCGCCTATGAGCCGACCCGGGCGATGTGCGACGGGCTGCTGAAGCGCCTCGGCATCGCGACCCGCTATTACGACCCGCAGGTCGGCGCAGGCATCGCGGAGCTGATCGGGCCCGCCACCCGCGCAATCTTCATGGAAAGCCCCGGAAGCCTCACCTTCGAGGTGCAGGACGTGCCGGCGATCGTCGCTGCCGCCAAGGCCGCGGGGGTGGCCACGGTGATCGACAACACCTGGGCGACGCCGCTGCTGTTCCGCGCGATCGACAAGGGCGTCGACCTGTCGGTGATGAGCTGCACCAAATATGTCGTCGGCCATTCCGACGCGATGATCGGGTCGGTGACGGCGGCCCCGGCGCTCTGGGGCAAGCTGCGCCAGACCACCTATCAGCTCGGCCAGTGCGTTTCGCCGGACGACGCATTCCTCGGCAGTCGCGGGCTGCGCACGATGGCGGTGCGGCTCGCCCGCCACGGCGAAAGCGCGCTCGCCGTCGCGCGCTGGCTCGCCGAGCAGCCCGAAGTGGCGCGGGTGCTCTGCCCGGCGCTGCCGGGGGCGCCCGGCCATGCGCTGTTCCTCCGCGACTTCGAGGGCGGGTCGGGCCTGTTCTCGATCGTGCTCAGGGGCGGCGACGACGGCGCGCGCACCGCCATGCTCGACGGGCTGCGCTATTTCGGGCTGGGCTTCAGCTGGGGCGGCTTCGAGAGCCTCGCCATCCCCGCCGATCCCGAGACGCTGCGCAGCGCAGTCCCGTGGCGGGCCGAGGGTCCGCTCGTCCGGCTGCATATCGGGCTCGAAGATCCGGCCGACCTGATCGCCGATCTGCGCGACGGGCTCGACCGCTTCGCGGCGGCGACGCGCTAGCTCAGCGAACGAGCCGCAGCAGCGCGCCGAGATCGCGGTCGAGGCTGCGCGCCAGCAGCGCCGCGGCGTTCGCGCGCTGCGCCTGCTCCCGCGCCATCAGCGCACTCACGCCCGCCGCCGCGGCGCGGGCCGTCTCGCCGGCAATCCGGTCGAAGCGGCGCTGGGCAAGGCTGGGGGCGCGGGCATAGCGCTCGCCGATGCCCGGCGGCGGAAGCATCGCGGCGGGCTGGCCGCAAATGTCGCCGAGCAGCCGGCGCGTCGCCAGCAGCTTCGCGATCGCGTCGTCGGGGTCGAGATTGGCCATGGCGCCGAGCCTAGTCGGCGTTGGTGAACGCAAGGCCAACGAACTTCATGAACGAAGTGTTACACGGCGGTTCAGGTCGAATCGGTCAGTCTCCAGCCTTGCAACCGGTGCGTGGGGGCATCGTTTGTCCTCGGGTTGAAGGAGACGTTCCGTTGAAAAGCCTGTCGATCAAGATGACCACCGGCCTGATTGCCGGCGCGACGCTGATCGCCGCCGCAAGCCCGGCCGAAGCGCAATATCGTCGCTATTATCACCGCGACCGCGGCGGCGACCGTGCCGCGCTGGCGATCGGTGCCGGCATCGTCGGCCTTGCCGCCGGCGCAGCGCTGGCCTCGTCGTCCCGTCGCTGGGACCGCGGCTATTATGACCGCGGCTATTATGGCCGGGGCTATGGCCGCGGTTGGGACCGGCGCTGGGACGGCGGTTACGGCTGGCGCGGCAGCTACGATCCGCGCTGGGGCCGCCCGGCCTATGGCTATGGCTACGGCGCCGGCTACGCCTATCCGCCAGGCTATGGCTATCGCTGGGGTGGCGGCGTGCGCTGCTGGCGCGAGCGGGTGTGGGACGATTGGAGCGGCCGCTTCCGGCGCGTCCGCGTCTGCGCCTAGTCCCGTCGATCAGCGAAGGGCGGCGCGGGGTGCACCTGCGCCGCCCGACCGCGCCTCGGCGAACTGGGTGGCGGGCCGGCCGGCATGGACGAAGCCGTAGGTCGGATAGCTGGTCGTGCCGAGATTGCCGTTGCCGGCATACCAGACCCTGACCTCGCTCCAGTCATTGCCCGCCGACACGTCGACGACGCGCACGTCGCGCTCCACGCCGCCGCGCCGCGACCAATTCGCATGAGTCACCGTGATCTCGCGCGTCGACACGACCCCGCTCACCATCGCGACATGGCCGACGCGCATCCGGGCGAACGGCTTCATCACCATGACGCTGCCGACGCGCGGCGTCCGGCCGCGCTCGAACCGGCCTTCGGCCTGGTCCCACCATGTGCCGGCATTGCCGTAGATCTCGATGCCGGAGACCATCCGCGCGAACGGCGCGCACTGCCAGTTCTGGGCCGAGGCCGGGCTGGCGATGATGCCGGCGATCAGGATGAGCGCGCCGAGCATGGCGCTGCGAACCGAAGTCATGTGTTGAAGGCGTCCCCGCGTCGTTGCCGGTCGTCTAGCGCCAGGCGGCCCGTCGAGTCGCGCGCCGGGCGGCAAGTTGCCGGGGAGTCGGGACGAACCGTCGGAACATTTCGGCCTGCCGCGCGTGCTGCTCGCCTCGTCGCGGCGCTTGGAAGCGCGGGCACGACTCACTATAGCCCGGCGCCATGGAGCGGCTGGACGGCGGCTCGGCGGTTCCGGCTCGCTTGCGCGGGGGGATCGTCGCGCTTGGCAATTTCGACGGATTTCATCTGGGTCACCAGGCCGTGGTGGGCCGGGCGGTTGCGCGCGCGCGCGCCGAGGGCCGCCCCGCGCTCGTCGCGACCTTCGATCCGCATCCGGTCCGCTTCTTCCGACCCGACGCGCCGCCGTTCCGGTTGACGACGCTCAACCAGCGCGAGCGGCTGTTCGCGGCGGCGGGCGCGGACGCGATGCTCGTGTTCCGCTTCGACGCGGCGCTGGCCGGGCTCGACGCCGAGGCGTTCATCGCCGAGCGACTGGTCGCGCTCCTCGGCGCGGCCGGCGTCGTGACCGGCGAGGACTTCACCTTCGGCCGCAACAGGTCGGGCGATGTGGGCGTGCTGCGCGATCGCGGCGCCGTGCACGGGATCGTGGCCGAGGCGGTCGCGCCGGTCGCTCTCGACGGCGAGGCCGTCTCGTCGAGCCGGATCCGCGAGGCCCTGCGCGCGGGCGACTGCCCGACGGCGACGCGGCTGCTGACCCGGCCCTTCGCGATCGAGGGCGACGTCGTCCATGGCGACAAGCTCGGCCGGACGATCGGCTACCCGACCGCCAACCTGCTGCTCGATCGCTACCTGCGGCCGCGATACGGCATCTATGCGGTGCGCGGCCGGCTCGCCGATGGCCGGGTGGTCGATGGCGCCGCGAGCCTTGGGGTGCGGCCCACCTTCGATCCCCCGAAGGAGCTGCTGGAACCCTATTTCTTCGACTTCGCCGGCAATCTCTACGGCCAGACGATCGAAGTCGAGCTGCACGCCTTTCTGCGCGACGAGGCGAAGTTCGACGGCGTCGAGGCCCTGAGGCATCAGATGGACGCCGACTGCGCGGAGGCCCGCCGGATTCTCGCTGCCACGCCGCGCTGACCTGCGCGTTCCGCTTGCAGTCGCCGCGCCGATGCCCTTGGCTCGGGCGGGCAGCAGGAGTGCGCCGATTGATCACGCGTCATTATGTCGATGTCGGCCCCCTCCGGGTGCATTACCGCCGCGCCGGATCGGGCCCGGCGCTCGTCCTCGTCCACCAGTCGCCGCGGTCGAGCGCCGAATATGACGCGCTGATCGCGGCCTGGTCGGAAGCGTTCACCGTGATCGCGCCCGACACGCCCGGCTTCGGCCAGTCGGACCCGCTGCCCGGGCTCGAGCGTCCCGAGGTCGGGGACTATGCCGACGCCCTGGTCGCGCTGCTCGACGCGCTCGGGCTCGAGCGGGTCGGCGGCTATGGCTTCCACTCGGGCGCGATCATCCTGATCACCGCGGCGCGGCGTTACCCCGATCGCTTCGCCGCCGTCGCCGCCAACGGCTATGCGGTCTGGACGCCCGAGGAGCGCGAGATCTTCGGCGAACGTTATACGCCCGCCTTCCGCCCCCAGGCCTATGGCGAGCACCTGACCTGGGCGTGGAATCGCATCCTCGAGCAGAGCTGGTTCTTTCCCTGGTACGACGTGCGCCAGGGCGCGCGGCTGGGGGTCGCGCACGACGATCCGCGCCTGGTGAACGAGACCGTGATGGACCTTCTCGCCGCGGGCGACGCCTACCGGCTCGGCTATTCGGCGGTGCTGCGGGCGCCACGCGACCTGCCGCCGCCGGACTTTGCGGGGCCGCCGGTGCTGCTCACCGCAGCCGAGCCCGACCCGCTGCACGCGCATCTCGGCCGGATCGACGCACTGCCTGCCAACTGGACGATCGCGCCGGGGCCGACCCGCACCGCCACCGATTCCGCCTGCCGCGCGCATCTCGCTGCGCATCCGGCGCCGCCGGCTCCCGCTCCGGTCGACGCGGCCGACGCCGGCTTCGTCGCGATCGTCGCCGGCGGCTTCGACGGGCTCATCCACTGGCGCGGCTCACGCGAGGCGGAGCGCGTGCTCCTGCCGGCACCGGGGCGGGCAGCGGACGCGATCGAGCCGGCGGCCGACCAGCTGGCGATCGATCTGCCCGGCCATGGGCTGTCCGCGGATTTTCCGGAGGGCATGCGCGCGGACCTGTCGCACTGGTCTGCGGTCGCGGCGGCGGCGGTTCGCGCCCTTGCGCCGGATGCGTCGGTCGTCGCCGGCGAAGGCTGGTCCGGGTTGCTGGCGATCGACGTGGCGGGGCAGCTCGGGCGCAAGGTCGTCCAGGTGGTGGACGGGATCCTGCCGGCCACCGCGGCGGAGGCGGGGATCGCGCTGGAGCTGCCGGACCTCGCGCCCGATCGCTTCGGAGGCCACCTCGCGCGGGCATGGCAGATGGTGCGGGCGCGCGAGATGTTCTGGCCATGGTTTCGCGCGTCGGCGGCAAGCGCGATTCCGTTCACGCCCGACCAGCTTGCGCCCGACCGTCTGGCGCGCAATCACCTGGCCGCGTTGCGCGCACGGCGCGGTCGCGAGCTGCTCGCCTGCCTCACGGCCCTGGATCGCGCACGGCTGTGCAGCGACGCGGCGCTTGCCGGCATCGAGCTGCGCTGGCCGCTGCCGGACTGGACGGCCGCCCGCCCCGATGTGTGGCGGCCGGCGGCGTCGACGATCTAGGCTTCGCGAACGCGCCCGCTCAGGCGCGCGACGAGCCCGAGCCACTGGGCGCGGCGCTTCTGGCGCTGGCGGATCGCGGTGCCGACGATCGCGAAGCCGGCGATCAGCTGCAGCCAGAGCGCCGTCTCCGGCACTGCCGCAAGCGCGGCCACGCTGTCCTCGCGCGCGACCGAATAGCTCGTCGGGTCGAACGTCCCGCGAAAGCCGGGCCCGCGATAGGGGGCGCCATAGCCGAACTCGCCGATCTCGAACGAATAGCGGCGCAGGCGGAGATCGCCGCCGCCCTGCCGGCTCGACATGGTCGAGAAATAGTCGCGGAGCGGGTCGGCGCCGCCGGTCAGCTGCGGCGGCGACAGGTCGGCAAGGAAGTCGTCGTCCGACGACCAGCTATAGCCGGCGAGCGAAAAGGTCGCCTTGTTGATCCCGAACATGCCGAACCGGCCCGACAGGCTCTCGCCGACGCTCGCATTGTCGGTGACGCGGAACGTCGCGGAAATCGTGTCGCCGACCTTGATCGGGCTCGTCGCGCCCGCGGTCGTGAGGAAGGTCGCGAACTGCTCGGTGACCGTCCCCTTCAGCGTCGCCAGCCACGTTGCGGCGTTCGCCGAACTGCTCGCGACCAGCGCGACGGCAAGTCCGGCCAGCTTCAATCCACGCATGCGCTACCCCTGTTTACACGAGCCGTGCTCGCGGCTGTTCTGCATCCTGTCGTTAGAACGGCCAAGCAAATGCGGGGTTAACGGCGGATCGCGATGCGAACTGTCCCGGAACGGGCCAGGCGGCCGTTGCCGGAGGTTCATGAAACCGTCGCGCTCCGGCTGGCGTTTCATTCCGCGACCGTCAGAAGAAAGGACCCTTGCCGTGCGTATCCTGATGCTTTCCCTGAGCGCCGCGGCGCTGGCCGTGCCCGCCGCGGTGATCCCGACCGACAGCGCCGAGGCCCAGTATCGCGAATGGCGCGGCCGCGACGGGCGGACCTATTGCCGCCGGCCCAATGGCACGACCGGCCTGATCGTGGGCGGTGCGGCCGGCGCGCTCGTCGGCCGCGCGATCGACGGCGGCCGCAACCGGACGCTCGGGACCATTGCCGGCGCCGCGGGCGGTGCCTTGCTCGGCCGCGAGATCCAGCGCTCGGGCGCCAAGCGCCGCTGTGTCGCGCGCTGAGTGACCGGGCCCGTCGCGCCCACGCGGCGCGGCGGGCCCCGTTCGCTCAGGCGTCGTCCTCGGTGTCGAGCATCTCGTCGTCGATGTCGCCGTCCACCACCTCGTCGCCGATCGCGTCGGGCGAGATGATCGACATGCCGAAGCTTTCCGGGTCCCCGTCGAGGATCTCGCTCGCGCTGTCGTCTTCGACATAATCCTCGCCGCGGTCGCGCGTCATGTCGGTGAGCACCAGCCCGTCGCTCGGGCCACCCCCTTCATAGCTGTGCAGCTCCGCCCGCTGGGTCTCGTCGAGTCCCTCGAGATCGCCGTCGGTCGTCCGATGCGATGCGCGTCCGTCCATGTCGTGTCTCCATCAATGTCCGTCTTGAACGGCGGCGCGGCAAGCCGGGTTCCGCCTCAGTCGCGCCGCAGCACGCGGCCCGGCTCGGCATAGGCGAGACAGGCGAAGGCCAGCAGCGCGCAGACCACGGCGCCCAGATAGAGCGGGACGGTCGTGCCGTCGAAGGCCTGGCCGATGGCGACGCCGATCAGCGCGCCCGCGACGGTCTGCACAAAGCCCATGACGCTGGATGCCGTGCCGGCGAGCGCGCCCATCTCCTCCATCGCGAGCGCGTTGAAGTTCGCGCCCGCAAGGCTGAAGCTGCCCATCATCGCGGCCTGGAGCACCGCGAAGGTGACGATGCTTTCAAGCCCGGCGAGGCTGATCGCGAGATGGACGGCGGCGAAGAGCAGGAAGGCGGCAAGCGCACGGTGCGACACGAAGCGCGGGCCCAGCCGCACGACGATCCGCGAATTGGCGAAAGCCGCCACCCCCATCGTGCCGGCCACGGCGGCGAACACCGGTGTCATGAGCGCGGGCCGCGCGAAGACCGTCTCGAAGACCTGCTGGATCGACAAGATGAAGCCGAACAGCGCGCCCTGCAGCGCCGTCGAGGCGCCGGTATAGCCGATCCCCCGCCGGTCCCGGAGCACGGTTGCGAAGCCCGCGGCGACCCGGCCCGCCGACAGCGGCAGGCGATTGGCCTCGGCCAGCGTCTCGGGCAGGCGCAGCACCGTCCAGACGGTCACCATCAGCCCGGCGGTCGACAGGAAGACGAAGATCCAGCGCCACGGCGCGACCAGCAGGATGGTCTGGCCGATCGCGGGCGCGAGGATCGGCGCGGCGAGGAACACGATGGTCGCGAGACTCATCACCCGGGCCATCTGGGCGCCGCGGAAACAGTCGCGCACGATCGAGACCGCCAGCACGCGCGACGAGGCGGTGGCGATGCCGGCCGCCACGCGCGCCGCGAGCAGCAGCGCGAAGGTCGCCGAAAAGGCCGCGACGAGGTTGCACGCGGCGGCGATCAGCAGGCTGGTGATCAGCACGGGGCGTCGGCCGAAGCGGTCCGACAACGGGCCGTGGACGATCTGCGCGGCGCCGAAGCCCAGCATATAGGCGCTGATCACCCATTGCCGGTCGTTCGCGCCGGCGATGCCCAGCTCGGCCCCGATCGCCGGCAGCGCGGGAAGCATCGCGTCGATCGACAGCGCGGTCATCGCCATCAGCGCGGCGATCAGCGCGACGAACTCGCGAAAGCCCAGCGCAAGCTGGGGCGGGGGAGGAGCCGGGGCGTGCATGCGCGCCGCAGATGGCGTGCGCGCGCCGCGATTGGAACCCGCTTGGGCAAAACTTTGTGCGCCGGCCGCGGCTTGGCGGCGCAATCGGGAACGTCACGGACTCGCGCGGCTCGCCGATCCGGGTTAGGAGCGCGCCATGCTCGATACCCCGCTCGCCTCCGTCCCGCCGCTCTCGCTCGCCCAGTCCGACGCCGATCCCGACGGCTTCGCCGCTGCCTTCGGCGGCTCGTTCGAACGCTTCGGGTTCGCGGTCGTCTCCGATCACGGCATCGACCAGGCACTGATCGATGAAGGCTGGGACCTCACCCGCGCGTTCTTCGCCCTGCCGGCCGAGGTGAAGGCGCGCTACAACATCGCGGGAATGGCGGGCCAGCGCGGCTACACGCCCTTCGGGGTGGAGATCGCCAAGGGCGCGACCGAGAACGACCTGAAGGAGTTCTGGCATGTCGGGCGTGAGCTGCCCGCCGGCCATCGCTTCGCCGGCGACATGCCCGCCAATGTCTGGCCCGAGGAACTGCCCGCGTTCAAGCCGACCTTCCTCGCGCTGTTCGCCGAGTTCGACCGGGTCGGCGCGCGCCTGCTCGCGGCGATCGCGCGGCACCTGGGCCTCGCCGACGACTGGTTCGTGCCGGCGGTCCGCGACGGCAACAGCGTCATGCGGCTGCTCCACTATCCGCCTGTCTCGCCCGAGGCGCCGGGCGTCCGCGCCGGCGCGCACGAGGACATCAACCTCATCACCCTGTTGCTCGGCGCGGAGGAAGCCGGCCTCCAGCTCCTCGACCGCGACGGGCGCTGGCTCGCGGTCGCGCCGCCCAAGGACGCGCTTGTCGTCAATGTCGGCGACATGCTGCAGCGGCTCACCAACCATGTGCTGCCGTCGACCACGCACCGCGTCGTCAATCCGCCGCCCGAGCGTCGCGGCACGCCGCGTTATTCGATGCCCTATTTCCTCCACCCGGCGCCCGACTTCGTGATCGACACGCTGCCGGGCTGCATCTCAAAGGGCAATCCGAACCGCTATCCCGAGCCGATCAGCGCCCAGGAATATCTCAACCAGCGGCTCCGCACGCTCGGCCTGCTCAAGGACGACGGCAAGGCCGACTGACCCGGATTTTCGGCCGCGAACGGGCGTTGACAGCCCGCGGCGGCAAACCTATGTCCGCCGCCTCTGGTGCCCTGTCGTCTAATGGTAAGACTACGGACTCTGACTCCGTCAATCGAGGTTCGAATCCTCGCGGGGCATCCAGCCATTCCGATCGGCGCCGCACGCCAAGGCCCGGCCCTCAGCTACTCTCTTCGCCCCGGTACTTGAGTTCCAGATACTTGCCCTGGGTCGCCAGCTTGTCGAGATCGCCGCTCGCAAGCTGCTCGGTCATGCGCGCGATCTCGGTCTCGACGAGGCGCAGCCCTTCGACGAGCTGCGTGTCGGGGCCGCCGCGGCGCAGCGGCTCGGGGACGCGCTGGTAGCCGCGGACGAGCTCGGGCAGTTCCTCGCCGATCAGCCGGCGCACTTCCGCCGCGGCCGGCTCGCGATCGTCGAGCCCCGACAGGCAGGGGGCAAGCCCGTCCAGTCGCACCCCGATCTCGTCGATCAGGCGGTTGGCGGGCGGCGGCAGCGCCGGGCGCTGCGTCTCCAGCCAGGCTTCGGTGCGCTGCGGCAGCGCCTTCAGCTCGACCTGGGGCAGCTCCTCGGCCTTGGCCTCGGGCTCGGCCGAGAAGAGGATCACGCCGACCCAGGCGAGAAAAATCAGCAGTGCCGTCGTCATCACGCCCGAAAAGCCGAGCGGGGCGACGAACAGGCCCCAGAGCACCGCGCCGACGATGATCGCCAGGGTCGCGAAGAAGGTCCGCCGCGCCATGCGCAGCGCCCGCTGCCGCCGGCGCGCACGCCGCCGCCGCGCGCGGGCCCGGCCCTCGGGCGAGACCCGGCGCATAAAGTCTTCGGCGCGCGAGATGATCTGGTCGCTGTCCATCACGACCTGGATGGCAGTCGTGTCGAGCAACGTCGAGACCCTCGTCCGTGCGCGCAGACGTTCCTCGGCTTTGCTCGAAGCGAAGGGATGGACCGGCAGGCGGCCATGTCAGCTCGCGTCGAGCACCTGCAGCGGCGAGGTGTCGCCCTGCTCGGCTCCTTCGGCGCGGGCGATATAGCCGCGCGACTTCTCGACCTCGCTCGACAGCGCATTCACCGTCGTCTTCATCGATTCGAGCGCCTTCAGCTTGAAGGTGTCGATCGAATCCATCGTGTCGTAGATGTTCTGGAAGGCACGGCTGAGCACTTCGAGCGGGATCGTCGCCGACGCCGCCTGCTCGTGGATCTGCGCGGTCTGCGTCTTCAAGAGCTTGCCCGTCGAGTCGATGATGTTCGCGGTGGTCGTGTTGAGCGCGGTGATCTGCTCGAGAACCAGCTTCTGGTTGGTGAGCGCCTGCGCGACGGTGACCGCGGTGCGCAACGCCGAGACGGTCGTCGTCGACGCGCGGTCGACGCCCTTGATCAGCTCGACATTGTTCTTCTTGACGAGGTCGAGCGCCAGATAGCCCTGCACCGTCACCGCCATCTGGGTGAGCAGGTCCTGGGTGCGCTGGCGAACGTAGAAGAGCGCGGATTCGCGAATGGCCTTGGCCTTGGCCGGGTCGGCCGCGTCGAGTTCCGCCGCCTTGTCTTCGAGCTTCTGGTCGAGCGACTTCGACATGTGGATCATCTGCTCGAGCCGGCCCATGGCGGCCCACAGTTTCTGCCGCTCGACCGAGATCGCGGCATTGTCCATCAGCAGCTCGTCCTTGCCCTTGGCGAGGCGGCCGAGGATCGCGGCGATGTGGCCCTGCGCCGACTGGTAGCTGTCGAAATAGTCGCGCAGCTTGTTGCCGAAGGGCAGGATGCCGAACAGCTTCTTCTTGGTGAACAGGTCGCCGCGCGCGGACGGATCGAGATCCTCGATCGTTCGCCGCAACTGGGCAAGGTCGGCGCCGACCCCGGACTCCTGGTCCATCGCGCGCACCGGGCGGTCGAGGAAGCGGTTGCTCTCGCCCGCCGCCGCGCGGATCTCCTTCTGGCCGAGCGCCGTGATCGAATCGACCCGCTTGCCGAACTCGGGGCTGTTCACGTCCTGCGCGACGAGCTCGTCGACAAAGGCGTCGACGCGGCGCTCGAGCTCGGTCTTCTGCTTTTCTTCGAGCGGGACGAGCCCGGCCGCCTTCTCCGGCGCGACCGGGGCGACGGGCTCGGGCGGGGTCAGAACGAGGTCGCTCTCCTCGATCGTGGTCGTGCTGGTCGCCATAAACCTGATCTCCTGCCCCTTGCGTGTCGAAGATTAGGGGCTGGGCGACCCGGTTCAAGCGGCTTTCGCAGAAGCGGGCCGGCGATTGGTCGGAGCCGGGCGCGCGGGATGCGGCGCCGCACCGCGTCGTCCCGCAGCAAAATGGGGACGCGCGGCCGTCAGTTCTTCGGTTCGGTCTTGGGCGGCGGCGCGCCCTTTTCGGCGCCGGTCGGCATAGCCTGTCGTGATGGCGGTGCGACCTGCGTGTCGTTGGCGAGCGGCGCGGTCTGCGCGGCGCCGGCCTTGTCCATCGCCTGCTGGACTTCCGAGCCCGGAGCGCCCGCGGGCGCCGCGCTGTCGTTGTCGCGAATGGCGTCGGCCTGGTTCTCGAGGACAACGGCAGCCTCGGGCGTGCTCTGCGCGGCGGCGTTGTCGAGACGGTCCGCGGCGTTGTCGGCCGAGCTCTGGGTCCCGCCGCACGCGGCGAGGGAAAGCGCGAGGGCGCTGGCGATCAGGACTTTATGGTTCATCCCGGCTCGAACGCAGAGCGGGGATGCGGGTTGCCTCAGCCGGTGGCGCCGACGAGGCTCGAATAGACGGCATAGCCGCCCAGCAGCAGCGCGAGCGTGAGCGAGAAGGCCATCAGCCCCCAGCCGAACAGCGTCAGCAGCTTCGGATTGGGGCGCGCGGCCCGGCTGTTGTTGCCGATGCTGGCCAGCACGTAGCTGGCGAGAAGACCGTAGGTGAACGCTGCGAACTCGAACATGTGCCTCTCGACCCCCCAGGGACGCTCCGCCCGTATCCAGCCCCTCTGGAGCCGACAAGCTGCTGATAGAGCGTGCGAAGTTAAAATGCGACGAACGGAGGGAACTTATTCGGATCTGCCCGAAGGCGCACGTCCGGGCTATTGCGGAGGCGGGCGGGGCGGCTAGGGCGGGCGAATGACGGGGGTGTGGCTGGCAGTCCTTCTCGGCCTGGTTTCGGCCGTCTCGCTCGCGGTCGTGAACACGGCGGTGAAGATGGGCGGCGACATTCTCGTCGGGCGCGCGGTGCTGTCCGCCTCGGCCGCGCTGTTGCTGGCCCCGGCCGCGTTTCTGGTGCCGCTGCCCGACCAGGCGACCTGGGCCGCGCTCGCGGCGACACTGCCGATGCACCTGATCTATCAGTTCTGCCTCGTCCGCGCGATGACGCATGGCGATCTCTCGCTGGTGTTTCCGGTGATGCGCGGGCTTGCGCCGCTGCTGACCGCCGTCGCGGCGAGCCTGCTGCTCGGCCAGACGCTCACACCGGCAGGCTGGGCGGCGCTCGCCGCCGCGACCGGCGCGATCCTGATGTTCGCCTGGCCGCCTGCGGGTGCGACGCTCCGCCGCCATCCCGACGCGCGGGCGCTGCTCTGGGCGGCGGGCACGGCGGTGGGCGTCGCGCTCTACAACAGCACCGATGCGCGCGGCGTGCGGGTGGCGCCGTCGCCGCTCACCTACATCGTCTGGCTGTTCCTGCTCGACTGGATCGGCGTCACCTGTGCCGCGCTGCTGCTCCGCCGGCGGACGCTCGCCCGCGCGGTCGCGGCGCAATGGCGGACGGCGGTGTTCGCCGGGCTGCTCTCGATCCTGTCGTTCGGGTCCTCGCTCTACGCCATGTCGTTGATCGAGGCGGCGAAAGTGTCGGCGTTGCGCGAGACTTCGGTGGTGTTCGCGGCCGCGATCGGCGCGTTCTGGCTGCGCGAGGGCTTCGGCGCGCGCCGGATCGCGGCCGCGACGATTCTCGCCGTCGCGCTCGTCGCGCTGCAATTTGCAGGGTAGGTATCGGCTTATGCGCCCCATCCGCCTGATCGGCCTGCCGACCGACGTCAATTCGAGCTTCCTGCGCGGCCCGGCCAAGGCGCCGCAGGCGATCCGCACGGCGCTCTGGTCGGACATGGGCAACATGTTCGCCGAAGACGGCCTCGAACTGGGCGCCGACATCCCGGTCGACGATCTCGGCGATCTCATGCTCGACGAAGGCGATGGCGACGATGCGCGGATCGAGGCGGCGGTGGCCCAATCGTGCCGCGAGGGACGCGTGCCGATCTGCCTCGGCGGCGACCATGCCGTCACCTATCCGGTGCTGCGCGGCATCGCCGCGGTTCACGGCCCGGTCGCGATCCTGCATGTCGACGCCCACCCCGATCTCTACGACGAGCTGGGCGGCAACCGACGCTCGCACGCGTCGCCGTTCGCGCGGATCATGGAAGCGGGGCTGGCGCACCGCCTGGTCCAGATCGGCGTCCGCACGCTCAACGCGCACCAGCGCGACCAGGCGGCGCGGTTCGGCGTCGAGATCGTGCCGATGACCGGCTTCGCGCCCGATCGCGTGCCGATCCCGGCCGGCCCGGTCTATGTCTCGATCGACCTCGACGGGCTCGATCCGTCCTGCGCGCCCGGCGTGTCGCACCACGAGCCGGGCGGGATCACCACGCGCCAGCTGCTCGACGTGCTCGCCCGGGTCGAGGGACCGCTGGTCGGGGCCGACATCGTCGAGCTCAACCCCGATCGCGACGTCCACGGCATGACCGCGACGGTCGCGGCCAAGCTGGTCAAGGAGCTCGCCGCACTCGCCCAGCGCTGAGCAGGGCTTTCCGCACCGCAGCAAATCGGCTATGCGCGCGCCGAACTCCGCTCCCGTACAGGATATTTCATGAGCCTCCGCAACGTGGCCATCATCGCGCATGTCGATCATGGCAAGACCACGCTCGTCGACCAGTTGTTTCGCCAATCCGGCACCTTCCGCGACAATCAGCGGGTCGAGGAGCGGGCGATGGACTCGAACGATCTCGAGAAGGAGCGCGGGATCACCATCCTCGCCAAGTGCACTTCGGTGGACTGGGAGGGCACGCGGATCAACATCGTCGACACGCCGGGCCACGCCGACTTCGGCGGCGAGGTGGAGCGCATCCTGTCGATGGTCGACGGCGTCATCCTGCTCGTCGACTCGTCGGAAGGCGCGATGCCGCAGACCAAGTTCGTGACCGGCAAGGCGCTCGCGCTGGGGCTGCGCCCGATCGTCGTCGTCAACAAGATCGACCGCTCGGATGCGCGCGTGCAGGAAGTGCTCGACGAGGTGTTCGACCTGTTCGTCTCGCTCGAGGCGACCGACGAGCAGCTCGATTTCCCGGTGCTCTACGCATCGGGCCGCAACGGCTATGCGTCGGACGACCCCGAGGCGCGCGAAGGCACGCTGCGCCCGCTGTTCGAGAAGATCGTCGCGCACGTCCCGCCGCCCGAAGTCGATGCCGAGGCGCCGTTCAGCTTCCTCGTAACGCTGCTCGATCGCGACAATTTCCTCGGCCGCATCCTGACCGGCCGCGTGACGGCGGGCACCATCCGGGTCAACGCGCCGATTCACGCGCTCGACGCCGACGGCAAGATCGTCGAAACCGGCCGCGCCTCGAAGCTGCTCGCCTTCCGCGGGCTGGAGCGCGTGCCCGTCGAGGAAGCGCAGGCGGGCGACATCATCTCGATCGCGGGCCTCACCGTCGCGACGGTGTCGAACACCATCGCCGACCCGTCGGTGTCGGTGCCGCTCAAGGCCCAGCCGATCGATCCGCCGACGCTCAGCATGCGCTTCGCCGTCAACGACAGCCCGATGGCGGGCCGCGAAGGTTCCAAGGTCACCAGCCGCATGATCCGCGACCGGCTGTTCCGCGAATCCGAATCGAACGTCGCGATCCGCGTCGTCGAGGCCGAGGACAAGGACAGCTTCGAAGTGGCCGGCCGCGGCGAGCTCCAGCTCGGCGTGTTGATCGAGACGATGCGCCGCGAGGGCTTCGAGCTGTCGATCGGCCGTCCGCGCGTGCTGTTCCGCGACGGCCCGAGCGGCCGCGAGGAGCCGTACGAGACGGTCGTGATCGACGTCGACGACGAATATTCGGGCACGGTCGTCGAGAAGATGTCGATCCGCAAGGCCGAGCTCACCGACATGCGCCCGTCGGGCGGCGGTAAGACGCGCATCACCTTCTCGGCGCCGTCGCGCGGCCTGATCGGCTATCATGGCGAGTTCCTGTCCGACACGCGCGGCACCGGCATCATGAACCGGCTGTTCGAGAAATACGGGCCGTACAAGGGCAATATCGAGGGCCGGAAGAACGGCGTGCTGATCTCGAACGCGACCGGCGAGGCGGTGGCCTATGCGCTGAACGCGCTCGAGGATCGCGGCATCCTGATGATCGATCCGGGCGAGCCGATCTACGAGGGCATGATCATCGGCGAGAACGCCAAGCCCGACGATCTCGAGGTCAATCCGCTGCGCTCGAAGCAGCTCACCAACTTCCGCGCCTCGGGCAAGGACGACGCGATCCGGCTGACCCCGCCGCGCCGCCTGACGCTCGAGCAGGCGATCGCCTATATCGACGACGACGAGATCGTCGAGGTGACGCCCAAGAGCATCCGCCTGCGCAAGCGCTACCTCGATCCGCACGAGCGCAAGCGCGCCTCGCGCGCCAAGGCGGCGTAACCCTTTGCTCCTCCCCATCGCAGATGGGGAGGGGGACCGCGACGCGAAGCGTCGTGGTGGAGGGGAGAGCGATGCCGCCGGCCCCTCCACCACCGCTGCGCGGCGGTCCCGCTCCCCGCCTTCGGCAGGGAGGAGCTAGTTCGTTTTTTCTGACGCGAGCCAGCCGTCGATCTGCGTCTCGAGCACGTCGAGCGGCACCGGGCCCTGGCCGAGCACCGCATCGTGGAAGCGGCGGAGGTCGAATTTCGGGCCGAGCGACGCTTCCGCCCGCGCGCGCAGTTCGCGGATCTTGAGTTCGCCCATCTTGTAGCCGAGCGCCTGGCCGGGCCAGCTGATATAGCGGTTCACCTCGGCGTCGATGTTCGCCTCGGTGAGCGCGGTATTGTCCTTCATGAAGGCGACGGCCTGCGCCTTGGTCCAGCCTTTCACGTGCAGGCCGGTGTCGACCACCAGCCGGCAGGCCCGCCACATTTCGTAGCTGAGCCGTCCCATCTGCTTTTCGGGCGTGTCGTAAAGCCCCATCTCGATGCCCAGCCGCTCGGTGTAGAGCGCCCAGCCCTCGACAAAGGCGGTAAAGCTTGCCTGGTAGCGGCGGAAGTCCGGCAGGGTGAGTTCCTGCTGGAGCGCGATCTGGAAATGATGGCCGGGCACCGATTCGTGCGCGGTGAGCGCGGGCAGCTCCCACAAGGGCCGCTGGTCGAGCTTGGAGGTGTTGACGAAATAGGTCCCCGCCAGCCCGGCCGGCGGCGATCCCGCGCCGTAGAAGGCGGTGGTCGTGCCCTCCGCGATCTCGGCCGGGATCGGCTTCACGCCATAGGGCAGGCGCGGGAGCAGGCCGAAATATTTGGGCAGCATGCCGTCGATGCGCTTGGCCTGCAGCGCCGCCGCGGCGAGCAGCTCTTCCGGGGTCCGGGCGTAATATTTGGGGTTGGTGCGCAGCTCGGCGATCATCGCCTCGCGCGAGGCGAACCCGCCCTGGCGCGCCACGGCCTCCATCTCGGCGCGGATCCGCGCGACTTCGGACAGGCCGATCCGGTGGATCTCGTCGGGCGACGTCTCGGTCGTCGTCATCACGCGCGCGCGATGCGCATACCAGTCGGCCCCGTTCGGCATCGCCGAGGCGCCGTCGGTCGCACGGCATTTGGGCAGGTATTCGCGCGTGAAATAGTCGGCGAAACGGCGATATTCCGGCTCGACCGTGCCGCTGATCAGCGTTTTCGCGCGCGCCTGCAGCGCTGCCCAGTCCGCCTCGCTCACGTCCGACGGACGGGCGCGCGCGAACGGCTCGTAGAAGCGCGAACCCTCGGGCTTGGCCGCGACCACCCCGGCGATCGTCTTCTCATAGCCCCGGATGGCGGAGCAGGGCTGGACATAGCCCTGGGCGACCCCCGCCCGGGTGATCCGGATCGCTTCCTGGTTGAGCGCGGGATAGGCGGCAAGCCGTGCGAGATAGCTCTCGTAATCGGCCCTGGCGCGGAACGGCAGGTTGTCGGCCAGCGAGGCAAAGCCCTGGTGCCAGCCATAATAGGTGGTGAAGAGCATCTGCCGCGCGCCGAAGCGATTGGCCTCGACCTGCTCGGCGAGCAGCCGCGAGAGGATCGCCTTGTTGGTGCGGTCGGTCGCGCTCAACTCCTGGTCGGGGATCGCGCGCAAGCGGGCGAGGAAGCCGGCCGCCTCGCGCGCCTGGCGATCGGCGGCGGCGAGGCTGACATCCGACAGCCGGGTGTCGTGGTCGCGCACGCCGAGCGGGGTCGCCTGCTCGGGATTGTTGCGCAGGTACCAGGCCCAATGCTCCTTGAGCAGCGCGGCGAGGTCGTCCGGCGGGGCGGCCGCGGCCGGGGCCGTGGTGGCGAGGAAAAGGGCGGTCAGAAGCAAGCGCATGAAAAATCCCGATTGAGATTGGGTTGGAAGGATCAGCTCGGCTGGCGGCTCTTCTGGAGTCCGCCCGCGATGCGGCGGGCGAGCACGCGCGGGGTGAAGCGGATCGACTGCGCCATCACGCTGTTGAGCGTGCCCGAAACCTTGACCGCCTGGTTGCCGGCCAGCGCGGCCAGGCCGTCCTCGACCACGGATTCGGGGCCTACCGCGAACCGCTTGAACAGGGCGGAGTCACTCATCGAGGCAACGTCGCCGAACTCGGTCCGGGTCGGGCCGGGGCAGAGCGCCGCCACGCGCACGCCATGCGGCAGCATTTCTTCGTGGAGCGCTTCCGAGAAGCTCAGGACGAAGGCCTTGGTCGCGTAATACACGGCCATCCATGGCCCCGGCTGGAAGGCCGCGCTCGAGGCGATGTTGAGAATGCCGCCGCGGCGGCGGGCGATCATGCCGGGCAGCACGGCGTGCGAAAGGTCGACCAGCGCCGTGCAGTTGAGCGCGATCATCTCGCGCTGGCGCGCGGCGTCGAGCTCGGCAAAGGCGCCGCGCAGGCCGAAGCCGGCATTGTTGACGAGCTGGTCGATCGTCAGGCCCGCCGCGGCTGCCCCGTCGACGACCCGTGCGGCCGCGTCGGGGACCGACAGGTCGAGCGCGAGCGTCTCGACATGGACGCCGTGACGCTCGGCAAGCTCGGCGGCAAGCCGCGCCAGCCGCTCCTCGCGGCGGGCGACCAGCAGCAGGTTTTGCTTGCGGGCGGCGAGCGCGCGGGCGAAGCCCTCGCCCAGCCCGGATGAGGCACCGGTGATCGCCGTGACGTCCATGTCGCACTCCCGTTCAGACGGGGTGAAGGTCTAAGCCGGTAATGCCCATGGGCAAGTCATAACGGGGGTTGCCCATGCGTCGTGTCGTTCTGCTCGCCACTCTGCCCGGCCTTCTCGGCGGCTGCGTCAGCACCGCGGTGGCAGTGGTCAAGGCGCCGTTCCAGGTCGCGGGCGCGGCGGTCGACGCGGTCACCACCAGCCAGGACGAAGCCGATCGCAACCGCGGCCGCGAGATCCGCAAGCAGGAAGAGCGCGAGGCGAAGGAACGTCGCCGGGCGGAAAAGCGCGCGCGGCGGGGAGACTGAGCTTTCCCCCCTTCCACCACCGGCTTCGCCGGCGGTCCCCCTCCCCACGCTTCGCGTAGGGAGGAGCGAGGAAGATCCTCCCCATCAAAGATGGGGAGGGGGACCGCCGGCGAAGCCGGTGGTGGAGGGGTCACGCCCAAAACACGATATTTACAAACGCCGCGCGGTGGCTGATCCGGCGGGGATGACCAGCTCCAGCACAGGGCCGCTTGCCGGCATCCGCATCGTCGAATTCGAGGGAATCGGCCCCGTCCCGCTCGCCGGCATGATTCTCGCCGACATGGGCGCGGAGATCGTCCGCCTGGGCCGGCCGGGCTCGAAGGAATCGGGCGCGCCGATCCTCGACCGTGGGCGCGCGGTGGTCGGCCTCGACCTGAAGTCGGAGGAGGGGCGCGAGGCGGCGCTGCGGCTGCTGGACAGGGCGGACGCCCTGCTCGAAGGCTTCCGCCCGGGCGTGATGGAGCGGCTGGGATTGGGGCCCGACGTCGTCCACGGCCGCAACCCGCGGCTCGTCTATGGCCGGATGACCGGCTGGGGCCAGAACGGACCGCTGTCCGACCGCGCCGGGCACGACATCAACTACATCTCGATCACGGGCGCGCTGCATGCGATCGGCCGGGCGGACGAGGCGCCGCCGCCGCCGCTCAACCTGGTCGGCGACTATGGCGGCGGAGCGATGTTCCTGATCGCGGGCTTGCTCGCCGGCATCGTTCGCGCGAAGACGAGCGGCCAGGGCGACGTCGTCGACGTGGCGATGACCGAGGGCACGATCAACCTGCTGGCGATGTTCCACGCCTTCCTGGCCGCCGGTCGCTGGCAGGACAAGCGCCAGGCGAACATGCTCGACGGCGGCACGCCTTTCTACCGCTGCTACGCGTGCGCGGACGGCAAATATGTCGCGGTGGGCTGTCTCGAGCCGCAATTCTTCGCGGCGTTCCTCGCCGGGCTGGAGCTGGACGCCGCCGAATGGCCGCAGGGGGACGTGGCGCGCTGGCCGGCGCTCACCGAGGCGATCGCCGCGCGCTTCCGCACCCGCCCGCGCGACGACTGGGCCGCGCATTTCGCGCCGACCGACGCCTGCGTGACCCCGGTGCTCAGCTTCGGGGAGGCGCCGCACCATCCGCACAACGCCGCGCGGGGCAGCTATGCCGACGCACAGGGGGTGACCCAGCCTGCTCCGGCCCCGCGCTTCGCCGATGCGCAAGGCGCGATCCGCGCGCGCACCGACCTGTCGGTCGCCGACGCGCTCGCGCGCTGGGAGGCGTGACCGGGCCGGGCTAGCCCGTCCGCACCAGCCCGTTCGCGACCGTCACCGGCCAGGGGGACAGCGCCGCCCCCGCGCACGGCCCGCCGACGCAAAAGCCGTCATCCGGACGGAACAAGGCGCCATGCCAGGCGCAGGCGACGAGCGTGCCGTCGTCGGTCAGATACGCGTCGAGCGTTTTGGCGAGCGGCAGGCCCATGTGCGGGCAGCGGTCGACGAAGCCCGTGACGGTTTCGCCGCGGCGCACCACGAAGCCGTGAAAGCGGCGCCCGCCGATCTCGAGCACGAAATTGCGCGCGCCCGGATCGGCAAGGTCGGCGAGCGCGCACAGCGCGACGCCGGCCGGCGTCGCGGTCAGCCGCGCCTCGGGCCCCGTGCTCAAGCGGGCACGACCTCCTGCTCGATCGCGCCGAAGATGCTGTGATGCGCGGCGTCGAAACACTCGATCCGCACCGTGTCGCCGTGGCGCAGGAACGGCGTCGACGGGCTGCCGCGGTCGATCGTCTCGATCATGCGGATCTCGGCGATGCAGCTATAGCCGAGCCCGCCCTCGGCGACGGGCTTGCCCGGCCCGCCATCGGCGTCGCGATTCGAGACCGTGCCCGAGCCGACGATCGAGCCGGCGACGAGCGCGCGGGTCTTGGCGACGTGCGCGATCAGCCTGCCGAAGTCGAAGGTCATGTCGGTGCCGGCATCGGCCCGGCCGAACGGCGCCCCGTTCAGCTCGACATTGAGCGGCCGGTGGAACTTGCCGTCGCGCCAGCACTCCCCCAGCTCGTCCGGCGTGACGAGGACCGGCGACAGCGCCGAAGCGGGCTTCGACTGGAGGAAGCCGAACCCCTTGGCGAGTTCGCCGGGGATCAGGTTGCGGAGCGAGACGTCGTTGACGAGGCCGACCAGCAGCACCTTGTCCAGCGCCGCGTCGCGCGTGGCGCCCATCGGCACGTCGCCGGTCACGACGCAGATTTCGGCCTCCATGTCGCAGCCCCAGGCCTCGTCGCCGAGCGGAATCGGGTCGCGCGGCGCGAGGAACTGGTCGGACGCGCCCTGGTACATCAGCGGGTCGGTCCAGAAGCTCGCCGGCATCTCGGCGCCGCGCGCCTTCCGGACCAGCTCGACATGGTTCACATAGGCCGAGCCGTCCGCCCACTGATAGGCGCGGGGCAGCGGCGCCGCGGCCTCGCGCTCGTGGAAGCGCTCGCGCGGGATCGCTTCGTGCTCGAGATCCTGGGCAAGCAGCGCGAGCTTGGGGCCGACATGCTCCCAGTCGTCGAGCGCGGCCTGCAGCGTCGGCGCGATGTGCGTCGCGTCGGCATAGTAATGCAGGTCGCGCGAGACGACGACGAGGCGCCCGTCACGGCCCCCTTTCAGCGATGCGAGTTTCATCCAGCTCCTCTATCTTGGCGCAGTGTCCAGCATTCCGGTTGGTTATGCGCGCGCGAAGCCGCAAAGACACGAAGGAAGTGAAGGAGCCCCGCTTCGCGGCTTTGCGTCTTCGCGCGAATCAGGGCCTATTCGATCCGGGCCTTCGGGAAGCCCGCCCAGCAATCGTCATAGTCCAGCTGGCAGAGCTCGCTCTCCATGGCCCAGCGCGTCGGGCGGATGACCCAGCGGCTCTCGAACATGAACGCCATCGTGTTCTCGATCCTGACCGGCTTCAGATCGGCCGCCGTCGCCTTCTGCCAGGAGGCGAGATCGGGGCCGTGCCCGGCCATGCAATTGTGGAGCGACGCGCCACCGGGGGCGAAGCCGCCTTCCTTGGCGTCGTAGGCGCCTTCGATCAGCCCCATGAACTCGCTCATCACGTTGCGGTGGAACCAGGGCGGGCGGAACGTGTCCTCGGCGACCATCCAGCGCGGCGGGAAGATCACGAAGTCGCAATTGGCGGTGCCGGGCGTGTCGCTCGGGCTGGTCAGCACGGTGAAGATCGACGGGTCGGGATGGTCGAACGACACCGTGTTGATCGTGTTGAAGCGCGACAGGTCGTATTTCACCGGGGCGAGATTGCCGTGCCAGGCGACGACGTCGAGCGGGCTGTGGTCGAGCATCGTCGTCCACAGCCGGCCGGCGAACTTCTGCACCACCTCGACCGGCCCGTCGACATCCTCGAACCATGCCCCCGGCGCCTCGAAGTCGCGCGGGTTGGCGAGGCCGTTCGCGCCGATCGGGCCGAGGTCGGGCAGGCGGAAGGTCGCGCCGTAATTCTCGCAGACATAGCCGCGCGCCGCCCCGTCGAGCAGCTCGACGCGGAAGCGGACACCGCGGGGCACGAGGCCGATCTGGCCGGGCGCCAGGTCGATTCGGCCCATCTCGGTCGCGAGCACGATCCGCCCCTGCTGGGGAACGATCAGCAGCTCGCCATCGGCCGAATAGAAGACGCGGTCGCGCATCGACGCGGTCGCGGCGTAGAGATGGATCGCGATCCCCGCGCCGGTGCCCGCGTCGCCATTGCCCGCATAGGTGACGAGCCCGTCGACGAAGTCGGTCGGCGAGGCGGGCAGCGGCAGCGGATCCCAGCGCAGCCGGTTCGGGCTCGGCGGCACCTCGTCGAACGGACCCGAGCGGATCAGCGCCCCACCGGCATAGGGCACGAACGGCTTGTGGGTCGCGGTCGGGCGCAGCCGGTAGAGCCAGCTCCGCTTGTTCTCGGCGCGCGGCGCGGTGAACGCCGTCCCCGAAAGCTGCTCGGCATAAAGCCCGAACGGCACCTTCTGCGGCGAATTGCGGCCCACGGGCAGCGCGCCGGGCACTGCCTCGGTCGCGAAATGGTTGCCGAAGCCGCTCAGCGGCGCGGCGGCGGTGGTGGCGGCGATCGGACTCTGCGCGTTCATCGGCGTTCCTCTCCTGCTCGCATGCGCCTGCCTGCGCTCAGGCGACCTTCTCGTCCACCTTGATCACGCCGCGGCGGATCTGGTCGAGCTCGATCGACTCGAACAGTGCCTGGAAATTGCCATTGCCGAAGCCTTCATTGCCCTTGCGCTGGATGATCTCGAAGAAGATCGGCCCGAACATGTTCTCGGTGAAGATCTGGAGGAGGATGCCTTCCTCCGGCGAGCCGTCGATCAGGATGCGGTTGCGGCGCAGCCGCTCGACGTCCTCGTTATGGTCGGGCACGCGCTTGTCGACCAGCTCGTAATAGGTCTCGATCGTGTCCTGGAGCTGCACGCCGCGCGCGCGCAGCTTCTCGACGGTCGCGTAGATGTCCCGCGTGGTGAGCGCGAGATGCTGGATCCCCTCGCCATTATACTGGCGGATGAACTCCTCGATCTGGCTGTGCTCGTCCTGGCTCTCGTTCAGCGGGATGCGGATCTGCTTGTCGGGCGCGATCATCGCCTGGCTGAACAGCCCGGTCGCCTGGCCCTTGATGTCGAAGTATTTCTGCTCCTCGAAGCCGAAGACGCGGGCGTAGAACTCCGACCAGGTGCGCATCTCGCCGCGGCGGACATTGTGGGTCAGGTGGTCGAGCAGCTCGAGCCCGACCGAGTTCTCGGCCTCCGCCTCGGCGGCGCCGGGCACCGGCTCCCACGCGTCCCAGGGCGCGCGGTCGACGAGATAGAGCAGCGAGCCGCCAATCCCCTCGATCACCTGCGCGCCGGAGCCGAGCGCGCCCGTGTCGGCGGCCGGCCGGGCGCCGCGCGTTACGGCCTGGGCCAGCGCGTCGGCGGCGTTCGCGACGCGGAAGCCCATGCCGTTCGCCGACGGGCCGTGCGCGGCGCGGAAGCTCGCCGCCTGGCCGCTCGCCTCGCGGTTCACCAGCAGGCTGATATTGCCCTGCTTGAAGCGCACGATGTCGCGCTCCGGGTGGCGGTGCGCCGCGACGAAGCCGAGCCGCTCGATCGTCGCGACCATCGCTTGCGGGTCGGGGCTGGTGAACTCGACGAATTCGAAGCCGTTCAGGCCAAGCGGGTTGTCGGCGGTCATCTCGCACTCTCCGGAACTGGGGAGGCGCGATCGTAACAGTTGTTACAAATTAGCGCAACGTCGAGACGGCGCGCTTCACCGTGTCGAGCAGCTCCTTCAAGCGCGCGACGTCGCCCGCCGACAGCTCGGCGAGCAGGCGCGCCTCGATCTCGAGCGCCTTGGGCGCGATCTCGCCGTAGAGCGCACGCCCCGCCGGGCTGAGCGCGAGCGCGTGGCTGCGCTTGTCGGTGCCGTGGGGGCCGCGCGTCACCAGCCCGCGCGCGACCAGCGCCTGCGCGGCGCGGCTGACCGTCATCTTGTCCATCTCGGTCCGCGCGACCAGCGCCTGCTGGGTGAGGCCCTCCTCTTCGGCGATGACCGCGATCAGCCGCCATTCGGGAACCTTCAATCCGAACAGGCTCTCATAGGTGCGCGCGATCGCCTGGCTGACCGCATTCGACGTGACCGAGAGCTGGTAGGGCAGGAATGCGTCGAGGCGGAGCGCGCCGCTCATGGCGCCGGCTCGGCGGCGAGCGCCCGGTCGCGGACGTAGAGTTCCCAGACCGACAGGAACAGGGCGGCGGCGGCGGGGCCGAGGATGAAGCCGTTGAAGCCGAACAATTGCAGCCCGCCCAGCGTCGACAGGAAGGCCAGATAATCGGGCATGCGCGCCTCGCGCCCGACCAGGATCGGGCGGAGCAGGTTGTCGACGAGGCCGATCACGAACAGCCCGCAGAAGACGACGAACAGCCCCTGCCAGACCAGTCCCGTGGCCAGCAAATAGATCGCCACCGGCACCCAGATCAGCCCGGTGCCGATCGCGGGCAGCAGCGACATGAAGGCCATCGCCACGCCCCACAGCAGCGCCGGCTGGACGTCGACGAACCAGAAGACGACGCCGCCGACCGTGCCCTGCGCGATCGCGACGATCAGGCTGCCCTTGATCGTCGCGCGCACGACCGAAAGGAAGCGCGCGAAGACGGCGCGGCCCTGGTCGAGGCGCAGCGGCATCGCCGATTCGACGGTCGCGACGACGCGGCGGCCGTCGCGCAGCATGAAGAAGCTCAGATAGAGCATCACGCCCGCGCTCACGAGATAGCCGAACGCACTCGCGCCGATCTCGAGCACGCGGCTGGCGATCACCTGCAGGCTGCCCGAGAAATGGCCCGCGATCCACGCCTGGGTGGCGCGCGCGCTGGTCAGCTTGTCGACGCCGAGCGTCCGCCGCAGCCAGCTCGGCAGCGTGTCGCGCAGCCGCTCGAGATTGCCGATCAGGTCGATATCGCCCTCGCGGACGCGCAGCACCAGCCCGGCCAGTTCGCCGACCATCGCCGAGCCGAGCAGGAATGCGGGGACGACCACCGTCGCGAGGATGGCGAGCAGGGTCAGCGCGGCGGCCAGGCTGGGCCGGCCCGTCGCGCGGATCAGCCGGTCGTTCAGCGGCATGAACAGCATCGATCCGACCAGCGCCCAGAGGATCGCGCCGGAAAAGGGCAGCAGGATCGCGCAGAACAGCAGGCTCGCCACGACGAGCAGCGCCAGGAAGCTGTTTTCCTCGAGCCGGCGCATTCAGATGTCCGCTCCGCGTCCCCCGCGCCGCAGCGGCGACATGCCGTGGTGACCCCTACGGGAATCGAACCCGTGTTTCAGCCGTGAAAGGGCCGCGTCCTGACCGCTAGACGAAGGGGCCGAAAGGCGGGGCCGCGTTATTCGCTGAATGGCCATGGGTCAAGTCGGTCAGTCGCACCAGGCCGCATCGTCGAGATGGAGCTCGGCCGCCGGCCGCGCGCCCCAATCGTCGATCTTCGCGCGCCCGACGACCCAGAGGCGGCGGTCGCGCGGCGCGGCGAGCAGCGCCTGGCCAAGCTCGGTCTCGGCGGCGCGAAAGGCGACGGTCTTCAGGCTGGTGCCGTCGTCGCCCGCCATGATCGCGCGGACATGGCCCTGGCCGACGACGTCGGCGCGGACGACTCGCACCGGACCGGCGGCGACGCGCGGCGCCGGCCAGCCCATGCCGTAGGGCCCGCCGGCCTCGAGCGCCTCGACCAGCGCCGGCGAGACGCCTCGGGTGCTGAGCGCGGCGTCGACCAGCAGCGCGCGCGACTCGGCGGCGCGGGCGACCGCCTCGCCCAGTCGCGCGTTCAGGAAGTCCGCGAACTCGGCGATCCGGTCCGCGGCGATCGTCAGTCCGGCCGCCATCGCATGGCCGCCGCCAGCGACGAGCAGTCCGCTGTCCTTGGCGGCGAGCACCGCCGCGCCGAGGTCGACTCCGGCGATCGAGCGGCCGGAACCCTTGCCCACGCCCTGCTCGTCGATGCCGATCACGATCGCGGGGCGGCCGAACCGTTCCTTGAGCCGGCCCGCGACGATGCCGATCACGCCCGGATGCCAGCCCGCGCCGGCGGCGATCCGCACCGGCGACTCGTCGCGGCAGGCGAGCTCGGCCGCGACCTGGACCTCGGCCTCGATCGCACGACGCTCCTCGTTCAGCCGGTCGAGCTCGATCGCGATCGTCCGCGCTTCCTCGGGATCCTCGGTCGTGAGCAGCCGCACGCCGAGATCGGACTTGCCGACCCGGCCGCCGGCATTGATCCGCGGGCCGAGCGCGAAGCCCAGATCGTGGCACAGCGGCGCACGGGTGAGGCGCGCGGCCTCGGCGAGCGCGGCGAGACCGACGTTGCGCCGCCCCGCCATCACCTTCAGCCCCTGCGCCACGAAGGCGCGGTTGAGCCCGCGCAGCGCGGCGACGTCGGCGACCGTGCCGAGCGCGACGAGGTCGAGCAGCTCGATCAGCTTCGGCTCGGGGCGGTCGCCGAAGCGGCCGCGCCGGCGCAGCTCGCGCAGCAGCGCGGCGCCGAGCAGGAAGGCGACGCCGACCGCGGCGAGATGCCCGTGCGCTGCGCCCTCGCCCTCGTCGAGGCGGTTGGGGTTGACGAGCGCATGGGCGACCGGAAGCTCGGCCGCGCATTTGTGGTGGTCGACCACGATCACGTCGGCTCCGGCGGCGCGCGCGACGGCGAGCGCCTCGAACGCCTGCGCGCCGCAGTCGACAGTGACGATCAGCTTGGTCCCGCTCTCGGCGATGCGGACCAGCGCCTCGCCGCTCGGGCCATAGCCCTCCATCAGCCGGTCCGGGATATAGGCCGAGGGGGCGAGGCCGAGCTGGCGCAGCAGGCGCACGAGCAGCGCCGCCGAGGTCGCGCCGTCGACGTCGTAATCGCCGAAAATGGTGACGGGCTCGCCCGCCTCGACCGCGTCGGCGAGGCGAAGCGCGGCCTTGTCCATGTCGCGGAAAATGCCCGGATCGGGCATGAAGCCGCGGATGGTCGGCGTCCGGTGCAAATCGAGCGCTTCGCGGGGGCAGCCGCGCGTGAGCAGGAGCTGGGTGACGAGGTCGTCGGGCTGGAACGACGCATCGGTGCCGTCGGCGGGCGCGCCACGCCAATGCCAGGGCTGGCCCAGGATCGAGCGCGTCACGCCCAGCGCCACGCGCGGCTCGAAATGCAAGGTCACCGGCTCGTCCCCACTCGCTCGCGCCCACCATGGCAGAGCCGGGCGCGTCGCGACAGGGGTCAGATCACCTGCGCGAGCTCGGCCGGCCGCAGTTCGTGGGCGAGCTGGTCGGTCCGGCACTGGTCGGGCCTTTTGTCGGGCCGCCAGCGCAGGAAGCGCGTCGCGTGGCGGAAGCGCCGGCCGGTGACCTGGTCGTAGCGCACCTCGGCGATCCGCGCCCAAGCGAGCGGCTGCCATTCGGCCGAGCGCTCGGTGCTCCAGCGGCTTGCCCCGCCGGGCGCGTCGCCGGTGAAGCCGGGGGGCCCGACCAGCGCTTCCAGTTCGGCAGTGAGCGCGGCCTTGTCGCCGGGCGGAGGGCAGAAGCCGACATGGTGGAGCCGGTCGTCGGCGTCGAACAGGCCGAGCAGCAGCGATCCCAACTCCGCCTTGCCCGATGCGTAGCGAAAGCCGGCGACCACGCAATCGGCCGTGCGAAGCTGCTTCACCTTCAGCATCGCGCGCTCGCCGGGCCGGTAGGGCTGGTCCAGCGGCTTGGCGACGACGCCGTCCAGCGCGCCGCCGCTGTGCGCCAGCCAGTCGTCGGCCGCGCGGCGGTCGGTGCTCGCCGGGGAGAGCAGCAGCCCGTTCCCGCCATGGGCGGCATGGAAGCGCTCGAGCGCCGCGCGCCGCACCGACAGCGGCTCGGGGGCGAGCAGCGTGTCACCCTCGCCCAGAATGTCGAACAGCATCAGCTCGGCCGGCGTCTCGCCGGACAGTCTCCGGATCCGGCTCTCGGCGGGGTGCAGGCGGAGCTGCAGCGCCTCGAACGACAGCACCGCGCCGACCGGGATGATCAGCTCGCCGTCGAGGATCGCGCGCGTGACCGGCAGCGCCGCGATCCGCGCGGCGACCTCGGGAAAATAGCGCTCGAGCGGCTTGCCGGACTTGGAGATCAGCATGACGACCTCGCCATCCTTGGCGGCGATGCAGCGGAAGCCGTCCCATTTGGGCTCGAACTGCCAGCCCGGCCCGTCGGGCAAGGCGTCGACCAGCTGGGCTTCCATCGGGGCGATGACGTCCATGTCGGCGCAAACGCGCGGCCGGGAACCTTAGCTGCACCCCGGCACTGACGGGCATGGCGTTCGTGGACGGGGACAGGCGGGAGCGGGCGGCGTCGGCCGCGGCGGTGCTGCTCGTCCACCTGCTGATCGGCTATGCGCTGCTGTCGGGCCTGCGGATCGCGGGCGGCCCGCGCCTGCCGTCGCCCGAGCTCGTGGTGCTCGACATCGCGCCGCCCCCGCCGCCGCCGCGCCAGCCCCGCGTGGTCCCGCGCCGCGTGACCCAGAAGAAGGCCGGCGGCGGCTCCGCCCCGCCTGCGCTTCGCGCACGACCGACCGAGATCGTGCTGCCGCCGCCGATCGTGCCGGTCGCGCCGCCGCCGCCGATCGCCGTCGCCGAGACGCCCGGCCCCGGCGCGGCATCGTCGCGCGGCGACGCGCCGGTCCCCGGGCCCGGCGAAGGCAGCGGCGGCCGCGGCAACGGCCGGGGCGGCGGCGACGGCGACGGCGAGGGCTTCGGGAGCGGCGGTGGCGGGCTGTCGCCACCGCGCCACATCCGCGGGCGCATCCGCGACTCGGATTATCCGCGCGGCGCCGGCACCGCGGGCATCGGCGGCGTGGTCGAGGTCCGTTACCGTGTCGAGGTGGACGGGCGCGCCACCCGCTGCGCGATCGAGCGGTCGAGCGGCAGCCCCGAGCTCGACGCGACGACCTGCCGGCTGATCGAGGCGCGCTTCCGCTTCGAGCCGTCGCGCGACGACCTGCGTCGGCCGGTGCCGTCCTGGATCGTCCAGCGGCACGAATGGGTGGTCGAGACCCTCCCGCCCGAGCCGGACGCGCGCCGCTAGCGCATGACCGGCAACCGGATGTGCGAGGGCAGCTTCGGCGTCGAATAGACACGCTGGCTCGCCGCGCGGAAATCCTCGGGCCGGGCGCGCGCGATGTTGGCCACGAAGGTCTGCGGGTTGCGGTCGATCACGGGGAACCAGCTCGACTGGATCTGCACCATGATGCGGTGGCCCTTCCTGAACACATGGTCATGGTCGCGCAGCGCGACCGGCCAGGCGATCGGCAGGTCGGGCGTCAGCGCCGTCGCCTGCCGCTCCGACTGCAGCCATCGACCGCGGCGCACCTCCATCGCGACCGGCCACTGATAGCCGTTGAGCGCAGCCGCATAGCGCCCGGGCGCGGCGCGGGCCGCCTCGTCGAGTGGCTGCGCGTCCTCGGGGAAGACGTCGATCAGCTTCACCACCAGGTCCGCATCGGTGCCGCTGGTCGCCGCGAAGATCGTCGCGGCGATCTCGCCGGTGACGGTCAGGTCGGCGGGCAGGGGCGCCGAGACATAGGTGAGCACGTCGGGCCGACCGGCGGCGAAGCGCTGGTCCTGCGCTTCCCACCAGCACCATTCGCCGCATGGATAGGTCGGCGAGATCGGCCGCTTGCGATACGGCACGGGGCTGGCGGGGTCGGAGACATAGGTGCGCGTGCCGGCGTTCTCGTAGCTCGGCGGGGTGAAGCGCAAACTGCCGTCGGCGTGAAGATAGAGGTTGGTCGGCGTGGCGCCCCTGGGCGGCCAGCTCGGATAGCTTTTCCAGGCCCAGCTTCCGCTCTGGAGCATCTCCGCCTCGAAGCGCGGCCGCTTTCCGTCGCCATGGAGCCAGTGGCGGAAGAAGGGCGCCTCGAAGCGGGTGCGGAACTCGGGCCCGGTCTCGCGCCCGATCGGGATCGGCCCGACCGCGTCGCCCTTGCCGCGCCAGCTGCCATGGTTCCACGGCCCCGCGACGATCGAGTTCACCTGGCGACGGTCGCCGGCCTCCAGCCTGCGATAGATCTGCCAGCTCCCCCACGGGTCCTCCTGGTCCCAGAAGCCGGCGACGATCAGCGTCGGCACGTTCGACGACGCCACGCGGTCGAGCCAGCGCTCGGCGTCCCAGTGCGCGTCGCGATCGGGGTGGTCGAGCAGCGCGGTGAAGGCCGGCACGCGCCCCTTGAAATAGTCGGTCTCGAGCCGCTCGACCGGGCCGAGCGCCAGGAACCAGTCATACATGTCCCAGCGGTCGTAAAAGGGGATGGACGCATTGGCGTCCTTCTCGGCCTGCAAGCCGTAGAGCCAGTCGGCGGCATAGCTGAGCCGCAGCGCCCCGTTGCGGTGCAAATCGTCGTTCGCCCACCAGTCCGTCCACGCCGCCTGCGGGCTGACCGCCTTCAGCGCGGGGTGCGGATCGACCAGCGTGATCGCCGCGGCGAGCCCCGGATAGGAGACGCCCCACATCCCGACCCGGCCGTTGTTGCCAGGCACGTTCTTGACCAGCCAGTCGATCGCATCCCAGGCGTCGGTCGCCTCGTTGATCGGCGCCGACACGTTGGTCGACGCCGTAAAGTCGCCGTCCGACCCGAACCGCCCCCGCATGCTCTGCTGCACGAGGATATAGCCGTCCGCCATCAGCGCCGCGACGCTGTCGGGCATCGTCGCCGGGGCCGCGGGCGGAAGGCCATAGGGCGTCCGGCTGAACAGGATCGGCAGCTTGCCGCGCTTGGCGACCGGCCGCATCACCACCGTCTCGAGCTGCGCGCCGTCGCGCATCGGCACTCTCAGCCGCTGGTAGCTGAACGGACCCTCGACAGGTGCTGGCGACGTCGCCGGCTGCCCAGCGCCGGCAGGGAAGGACAGGGCGAGCAGCGCAAGCGCCAGGGCAAGACGGACCATCGCGCCAGACTGCGGCGCGGCCGGGCCGGGCGCAAGGCGGTGATTGACAGCCGCGCGGGACTCGTCTGTCTCGGCGCGGAGTCAACAGGGGGGAAGCCTGAATGAACGTCACCGAAGCCGTGTTGTCGCGGCGCTCGATCCGAAACTTCACCGACACGCCGGTGCCGCTCGAGACGATCCGCCGCGTGCTCGAGACCGCGCGCTGGACGCCGTCGGGCTGCAATTACCAGCCTTGGGAAGCGGTCGTGCTGACCGGCGAGCCGCTCGCCAGGCTGCAGGCGGTGCTGGTCGCGTCCGAAGCCGACGATCCGCCCGAATATCGCTACGACCTGCCGGCCCAGTCGCCGCGCTACCAGCTTCGGCTGCAGCAGGTCGGCGCCGCCATGTACGGCGCCCAGCAGATCGCCCGGTCCGACACCGCCGCGCGCGGCGACTTCACGCGGCAGAACCTGCTCTCGTTCGGCGCGCCGGTGCTGCTCCTCTGCCACTTCCCGAAGTTCATGGGCGAGCCGCAATGGTCCGATGTCGGCATGTGGCTGCAGACGATCATGCTGCTGCTGCGCGAGGAAGGCCTCGATTCCTGCCCGCAGGAATATATGGGCATGTACGGCCGCACGATCAAAGCGCATCTCGGCCTCGCCGACGACGTGATGCTCTTCTGCGGGCTGTCGATCGGCCACCGCGTCGCCGACGATCCGGTCAACAATTTCGAGCGGCCGCGCGTGCCGCTGGACGAGCACGCGACGTTCCTGGGCTTTTAGCGCCGGGGGCCGCGGGCGCCCGGCTCAGGGCGCCTTGCGGTGCTCGCCCTTCACCCAGCGCACGGTGCCGGTGCTCGCGCGCATGACGACGCTCTCGGTCGTCATCCGGCCGCCCTTCAGCCGCTTCACGCCGTCGAGCAGCGAGCCGTCGGTCACGCCGGTCGCCGCGAAGATGCAATCGCCGCGCGCGAGTTCGGACAGGTCATAGACCTTGTTCAGGTCCTCGATCCCCCATTTGCGCGCGCGCGCCTTCTCGTCGTCGTTGCGGAACAGCAGCCGGCCCTTGAACTGGCCACCGACGCAGCGCAGCGCGGCGGCGGCGAGCACGCCCTCGGGCGCGCCGCCCGAGCCCATATAGACGTCGATCGTGGTGTCGGGATCGGTCGTCGCGATCACCCCGGCGACGTCGCCGTCGGGGATCAGCATGATGCCGCAGCCCACCGCGCGCAGCTCGGCGATCAGCTTCTCGTGGCGCGGCCGGTCGAGCACGCAGGCGATGATCTCGCCGGGTTCGACCCCCTTGGCGGCGGCGATCGCGCGGATATTGTCGGCCGGGCTCTTGTCGAGGTCGATCACGCCGTCGGGATAGCCGGGCCCGACCGCCAGCTTGTCCATGTAGACGTCGGGCGCGTTCAGGAGACAGCCCTTCTCGGCGATGGCGAGCACCGCGAGCGCGTTGGGGCCCGCCTTGGCGGTGATCGTCGTCCCCTCGAGCGGATCGAGCGCGATGTCGATCGACGGGCCCGAGCCGGTGCCGACCTTCTCGCCGATGAACAGCATCGGCGCCTCGTCGCGCTCGCCTTCGCCGATCACCACGGTGCCGTCGATGTCGAGGTCGTTCAGCGCCTCGCGCATCGCCTCGACCGCGGCGGCGTCGGCCGCCTTCTCGTCGCCGCGCCCGACCATCAGCGACGCGGCGATCGCGGCGGCCTCGGTGACGCGCACCATTTCAAGCACGAGAACGCGATCGAGATCATGGCTGCTGGTGGTCATCGGCTTCGAAATCCTCTCCCTGACGTGGCCGGGGCGATAGGCGACCGATGTTGCGATGTCGAGAATGCCCCGGCGCCGAACGTCGCAAGGGCGATGCGTATCCCCGCGCGCGCCGTTATGTTCACAGCCGGTTCACCCGCGCGGTCGTTGCCTGTGTGGAACGTCTTGGGAGGTCGCGCACCATGGCAGCCGCATCCATTCTCCTGCTCTTGTTCGCCGCGCCTCCGCCGGCCGCGCCGGCGGCCCAAGCGGCCGCCATGCTGACCTACGAGGAAATGACCCAGGTCGCGCCGCGCTGCCGCCAGCGCGCCGGCGCCGACATCCTCGTCTGCGGGCGGCGCGACGCCGATCGCTATCGCGTGCCGTTCCTGGCCGCGACTCCGGGCGACCCGCGCCGGCTGGGCGTGCACGAGGAGCGCGCGACTTGGCTCAGGCGCCCCGACAATTGCGAGGAGATGAGCGCGTTCCTGGTCGGCTGCGGCTCGTTCGGCGTGTCGGTCAGCACCAACTTGGGCAGCGGCAAGGCGGAGGTCGTGCGCCCGCTCGCGCCCTGACGGTCAGGCGTCGAGAATGTGCATCAGCATCGGCTTGCCGCGCAGCGACGGCGAGCCTTCGAGCCGCTCCAGCGCCTGGGCGACCGCGCGTTCGGGGCATTCGTGGGTGACCATCACCACCAGCACGCTGCCGTCCGCCGCGACCCCGCGCTGGATCAGGCTCTCGATCGAGACGTTCGAATCGCGCATCGCGGCGGCGATCTCGGCGAGTACGCCGACCTTGTCCTCGACCGTGAAACGCAGATAGGCGCGCCCGATGCGCGTGCCCGCGTCCGCCGCCGGTTGCGCGCCGAGGGCAGCCACGGGCATGGCGAAGGCCGGGCCGAATTCGCCCCGCGCGATGTCGATGAGGTCGGCGACCACCGCGCTCGCGGTCGGGCCGTCGCCGGCACCGCGGCCCTGAAAGAACAGCCGGCCGACGAAATTCCCTTCCGCGACGACGCCGTTCAGCGAGCCGGCGACATGGGCGAGCGGGTGACCGAGCGGCACCAGATGGGGATGGACGCGCTGGAACAGCCCGTCGCCGCGCGTCTCGGCATAGCCCAGCAGCCGCACCCGGAAGCCGAGCGCGGCGGCCTCCGCGATGTCGGCACCGAGCACGTGGCGGATGCCGGTCGTCTCGACGCTGCCGAAGTCGATGCGGCTGCCAAAGGCAAGGCTGGCGAGGATCGACAGCTTGTGCGCCGCATCGACGCCGTCGATGTCGAAGCTCGGATCGGCCTCGGCATAGCCGAGCGCCTGCGCCTCGGCGAGCACCTCGGCGAAGTCGCGGCCCTCGGCCTCCATCGTCGTCAGGATATAGTTACACGTGCCGTTGAGGATGCCGTAGACATGGGCGAAGGCGTTGGCCGCCGCGCCCTCACGCAGGCCCTTGACGACCGGCACGCCGCCCGCGACCGCCGCCTCGAACTTGAGCGCGACGCCCTTTGCTTCCGCCGCCTCGGCCAGCTCGACGCCGTGATGCGCGATCATCGCTTTGTTGGCGGTGACGAAGCTCTTGCCCGAGCCGAAGCTGCGCCGCGCGAGCGTCAGCGCCGGGCCGTCGGCGCCGCCGACGAGTTCGACCACTACATCGACGTCGGCGAGCGTCGCCAGTTCCGACGTGTCGTCGACCCAGCGGAAGCGCAACAGGTCGACGCCGCGGTCCTTGGTGCGGTCGCGCGCCGAGACGGCGACGATCTCGATCGGGCGGCCGGCGCGCCGCGCGATCAGCTCGGCATTGGTGTCGAGCAGGCGGACGACCCCGCCGCCGACCGTGCCCAACCCGGCCAAAGCGATCCTCAGCGGCTGCGTCACGTCCTGTCCCCCGGCTGCGGCCCGCGGCATGCGCGGGCGGCGCTCTGCTAGACCGCCGCGCCTGTGGAGAAAAGCCGGATTCCGGCTTTTGCGAACGGCGTCGAAACGGCTAGTGGCGATCGGGATGACCGCTCCCACGATCCTGATCCTCGCCGGCAAGCGCGACGGCAAGCTCGATCCCATGGCCGAGACAGCCGGCGTGACCCACAAGGCGGTGGTTCCGATCCGCGGCAAGCCGCTGATCGCCTGGGTGCTCGAGGCGGCCGAGGCCGCCTGGCCCGGCGCGCCGATCCTGGTGTCGATCCACGATCCCGCGATCCTCTCCGGCATCCCGATCGTCGACCGTCTGGTCGCCGAGGGGCGGCTGGGTTTCCCGCCCGCCCGGTCGGGTATCGTCGAAAGCGTCGAGGCGGCGATCGCCAGCGGCGATCACTGGCCGCTGCTGATCACCACCGGCGACAATGTTCTGGTGACGCCCGAAGCGCTGCGGCGGCTGCACGACCAGGCGATGGACGTGAATGCCGGCGCCGCGCTGTCGGTCGCCAGCCGCGAGCAGATCCTCGCCGCACATCCGGAAGGACAGCGCCGCTTCTACGAGTTTCGCGATGTCGCGATCTCGAACTGCAACGCCTATTGGCTGCGCGACGCGAGCGCATTGCGCGCCGCCGAGAGCTTCCGCGGCGGCGGCCAGTTCATCAAGACGCCGGGCGCGATCCTGAAGGCATTCGGCCTGTGGAACCTGATCGGCTTCCGCAAGAAATGGTGGTCGCTCGACAAGGCGATGGCGAACCTGTCGCGGCGGTTCCGGGTCAAGATCGCGCCCGTCTTCGTGACCGACGGCGCGCTTGCGGTCGATGTCGACAACCCGCGCACCTACAAGATCGCCGAGACCCTGCTCGAAAGCCGCAAGCCGTGAGCCGGCTGTTCATCGCCCGGCACGGCGAGACCGTGTTCAACGCCGCTGCGCGGATGCAGGGCGACCAGATGGACACGCCGCTCACCCGCGCCGGCTTCGCCCAGGCGGACGCGATGGGGGAGGGGCTGAAGGCGTTCCTCGGCGGCGGCGCGCCCGGGCTCGAGCTCTGGGCATCGCCGTTCGGCCGCGCGCTGCAGACGCTCGCGATCGTCTGCGAGCATATCGGGCACGACTGGCATGGCGCCCGCCGCGACTCCCGGCTGGCGGAGATCAATGTCGGCCGCTGGGGCGGCCGCACCTACCGCGAGATCATCGACGAGATCGGCCCGATCATGGAGCCCGGCATGGGCCTGTTCAGCGTCCGCCCGCCCGACGGCGAATGGTATGACGAGATCGCGGTGCGGCTGGAAAGCTGGCTCGCCGAACATGGCCGGACGCCCCGCGACAAGCTGATCATCATGCACGGCATGTCGTCGCGCGTGCTGCGCGGGATGCTGACCGGGCTGCAGGTCGACCCCCGCTTCGGCGCCCCGATCGCGCCGAGCCTGCCACAGGGCTCGATGGTGATGGTCGCCGGCGGTCGCGAGACCGTCGTGCATCTGGGCGGGGGCCAGGCCCCGGCGTGAGGGGCGGGCTTGCGACCGGGCTGGTGCTCGCCCTCGCAGCGCCCGTCGAGGCGCGCGACAGCCTGGGCATGTTCGAGCGCTGGGGCGCGTTTCGCGATGCGCAGCCGCCACGCTGCTATGCCATTGCGCAGCCGGTCCGCCCGGCGGCGCGCAACGCGCCGTGGCAGGCGTTCGCGAGCGTCGCCTTCTGGCCGGCCCTGCGCCAGCGCAACCAGCTCCATGTCCGGCTGAGCCAGCATCGCGCGGTCAGCGCACCCGTCGTGCTCGGGATCGCGGGCAAGCGCTTCGCCCTGCTCGCCGGCGGCGCCGACGCCTGGGCGCCGCATCCGCGGGTCGACGCGGCGATCGTCGCGGGCATGCGCAGCGCGGAGAGCATGACCGTCACCAGCCGCAGCGTCGGCGGGCGCGTGTTCAGCGACACCTATCGCCTGCGCGGCGCGGCGACGGCCATCGACGCCGCGGCGCTCGGCTGCGCGCGGCTACGCTGATCGCGCGCGACTCGCAAAAATGCCGCAATCGACCCATATGGGCGCGGCCATGACCCCGAACATGCCGATTCCCGGCCATATCGATCCCGTCCCCGTGCCCCGCGCGCAGCCCGTGCGCGCCGACGGGCGCGTCGACCTGATCGGCCTGTCGCGTCCCGAGATCCGCGACGCGCTCGCCACCGCCGGCCTGGACGAGCGCCAGTCGAAGCTGCGCGCCAAGCAGCTCTGGCACTGGATCTACAATCGCGGCGTCACCGACTTCGCGCTGATGACCGACATCGCCAAGGCGCAGCAGCCCTGGCTCGCCGCGCGCTTCGTGATCGGCCGACCCGAGGTGGTGACCGCGCAGGTCTCGTCCGACGGGACGCGCAAGTGGCTGCTCCGCTCGGACGACGGGCAGGATTACGAGATGGTGTTCATCCCGGACGCCGATCGCGGAACGCTGTGCGTGTCGAGCCAGGTCGGCTGCACCCTCAACTGCCGCTTCTGCCATACCGGCACGATGCGGCTGGTGCGCAACCTGACCGCCGGCGAGATCGTCGGGCAGGTGATGCTCGCCCGCGATGCGCTGGGCGAGTGGCCGAGCCAGCCCGACGGTCGCCTGCTCACCAACATCGTGATGATGGGCATGGGCGAGCCGCTCTATAACTTCGAGAATGTCCGCGATGCGCTGAAGGTGGTGATGGACGGCGACGGCCTTGCCTTGTCCAAGCGCCGCATCACGCTGTCGACGTCGGGCGTGGTGCCCAAGATGGCCCAGGCCGGCGCCGAGATCGGCGTGAACCTGGCGGTTTCGCTCCACGCGGTCACCAAAGAGATCCGCGACGAGATCGTGCCGCTGAACCGGAAATACGGGATCGAGGAGCTGCTCCAGGCGTGCGCCGACTATCCCGGCGCGAACAATGCCCGGCGCATCACCTTCGAATATGTGATGCTTAAGGACAAGAACGACAGCGACGCCGATGCGCGCGAGCTGGTCCGGCTGATCCGCAAGTACAAGCTGCCCGCCAAGGTCAACCTGATCCCCTTCAATCCCTGGCCGGGCGCGCCCTATGAATGCTCGACGCCCGACCGGGTGCAGCGCTTCTCGGACATCATCTTCGAGAGCGGGATCTCGGCCCCGGTGCGCACGCCGCGCGGGCGCGACATCATGGCCGCCTGCGGGCAGCTCAAGTCCGCCGCCGAGAAGAAGAGCCGCGCCGAGCTCGACCGGCTGGCCGAAGAGAAGCTGGCAGCACTGGGCTGAACGGGACGGCCATGAGCTTCCCCTACTGGTCGTACCCGACGCAGACGTTTCCGCTCGGTGGGCACCAGGTGGCGATCAAGTCGCGCGCGTTCGCGACGGGGCTCGAGACCCGCATCTTCGTCGATGGCGCGCTCGCCTCGCGCGACTTCACGCCCGCGCTCGGCGCGGCGGCGGTCCGCAACCACCGGCACGCGCTGGCAATCGCGGGCGATGCGGTCGAGGTCGAGGCCGGCTATGTCGGCCTGTGGGCGATCGGCGCGATCGTGCGGCGTGACGGCGTCGTGATCCACGAGACGCATCCGGGCCGCCCGGTCGCCTTTCCCGAGGCGTTCCGCGAGACGGCGCTGAACTCCACCTTCACCGGCGAGAAATGGCGCGCCAACCGGGTGCCGCTCGCGGTCGACGTGCTGAGCGGGCTGTTGTTCTTCGTCGTCGCGAAGCTCGCCGGATTGCAGGCGGCCGCCCTGGTCGCGGCGGCGGTGGGCGTCCTGCTCGTGCTCGGCGAGCGGGCGCTCAAGATCGACCTGACCGGCGGGCTGGCGCTGTTCGGCATCGCGATGCTGCTGATCTCGGCCGGGCTCGCCTGGGTGTTCGACGATCCCGAGATGATCAAGCTGCGCAGCACGATCACCGGGCTGATCGCATCGACGCTGTTCCTTGGCGACGGACTGTTCGGCGGGCGCCGGCTGGCGGGCAAGACGGTCCGCTATCTTCCCTGGAGCGACATCGATGCGGGGCGGCTGGGCATCGGGCTCGGGCTGACCGGGTTCGTCATGGCGGCGCTGAACTACGCGGTCGCGAAGCTGTTCTCGACCGATGCGTGGCTCGTCTACACGACGTTCCTCGACACGCCGGTCAGTATGGCGATGGTGCTCCTCGTCTTCGCCTATGCGCGCGGCCGGCTGGGCCGCCGCCCGGCCGCTGCCGCCTGACGCATCGTTTCCATGCGCGTCGAGCCGCTGGCAGGACCGGCGCGATCGGCTAAGATGGACCACGCGTAAGGGAGTATCATGCAGCCCGGTCGACCGCTCATCTATCGGCACAAGCCCGCCACGCGGATCTGGCACTGGGCGAACGCGCTCGCCATTCTCGTGCTGCTGATGAGCGGGGCGATGATCTTCAACGCTCACCCCCGGCTCTATTGGGGCCAATATGGGGCCAATCCCGACCGGGCCTGGCTTCAGATCGGCGCCACCGCGGACCGCGGCTTCGTCCAGCTCGGCGACACGCGGATCGACACCACGGGCGTGCTCGGGCGCTGGACGGGGGCGGACGGCACCCCGCAGGCGCGCGCATTCCCGCACTGGGCGACGATCCCGTCCACCTACAATCTGGCGCTGGCGCGGCGCTGGCACCTCGCGGTCTCGCTCGTCTTCGCATTCGGCCTGCTCGCCTTCATGATCGCAAGCCTCGCGAACGGGCATGTCCGACGCGACCTGCGCATCCGTCGTCGCGACGTCTCCCCCCGGGTGATCGCGCACGATGTCGTCGAGCATCTGAAGCTGCGCTTTCACGACCCCGACGACCCGGCTGCATTCAACGTGCTGCAGAAGCTGTCCTATGTCGGCGTGATCTTCGTCCTTCTCCCGCTTGTGGTGGTGACCGGGCTCGGCATGTCGCCGGGCATGGATGCGGCCTGGCCGTGGCTTGTCGACCTGCTCGGCGGCCGCCAGTCGGCGCGCTCGCTCCACTTCCTGTGCGCCGCGCTGATCCTGGGCTTCATCCTCGTCCATCTCGTGCTGGTGCTGCTGTCGGGGCCGTGGAACGGCATCCGCAGCATGATCACCGGCCGGGTGCGCGCGGGCCCGCGCGCGTGAGCCGCAAGCTCGTCACGCCGGATCTTTCGCGCCGCCGGCTGCTCGGCGGGCTCGCCGGCGCCGGCCTGCTGTCGGGCTGCGACCGGCTCGGCCAGAGCCCCGGCGTCCAGAAGATCCTGTTCGGCGCCGAGGACGCGCATCGCGTGCTCCAGCGCGGCCTGACCGACCGGATGGCGCTCGCCCGCGAATTCTCCGAGCGCGACATGTCGCCGACCTTCCGGGTCAACGGCACGCGCGATCCGGGCACCCCGGACTATCGTGCTCATGCGCTGCGCAATTTTGCCGATTGGCAACTCGTCGTCGACGGCCTGGTCGAACGCCCGTTCGCCATCCCGCTCGCCGCTCTGAAGGCGCTCCCGTACCGCACCCAGATCACCCGCCACGATTGCGTCGAGGGCTGGAGCGCGATCGGCAAGTGGCACGGGCCGCCGCTCAAGCTGCTGCTCGATCGCGCGGGGCTGCGCGACGGGGCGCGCTATATCGTCTTCCACTGCGCCGACCTTTACGGCGGCCGGCCCTATTATGAATCCATCGACCTGGTCGACGCCTTCCACCCGCAGACGATCCTCGCCTGGGGCATGAACAACGCGACGCTGGGCATCGGCCATGGCGCGCCATTGCGGCTGCGGGTCGAGCGGCAGCTCGGCTACAAGCACGCCAAATATGTCACGCGGGTCGAGGCCGTGGCCAGCCTGGCCGGGGTGCATGGCGGCAAGGGCGGGCTCTGGGAGGACATCGCCGGCTACGAATGGTATGCCGGGATCTGAGCGGGAGTTACGACACAGGAGCTTCGATGTTTCTGCTCGACCCTCTACTCAAACGCGCCGTCAAGCGCGGCGAACTGACCGTCATCGAAGCCGACGGCCGCCGCCGCCGCTACGGCCGACCGGACCCCGACGTCAGGCCGGTCGTGATCCGCTTCGCCGACCGTGGCGCACCCGGCCACATCGCCCGCAATCCGCGCATCGGCGCCGGCGAAGCCTATATGGACGGCCGGCTGCTGGTGGACGAGGGCGACATCCTCGACCTCGTCCGGATGATCCGGGGCGGCTTGCCGTTCGAGCGCGGCGGCCAGCTCGAGCCGCCCAACCCCGTCCGTCGCGGGCTGAAGGCGATCACCGGGCGCCTCGACCGGCTCAATTGGTCGCGCCGCTCGAAGCGCAACGTCGCGCATCATTACGACCTGTCCGACCGGCTCTACGACCTCTTCCTCGACGCCGACCGGCAATATAGCTGCGCCTATTTCACCGATCCGGCGAACAGCCTCGAACAGGCGCAGGCCGACAAGAAGGCGCATATCGCGGCCAAGCTCGCGCTGCGTCCGGGGCAGCGGGTGCTCGACATCGGCTGCGGCTGGGGCGGCATGGCGCTTTACCTGAACCGCGTCGCGGACGTCGACGTGCTCGGCATCACGCTGTCCGAGGAGCAGCTGAAGGTCGCCCGGCAGCGGGCCGCGGACGCCGGCGTGTCCGACCGCGTCCGCTTCGAGCTCGTCGACTATCGCCAGGTCGCCGGCCGCTTCGACCGCATCGTCTCGGTCGGCATGTTCGAGCATGTCGGCCCGCCTCACTATCGCAACTTCTTCCGCATCTGCCGCAACCTGCTGGCCGAGGACGGCGTGATGCTGCTGCACACGATCGGGCGGATGGGCGGCCCGGGCACGACCGACGCGTGGACGTCCAAGTACATCTTCCCGGGCGGCTACATCCCGGCGCTGAGCGAAGTCGTGCGCGCAAGCGAGACCGCGCGGCTGATCGTTGCCGATGTCGAGACGCTCCGCCTCCATTATGCCCACACGCTCCAGCACTGGTACGACCGCACCGTCGCGCATCGCGCCGAGATCGAGGCGCTCTACGACGCGCGCTTCTACCGCATGTGGCAGTTCTACCTCGCCGGCGCGCTCACCTCGTTCGAGAGCGGCGGCATGTGCAATTACCAGCTCCAATATATCCGCAGCCGCCGCGCGCTGCCGATCACGCGCGACTATATGCTGGCGCGCGAGACGGAGCTGCGGACCTTGCCTCCGGCCGGTCCGGAACGGCGGCGGCGCGGCGCGACGGCGGATCAGCCCGTCATGTCCGATGCCGGATGACGCTCAGGCAACGGGGTATTTGTCCGCCATGTGCGCCCAGGCGGCGGCGATCAGCTCCTCGAGAACGGCCGGGTCGGCGTCGGAGAGCTTCTTGAGGTAGAGGCACGACTTGCCCGTGCTGTACTTGCCGAGCCGCGCCAGCAGCGCGTCGTGCTGCGGGAAGCCGCCGATCAGGTACAGGACCAGCGCGTTCGAACGCGCCGCAAAGCCGATGCGCAGGAACTCGCCCGTGCGACCGCTGTCATAGGCGTACCGATAGCGCCCGAAGCCGACGATCGCGCTGCCCCACATGACCGGCGGCGCGCCGGACAGGCGCGACATGATCGCGCACAAGGCCTTCGCGTCGTCGCGGCGTTGCGCGGAGGTGATGCCGTCGAGGAACGCCTCGACGCTCGACGCCGTCGGCTGGGTCTTGTTCTCGGCCATGTCGCGGGCTCCCGGCTGGACCCCTGTTAGCAGATCAGTCGAGCGTCAGCACGATCTTGCCGACATGATCACCCGCCTCCATGCGCCGGTGCGCGGCGGCGGCCTCGGCGAGCGGGAAGGTGGCGTCGATCACCGGCTTCAGGCGACCGTCGCGGACGTGCGGCCACACCATCCGGTCGATCTCGTCGGCGACCAGCGCCTTGAACTCGACCGGGCGGGCACGAAGCGTCGATCCGGTCAGCGTCAGGCGGCGGCGCATGATGTCGAAAATGGGGATTTCCGCGGTCGCCCCGCGCTGGACCGCGATCGAGACGTGCCGGCCCTCCTCGGCCAGGCACTTCAGGTTGCGCGGCAGATAGTCGCCGCCCACCATGTCGATCACCGCCTGCACGCCGGCGCCGCCGGTCGCGGCGCGCACCGCCTCGACGAAATCGGTGGTGCGATAGTTGATCGCGTGCGCCGCCCCCAATTCGCGGGCGCGGGCGCACTTCTCGTCCGATCCGCAGGTCACGATCATCGTCAGCCCGAACAGCTCGCCGAGCGCGATCGCCATCGTGCCGATGCCGCTGGTGCCGCCATGGACCAGCACCGCGTCGCCCTCGCGGGCGAAGGCGCGCTCGAACAGGTTGATCCAGACGGTGAACAGCGTTTCGGGCATGGCCGCCGCCTCGACCAGGCTCAGCGACTCGGGCACGATCAGGCACTGGCCGGCGGGCGCGACCGCATATTCGGCATAGCCGCCCCCGGCGACCAAAGCGCAGACCGACTGGCCGATCAGCGACTCCTCGGCGAGCCCGCCGGCCGCGACCACCGTGCCCGCGACCTCGAGTCCCAGGATGGACGGCGCGCCCGGGGGCGGCGGGTAGCCGCCGAGCCGCTGCAGGACGTCGGGACGGTTCACGCCCGCGGCCGCGACGCGGATCAGCACTTCGCCGGCGGCCGGCTGCGGCACCGGTCGGCGTTCGGGAACAAGCACTTCGGGGCCGCCGGGCGCAGCGGGATCGATCGCCAGCATGTCTTCGGGGATAGAGGTCGTCATCTCGTCCATCGCCCTAGCTCCGTTGTCGGGCAAAGTCAGCCGGTCACGTTATCCACAACATCCCCCTGTGGGACGGAGTCGAGGCGTTGACTCGGGGGCAGGCGCGCGGGAAGCTCCCGCCATGGATCTCGACGAGCTCTATGCCCGCACGCCGGGCGATCCGCTGACCCTGCTGGTCAGGCAGGATCTCGATCCGCTGTCGGTCGAAGAGCTTCAATTGCGGGTGCAGGCCCTGGAGGGCGAAATCGCCCGCGTGAAGGCCCGGATCGACCGCAGCGTTAACCACCGCGCAAGCGCGGACGCGCTATTCAAGCGTTAAATGGACGGCGGCCCGATCATCTTCCGCCAATCCCTTCAATTAGGGGTCTTATACGTACTTGATGATCGGGCAACGAACGCCGACATTCTCGTTGAAGCGGTGCCCGGCACCCGTCGGGCCGCAGGAGTGATCTGAATGCCCTCTTTCGCCCCAGCGCTCGAGACCACGCTCCATAAGGCGCTGACGCACGCGTCCAGTCGCCGGCACGAATATGCGACGCTCGAGCATCTTCTCCTCGCCCTCACCGACGATGTCGACTCGGCCAAGGTCATGGCCGCCTGCGGCGTCGACCTGGGCGAGCTGAAGGACGCGGTCACCCATTATCTCGATACCGAACTCGAGGCGCTGCGCGTCGAGGGCGAGACCGACCCGTCGCCGACCAGCGGCTTCCAGCGGGTCGTGCAGCGCGCGATCCTGCACGTGCAGTCGTCCGGTCGCGACGAAGTGACCGGCGCCAACGTGCTCGTCGCGCTCTTCTCCGAGCGCGAATCCTACGCCGTCTATTTCCTGCAGCAGCAGGACATGAGCCGCCTCGATGCGGTCAGCTATATCAGCCATGGCGTCGGCAAGGGCGGATCGCCTGCCGAGCCGCGCGAGGTGAAGGGCGTGGAAGAGGAAAAGCCGGCCAAGGCCGAGTCCAAGCAGAAGAACGAGAGCGCGCTGAAGCAGTTCTGCGTCGACCTGAACGTCAAGGCCAAGGAGGGCAAGGTCGATCCGCTGATCGGTCGCGCCGCCGAGGTCGACCGCACGATCCAGATCCTGTGCCGCCGCTCGAAGAACAATCCGCTCTATGTGGGCGATCCCGGCGTCGGCAAGACCGCCATCGCCGAGGGCCTGGCGCGCAAGATCATCGAGGGGAATGTCCCCGACGTGCTGTTGAAGGCGGTGATCTACGCGCTCGACATGGGCGCGCTGCTGGCCGGCACGCGCTACCGCGGCGATTTCGAGGAGCGGCTGAAGGCGGTCGTCTCCGAGCTCGAGAAGATGCCGCACGCGATCCTGTTCATCGACGAGATCCACACAGTGATCGGCGCCGGTGCCACCTCGGGCGGCGCAATGGATGCGTCGAACCTGTTGAAGCCGGCGCTGTCGGGCGGCCAGATCCGCTGCATCGGCTCGACGACCTACAAGGAGTTCCGCAACCACTTCGAGAAGGACCGCGCGCTGCTGCGGCGCTTCCAGAAGATCGACGTCAACGAGCCGTCGGTCGAGGACACGATCAAGATCCTCGCGGGCCTGCGCTCGGCGTTCGAGTCGCACCACTCGGTCAAGTACACGCCCGACGCGATCAAGTCGGCGGTCGAGCTCTCGGCGCGCTACATCAACGACCGCAAGCTGCCCGACAAGGCGATCGACGTGATCGACGAGGTGGGCGCGATGCAGATGCTCGTGCCGCCGGCGAAGCGCCGCAAGGTGATCACGCCCAAGGAGATCGAGCAGGTCATCGCGACGATGGCACGCATCCCGCCGAAGTCGGTGTCGTCGGACGACAAGAAGTCGCTCGAAAGCCTCGAGACCGACCTGAAGCGGGTCGTGTTCGGCCAGGACATGGCGATCGAGAAGCTCGCCTCGGCGATCAAGCTCAGCCGCGCGGGCCTGCGCGATCCCGACAAGCCGATCGGCAATTATCTGTTCACCGGGCCGACCGGCGTCGGCAAGACCGAGGTCGCGCGCCAGCTCGCCAACATCATGGGGATCCCGCTG
>JAESGM010000338.1_pt1 | contig 56529 bp, 53 predicted proteins | sample 9269721 | NCBI WGS metagenome assembly JAESGM01 (sample SAMN15720920, study PRJNA650825) | algae metagenome | isolation source: Komarekiella atlantica HA4396-MV6 and co-occurring heterotrophs from... | place: USA: Theobald House, Kauai, HI | collected 2009-07-29
GCGACATGCGCAAGCTTATTATCGTACAGGTGCGCTGGTAGGGGCCGGTTTAACAACCGGGCGTCCCCGACGCCAGCGCACGCCCAGGCCCCTCCGAGGGCCTTTTTTATTGCCTTTTTCCGACCGAACCTGACCAAGACCTCCGCAGGAGACCGTTATGAGCGAGATGATGACCGGCGCCGAGATGGTCGTTCGCGCCCTCCAGGACCAGGGCGTGGAGCATCTCTTCGGCTATCCCGGCGGCGCGGTGCTGCCGATCTATGACGCGATCTTCCAGCAGGACAAGGTCAAGCACGTGCTCGTCCGCCACGAGCAGGGCGCTGTCCATGCCGCCGAGGGCTATGCCCGTTCGGCGCCGGGCAAGGTCGGCTGCGTCCTCGTCACCTCCGGCCCCGGCGCGACCAATGCCGTCACCGGCCTGACCGACGCGCTGCTCGACTCGATCCCGCTCGTCGTCATCACCGGCCAGGTCCCGACGCACCTGATCGGCTCGGACGCCTTCCAGGAATGCGATACGGTCGGCATCACCCGCTCCTGCACCAAGCACAACTATCTGGTGAAGAGCATCGCCGACCTGCCGCGCGTCCTGCACGAGGCCTTCTATGTCGCCGCCAATGGCCGGCCCGGCCCGGTCGTCATCGACATCCCCAAGGACATCCAGTTCGCGACCGGCGCCTATAGCCGCCCGCGCGACAACCAGCACAAGACGTACCGCCCCACGGTCAAGGGCGACCTGAACAAGATCAAGGCTGCGGTCGAGCTGATCGCCAAGGCGAAGAAGCCGGTGTTCTACACCGGCGGCGGCGTCATCAATGCCGGCCCGCACGCCTCGGCGCTGCTGCGCGAGCTCGCGCGCCTGACCGGCTACCCGGTGACCTCGACGCTGATGGGCCTGGGCGCCTTCCCGGCGGCCGACCGGCAATGGCTCGGCATGCTCGGCATGCACGGCACCTACGAGGCGAACCTCGCCATGCATGACTGCGATGTCATGATCAATATCGGCGCGCGCTTCGACGACCGCATCACCGGGCGTATCGACGGCTTCTCGCCTCATTCGAAGAAGATCCACATCGACATCGATCCGTCCTCGATCAACAAGACGGTCAAGGTCGATATCGGCATCGTCGGCGACTGCGCCCATGTGCTCGAGGACATGGTCCGGATCTGGCGCGAGACGAGCCCCCAGATCGACAAGACCGCACTCACCGCCTGGTGGACGCAGATAGACGCCTGGCGGGCGCGCAACAGCCTCGCCTACAAGCGCTCGGACACGATCATCAAGCCGCAATATGCGCTGGAACGCCTCTATGCGCTGACCAAGGATCGCGACACCTACATCACGACCGAAGTCGGCCAGCACCAGATGTGGGCGGCGCAGTATCTGCATTTCCAGGAGCCGAACCGCTGGATGACCTCCGGCGGGCTCGGCACCATGGGCTACGGCTTGCCGGCGGCTGTCGGCGTGCAGATGAAGCACCCCAAGGCTCTCGTCATCGACGTTGCCGGCGAGGCTTCGATCCTGATGAACATCCAGGAGATGTCGACGGCGGTGCAGTACCGGCTGCCGGTCAAGATCTTCATCCTCAACAACGAGTACATGGGCATGGTGCGCCAGTGGCAGGAGCTGCTGCATGGCGGGCGCTATTCCGAAAGCTACTCGGCCTCGCTGCCGGACTTCGTCAAGCTGGCAGAGGCCTATGGCGGCCACGGCATCCGCTGCTCCGACCCGGCCGATCTCGACCGCGCCATCATGGAGATGATCGAGACGCCTGGTCCGGTGATCTTCGACTGCCTGGTGGCCAAGGAAGAGAACTGCTTCCCGATGATCCCGTCGGGCAAGGCGCATAACGAGATGATCCTGCCCGATTTCGAGGGCGACACCGGCGAGATCATCGATGCCAAGGGCAAGCAGCTGGTTTGATCGGCGTCATCATGCTCGGGCCTGACCTGAGCATCTTGAGCAGGGGGAGGCGCCGGCCGGCGCCTTCCCGTCAGAAGATTTTCGGGTCTGCGCTTCGCTTCACCCGAAAGTGACGGCCTCGGCACAGGGGGATCACATGGCGACCATCGGCCTGATCGGCGGGATGAGCTGGGAATCGACGGCGGTCTATTACCGGCTGCTGAACGAGGGCGTGCGGGCGCGCCAGGGCGGGCTGCACTCGGCCGATGTCCTGCTCCATTCCGTCGACTTCTCGCCGATCGCCGAGATGCAGGCGAGAGGCGACTGGGACCGGGCCGGAGCGGCGATGGCGTCGAGCGCCCGCCGGCTCGAGCAGGGCGGGGCGGTCTGCATCGTTCTGGCGACGAACACCATGCACAAGCTCGCCGATCATATCACCCAGGCGACGAACCTGCCCTTCCTGCACCTCGCGGATGTCACCGCCAAGGCGATCCGCAAGACGACCGCGCGCAAGCCGCTGCTGCTGGCGACGCGCTTCACCATGGAGCAGCGCTTCTATCGCGACCGCCTCGTTGCCTTCGGCGTCGAGGCTCTGGTGCCGAGCGAGGCGGAGCGGACTGACGTCCACCGCATCATCTATGAGGAGCTCTGCCGCGGGCAGGTCTTGCCTGCCTCGAAGGCGCGCTATCGCGAGATCGTCGCCAGGGCGGCGCGGGAGCAGGGCGCCGACGGCGTCATCCTCGGTTGCACCGAGATCGGGCTCCTGGTCTCGCAGGCCGATTTCGATATCCCGAGCTTCGACACGACGGCGCTGCATGTCGAGGCGGCGCTCGACTTCACGTTGGCGATGGAGCAGGCGGCGTGACCGGCCGATTGCTACCCATCATGGGTGAGATCACGAAAAGGCACGGGATCATCGTCCTGTCTGCCGCTAGCGTCCGCGCTTCCTTCAATGGACGGAGCGCACCATGAAGCTGATCATCGCCAACAAGGCCCACTCGTCCTGGTCGCTGCGGCCCTGGCTCGTGCTCAAGCAGTTCAGCATTCCCTTCGAGGAGGTGCTGATCCCGTTCGGGCCGACCATGGATGATCCGGACTGGAAGCGCGCCGTCGCCGATTACACGCCTGCCCGCAAGGTCCCCTCGCTGGTCGACGGGGCGATCGCGGTCTGGGATTCGATCGCGATCATCGAATACCTCGCGGAGACGCATCCTGAGCTTCCGATCTGGCCGCGCGACAAGGCGGCGCGGGCGCTGGCGCGCTCGATCTGCGCCGAGATGCACTCCAGCTTCGGCGCCTTGCGCGGCGCCTGCCCGATGAACCTCGCCTGGGTGCATCCGGCGCGTGATCGTGGCGCGGCGGTTGCGGCCGATGTCGCGCGCATCACCGAGATCTGGCGCGATGCCCGCCAACGCTTCGGGGCAAGCGGTGATTTCCTGTTCGGGGAATTCAGCGCGGCCGATGCGATGTTCGCGCCGGTGACGACCCGCTTCACCACCTATTCGATCGCGCTCGACCCGGTCAGCGCCGCCTATGTCGAGGCGGTACAAGGCATCGCCGGCTTCAGAGCCTGGCGTGACGCCGCACTGGCCGAGCCCTGGATCGTATCCGAGGACGAGGTCGACGAGCCCATCCTCACCGATTTCCGCCCCGATCTCAGACGAAGCCGAGCCCAGCGATGAACACGACGCATTACCCAAGCGCCCCGACCGCCCAGCCCATTGCCCGCCATACCCTGGCGGTGATCGTCGACAACGAGCCGGGCGTTCTCGCCCGCATCGCCGGGCTGTTTTCCGGCCGCGGCTACAACATCGAGAGCCTCACCGTCTCGGAGACCGAGCACGAGAAGCACCTCTCGCGCATCACCGTCGTCACCTCCGGCACGGCGAGCGTGATCGACCAGATCAAGGCGCATCTCGACCGGCTGGTGCCGGTGCACCGCGTCGTCGACCTGACCTTGCAGGGCGAGGCGGTCGAGCGCGAGCTCTGTCTGGTCAAGGTCGTCGGCAAGGGCGACTACCGCGTCGAGGCGATGCGGCTCGCCGCCTCCTTCGGCGCGCGCACGCTCGATGCGACGCTGACCTCCTTCGTCTTCGAACTCACCGGCGCAACCGAAGAGATCGAGCGCTTCATCAAGCTGATGACCGTGGTCGGCCTGACCGAAGTCTCGCGCACCGGCATCGCGGCGATGAGCCGCGGCGCGGAGGCGATGTGAGCCGGTAAACTCACTGCGGCATGAGTCGCAGCCTTACGATCGCGATCATCGGGTGCGGAACCGCCGGGCTGGCAGCCGCGCTGCTGCTCGAACGGGCCGGCCACACGGTCACGCTGGTCGAGCGCTTCGACGACCCGCAGCCGCTCGGCTCCGGCCTGATCCTGCAGCCGAGCGGGCTCGCCGTTCTCGACGAGCTCGGTCTTGCCGCATCGCTGATCGCTGCCGGCAGCCGGATCGACCGGCTGTTTGGCCTGAACGCGAACACGGGTTCGGTTGTGCTCGATGTGCGCTATGCCGCGCTGAAGCGCGAGCGCTTCGGCGTCGGCATCCACCGCGCGGCGCTGTTCGAGACGCTGTTCACGGCTGTGCGGAAGCGGCCGATTGCGATCGAGACCGGAATCGAGATCGGCGACATCGATGCCGCTGCTGACGGCAAGGTCTCGCTGGTATCGACAGGCGGGCGCCGGATCGGCCCGTTCGACCTCGTTGTCGATGCTTCAGGCACGCGCTCGCCGCTGCTCGGCCATGCCGCCAAGCCGGCGGCGCGGGTGCCGCTGAGCTATGGCGCGCTCTGGGCCAATGTTCCGCTCGCCGGTACCGGTTTCGACCACCATGCGCTTGAACAGCGCTACCGCCGCGCCAGCGTGATGGTCGGCGTGCTGCCGATCGGATGGCATGGCAAGGAGCCTGAGCCGCAGGCGGCTCTGTTCTGGAGCCTGAAAGCCGATGCGCTCGATGCTTGGCGCAGCGCCGGGCTCACAGCATGGAAAGGCGAGGTCGAGCGCACCTGGCCGGCGACAGCACCGCTGCTCGCCCATATCGCCGATCCCGAGCAACTGACCTTCGCGAGCTATCGCCACCAGACGCTGCCGCGGCCTTATGGCCGGCGGATCGCCTTCATCGGCGATGCCGCCCATTCGACCAGCCCGCAATTGGGGCAGGGGGCGAACATGGCCCTGCTCGACGCCTATGCCCTGGCGGTGGCGTTCGACCAAGTCGGCGATCTCGACGGCGCGCTTCACCGCTATGCGCAACTCCGCCGCTGGCATGTTCGGCTCTACCAGGCGGCGAGCCGGATGTTCACGCCGTTCTACCAGTCGGACAGCACCGTGCTGCCGCTGATCCGCAACCGGGTGGTTCCGCCGCTGGCGCGATTGCCGGGCATCGACCGCATGCTGGCGCTGCTGGTCTCGGGGCTGATCGGCGATCCCCTGCGACGGCTGGGGTTGAAGGAGCCCGCGATTGCTGCTGAAAGCGATCGACCGGCGCTCGCCGGAGAGGGGGCGGAGCGGTGACGATCGGACTGAATGAAATCTCGCTCGGCCTCGGCGCTATCGGCTTCGCCTGCTTCGCCTGGCCGATCTATCAGCGCCTGACCGGCAAGGCCGAAGCCGAGCCGCTGGGTTCGGGCAAGAGCCTGCGCTCGCCGCTATGGTGGGCCGGTTTCGTGCTGACGGTCGTGGCGATCTTCCTGCAGCGGATCGTGGCGCAGCAGGCGACAGGCGGCTGAAGGCTCTTGATCGCCCGCGCCGATCGGCGGCAAATGGGCTGCATGACCTCTTGCGCATGAGTGGATGATGTCGATCCATCTCGAACTCCGCAGCTATCGCGGCGGCGACCGCCACCGCCACGACTACAGCCAGATCTTGCTGCCGATGCAGGGCGCGATGCGGCTCGATGTCGAGGGGCACCGCAGCGTCGTGTCGAGCAACTGCGTTGCGATCATCCCGCGCGAGCACGAGCATGATTTCGAGCCGACGGCGGATTGCAGCATGCTCATCCTCGATGTCGAGGCCGGAGCCTTCGCCGGCGAGACCGAGCCGGCGCTGCTACGCGATCTCACGCCGTCGCTGACGCGGGTCGAGCCCTGGCTGTGGCGGATGTTCCGCCAGCTCGGCGCCGAGGTCGAAGCCGGCGCTTGCCGGCCGAGGGATGCCGCGCGGATGGCAATGGCGGGGCTACAATTGGTCGCGCCGAACGCTGTGCCTCGGCCCCTATCGCGTGCGGAAAGCCGCGTCATCGACGTCGCGCATGATGGCGGAGCGGGCAGCGTCGCCGAGATGGCAAGGAACGCCGGCCTCGGCCAGAGCCGGTTCCATGCCTTGTTCCGGGCGACGACAGGGCAGTCGCCGAAGCAATCGCAGCTGACCCGCCTGTTCGATGAGGCCGCCGAGCAGTTGGTCAAGACGGCACTGCCGATCTCCGAGATCGCCTATGCCCTCGGCTACCAGAACGCTTCGTCCTTCAACCGGCAGTTCAAGCGGCGCTTCGGCCTGACACCGTCCGAGTTCCGCGCGGCGAGCCGGAGCCGATAAGCGCAGCTTCGATCAAGTCGTTCGGAGTTTCGCCTCATCACGGCTGTGCGGGTGTTGGCTATGGTGAGGGCATGCGATCCCGCCAGCCATGAGGACCATTCGCGATGAAACTCACCGATTTCAAGGTTCTGACCTTCGATTGCTACGGCACGCTGATCGACTGGGAGACCGGGATCTGGAACGCGCTGCAGCCGCTGATCAGTGCCGGCGGGCTCAAGCTCGACCGCGAGGAGGCGCTGGCGCGCTTCGGCAAGCTTGAAGGCGAGGTGGAGGAGGCGGGGCCGTCGCTGCGCTATTCGACGCTGCTCGCCGCCGTCCATGCCCGCCTAGCCAAGGATCTCGGCGTGCGCATCCATGCCGATCTGAACGAGCGCTTTGGCAACTCCGTGCCGGATTGGCCCGCTTTCCCGGATTCGGCCGAAGCGCTCGCCTATCTCAAGCGGCATTACAAGCTCGTCATCCTCTCCAATGTCGATCGCACGAGCTTCGCCGCCAGCAACCGCAAGCTCGGCGTCACCTTCGATGCGATCTACACCGCCGAGGATATCGGCTCCTATAAGCCTGACCCGCGCAACTTCGCTTATCTGCTGGCGCATCTGGAGGCCGATCTCGGCCTGAAGCCCGGTGACGTCCTGCATACCGCGCAGAGCCTGTTCCACGATCATGTCCCAGCGGAACGCGTCGGGCTGGCGCGGGCCTGGATCGACCGGCGCTTCGGCATGGCAGGGAGCGGCGCGACGCAGATTCCTGCAAACCAGCCGAAGGTCGACTTCCATTTCAAGAGCATGGCCGAACTGGCCGAGGCTTACCGGAAAGCGGCCGGGGGCTGATCAGCCGCCGAAGCCGCCATCATCGAGGAAGCGCTGCTCCTCGGTCGAACTCTCTCGGCCGAGGACGGCGTTGCGATGCGGGAAGCGGCCGAAGTCGCGGATGATGTCGCGGTGAACGATCGCCCATTTGGTCGAGTCGTTATCGCCGGAGGCTTCGCTCAGCGCGACGCAGCGCTCCTGGTCGGCCAGGTCTTCCGAGTGCATGAACGGCATGTAGAGGAAGCGGCGCTCCGGGTTGTCGAAGGCTTCGTCGAAGCCGCGTGTGATCGCCCGGCCGGCGACCTCGCGTGCCAGTGGGTCGGCCGCGAAGGCGTGGGCCGAGCCGCGGTTGAGATTGCGCGGGAACTGGTCGAGCAGAACCAGCAGGGCATAGACGCCCTCCGGCGTCTCCTCCCAGTCCGAAAGCTCGCCGCACGCGGCGGCATCGACCAGCGGCCGGAAGCGCCTGGCGATCTCGGCGTCGAAAGCGTCGTCCTTGGCGAACCATTTGTCCGGGCCGGCCTCGCGCCAGAAGGCGAGGACATCGGCGGCGGCTGGCGGGATAGGCTGTGTCATGGTCGGCTCCGGATCAGGCGCTCTCTTCGCAGAAGATATAGTTGCCCAGCTGGCGTGCGAGCGATGAAATTTCTCCCGCGTGCCCTTGCGCCCCGGCAAGCCGTGCGGTAGATGCCAGAACCGTAACGTACGGTACTCTCTGGATCGATGAGCGACACCGCATCCCATAGCCAAGGCGAAGCGCTGAGCGAGCGGCAGCAGGCCGTCCTCGACGCCGTGCTGGCGCTGATGGTGGAGCAGGGCGACCAGCTCACCATGACGGCGGTCGCCCGGCGCGCCAGCTGCTCGAAGGAGACGCTGTATAAATGGTTCGGCGACCGCGACGGATTGCTGACCGCGACGGTGCAATGGCAGGCCTCGAAGGTCCGGGCTGACAATTACGACCGCCAGGCGCTCGATGCGGCGACGCTGCGCAAGAGCCTGCGGGATTTCGCCGAGAACTGGCTGACCGTGATCACGAGCCAGACCTCGATCGCGCTCAATCGTGCCGCCATCGGTCACGCCGCTTCCGGCAAGAGCAATCTCGGCGGTATCGTGCTGGCGAATGGGCGTGTCGCCATCGGCGAGCGGTTGAAGCCGGTCCTGGAAGCTGGCCGTGCGGCGGGGCTGCTCGATTTCGACGATGCCGAGACGGCCTTCCGCACCTTCTTCGGCCTGGTCGGCCGCGACGTCCAGATCAGGCTGCTGCTGGGCGATGCGCTCGTCTCCGGCAACGCCGAGATCCAGCGCGACGCGGCCCGGGCCACCGACCAGTTCCTCGCACTTCACGGGCGGCCGAAGACCGCACCGAAAGCCTGAAACCAAGAGATCAACCCCAAGGAAGGACGCATCCAATGCGCGTTTATTACGATCGCGACGCCGACATCAACCTGATCAAGGGCAAGAAGGTCTGCATCGTCGGCTACGGCTCGCAGGGCCACGCCCACGCGCTCAACCTGCGCGATTCCGGCGTCAAGGAGATCATCATCGCCCTGAAGGCCGGCTCGGCCACTCGCAAGAAGGCCGAAGAGGCCGGCTTCAAGGTCATGACCCCGTCCGAGGCCGCCAAGGTCTCCGACATCATGATGATGCTGACCCCCGACGAGCTGCAGGGCGACATCTATCGCGACGAGCTGCACGCCAACATGAAGGAAGGCGCTGCCCTCCTGTTCGCGCACGGCCTCAACGTCCACTTCAACCTGATCGAGCCGCGCAAGGACCTCGACGTGCTGATGGTCGCGCCGAAGGGCCCGGGCCACACCGTCCGTTCCGAGTATCAGCGCGGCGGCGGCGTGCCGACCCTGATCGCGATCCACCAGGATGCGACTGGCAACGCCCATGACCTCGGCCTCTCCTACGCCTCGGCCAATGGCGGCGGTCGCGCCGGCATCATCGAGACGACCTTCAAGGAAGAGTGCGAGACCGATCTGTTCGGCGAGCAGGTCGTGCTCTGCGGCGGCCTGGTCGAGCTGATCAAGGCCGGCTACGAGACGCTGACCGAGGCCGGCTACGCCCCCGAAATGGCCTATTTCGAGTGCCTGCACGAGGTTAAGCTGATCGTCGACCTCATCTATGAGGGCGGCATCGCCAACATGAACTACTCGATCTCGAACACCGCCGAGTATGGCGAGTATGTCACCGGCCCGCGGATCATCACCGCCGAGACCAAGGCCGAGATGAAGCGCGTGCTGACCGACATCCAGTCGGGCAAGTTCACCCGCGACTGGATGCTGGAGAACAAGGTCAACCAGACCTCGTTCAAGGCGACCCGCGCCCGCTATGCCGCCCATCCGATCGAGGAAGTCGGCGCCAAGCTGCGCGACATGATGCCCTGGATCAAGGCGAAGGCCCTGGTCGACAAGACCAAGAACTGAGGCTGGCATCGGGCTTCGCAGACAGATTCAACGGCGTGCGAAGCTGATTCCGAAAACGCTTCCAACGGATTGATAATAAAGGAAACGGGCGCCCGGAAAGGCGCCCGTTTTGCGTTGAATAAACCCGCTTCGGGAACCGCTCGCCGAGGCAGGCGTTGATGGTCCAGTCAATACATGCAGGAGCGTGCGATGACCGGCCAGGACGAACTGAGGCACAGGGCGATCGAGCGGCTGCATCAGCGCCATGTCCGCTATGGGCTGGCCGATGTCGCCAAGCCGGCATCCTGGGACGATCGGCTCCCCGTCCTGTTGCTGGGCGGTTTTCTCGCCGTCACCCTGCTGGCGAGCGTGCTGATGCGCGCCGTCGGAGGCTGATTGCCCAGAGCCGAGTGGAGGCCGTCATGCAGGACGATGTGCAGGAAGACGTCAAAAAGCGTGAGGCGCGCATTCCGGAAAAGGGTGGCGAACCGATCCCGCCGATGCGGGCGGATGTCCACTCCGACGCCGATCCGGCGGTCGAGACCCCGGTGGAGGCGCGGCAAGGCTTCCTCGACCGGCCAGTGCTGGTCGTCCTGGTGGCCGGACTGGCGCTGGCGGTGGTCGGCTGGGTCTTCGCCGAGATGTGGGCCTATTGAGCCGAGCAAGACCTGACATTTTCCTGACGAAAGACATTTCCCGACGAAGCAGATTCAGGCTGAACAGATGGAGGCGATGATGACACCGATCCGATCGATGCCTGCGTCCCAGGGTTCTCAGTTCAAGATGGCGCATCTAGCGCTCGGAGCTTCGTTTGCCCTGGTGATAATGGTCGTGTTTGGCCTGCTGTAGCGCGCCAAAAGCGAAAAAAAAGCCGGCCCGTCAGACGCTGACCGGGTCGGCTTTCGTTGTGAGATCAAGCTCCGCATCGGCGCGCGCGATCACCCCTGACAGAAGCTGTCACCGAGCCCCGGAGCTTCTGACAGCTCCTGTCAGGCCAAAGGTGTCCTGTGCCGTCTCACAACGACGGAGACAGGTCATGATCAGCTTCATCATCGGATCGGCCAAGCCTGTGCTCGCAGTGGTCGAGGCGCTTGGCCGACTTCTCGGGACACTCGACCACTGGCTGCAGTCGCGGCGTGATTACCGCACTCTCTCGGAGATGACCGAGCGCGATCTGCGCGATCTCGGACTGCGCGACAGCGATCTGCGCGATAGCCGGGCCGCCCCGTTCTTCGGCGACCCGACCGCGATCATCTCATTGCGCGTCGAGGAGCGGCGCGGCCTTGCGAGCGGACAAAGTGCTGGCGAAGTGCTGGATGGCTTGAGCGTTGGGGCATCGTCCCCGCCGGAGCGGAGCGGTCAAGGGGCCGACAGTATCACGAGCAGCCGGGTGGTCTTCCTCCGGGCGGCCGAGTGAGCAGTCCCGCGCAGAGTAGCCGCTAACACCGGCCAACCGAAACAACGAAGGAGCCGGCCGCGGAAGCGGCCGGCTCCTTTAGCTCCGGCGGGATCAGAAGGTGACGTGGTCCTTGATGTCCGCCTCGACGTTCGAGGGCAGCACGCTGCGCTTCACCAGATCGTCGAAGTTCTTGAACTTCGCCTTGGCGCGCTCCTCGACGATCTTCTTGGAGCGGGCTTCGCCGATGCCCTTGAGTTGTTCGAGCTCACTGGCGCTGGCGGTGTTGATGTTGACCTTCTTGGCCTGGGCCTGGGTCGCGGGGGCAGCAGGCTTCGCGGCGGGGGCCGCCGGAGCCGCAGGCGTGGTCACGGGTGCCGCTGGCTTGGCCGGGGTCGTCGGCTGGGTCGCGGTCTGCGCGAGGGCCGGGCCGGCGGCGAGGGCGAGCGCGGCGAGGCCGATAGCGAAACGAGACATCGTCATGGCGTGGACTCCTGTTAAGTCCTGCCCGGAGGAGCTGGGATGAGCGCGGATGCCGGGCCGTCCGCGCCGCCGCGTCGGTTGTGAACCGGAGGATCCGGTCTCGACGCGATGGCTGGACTTTCGGCCGGCGCTGCTGAACGCGATCTGAGGTGAGCGTTCAGCTGGCGTTGGGCTTTCCGCCGGGTTTTCGCCGCGATTGATCGGTGCCTACTTCCCGGTGAACTGCATCATGTATTCGGAGAAGCGCCCGGCGCCGTAGATCAGCCCGAAGCCCCAGGCGAACGACGCCGCGAAGTTCGCGATCTGGAAGGGCCAGAACGGCATCTTCACGATGCCGGCGACAAGCGCGATCACCGCTCGGATGGGCCCGAAGAAATGGCCGATGGCGATGCCGAGCACGCCCCATTTCTCGAAGAAGTCGTGGCCGCGCTGGAGCAGGGCCGGATTGTTGCGGATCGGCCAATGGTCGCCGACGCGTGGGCCGAGGACGAGGCCGACCCAGTATGAAATCCAGAAGCCGGAGGCCGCGCCGAGCGCCGCCGCGAGCGAGAGCGGCACGAGGTTGAGGCCGGAAGCGCCGGCGACTGCGCCGAAGGCGGTGAAGAACACCGTCGCCGGGACCAGCCACGACAGAATCGCGACGCATTCGGCGAAGGCGATGAAGAAGACGATCGGGGCCGCCCAATACTGGTGGACGCGCATGAACGCGACGAGCTCGTGCATCCATTGCTCAAGCGGGGGCATGGGCCGGCGATTCTCCTGACGTCGGGCGAGCGATTGCGGGAGCGATAGAGCAGAAGCGTCGACTTTTCGCTACCGGGATCGCTCCATCGGCGGGGCGCGGTGTCGCAGGGCGGGTTGCCTTCGCCAGATGATCGCCTAGTGTTCGCCGCGAACGGAAATAGGCCGCGCGCCGGATGGTGCCGACGGCAGGGGACGGGATATCCATGGAGTCGAAGGTCAGCCGGCCCGGCGATACGGGCGCGGCAGCGGAACAGCCGGCGGTCAGGCTCGCCGGCATCGACATCACCTTCCATCTCAAGGGCGGAAGCCGCTACCAGGCGGTGAAGGGCATCGACCTAGCGGTCGCGCCGGGCGAATTCGTCTCGGTGGTCGGCCCGACCGGCTGCGGCAAGTCGACCCTGCTCAACGCCGCCGCCGGTTTGCTGACGCCGTCGGCCGGCAAGGTCTCGATCTTCGGTCAGCCGCTTTCGGGCCTCAACCGCCGTGCCGGCTATCTCTTCCAGCAGGACGCGCTGATGCCGTGGAAAACGGCGCTCGACAACGTCAAGGTCGCGCTCGAGCCGATGGGCGTCTCCGACGCCGAGGCCGACAAGCGGGCGCGCGACTGGCTCGGGCGGGTGGGCTTGCGCGCCTTCGTCGAGCGCTATCCGCACATGCTCTCCGGCGGCCAGCGCAAGCGCGTGGCGCTTGCCCAGATGCTGATCCGCGATCCCGAGATCCTGTTGATGGACGAGCCGTTCGGGCCGCTCGATGCGCAGACCCGGCAGATCATGGGCAACCTCCTGCTCGATCTCTGGAGCAGGGATCGCAAGGCGCTGATCTTCGTCACGCATGACCTCGAAGAGGCGATCGCGCTCTCCGACCGGGTGGTGGTGATGACGGCCGGCCCGGCCGCCGGCATCGTCGCCGACTATCATGTGCCGCTGGCGCGCCCGCGCGATATCGCCGAGATCAGGCTGGAGAAGGCCTTCCACGAGATCCATCGCGACATCTGGGCCTCGCTCCGGGTCGAGGTGCAGAAGGCCTATGCGATGGGCGAGGGCCGGGAACTGGTCGAGGGAGCTGCGTCATGAACCGCGTCAAGCTTCTCGCCCTGCAGATCCTGGTGATGATCGTCTTCCTGGGCATCTGGCATGTCGTTAGCACCACCAGCCTGTTCGGCGAGGTGAAGACGATCCAGTTCTTCTTCTCGACGCCGGGCGACGTGCTGGCGCGGACCTGGAAGCAGCTCACCGGCGCCGACATCTACTGGCATCTCGGCATCACCCTGACCGAGACGGTGCTCGCCTTCGTCATTGGCTCGGCCGCCGGCATCTTCTTTGGCTTCGCCTTCGCCCGGAACGCGCTGCTGGCGGCGGTGTTCGACCCCTATATCAAGGCGGCGAACGCCTTGCCGCGCGTCGTGCTGGCGCCGATCTTCGCGCTCTGGTTCGGCCTCGGCATCTGGTCGAAGGTGGCACTCGGCTTCACGCTGGTGTTCTTCATCGTCTTCTTCAACGTCTACCAGGGCGTGCGCGAGGTCTCGCCGACCGTGCTGGCGAACGCCCGCATGCTCGGCATGAACGAGCGCCAGCTCTTCCGCCATGTCTACTGGCCGTCGGCGCTGACCTGGATGTTCTCCTCGCTCCACACCTCGGTCGGCTTTGCGCTGGTCGGCGCCGTCGTCGGCGAATATCTCGGCTCGTCCGCGGGTCTAGGCTACAAGATCCACGAGGCCGAGAGCGTCTTCGACGTCACCGGCGTGTTCTCGGGTATGCTGATCCTGGCGATCTTCGTGATCCTGATCGATTCGATCGTGACTTTCGTCGAGAACCGGCTGCTGGTCTGGCGGCCGGGACAGAGCAGTACGACGACGACGTAAGGTAAGCTTCGCTTGATTTGAAGCGCGAACGAGCGCCATCCTTGCCTTCCATCATCGGGGGCGATCATGGAGCTTGAGGTCTGCGATCGCATCATGGCCGCTCCGACGGCCGAGGACATCGTCCGCGCCATCGATCAGCGCGAGGACGATCCCGACTGGTTCATCACCCTTTCCGACGAAGACGGCTATGTCGAAGCCGAGCTGGAGAGAAAGGGCAGGTTCCGGCTGGCCTACCATTCCGGTAAGGCCCGGTTCGACGCCGCGGAAACGGTCGATGCAGCGGCGCTGAAGGCGATCTTCCTGGCGCATCTGCGCGGTGAGGATGGCTGGCGCAAGAATAGGAAATGGCTCCGCAAGGCCTCGCCGACCAAAGCGGCTGAGGCCTCGGGCGAGCCGCCGGTCTGGGCGGTCGTCGCAGTGGTCGCCTCGATCGCGCTGATCTTCGTGATCGCCGAGGTGCTGCCGGAGAGCTGGGTGGAGCGGCTGCCTTTCGCCGGGACGACGATGGGCAATGTCGCGCTGATCGCACTGCCGATGGTAGTGATGGTCGCCGCGATGGTCATCAATGCCGTGCTCAAGGTGCGACGCGCCAGCAGCTGGGCGCAGGCTCCCGGGCGCGTGATCCGGTCGCAGATGGCGGTGCGCCGGCCGCCGGACGGCAACGAGATCGGGACCGTCACCAACGTCCCCGCCGTGACCTATTCGTTCTCGGTCGAGGGCGTGACCTATCAGGGCACGCGGGTCAGCCTTGGCGAGATCAGCGGCAAATACGCGCAGGAAGCGCTGGCGCGCTATCCGGCCGGCGCGAGCGTGACCGTCTTCTACGACCCGGCCGATCCCGGCGACTGCGTGCTGGAGCGCGAAGCGCCGAAGGGAGCGGTCAAGGGCTGTGGGCTCCCGCTGCTGGTCATGGTGCTGCTGGGCGGCGGGTTCTACTGGGCGGTGACACAGGGAGCTAAGCTTCTCAAGGTGCGCATGCCCGACGCGGATGTTCCGGTGATGCTGTTCGCCGGATTGTTCGGCTGCGTCGCCCTGCTGTTCTTCGTCGGGCACCGGCGTTATCTCGCGCGTGCCAATGCCTGGCCGGTCACGCAGGGAGAGGTGGTCTCAAGCATCGTCGAGCAGCGCCGCGCGACGGAGGACGGCAAGACACGCGCGACCTATCTCCCCGTCGTCGAGTTTGCCTACTCCGTCGGTGGCAACCGCCTGCACAGCCGGCAGGTGAAGCTCGGGCTCGAAATCTCGGGGTCGGAGAGCTTCGCGCAGGGGATCGTGACGCGCTATCCGGCGGGTACGCCGGTGGACGTGCACTACGATCCGCAGGATCCGTCGAATGCGGCTCTGGAAAACCCGACGGAGACGAACTGGATCCTGCTCGGCGTCGCGCTCGCCTGCTTCGCGGTCGCGCTCTATGCGAGCCGTATCTTCCGCTAGCTCGATTTGTCCGCGCTCTCCTGGCCCGGCGAGGCTGAGAGCATCCGCACCAGCTCGGCATAACGCGGCATCAGCTCCTCGCGTCGCTGCATGTCGCGATCGAACTGCGCCCGCTTGTCGCCGTCGCTGCTCTCGTCCTGCGGTGCGGTAGTTCCCTGGAACATCTCGTCGAGCGCATGAGCCATGGTTCGGTCGCTGAGCCAAACGAGTTCCTGCTGAAGCGCCGTGTACTCGGTCATCAGCTTCAGGCGCTTTTCGACCCAGCTCGGCTCGGCCGGATCGTCCGCGCTGGCCCCCGGTGCCTGCGCAGCAGCGGTGCCCTCGGCGAGGGCGCTGCGAGCCTGCTCCGACAGATCGACGATGACTGCGTCGTTTAGATCGAGCGCAGCTGCCTGTATGGCGGCCGGCGAAGGGCCAGCGCGCTCTGGAGCCGACACAGCCGTTGCTGACGCGCTTTGCGGGAATTCATGTCGGGAAGGCGTAGTCCGGGCCGTCACCGCGTCCACCATGACCATCTCCTGTTTCGCCCGTTCTGGTCGAAAGTCGTCGTCAAGGCATCGCCGGTAGCCAAGGCATCCGGCCAATGTGAAACGCGGTCTTTAACAAGCCTTTAATCTTTCGCTTCGCTTCCGCGGCGATCGGCCTGGGATTGATGCGTTGCGCAGTCCGCAGCAATGCGCCTATCTTCGTCGCGAAATCGCGCCTTTTTCGAAGCGCGTCATCGCTCAATCGGAGGAAAGTCTATGTTTTTCACTCGCCGCGCGGCGCTGGCTGCGCTCGCCTTCACCACGGCACTCGGCGTCTCGCCGGCCTTCGCCCAGAATGCCGAGAAGCCGAAGCTGACGCTCGGCGTCGGCGGCAAGCAGCTGCTCTACTATCTCCCGCTGACGGTCGCGGAGAAGAAGGGCTTCTTCAAGGACCAGGGGCTCGACGTCGAGATCAATGATTTCGGCGGCGGCGCCAAATCCCTGCAGGCGCTCGTCGGCGGTTCGGTCGATGTCGTCACCGGTGCCTATGAGCACACCATCCGCATGCAGGCCAAGGGCCAGGACATCCGCGCGGTGATCGAGCTCGGGCGCTTCCCGGCGATCACCATCGCGGTACGCAAGGACCTTGCCGACAAGGTGAAATCCGCGGCCGACTTCAAGGGCCTGAAGATCGGCGTCACCGCGCCGGGCTCCTCGACGGCGCTGACCGCGCAATACGCCATGGTCAAGGCGGGCCTCAAGGCGACGGATGCGCCGATCATCGGCGTTGGCGCCGGGGCGAGCGCAGTCGCCGCGATCAAGCAGAAGCAGGTCGATCTGATCTCGCATCTCGATCCTGTCACCTCGAAGCTGGAATCGGATGGCGATGTTGTCTCGCTGATCGACACCCGCACCGAGGCCGGCACCAAGGCGCTGTTCGGCGGCTCGAACCCGGCGGCGGTGCTCTATCTCAAGAACGACTTCGCCGAGAAGAACCCGGTGACGACGCAGAAGCTCGTCAATGCGCTGATGAAGTCGCTGAAATGGCTGGAGACGGCCAAGCCCGAGGATGTCGCCGACCTCGTTCCGCCGGAATATCATCTTGGCGACAAGCCGCTCTACCTGACGGCGGTGAAGAACTCGCAGGAAAGCTATTCGCGCACCGGCATTCCGACCGCCGACGCGATGAAGAGCATGTACGACTCGCTCAAGCTGCTCGACCCGGAGCTGACGAACTCGAACGTCGACCTGGGCAAGACCTTCATCGACTCGTTCGCGAAGAAGGCTGCGGCGGGATCGTAGTCCGCCCTGGCTGGAGGTGAAGAACAAAAAGGCGCCGCTGCAAAGCGGCGCCTTTTCCATTCGAGCACAACCGAACTGTCTACTGGACTTGCAGCCGCTGCGGCGCGAAACTGCTTCCGCTGACGCAAGGAGAGGCCAGATGACTGAGCGCTCCGAGATCAAGGGCTTGATCGAGAAGGCCTACGCAGCGCGCGTCAAAGGCGATCTCGACGAGCTGATGGACTATTTCCATCCCGATTGCCGGTTCCAGCTGATGGGAGCGGCGGAGCGTGAGCCGATTTGCCGGCCGCAGGAGGGATGCGTGGCGGTGCGCGGCCAGATGGCCGATTTCATCGGCGCTTTCACCTTCACGAATTTCGAGACACTCGACGTCGTGGTCGAAGGCGACCGAGCCGCTTATCACTGGCGGGCCGATGTGACCTTCACGCCGACCGGCCGCACCGAAACCTTCCAGACGCTCGACTTGCTGAGTTTCGAGGACGGCAAGGTGCGTAGCCTCGCGCAGTTCACCGATACGGCTGGCGTGGCGCGTATCACGGCCGCGGCGGCCAGCTGAGTATTTTCTCATCGCAGCCATCACCGCTTTCGATTTGCCTGCGACGCTGTAGCCGCTAGGTTCGCCGCGTTGTGTCGTCGAAGGCTGGCCTACCCTCATGAACATCCTCTCGATCCAGTCCCATGTCGCCTATGGCCATGTCGGCAACGCCTCGGCCGTATTCCCGATGCAGCGCCTCGGCGTCGAGGTCTGGCCGATCCACACCGTGCAGTTCTCGAACCACACCGGCTATGGCGCCTGGAAGGGACAGGTCTTCGACGGCGCCACGATCGACGAGCTGATGGTGGGTATCGGCGAGCGCGGCGTGCTCGGCAGATGCGACGGCGTGCTCTCCGGCTATATGGGCTCGGCCGATATCGGCCATGCCATCCTCTCGGCCGTGGCGAAGGTGCGCGAAGCCAATCCCAAGGCGATGTATTGCTGCGATCCGGTGATCGGCGATGTCGGACGCGGCGTCTTCGTGCGGCCGGGCATCCCCGAATTCATGCGCGAGCAGGCGGTGCCGGCCGCCGACATCGTCACGCCGAACCAGTTCGAGCTGGAATTGCTCACCGATGTCGAAGTGAAGACGCTGGCTGATGCGCATCGTGCCGTCGAGGCGCTGCGCGATGCCGGTCCCAAGGTCGTGCTCGTGACCTCGCTGATCACCAACGAGACCCCTAGCGATGCGATCGACCTGATGGCGGCGGACGGGCAGGGCACTTACCGGGTGCGCACGCCGAAGATCGACATCAACATCAACGGTGCCGGTGATGCGATCGCGGCGCTGTTCTTCGTGCACTATCTGCGCGACGGCTCGGCCGCGAGCGCGCTCGGCAAAGCGGCGTCCTCGATCTATGGGCTGCTGAAGCGGACCAAGGAGGCCGGCTCGCGCGAGATCCTGACGGTGGCGGCGCAGGACGAATTCGTGACGCCCTCACAGCTCTTCGCGCCGGAAGCGGTCTGAAGCGCATGAAGCTGCGCCTTGGCACCTTCAATGTCGAGAACCTGCTGACGCGCCACCGCTTCGAGCCTGGTGGGCGGACCGAGACGGCGGCGGCGATGTCGCTGTTCCATTTCCCGCGCGCCGATGAGCGCGACGCGGTCGAGCGCTCGCTCGCGGTCGCGCTCGAGGACGACAAGCGCCAGATGACGGCGCTCGCCATCGCCGAGGCCAATGCCGACATCTGGATGCTGCAGGAGGTCGACTCGCTCGCCAGCCTGCAGGCCTTCTTCGCCAATTACGTCCACCGTATCGCCGACCATCGCTACGGCCATTTCACGCTGCTCGACGGCAATGACCGGCGCAATATCGATATCGGCTTTGCGGCGCGGCGCGATCTGGTGAAACCGCCCCAGGTCACGGTGCGCTCCTATAAGGGCATGAGCTTCGCCGATGCCGGGGCGTTCTCGCCTGAGGTCGCGGCCTTCGGTATCGAACCGCGCGACAAGGTCTTCGCCCGCGATTGCCTGGCGGTCGAGCTCGATTTCGGCGACCGGCGATTGACCCTGTTCGGCTGCCATTTCAAGTCGATGAACAATGGCCGCGATGATGGCAGGCAAGCGACGCTGCCGATCCGCCGGGCCGAGGCGCTGGCGGTGAAGAAGATTGTCAAGGACTGGTTCGGGCCGGGCTGGCGCGAGGCGAACTGGGCGATCCTCGGCGACCTCAACGGTTACCGCATCGGGCTCGGCCCGCTCGCCGCGCCGGTCGACGAAGGCGATAGCGGCATCGAGCCGCTGCTGGAGGATTTCGCGGTCGATCCGATCGAGAGCCTGCCGCCGCATGAGCGCTGGACGCATTTCCGGCGCTACTGGTCGGAGGAGCGCCAGAGCCTGATCGACAGCCATATGCCGCTCGACCATATCCTGCTCTCGCCGGCGCTCGCCGCGGCCAATCCGAACCCGGCGATGCAGATGATCCGACGCGGGCTGCCCTATCGTGTGCCGCTCGATCCGCGCGAGGCCGACCGCTCCATGGCCAAGCTCGCCTTGACCTGCGACCGCTATCCGCGCGTCGGCTGGGACCGGCCGAAAGCCTCCGACCACTGCCCGCTGACGATCGAGCTTTCGATCCCGAAGGAGACCGCATGAGCCGCCGCTTCGTCACGCTCGACGTGTTCACGACGAGGCCGCATGCCGGCAACCCGCTCGCCGTCGTGCTCGACAGCGAGGGGCTGGACAGCGCGGCGATGCAGGCGATCGCGCGCGAGTTCAACCTGTCGGAGACGGTCTTCGTCGCGCCGCCGGCGGACCCGGCCCATCGCGCTGCGATCCGCATCTTCACGCCCGGGCAGGAACTGCCCTTCGCCGGCCATCCGACGGTCGGTACCGCCGCACTGCTGGCGTTGCGTGATGCGGCGGAGGGGCGGGTGGCGGATCGGCTCGTGCTGGAGGAGAAGGTCGGGCTGGTGCCTTGCGTGGTCGCGCTCGGCAATGCGCGGTCGGCTCGCGCCACCTTCGCGCTGCCGAAGCTGCCGGAGCAAATCGCGCTGCCGATCGCCGATGCAGCGCTGGCGGAGGCGCTTGCGCTGGATGAGGCCGATCTTGGTTTCGATGGCCATCGGCCGAGCGCCTTCTCGGCCGGCGTCGCCTACACGATGGTGCCGGTCGCCAGTCGTGCGGCAGTTGCTAAGGCGCGGATCGCTGGGTCGTTCGAACGCGCGATGGCATCGGCCCAGAACGGCAATGCCTTCATCTATTGCCGGCAGACGGAAGAGGCTGGTCATCACTATCACGCCCGCATGTTCTGGCCGGAGGCGGGCGTGATCGAGGACCCGGCGACCGGCTCGGCTGTCGCCGCCTTCGCCGGCGCGATCATGGCGTTCGATCGACCGGGCGATGGCACGCACCGCCTTGTCATCGAGCAGGGCTATGAGATGGGGCGGCCCTCGCAGATCGAGCTCACCCTGACGGTCCGGGGCGACGCTCTGGCCTCGGCGACGATCGGCGGTGCCGCGGTGGTGATGAGCGAGGGCGTGCTGCTGTGAATGGCGTCGTCGACGGCGAGATCGTCGCGCTCGATCGCGTCGAGGCGCGGGTCGAGGCGTTCGACTGGGCCTTTGCCCGTGAGCGTGCCGACGAGATCACGGCGCATTGGGCGAAGCTGACTGTCGGCAAGCCCTCCATGTTCAACGGCCGGATCATGCTGCAGCACCGCGCCGCGATCGAGCACGGCGTGTTCCATGCCGGCTATTTCGGCGCCGACTATGCCGCCTTTCTGGCCTGGCGCGATTTCGGCCTGCCGCCGCCGGCGATCCGCAACGGCTTCGCCATGGCGGCGCTGCGGGCCGCCGACGGCGCCTTCCTGCTAGGCCGGATGGGCGACCACACCGCCAATCCCGGCAAGGTCTATTTCGCCGCCGGTACTCCTGATGAGGAGGATGTGCGCCCGGACGGCTCGCTCGACCTTGCCGGCAGCGTCACCCGCGAACTCTGCGAGGAAACCGGGCTGACGCTCGACGAGATCTCAGTCGATGAGCGCTGGACGGCGGTGATCGTACCGGGGCGGGTCGCTTTCATGCGCCCGGTCGGGATCGACCTGCCGGCTGAGGCAGCGCGTGAACTGATGCTGGCGCGGATCGCGCAGCAGGACGAGCCGGAATTGTCCGACATCGTGATCGTCCGCAATCTCGCCGATTGCGCGGCTTATGACATGCCGCCCTTCATGACGTCCTATCTCGCCCATATCTACGGGCGGGATTGACCCTTTACCGATCGAGGTTGCCGATGGCCGATGCGTCCGAAGTCCTTGCCCTGTCTGAAGGCAACCCGTTCGGGCGCGCCTGGGAGACGCCGTTCGGCCTGCCGCCTTTCGCGCAGATCACGCCCGAGCACATCAAACAGGCCTATCCGGCGGCGCTTGAGAAGCACAAGGCCGAGATCGAGGCGATCAAGGCCGAGAAAGCTACGCCTAGCTTCGCCAACACGATCGAGGCGCTGGAGCGCTCGGCCCGCGGCATGAGCCGGCTTGGCGGCGTGTTCTACAATCTTGCCGGGGCCGATACCAACGAGGCCTTGCAGGCGATCGAGCGCGAGATGTCGCCGGTGATGTCGCGGCACTGGTCGGCGATCATGATGGATCACGAGCTCTTCGCCCGCGTCGATGCGGTGTTCGAGCAGCGCGAGAGCCTTGGGCTGAGCGAAGAGCAACTGCGCCTGCTGGAGCGGACGCATCGCGGCTTCATCCGCTCGGGCGCCAAGCTCGAAGGGGAAGCGAAGGCCAGGCTCGCCGCGATCAACGAGCGGCTGGCAGGCCTCGGCACCAGCTTCGGCCAGAACCTCCTGAAAGACGAGGCGAGCTACGCGCTGATCATCGAGGACGAGGCCGATCTCGACGGTCTGCCGCCCTTCGTCGTCGCGGCGATGGCGCGCGCTGCCGCCGATCGGGGCCAGGACGGCAAGCATGCGGTGACGCTGGCGCGCTCGATCATCGAGCCGTTCCTGACCTTCTCGACAAGGCGCGAGCTGCGCGAGCAGGCCTTCACCGCCTGGAGCAAGCGCGGCGAGAATGGCGGGGAAACCGACAACCGCGCCATCGTCGCCGAGATGGTGAGCTTGCGGGCTGAGAAGGCGAAGCTTCTGGGCTTTGCCACCTTCGCCCATTTCAAGCTCGACGATTCCATGGCGAAGACGCCGGAGAACGTGCGCAACCTGCTCGAACTGGTCTGGAAGCCGGCCCGCGCCCGCGCCGGGCAGGAGGCGGCCGATCTCGCGACGCTCGCCCAGAGCGAAGGCGAGAACGGCCCGATCCGCCCGTCCGACTGGCGCTTCTATGCCGAGAAAGTCCGGCAGAAGACCTATGCGCTCGATGAGGCCGTGCTGAAGCCCTATCTCCAGCTCGACAAGATCATTGCCGCCGCCTTCGACACCGCCGGCAAGCTGTTCGAGCTGTCCTTCGCAGAGCGGCCGGAGCTCAAGGGCTACCACCCGGACGTCCGCGTCTTCGAAGTGACGGAGACCGCGACCGGCCGGCATATCGGCCTCTTCCTCGGCGACTATTTCGCCCGCGCCTCGAAGCGTTCGGGCGCCTGGATGAGCGCCTACCGCGGCCAGCGCAATTTCGACGGCGAGGTCCGGCCGATCATCGTCAACGTCTGCAATTTCGCCAAGCCCGCCGAGGGTAAGCCGGCGTTGCTCTCGATCGACGATGCCCGCACGCTGTTCCACGAGTTCGGCCATGCCCTGCATGGCTTGCTCTCGGATGTGCATTACGGCTCGCTCGCCGGCACCTCGGTCTCGCGCGACTTCGTCGAATTGCCGTCGCAGCTCTATGAGCACTGGTTCCTGACCAAAGAGGTGATGCAGCGCTTCTGCCTGCATGCCGAGACCGGCGAGCCGATCCCCGATGCGCTGATCGAGAAGATCAAGCGGGCGCAGACCTTCAACCAGGGTTTCGCGACGGTGGAATACACCTCCTCGGCGCTGGTCGATCTCGCTTTCCACTCGCTGGAGGCGCCTGCCGAGGTCGATCCGCTCGCCTTCGAGGCGAAGGAACTGGCGCGGATCGGCATGCCCGCCGAGATCACCATGCGCCACCGCACGCCGCATTTCTCGCATGTGTTCTCGGGCGACGGCTATTCTGCCGGCTACTACAGCTATCTCTGGTCGGAGGTGATGGACGCCGACGCCTTCAACGCCTTCATCGAGGCGGGCAATGTCTTCGCCCCCGAAGTTGCCGGCAAGCTCAAGCGCTACATCTATTCGGCCGGCGACACCCGCGATCCGGCCGAGGCCTATACGCTGTTCCGCGGCCGCCTGCCGACGCCGGACGCGCTGCTGGAGAAGCGGGGGCTGGCGGCCTGAGCCGCCGCTACTCCCGCGCCAGCACGACCAGACGCGCGCCGCGCCCGCTCAGCAGGATGAGCGCGCCGCGCTCGATGCGCCAGCTCCGCGTCGCCTCCAGCGCTGCGCGGAACTGGTTTTCGACCTGCATGCGCGGTTCGGGGCAGGCCATCATCGTGCCGACCAGCGGCCCGAAGCGGATTGTCCTGTCGCGGATCGTCGCCTGTCCGCCCATGCCGTTGCAGCCGCTATGGGCGGAGACGCTGCCATTCGACTCGATCTTCAGCGTCGGTCGGATGCCGGCCGGTAGCGGCCGGCCACGCAGGTTCTGGACCAGCCAGGAGCCGGTGGGGCCGCCGACCTCGGCCGGCGGCGCGACGCGCTGGACGGTGATGTCGCCGCTCGCGCCCGGCACGAGCGCGGCATGGTGTTCCGTCGTGGTGAACCAGAGCTGGTTGCGGACCCTGATCTCGGCGCGCAATGCGTAGCGATGGCCGGGCCGGATCACGGCGTCGTTGAAGCGTAAGCGATAGGGGATCGGCACCTGCCGGCGCGCGGCGATGCGCGTGCGGGCGATGGTGCGGGACGGGGCGTCGGCGAGGGAGACGTCGAGCAGGCTGACCTCGACTACGGCGCCGGGCGGCAACGCGATCCGCTCGCGATAGGTGACCGTGCCCGAGAGCGTGCGCGGTGCGGCGAGCGCGGGCAACGGCAGCGCCGCCAGTGCGAGGGGCGCGGCGGCGAAGATGCGGCGGGTGATCATGGTTTGATTGTCCCTCGGTTCCTGTCAGCCTTCGCCCCGCGAAGCCTGTCATTGCCGAGGGAGCGACGCAATCAGGTGCCCCGTCCCTGTGACCGGAGAGAGGCGGAGCTCACGGATAGCCGAACTTGGTCCGGGTCGCGCGGATCTGCGAAATTGCGCCGGCCTCGTTGCCGGCAGCGCAGCTCTTGCGGGCGGTGTCGATCTCGGCGCTGACGCGGGTGTGGACACCCTTGGTGGTGTGGCCGGTCTGCAGATCGTTGTCCATCACCGCCTGGAAACGGTCGACTTCGCCGGCGCAGCCCGAGCCTGTCGGCATGCGGAAGGTGTTCGGCGTGACGCCGGTCGGTGCCTGCTGGGGCGAGGGCGCCGGGGGCGGAGCGGCTGTCTGGCAGGCCGCGAGAGAAAGGCCGAGGGCGGCGGCGAGGAAGGCGGCGCGCATGGACGAAGCTCCGGCTGGTCGAAACCGAACCATCGGTGATTCCGTCTGCGAGGCAAAGGTCCCCGTGCGAAGGATCGGCTCGGTCAGTCCTGATGGGGCATGAAGAGGGCCAGAATGGAGAAGCAGCCTGCCGCTGCGACGGCGAGCCAGATCGCATGCAGGCCGATCTGGCGATAGGCGAACGTCCCGAGGATCGCGCCGACGAGCAGGCTGAGCCACAAGGTGAGATGGCGCAGGAAGGCGAGCTTCGGCCCGCCCAGCAGGGCGCCGGCGAGGCGCTGTCCCATCTTGACCAATGTGCCGGTCATGTAGGTCAGGCCGATCGTGACCTCGCCGTCGCGCTGGAAGACGGCGTTCTCGGCGCCCATGGCGAGAGCAAGGACGCCGGCTGCGGCGATGCTCAACCCGACGGTTTCGAGCCCGACCGAGAGGGCGAGCGTGAGGGTGACGAAGGCGAGTACCGCAGCCTGGCGGCGCTGCCTGCCGACATGGCCGGCGAGCGAGCCACAGACCACGCCGAAGACGAAGAGGAGGATAATCATGCCGGCCAGCAGGATGCCATCCAGGCGGCCTTCGGCCAGCTCGATGCCGAGGCGCGTGGTGTTGCCCGTCATGAACGAGACGAAGAAGCCGCCGAGGCTGAGGAAGCCGAGCGCATCGACGAAACCGGCGAGCGCCGAAAGGCCCAAGGCGAGCCCGATGGCGGGACGATCATAGCGCAGCATCGGCACGGCACTCCGGTCAGGCAGGCCGGTCTGCGATGCGCGCGACAGCCGGCCGAATCACGCGCGATCAGGTTAGCCATTGACCGCCACCTGTGCGCACTTACTCCCGTCACAATTCGACGGAACGCTGCCGCCATGACCGTGCTGCACACCACCGAGCTCGAAATCTTCGCCGACTACTTCCAGTTCTATCTCCAGGACGAGGCGATCGACGAGGATTGGGGAACGTTCTGGACCGATGAGACGGTGGAGCGGATGCTTGCCGTCGGCGAATGCTCCGTCGGCATCGCGACCGCCAGGAACATGAACGTCCCGGTCGTGCTCTCGGTCCATGACGCGGGGCCCGAAGCCGATTTCGGCGAATGGGAGCTGGTCAACGAGTGCTCCTTCCGCGTGCGCTCCGGCCGGATGATGGTGATCGGCTGCACCGAAGGCTCGCCGCAGGAGCGGGCGCGCTTCTCGCTCGCGCCGGGGAGCTACCGCTTGCGGGTCTCCTATGTCGGCCTCGACACGCTGAGCGATGACGGGCTGGAGGGCGACGACTTCTATCGTTTGCAGCTCTGGCCGGCGCCATTCGGCGAGACCAGGACGCTGAAAGAGCGCGCGGGCGCTGCCGGTTGATCCTGCGCACGAACGTTCAAGACCTCCGAGACTTGCTTTCCTAGCCTGCGATCCGGTAGACAGCCCAAGTCGTCGAGAGGATCGTTCGTGGCCCAATTCGCCACCCATGCCGAGAGCCAGAACCGCGCTGCTGCGCGGACGGCCGGCATGTGCGCTCCCTCGCTCCTTGGTCAGCTGCTTCTTCTTACCTGCCCCTGAGGGCCGGCCGGGCACGTGTGCCTGGGCGCTCAGGGGATGACGAAAGCAGAGCTTCAGACCTCGCGCGCCAGCCCGAACCGAGATGCGGCGCGCCGACCAAGGACAAGATCCATGAGCAATGCAGGTAACACGGTGTCCGCCAAGGACCGGGTTCTGATCTTCGACACCACGCTGCGCGATGGCGAGCAATGCCCCGGCGCCACCATGACCTTCGAGGAGAAGCTCGAGGTCGCCGACATGCTGGACGCGATGGGTGTCGACATCATCGAAGCCGGCTTCCCGATCGCTTCGGACGGTGATTTCGAGGCTGTCTCGGCCATCGCCTCCCGGATTAAGCGCGCGACCGTCGCGGGCTTGGCGAGGGCGATCCCCGCCGACATCGCCCGCGCCGGCGAGGCGGTGCGCCATGCGGTCAGGCCGCGCATCCACACCTTCGTCTCGACCTCGCCGATCCACCTGCAGCACCAGATGCGCAAGAGCGAGGAGGAGGTGCTGGAGATCATCACCAGGACGGTGACGCAGGCGCGCAACCTGGTCGAGGATATCGAATGGTCGGGCATGGATGCGACCCGCACGCCGATCGACTATCTCTGCCGGGCGGTCGAGACGGCGATCAAGGCCGGCGCGACCACGATCAACCTGCCGGACACAGTCGGCTACGCTACGCCGGACGAATACCGCGCCATGTTCAAGGCGGTGCGCGAGCGTGTGCCCAATGCCGACAAGGCGATCTTCTCGGCGCATTGCCACAATGATCTCGGCCTCGCCGTCGCCAATTCGCTGGCGGCGATCGAGGGCGGCGCGCGCCAGGTCGAGTGCACGATCAACGGCATCGGCGAACGCGCCGGCAATGCCGCACTGGAGGAGATCGTGATGGCGCTGCGGGTGCGCGGCGATGTCATGCCCTACGACACCGGCATCGACGCGACCTATCTGATGCGCGCCTTGAAGGCTGTCTCCTCCGCCTGTTCCTTCCCGGTTCAGTACAACAAGGCGATCGTCGGCCGGAACGCCTTCGCCCATGAGAGCGGCATCCACCAGGACGGCATGCTGAAGCACCAGCAGACCTACGAGATCATGACCCCGGCCTCGGTCGGCGTGACCAAGACCTCGCTGGTGATGGGCAAGCATTCCGGCCGCGCCGCCTTCCGCTCGAAGCTGAAGGAGATGGGCTACGAACTCGGCGACAACCAGCTGGAGGACGCCTTCACCCGCTTCAAGGCGCTCGCCGACCGCAAGAAGCATGTCTACGACGAGGACATCGAGGCGCTGGTCGACGAGAACCTCGCCACCGCCCATGACCGGGTGAAGCTGGTCTCGCTGACGGTGATCGCCGGCACGCGCGGCCCGCAGCGAGCCATGCTGAAGCTCGACATCGACGGCCGTGTCGTGGCCGAGGAGGCCGAGGGCAACGGGCCGATCGACGCGGTGTTCAACGCGGTCAAGGCGCTGGTGCCGCACGAGGCGGTGCTAGAGCTCTACGACGTCCACGCCGTCACCGAGGGCACTGACGCGCAGGCTGAGGTCACCGTGCGGCTCGGCCAGAACGGCGCGGCGGTGACCGGGCGTGGTGCCGATCCGGATACGCTGGTGTCCTCCTGCAAGGCTTATCTGGCGGCGCTCAACAAGCTGGTTGCCCGTGGCAGCCGCATGCACGCGCAAGCGGCCGAGTAGAGGCTTGTCCACAGCCACTGTGTCGCTGTCACCAGCTTGGCACAGTGGCTGCTTTTTCGCTTCGCCGGCATAGCGACCTCTGGACCTTTGGTGCCCTTTGCCGATCTCATCATCATCGGCTGGGGGAGCCAGGGTGAGATTCCGTCGATGAAGTCGCTGCGCCTGATGTCGCTGGGCGTGCTTGCCGTGCTGGGCGCCCAGCCTGCCGCGGCCTATGCGCCTGCCGCAGTGCCGGAACGGGCCGAGCGCGCGCTTGAGCGCGTCCGCGTTTGCATGGGTGCGATCGAGGCCGGCAGCGCCGAGCGACGCGCAGCTTGCGACGAGAGCCTGGGCAGCGAACTCAACCGCGCGATCCGGGCCGATCTCCTCGCCAGCCGTGGCTGGATCTCCGAAGCCGCGAATTCCCTCGACGAGGCGCTGCGCGATTTCGACGCGGCGCTCAAGGCGGTGCCGAATCATCTGGCTGCCCTGCGCGGCCGGGCCCATACGCTGTCCGAGCTCGGCCGGCATGTCGAAGCTGCGGTGCTGATCGAGCGGGCGATGGCCATTGGCGGGCGCGCGACGCTCCTGGCCGACCGCGCCCTGCTGCGTGAGCGCGCCGGCAACATCGCCGGAGCCCGCGCCGATCTCGACGGCGCCATTGCGCTCGATCCGTCCAATAGCTGGGCGCGCGGGACGCGCGGACGGTTCCTGCAGGACGAGAGCGAGCACGAGGCGGCGCTGGCCGATTTCGATGCCGCGCTGGCGCTCGAGCCCGAGGTCACGTCCTATCATTACCGCCGCGGCCTTTCGCTCGCCGCGCTTGGCCGGCCGCGCGAGGCGATCGGCGCTTTCGACGACGCCGTGCGGCTGGAGCCGAACGTTGCCCAGGTCTGGCTGGAGCGCGGGCGGGCCTTCGAGGCGCTCGGCCATGAGGGCCCGGCGCTTGCCAGCTATGAGCGGGCCTTACGTCTCGATGCCAGGCACGAGGCGGCGCTGTCGCGGTGCGCCTTCCTGCTGCAACGCACCGGCCGTGTCGACGAGGCGATCGCCGCCTATGACCGCCTGCTCGCGGTCCAACCGCGCGCCGCCTTCGGCCTGAACAACCGGGCCGGCCTGCTCGCAGGGCTCGGACGGCGGGAGGAGGCGCTTGGTGATCTCGACCGGGCCATCGCGCTGGTGCCCGGCGACGGCAACGCGCTGCGCAACCGCGCCCAGATGCTGCTGGGGCTCGGCCGCAACGACAAGGCGCTGCGCGATCTCGACCGGGCCGGACCCGGTCATGACGCCGGGGCCTGGCACGGCATGCGCGGCGATGCGCTGCTGGCGCTCGGTCGCCCGGTTCCGGCGCTGGAGGCTTATCGCGCTGCGCTCGCCTTGAAGCCGCAGGACCGTCCGACGCTGTTCGGCTTCGGCCTGGCGCAGGAAATCCGCGGCGATCGTAGCGCCGCGGCTGCCGCCTATGGCGCGCTGCTCGCGGTCGATCCGGAGCATGAGGGGGCGCTCGAACGCCGCGAGGAATTGCTGCCGGCGCTCGGCCGCTCGATCGAGGTCTGGCCGGCCCGCCTTGCGGGGCTGTGGCGCGATGCGGGCGCCGCTTACGAGCGGGAGCGCGATGCTTTGCAGGGCGTCTACCGCGCGCTGCGCCCGCAGCCGCAGCAGCCGGTCCTGGCTTTGCCGACCCCGCCCAACCCGCTTGCGGCGCTCGATGCGGCGTTGGCGCTCGACGCCTTTGACGTGCCGCGCCTGATCCGCCGGGCGCAGTTCAGCATCGGCCAGCCGCAGCGCGAGGCGCAAGCGCGGGCTGATCTCGCTGTCGCCCTGCTGCTCGAGCCGGAGAACCCGGCGGCGTTGGTGCAGCGCGCCCGGCTGAGTTTCCGTGACGGAGCCTTCGCGGCCGCGCAGGCCGATGCCGAAGCAGCGCTGCGCAGCGAGCCGCGCTCGATCGAAGCGCTGTTCCAGCGGGCGAGGGCGCTGACGGCGCGCGGCCAGCTCAGCGCTGCGCTCAAGGCCTATGACGACGTCGTCGCGGTCGCGCCCGCCAATGCCGCGGCCCTGCTCAACCGCGCCCTGCTGCTGCAGCATGCTCGCGAATACGAACGGGCGCTGGCCGATCTCGACGCCGCGGTCGCGGCGAACCGGGCCGATCCCGATGGCTGGGTGGCGCGCGCCGCGTTGCGCATCGCGCTCGGACAGACCGATGCGGCGATCGCCGATTTCGATCGGGCGCTGTCGCTCGACGCCCGCCTTGGCCAGGCCTGGTATGGCCGAGCGCTCGCGCATCAGCGCCGCGGCGATGCGGCCGAGGCAGCAGCCGACTTCGCCAAGGCCCAGGCGCTCGACGTGAAGGCCGAGGAACGCTACCGCGCCTTCGGCATGGCGCCCTGACGGCAGCCGTTCACACCGGCCAGCCGCGGTCGGGCTTGATCGTCGCCAGCACGAAGGACGAGCGCATGTCGGCGATGCCCGGCAGCGTCAGCAGGCGCTGCATGGCGAACTCGCCATAGGCCTCGATGTCGCTGGCGACGATGTGGACGAGCAGGTCGCACTCGCCGGTCATCGCCTGGCAGGAAATCACCTCGTCGAAGGCCTTCAGCTTCTCGATCAGCTTGGTGCGCCAGTCCGGATCCGACTGCGAGAGCTTGACCAGGGCATAGGCCTCGACGCCGTGGCCGAGCTGGCGCCGGTCGATCAGCGCCCGATAGCCGCTGATGACGCCGTCCTCCTCCAGCGCCCTGAGACGACGCAGGCAGGGCGACGGCGCCATGCCGATCTCCTCGGCGAGCGCCGCATTGGTCAGGCGGCCATCGCGCTGGACCGCGCGCAGGATGCGGCGATCGGTCTCGTCGAGACGTGATGGCGGTTTCACTATGTGGGGCATGATCGGACCCATGATGTGTTGATCTGGTCCGATCATGCCTTTGATCATGCGTCAGGCCAAGAGAAAGGCAGGACATGACCGTCGCGGCGGCGCAAGCTTCCCTGAGCATTGGGAGGTGCGCCATGACGACCGATCCCTTCATCCGTTCAGGCCTGCAGGCCCATGAGATTCCGGCCGACTATGTCGTCGACCAGCGTTTCCAGGACTATTCCGCCGCCGACCACGAGACCTGGTCGCGGCTCTACCATCGCCAGTTCGAGTTGCTGCACGGCCGGATCTGCGACGAGTTCTTCGCGGGGCTCGCCGGACTCGGCATCGCCCCTGACAGCATTCCCGATTTCCGTCAGATGAACCGCGTGCTCAAGGCTGCGACAGGCTGGGAGGTTGTGGCCGTGCCTGGCCTCGTGCCGGACCGGGTGTTCTTCACCCACCTCGCGCAGCGGCGCTTTCCGGCCGGGTTCTGGATCAGGCGGCCCGAGGAGTTCGACTATATCGAGGAGCCGGACATCTTCCACGACGTGTTCGGCCATGTGCCGCTGCTGATGAACCCGGCCTATGCGGATTTCGTTGCGGCCTATGGCGAGGCCGGCTTGCGCTATGCCGATCCGGCCGATCTTGCCCGGCTGGCGCGGCTTTACTGGTACAGCGTCGAGTTCGGGCTGATCGAGACGAAGGCGGGCCTGCGCATCTTCGGCGCCGGCATCGCCTCCTCGCCGGGCGAGACCGTCTATGCGCTGGAGAGCGAGAAGCCCGGCCGCATCGCCTTCGATCCGGTCCGGGTGATGCGCACGCATTACAAGATCGACGATTTCCAGCAGACCTATTTCGTCATGCCCGGCTTCGACGCCATGCCGGACCTGACGTCCGGGCCGCTGGAGGCGGCGATGGCGAAGGCGAGGGCGCTGCCCGAGCTCGCCGCCGATGCGTCAATCGCCGAGGACAGGTCCATCACAGTCGGAAACACGGTTCACAGGCCGGCAGCCTGAGTGATTTGGCCCTTCCTTAACCATTGTGCAGGCAGCGTGGGTGCCCGTAACGAGCCCACGCAATGGCTGACGAGACGCAAAGAGATTCCCTGTTCGCGCCTGCGGCGCCGAATTCGCGCCTGGCCATCTTCGGCGTCGACGATGCGACGCTGAGACTCGCAGGGGAACTCGCCCCGGCGCTCGGTGCGGCGATCGACGCGGCGATGGCGCTGCATTTCGAACGGCTCGACGGACATCCGACCATGGGTGCCGCCTCGCGTGCACACGGTGCGGATCTGCGAACCGAGATGGCGCAGCATGCCCGCACCCTGTTCGAAGCCAGATTCGACGACGCTTATGCGGCGTCGCTGCGACGGGCCGTGCAGGCTGAGACAGCCTCGCCCTTCGGCCCACGCACGCATGCGGTGCTGGCGATGACGGCGATGCGCTCCGTGTTTCCCGAGATTGCGCGGCGGCACCGCTTTTCTCCCGAGCGAACGGCGCACGATTGCGTCAAGCTTGCGGAGTTCCTGATCGTCGACCTCGTCAATGCGCTCGGCGACATCCACGCGATGCGGGCCGAGCAGACGACGCGTTACGTCACTGACATCGCCGCACTCGCCGCTGACTTTCGCCAGCAGGTCGAGCAGGTCTCGAGTGAGACGGAGGAGGCCGCGGCGACGCTGAGCCGGGTCGCGGAAAGCTCGGCTTCGGCGTCCCGACGCGCCGGCGAGACATCCGACGCCAGCCGGCAGAGCTGGAACAAGGTGCGCGAGCGTGCGGCCCAGACCGTCGATTCGATCGGCCAGTTGCGCCAGTCGATCGGCGAGATCGACCGGCGCACGCAGGAGAGCGCCGGGATCGCGGCCGAGACGGTCACGGCGGCAGGGGAGGCGCGCCGGACCATCGAGAGCCTGGCCGCGCTCGTCTCCGAAGTCGGCTCGGTCGTCGGCCTGATCTCGGAGATCGCGGCGCAGACCAATCTGCTCGCGCTCAACGCCACCATCGAGGCGGCGCGGGCTGGCGAGGCCGGGCGCGGCTTCGCCGTGGTGGCGAGCGAGGTGAAATCGCTGTCGGCACAGACCAGCGGGGCGACGGAAGCGATCGGCAGCCGGATCGAGGCGATCAGGCAGGCCACCTCGCGCTGCGTCGACGCGATGGCGCGGATCGACCAGTCGGTGTCCGGCATGGCGGGGAACACCTCGGCGGTCGCCGGTGCGGTCACGCAGCAATTCGCGGTCAGCGAAGGCATCGCCCGGGATGCGCAGGCGACCACGGACGAGATCGAGGCGGCATTGACGCTCGCGGCCGAGGCACTCAGCGCCATGGAGCGGGTCGGGGCTTCGGTCGACGAGATGAACACGCGTTCCGCAGCCGTCGGCACCGTCGCCGCCGGCCTTGCCGAGAACCTCAACCGCTTCGTCAAATCGGTTTCCGACCGGCTGATCGCCTGACTCGCCGTTTTGCGGTGGACGGCGCGCGCCGCTCGCTTGGCGCGAGCCTGATTCTTGCCACTATTAAATCCCGGTGCGCGCAGGCGCGTTGGCTGGGAGCGGGCGAGATGGCTGGCTATTTTCCGAACTGGACGCTGAAGACCTCCGGCGATGTGATGTCGGATGAGCGCTTGCCGACCGGACAGACGATCATCGCCGGTCTGCAGCATGTCGTTGCCATGTTCGGCGCGACCGTGCTGGCACCAATCCTGATGGGCTTCGACCCGAATGTCGCGATCTTCTTCTCCGGCATCGCGACGCTGCTGTTCTTCGTCATCACCGGCGGGCGGTTGCCGAGCTATCTCGGCTCCTCTTTCGCCTTCATCGGTGTCGTCATCGCCGCGACCGGCTATGCCGGCACCGGCCCCAACGCGAACCTGCCGGTCGCGCTCGGCGGCATCATCGCCTGCGGCGCGGTCTATGCGCTGATCGGCCTCATCGTGCAGGGCGTCGGCACGCGCTGGATCGAGACTTTGCTGCCGCCAGTGGTGACCGGTGCAGTCGTCGCCGCGATCGGCCTCAACCTGACGGCCGTTGCGATGAACATGATCTCGGCCAGCGCCTACACCAAGTGGATTGCGCTGTTCACGGTCGTCGCCGTGGCGTTGATTGCCGTCTATGGCAGGGGCCTGGTCCAGCGCCTGCCGGTGCTGATCGGCGGGCTCGCGGCCTATATCCTCTATGCCGCGACCGCGACGAGCTTCGGCGCGCCGCCGGTCGATTTCGGCAAGGTTGCGGCAGCCGCGTGGTTCGGACTGCCGAACTTCGTCGCGCCGGTGTTCGAGCCCAAGGCGATCGCCCTGATCGTGCCGGTCGCGATCATCCTGGTCGCGGAGAATCTGGGGCACATCAAGGGCATCTCGGTGATGACCGGGCGCAATCTCGACGGGCTGATCGGGCGCGGCTTCTTCGCCGACGGCGTCGGAACGATGATCGCGGGCTCCGGCGGCGGCACTGGCGTCACCACCTATGCCGAGAACATGGGCGTGATGGCGGTGACGCGGGTCTATTCGACACTGGTCTTTGTCGCTGCCGGCGTGATCGCGCTGCTGCTCGGCTTCTCGCCGAAATTCGGCGCGGTGATTGGCACGATCCCGGTTGCGGTGCTGGGCGGGCTCGCCGTCGTCGTCTTCGGCCTGATCGCCGCAACCGCTGGCCGGATCTGGGTCGAGAACAAGGTCGATTTCGCGCAGCCGAAGAATCTGCTGACGGTGGCAACCGCGCTGATTCTCGGCGCCGGCGATCTCAAGCTGCCGATCTTCGGCTACGAGCTCGGCGGTATCGGCACGGCGACCTTCGCCGCGATCGCGCTCTACCACCTGCTCAACCGCCGTCAGGCGGCCTGAAAACCCCTGTGAAAACAGCCTGCCGCGCCTGGCGCGGCAGGCTTTTCTCGGCCTCGTCGTTGGGCGGGCCGAGATTGTCCGCAACCAGTTTGCATATTTCTGTCGCAAACGGGTGGACAGGGCCGGGGGTGTTTGCTACATCGCCGGCCGTCGGGACGCGGTCCACGCCTCTCCGGCAACGTCTTCGTGGCGTATGGGTGATTAGCTCAGTTGGTAGAGCAGCTGACTCTTAATCAGCGGGTCGTAGGTTCGAGCCCTACATCACCCACCACGGACATCTTATACTGGACGGATAGCGGTTGAAGGCAGGGCGCGAGTAGCGCCCTTTTTTGCGTTCGCGCGACCTCAAATGCTCTAGCTCGCTGGCTTCTGAGCGGGCCCTCGGGGCCCAGCGAACCGACAGGCCCATCGCCATGTCCGCGCAGTCGCCCATGCGCCTTTGCGGCTCGGTGCGCGTTGCCGGCGCCGCAGGGGCGCTCTATCCCTGGCTTGGGAAAGAGACGCGAAGGGCAAGGCGACCATGGCCGGCGAGACCAGCATCGGCAGCTTCGACTACGTCATCATCGGCGCCGGCTCGGCTGGCTGCGTGCTGGCCAACCGGCTCTCCGCCGATCGCCGCCGCAAGGTGCTGATCGTCGAGGCTGGCGGCAAGGACGACTGGATCTGGTTCCACATCCCGGTCGGCTATCTCTATGCGATCGGCAATCCGCGGGCCGACTGGCTGTTCCAGACCGAGGTCGAGGCCGGGCTCGGCGGGCGCTCGCTCGCCTATCCGCGCGGCAAGGTCGTTGGCGGCTGCTCGGCGATCAACGCGATGATCTACATGCGCGGCCAGGCGGCCGATTATGACGGCTGGCGCCAGCAGGGTTTGACGGGCTGGGGCTGGGACGATGTCCTGCCGCTCTTCCTCAAGCACGAGGACCATATCGCTCCGGAGGGGGCCTTCCACCGCGCCGGCGGCGAGATGCGCGTCGAGCATCCGCGCGTGCGCTGGGACATCCTTGATGCGGTGCGCGACGCGGCCGAGGCGGCCGGCATCCGCAAGATCGACGACTTCAACACCGGCGACAACGAGGGCTCCTCCTATTTCCAGGTCACGCAGAAGCGTGGCCGCCGCTTCAGCGCGGCGCGCGCCTTCCTGGAGCCGGCGCTCAATCGCGACAATCTTCGGGTCGAACTCGGCTGCATGGTCGAACGCATCGTCGTCGAAGACGGCCGCACAACTGGCGTCGTGCTGACCCGTGACGGCGAGCGCTATCTGGCCGAGGTTTCCGGCGAGGTGCTGCTCAGCGCCGGCGCCGTCGGCTCGCCCGCCATCCTCGAGCGCTCCGGCATCGGCGACGGCGAGCGCCTCGGCGGGCTCGGCATCGAGACCGTCCGGCACGCCCCCGGCGTCGGCGAGAACCTGCAGGACCATCTGCAGCTCAGGCCGATCTACAAGGTCGAGGGCGTGCGCACGCTCAATACCGATTACGCCAAGCTCTGGCGCCGGCCATTGATGGCGCTGGAATATGCGGCGCGGCGCACCGGGCCTTTGACCATGGCGCCCTCGCAGATGGGCGCCTTCGCCAAATCGGCGCCGCATTACGCCACCGCCAATCTCGAATTCCACTTCCAGCCGCTCTCGCTCGACAAATGGGGCGACGGCCTGCACCCGTTCGGCGCCTTCACGGCGAGCGTCTGCAACCTGCGCCCATCGAGCCGCGGCAGCGTTCACCTCAAATCGGCCGATCCCGCCGCCGCGCCCGCGATCGCGCCGAACTATCTCTCGACCGAGGAGGACCGGCAGGTCGCGGTCGATGCGCTGAAGCTCGCCCGCCGCATCGTCGCGCAGCAGCCGCTCGCCCGCTTCAACCCGCAGGAGCATCTGCCCGGTCCTGGCTATGAGAGCGACGAGGCGCTGGCCGAGGTCGCCGGGCGGATCGGCACCACGATCTTCCATCCGGTCGGTACGGTGAAGATGGGCCGCGACGACGACGCGATGGCCGTGCTCGACGAACGCCTGCGGGTGCGCGGCGTCGCCGGCCTGCGCGTCATCGACGCCTCGGTGATGCCGGCGATCACCTCCGGCAACACCGCCGCGCCCAGCATGATGATCGGCGAGAAGGGCGCGCAGATGGTGCGCGAGGATGCGCGGTAGCCCCCGTCTTCCTGAGAGGAAGAAGAGGGGCCCGCTGCAATATCGGCGGAACAAGATATGACCAGCCGGCAACATCCAGCCCGTTCTTGTGACGTTTGCCCGGCAATGATCTTTACTTTCCGGGCAAACCACAGCACGAACGGGTGCATGGCGCAGCGTCATCTTTAGGTTGTGCGCCGGTCCGGGGGGACTTTCGTGAGATCCGTGCTCGCCGCCGAGGTTGGGAAACCATCTGCCGCGCGGCTCCGCTCGCGCCTGCGCATGGGGACGGCGCTTGCATTGCTCGCCGTGACGTTCACGGCCCTGATATCGGCAGGACCGGCCATGGCGGGTGGCGGCGCCGGCGGCGGCGGCGGCGCCGGTGGTAACGATTCCGCGTCGGGCGCCGGCGCCGTCGGCGCTGACGCCCCCATGACCAGCCGCGGTGGTGGCGGTGGTGGCGGCGCCGGCCAATCCGGTGGCAGGGGCGGATACGGAGAAGGCGTGGCCGGTTTCCCCGGTTCGGGCGGCGCGGCCCCGGGTGCAGTGGGCGCGCGCGGCGATGACAGCGCTTCCGGTGGTGGTGGTGGCGGCGGCGGCGGCGCCCATGGCAGCGTCAGCGCGGCGGCGCCGGGCGGAACTGCGATCGGCGGCGCCGGTGGCAATGGCGGCAACGGCGACGATCCGACGGGTGGCGGTGGCGGTGGCGGCGGCGGCGGCTGGGGCGCTGTGATCACCGGCACGGGGGCGCTCGGCTCGGTGACCGGCGCGGGCGGCGACGTGGCGATCGGCGGGGCCGGTGGCCGCGGTGGCTCTTCTGGCGGCGCGAGCGGCGTAGGCGGCGGCGGTGGCAGCGGCGGTCACGGTCTGGCGGTGACCGGCGGAGCCGGAACGTCATTGGCTCTCGACGGCATGGTTCAGGCCGGCGTCGGCGGGGCCGGCGGCGGTTCCAGCGGTACGTCTGGTGGCAGCGGCGGGGCCGGCGGGGCAGGCCTGCTCCTGAGCGACGCCTCGACGGTCACCATCAATGCCGGCATCTTCGGCAGCTCTGGCGGAGCAGGAGGGGCTGGCGGCTCTGGAACCGGGGGCGCTGGCGGCGCGGGTGGCGCCGGCGTGAACGCCAGCAATGGCGCGACGATCACCGTCAATGCGACGGTTCGCGGTGGCCTTGGGGGCAATGGCGGGTTCGGGATCGTGGCTTCGGGCGCTCGCGGCGCGGACGGGGCGGGCATCGCCGGCAGCAACCTCAACATCACCCTGGGCGCGAGCGGCTCGATCTCCGATGCCGACGGCGCCGGCGGCCTCGCCGGCAACGCTCTTCAGTTGAGCGGCAACAGCACGCTGATCGTCGCGGCGGCCGGCACCGCCAGCATCATCGGCAATATCGACATCGCCAGCGGCACGCTGACGCTCGATCAGGCCAGCGGCGTCAACGTCACCATCGCGAACACGATCACCGGTGCCGGCGCGCTCGCCAAGACCGGCGCGGGCACCGTCACGCTCACGGGCACGAACACCTATTCCGGCGGCACGACGTTCAACCAGGGCACGCTCTCGATCTCCTCCGACGCCAATCTCGGCCATGCGTCAGGCGGGCTGACCTTCAGCGGCGCCAGCACCTTGCAGGTGACGTCGAGCTTCATTACTGCGCGGGGGGTGGTGCTCAACGCCAACGCCACGGTCGAGGTGACCTCCGGCCAGAATTTCACCATGGGCGGTGCCATCTTCGGTACGGGCGGGGTGACCAAGACTGGCACCGGCACGCTGACCCTGACCGGCAGCAATTCCTACATGGGCGGCACGACGATTTCGGGCGGGTCGCTCCAGGTCTCGTCCGACGCCAATCTTGGCGGCGGCGGAGTCACGATCAGCAGCGGTGGCCTAGGCTACAATCCTGCAACCGGACTGGGAGCCGAGGCGACGCTGCGCGTGACCGCGAACACGTCGATGAATCGGACGATCGATTTTGCCGGTTTCGGCGGCCGCATCGATATCGCCACGAGTACAACCACGACCCTGACCGGCAGCATCACCGGCGCGCCCGGCGCGAGCTTCATCAAGCAGGGTGGCGGCACGCTCCTCCTGACCGGGAATAGCAGCGGCTTCGACGGCACGACGCGCGCCAATGACGGAACGTTGCGGATTGCGGCTGGCGGCCAGCTCGGCAATGCCCTGCAAGGGGCAGGCTATATCTCGAACGGCGCCACGGTGGTGGTGACGGATACCGGATCGACCTGGACGACTTTCGGTTCGGTCGTCGTCGGCGATTCAGGCTCGGGCACATTGCGCATCGAGAACGGCGGCAAGGTCAGCAGTGGCGGCACCGGCATCGTCGGTGCCGGCGGAGCCAGCTCGGTCACGATCACCGGCTCGGATGCCGGCGGCACCGCGTCGGAATGGGACAACAGGACCGCGCAGCTTTATGTCGGCCATTTCAACAGCGGCACGCTCACCGTCTCGGATAGCGGCATCCTGCGCGTTGGCGGTGGCACTGGCACCATCACTGCGGGGCTGGCGGTCGGCGGCGCCGGCGGCACGATCAATATCGGCGCGGCGAGCGGGAGCGCTGCTGCGGCGGCGGGCGAGATTCTTGCCGGCAAGGTTGATCTCGTCGCCAGCGCGAGCGAGCTGGTCTTCAATCACACGGGCACCAACTACACCTTCGCCGCTGACATCACCGGCGCCGGCTCGGTGCGCCAGCTCGCCGGCGTCACGATCCTGACCGGCAATGACAACGATTATTCGGGCGCGACGCAAGTGCTGGGCGGGCGGCTGGTCGCGGGCAGTGGCGGCGGCTTCTCCTATAAATCCGACTATACGGTAGCGGCCGGCGCGACGCTCGAAGTCGGCAGCGGCGCTTTCAGCTTCGCCGAGATCGGCTCGCTCGCCGGCGCCGGCGCCGTCGAGATCGGTGCCGGCAAGACGCTGGCCATCGTGGGCCTGACCGGCCAGGTCACGACCTTCTCCGGCAGCTTCTCCGGCGACGGCTCGCTCGAATTCAGCGGCACGGGCGCGCAGATCTATACCGGCACCGGCACGCTGGGCGGCGGACTCTCGGTCTGCTCCTGCGGAGCCACCGCGGGCTCCTTCATCATCAGGGGCGGCTCGCTGACGCTGGGCGACATCATCACGGTCGCCAGCGGCACGCTCGTCGTCGACCAGGGCGCCCGGCTCGACAATGGCGGCAATCCCTTGCTCGCCAGCTCGACCGTACGCATCGACGGCGCAGGCACTCAGGTCACGGTGGGAGATACCCTTATCCAGGGTTTCAGCGATCCGGCCACGCTGATGATCTCCGGCGGCGCGACGCTGACCTCCAATGCCAGCTTCTTCACCAACGGGGTCGTCGGCCTGGGGGCGACGGCTTCGGTACTGGTGACCGGCGCGGGCTCGCGCTGGGACGTCGGCGGTGGGCTGCTGATCGGTGCCGGGGGGCCTCCGGGTGGACCAACCTTCGATGCGTCCGTTACCGTCGCCGATGGTGCGGCGCTTGTCGTGAGCTCGGGCGATCTCTTGATCGACCCGTCCGGCACGCTCAACATCGGCGCGGGTGGCAAGGCAGGAACGGTGACACTCGCTGCCGGCGCAATCCTCAACGATGGCGCGATCGTTGCGGACTTCATCGATACGGCGACGCTGGCTGCGGTGATCGACGGCGCCGGTACCCTGACCAAGACCGGCAGTGGCACGCTGACGCTGACCGGGACCAATACCTATACCGGTGCGACCACGGTGACGGGCGGCAAGCTTGTCGTGAACGGCTCCATCACCAGCGCGGTGACCTTGATCGGTGGCACGCTCGGTGGCTCGGGCACGGTCGGCGGGATCATCACCGGCGCCGGCGGCACGGTGGCGCCGGGCAATTCGATCGGGACGCTCAACGTCGCCGGCAACGTCGCCTTCGCCTCGGGCTCGACCTATCAGGTCGAGATCAACGCTGCCGGCCAGGGCGACAGGATCGTTGCGACCGGTGCGGCGACGCTTTCGGGCGGCACGGTCCAGGTCCTGGCCGAGAGAGGCAGCTACGCGGCCTCGACCAACTACACCATCCTGACCGCCGCGGGTGGCGTGACGGGGCGCTTCGCCGACGTCACATCGGACCTGGTCTTCCTGTCGCCGTCACTGAGCTATGGCAGCAACAATGTCATCCTGACGATGACCCGGACCGCGACGAGCTTCCAGGACATCGCCCTGACGCGCAACCAGGGCTTCATCGCGATCGCGGCCGAGGCGCTCGGGGCCGGCAATGCCGTCTATGACGCGCTGCTCTCGGGCACCGCCGCCGAGGCGCGCGCCGGCTTCGACATGCTGTCTGGCGAGGTTCATGCCCAGGGCGTCAGCGTCATGATCGACGAGAGCCGGCTGGTGCGCGAGACCATCCTGTCGCATCTGCGCGGGCCGCTGCTGACGCAGGCGCCCGGTCAGGTCGCGGGCGATTTCAGCGCCGATCTGCCTGGCCGCAAGGGCGGGGTCGTGATGCCCGCTCCGGTCCCGCAGCCGCGCTACAGTTTCTGGGGTGAGGCCTTTGGCGGCACCGGCAATACCGACGCCGACGGCAATGCCGCGAGCCAGTCGCGCCGCACCGGCGGCGCGCTGCTCGGCGCCGACCTGATGGTGCATGAGGCGCCCGGTTCCTCGCTGAAGCTCGGCGTCGCCGGCGGCTACAGCCAGTCGCGCTTCGATCTCGATGCAAGGCGATCCTCGGGGCGGCTCGAAAGCGGCCATGCCGCGCTCTATGCCGGCGCGCGCTTCGGCAACTGGCGGCTCGACGCCGGCGCGGCCTATTCCTGGTCCGAGAGCGACATCCGCCGCCAGGTCGCCATCCGCGGGTTTGGCGATGCCTTACGCCTGCAGCGTCCGGGGGCAGTGGCGCAAGGCTTTGCCGAACTCGGCTATGCCTTCGCCTTCCAGGGCTTTGCGCTCGAACCCTTCGCCCAGCTCGCGCTGATCCGGGTTTCTACCGACGCCGGCACGGAGCGCGGCGGGGCTGCGGCCTTGCGCATCCTGTCCTCCGAACAGACGCTCGGCTTCACCACGCTCGGCCTGCGCGCCGAGGCGCAGATCGGGGCGCTGCCGCTGTTCGCCCGCGGCCTGATCGGCTGGCGCCATGGCTTCGGCGAGCTCACCCCGCAGGCCCGCACCGCCTTCGTCGCCGGCGCCACGCCGGCCCGCGTCTTCGCCGCGCCGATCGATCGCGAGGCGCTGGTGGCGGAAGCCGGGCTCGACTGGCGGATCTCGCAGGCGACCGCCCTCGGCCTGACCTACTCCGCCGCCATCGGCGAGCGCTCCCGCGATCACGCCCTCAAGGGCAGGGTCGAGATGCGGTTCTGATTGCAGGCTCGATCCTGGTGCGGTGATGTCGGCCGCGAGCGAACCTGTTTCGCTGGCAGCCGTACCGGCACGCTGGCGGCGTTTGCCTCAGGCGGCGAGGCCGCCCTGCGATCCGCGATTGCCGCGCAGCATGTTGCGCAGCTGATAGGCTAGGGCCACCGGTGCAGGGAACCGCTTGCGGCAGAAGGCGATCTTACGGACGTAATTGTCAATCCGCCAGGTCGCCCAGGTCTTGCCGGCGAAATAGGCGATGTCGCCCTGGCGCAGCGTGCGCTGCGAGCCGTCCTGTGCGGTGACGTGGACCTCGCCTTCGAGGATCACGACGGTCTCGTCCCAGTCGAAGAACCAGCGGAACTCGCCGGCGGTGCAGTCCCACATCGCGGTCGAGGCAGCGTCGTCGCCGCTGCGCGAGTGCAGGCCGACGCGCGCGAACGGCTCGCCGGAGATAATCCAGGACGGCTCGATCGGGGAGGGCTCCAGCGGCAGGTCATCCATGCCGCGGGCGACGATCGGTGCCTGCTCGACCGGGGCAGCCAGCGGAATCTGCCGCAGCATCATCGCGGCCGCGCCCGCGAGCATCATCTTCAAAGCCATCAATTCCTCCCTGAAATCGCGCGGATCATAAGAGAGGAGGGGTAAAGGCTGCCCTCGGGCTTCCCTCACATTTGTAGGCATTCGGTAGCAGCCCGGGTAACCATCCCGGGCCGATATCCGCGAGCGCCGCCTTCAGCCGCGGTCGACCGCGATGATCGCCTCGGCGAAGGCGGCCGGGGCCTCCTGCGGCAGGTTGTGGCCGATGCCGCCTTCGAGCGTCCGGTGCCGATACCAGCCGGAGAACTTCTTGGCGTAGGCGGCCGGATCGGGATGCGGCGCGCCATTGGCGTCGCCTTCCAGGGTGAATGTCGGCACGGTGATCACCGGGAAGGCCGCCAGCTTGCTCTCCAGCGCGTCGAATTGCGCCTCACCCTGCGCCAGGCCGAGGCGCCAGCGGTAATTATGGATCGAGATCGCGACATGGTCGGGGTTGTCGAAGGAGGCTGCCGAGCGCGCGAAAACCGCGTCGTCAAACTTCCACCTGGGCGAGGCGGTCTCCCAGATCAGGCGGGCGAAATCCCGTGTGTTCTTCGCGTAGCCGGCCGCGCCCCGCTCGGTGGCGAAATAGAACTGGTACCACCACTGCTGCTCCCCCTTGGGCGGCAGTGGCGCCTCGTTCAGCTTCTGGCTGCCGATCAGATAGCCGCTGACCGAGACCAGGCCCTTGACCCGCTCGGGCCAGAGCGCCGCAACGATGCAAGCCGTGCGCGCGCCCCAGTCGCAGCCGCCCAGCAGCACCTTGTCGAGCTTGAGCGCGTCCATCAGCGCGATCACGTCGACGGCGAGCGCGCCCTGCTGGCCGTTCCGCGGCGTGTCGGCGGCGAGGAAGCGGGTTTCGCCATAGCCGCGCAGCGAGGGCACGATCACCCGATAGCCCCTGGCCGCCAGCAGCGGGGCGACATCGACATAGGTGTGGATGTCATAGGGCCAGCCATGCAGCAGGATGACGACCGGACCTTCGGCCGGGCCCTGCTCGGCATAGGAGACGCGGAGCACCCCGGCCTCGATCTGCTTGAGCGTCCCGAAGGAGGACAGCGTGGCTGGCGCCGCGAGAGCTGATCGGCCAAGGCCGAGCCCAGCCGCGGCGATTGCCGTCGTCATGGCGCCGACGAACAAGCGGCGGCTGGGATCGATGGTTTCGGAGGTCTTGGCCTTGGTCATGATGGAATGCCTTCTGCGCGGGGTGGCGACGACTGGGAGAAGAAAGGCGCCGGCGGAGATCTCCGCGCGGCGCCGTCCGCTACAGGTCAGACGAGGTTGATCTCGACCTCGATGTTGCCGCGGGTCGCCTTGGAGTAGGGGCAGGTCTGGTGTGCCGCATCGACCAAAGCGCGGGCGGTATCGCGATCCAGCCCGGGCAGGGCGACGTTCAGGCGGGCCTGCAGGAAATAGCCGCGCTCGCCATGGCGCAGGTCGACCTCGGCGTCGACGGCGGTCTCGGCAGGAACCGCGACCCTGCGCTCGCGCGCCGCCAGCCCGATCGCGCCGATGAAGCAGGCCGACCAGCCGGCGGCGAAGAGCTGCTCGGGATTGGTGCCTGCGCCGGGAACGCCGGGCGAGGTCAGGTTGATCTCGAGACGGCCATCCGAGCTGCGGGCGGCGCCGTCACGGCCGCCGGTGGTGTGGGTGCGGCCAGTGTAGAGAACCTTGTCGGTGCTGGACATGTCGTGCTTCCTTGTGTTTTTTAGATCGTGCCCGATCTAATCGGATGCGGTCATATATGTGAGGTGCTCAAACGATGTCAAGTCTTCCGATTTAATCGGATGCGATATATATTGAGGCAACGATGACGCGCTCACGACGAGGCCCGGCCATGTCCGCTCCGACCCCGAACGACCCGAATGTGCCCAAGCTGGCGAATTTCCTCTGCTTTGCGATCTATTCGGCCAATCTGGCCTATGGCCGCGCCTATAAGCCGATCCTCGACGAGCTCGGGCTGACCTACACCCAGTACATCGCGATCATCGCGCTTTGGGAGGAGGACAATCAGAGCGTCGGCAGCCTGGGCGAGAAGCTGTTCCTGGAGTCGAACACGCTGACCCCGATCCTCAAGAAGCTGGAAGCGCTCGGCTATATCCGCCGCCAGCGCGACCCCGCCGATGAGCGCCAGGTCCGCGTCAGCCTGACGCCGGAGGGGCGCAAGTTGCGCGAGAAGGCGCTGCCGATGAACTTGGTGGCGGCCGCCGGGCTCGGCGAGGATTTTCCGGTGGTGCAGAAGGCGGTGGTCAGGCTGCGCAGCAACTTGCTCAAGGCGGCGCGGGGGCAGGGAGCGAAGGCGGCTGAGGCTGCTGAGTGAGGTTCGCGCCCAGTTCCAGTGGGCGATGATCGGCGTGATATCCGCGGGGAACCCTTCTCCCGTGTGGGAGAAGGGCAGGGATGAGGGTCTGCTCTATCCGCAAAAGGCGCAACGGACCAGTTGCGTTCCAATAATCAGTGGCAGTCCCTCACCCCTACCCCTCTCCCATCCGGGAGAGGGGATCCCGCGTGTGTTCGACGCACCGCCGAAGCGAGTCGGACGGGCATAACGGCGAGAGCTGGGGCAGTTTCTGCCCGCTCAAGCCACGGCCTTGGCCTGGTTGCCAGCTTCAGCCCCTTCGAGATCGGCCATCGCCGCGGCGACGCCGCCGCTGCGATGGGGCACGCCTGCTGCGGCGAGGCCCATCTCCACGCCGGAAAGGGCGCCGAGCAGAGCGAGTTCGTTGCACTCACCGAGATGGCCGATGCGGAAGACCTTGCCGGCGACCTTGCCGAGGCCGGAGCCGAGCGAGATGTTGAACTTCTCCAGCGCGATCTTGCGGAAGCGATCGGCGTCATGGCTTGGCGGCATCAGCACGCCGGTCAGGACCGGCGATTGCTCGGCCGGATTCTCGCAGAGCACCTCGAGCCCCCAGGCCCTGACCGCGGCGCGGCAGGCGCTGGCGAGGCGCTTGTGGCGGGCGAAGACCTGGTCGAGCCCTTCCTCCTGCAGCATGGCGAGCGCCTCCTTCAGCCCGTAGAGGAGGTTGGTCGCGGGCGTGTAGGGGAAGAAGCCGCCGGCATTGATCCTGATCATCTCCTCCCAGTCCCAGAAAGAGCGCGGCAGGGTGTTGCTCTTCGAGGCTGCGAGCGCCTTCTCCGAGACGGCGTTGAAGCCGAGGCCCGGCGGCAGCATCAGCCCCTTCTGCGAGCCCGAGACGGTGACGTCGACCTGCCATTCGTCATGGCGGTAATCGACCGAGGCGAGCGAGGAGATGGTGTCGACCATGAACAGGGCCGGGTGGCCGGCGGCGTCGATCGCCTTGCGGATCTCGGCGACGCGGCTGGTCGCGCCGGTCGAGGTCTCGTTGTGGACGACCATCACGGCCTTGATCCTGCGGGCCTTGTCCCCGGCGAGCCTGGCCTCGATCGCGGCCGGATCGGCGCCGCGACGCCAGTCGCCCGGGATGAACTCGACCTCGATGCCGAAGCGCGTGGCGATGTTCTTCCACAAGGTTGCGAAATGGCCGGTCTCGGCCATCAGCACGGTGTCGCCGGGCGAGAGCGTGTTGACGATGGCCGCTTCCCAAGCGCCGGTGCCGGAAGAGGGGTAGATCACCACCGGCTGCTTCGTCTTGAAGACGGCCTTGCTGCCCTCGAGCACCGTCTTGCCGAGCGCGGCGAACTCGGCGCTGCGATGGTCGATGATCGGCATGGCGATGGCGCGCAGGATCCGGTCCGGAATCGGGCTCGGGCCGGGAATGTGCAGGAAGTGACGCCCTTGCATGATGTTCTTTTCCTCCCAGGGGACGGGCGCTGATGCGCCATTGCCGGGTATTTTGCATTCATTTTTTGGAAGATCAACTGCGATATGGTATGCTAATTATCGGCGATCGGGCTCGACAGGCGGCCCGAGCCGACTTAGCGATGATGCATGAGCGAGCCATTCCTCGATACCGTTGATGAGCAAAGCCCGGTGTTGGCTGAGGCCGCAAGGCCGGTTGCGTCGCTGCATGAAGGGTTGCTTGCCGCGTTGCGCGACTTCATCGTCGAGGGCAATCTCGCCGATGGTGCTCGCGTCCCTGAGCGGGCCTTGTGTGAGCGCTTCAATATCTCGCGTACTCCTTTGCGCGAAGCGCTCAAGGTGCTGGCGGCGGAGGGGTTGATCGAGCTCCTGCCCAATCGCGGCGCGCGGGTGCGTGAGCTTAGCCCCGAGGATGTTCGGGAGCTCTTCGATGTGATGGGCGGGCTCGAGGCGCTGGCAGGGCGTTTGGCGTGCGAGCGGATCTCCGACGCGGAATTCGCGGAAATCGAGCGGATGCATCATGAAATGTACCGCTTTTACCTACGCCGCGACATGCATGGCTATTTCCATTGCAACCAGGCCATCCATCAATCGATCGTTGCGGCGGCTGGCAATGCGACGCTGGCCGCGACCTATGCCAGCCTTGCCGGCCGGATTCGGCGGGTGCGCTATTCGGCCAATCTCGCCAAGGATCGGGACCGCTGGGGCGAGGCGATGCGCGAGCATGAGGCGATCCTCGACGCGCTGCGGCGGCGCGCGGGCTCGGAGCTTTCCGACATCCTGTTCGTGCACCTGCGCAACAAGCAGAAGGCTGCGCAAGCTTCTGCCTGGTGAGGGGGGCGTCATGCTCGAGCTTGACCCGAGCATCTTGGGTCGGGGGAGGTGCTGGCAGCGCCTTCTCGTCACAAGATTCTCGGGTCTGCGCTGCGCTTCGCCCGAGAACGATGGCCAAGATCGTCGTCATTTTTGAGTTTCTGAAATTTGGGATTGAATGCAAAAATTTTTGATCTAAGCTCCCTTCATCGCGCCGTTAGAGCGCAATTATCGGGAGGAGCGATCATGAAGCAGCAATGGCTGGCCGCGACCGCAATTCTGGCCGCCGGCATGGGATCTGCGGCCGCCTGGGAACCGACCAAGCCGGTCGAGATCGTCGTGCCGTTCTCGGCGGGCGGCGCGTCCGACCAGATGGCACGGACAATCCAGGGCATCATCCAGAAGCAGCAATTCACCAAGCAGCCGATCATCGTCGTCAACAAGCCGGCTGCCGGCGGCGCCGAAGGCATGCTCGACATCCAGAAATCGGCCGGCGATCCGCACAAGCTGATCACCACATCGAGCGGCATCTTCATGACGCCGATGGCGACCAAGCTGGCGCTGAACTGGACCGATTACACCCCGGTCGCGATGCTGGCGCAGGATTCCTTCCTGCTCTGGGTCAACGCCAAGTCGCCCTATAAGAACGCAGGCGACCTGATGACGGCGGCCAAGAGCGCCAATCCGGCGATGAAGATCGGCGGCACCTCGTCGAAGCGCGAGGACAACCTGCTCGTCTTCGCCATGGAGAAGCAGGGCGGCACCAAGTTCGCCTATATCCCGTACACCTCCGGCGGTCAGGCCTCGACGCAGTTGTCGGGCGGGCATGTCGAGGCCACCACCAACAACCCGGCCGAGGATCTCGCCAACTGGCGTGGCGGCGCCACCCGCCCGCTCTGCGTCTTCGCCGAGCAGAAGATGGCCTATACCGAGAAGGTCGCGGACGGGCAGTCCTGGGCCGACATCCCAACCTGCGCCTCGCAAGGGCTCAACGTCAGCTACCAGATGCTGCGCGGCATGTTCATGCCCGGCAAGGTCAGCAAGGAACAGCAGGCCTTCTATGTCGACCTGTTCAAGAAGGTCTCCGAGACGCCGGAGTGGAAAGAGTATCTCGCCCGCAATGCGCTGGCGGCGGATTATCGCGACGGCGAGGCCTTCGTCTCCTTCCTGAAGGCGGACGAGGCCAAGCACGAGAAGCTGATGACCGAGGCCGGCTTCATGGCGAAGTGAGGCTGGCTCGGCCTTCGGCGTCATGGTCGGGCTTGTCCCGACCATCCACGCCTTCGCTTCGCTGATCATATGCGGTGTTCAAGACGTGGATGCTCGGCACAAGGCCGAGCATGACGAACTGGGGCGGCCGGGTGTTCGTGGGGCTCCGGGCTCAGGCTTTTGCCTGCCCCGAGTGCCGGCGCCGCTGACGCGGCTTGTCCGGGATGACATGGGAGGGGACGGATAATGTCGAGCCCTAGTGAAACCGAAGCACCCGAACGCGGCATCTCGCGTCGCCCGGTCGAGATCACGACGGCACTGCTGCTGATCGGCCTCGCCGGTGTCGTCCTCTACGACTCGCATGGCCGCGGCGCCGGCTGGGATGGCGGCCCGCAGAACGGCTTCTTCCCGGCTCGCGTCGGCTGGATCTTCCTCGCCGCCTCGCTTTTCATCCTCTGGCAGTCCTTCCGCCGACCGGACGGGGTTTTCGTCACCTATGAGCAGTTGCGCCAGGTCGTCAGGGTGCTCGGGCCGCTCATCCTGTTCGTGGCGCTGATCGGACCGCTCGGCATCTATGTCGCCTCGGCTGTTTTCATCCTCGCCTTCATGGCCGTGGTCGGGACCTCGCGCTGGTGGTCGATCCTGCTGACGGCGCTGCTCGTGCCGCTCGCCTGCTTCTGGGTCTTCGAACTGCAGTTCCGCGTACCCCTGCCGAAGGGTCCGCTCGAAGCCATGCTCGGCTACTGAAGGACGACCGATGGACGATCTCTCCTCGCTCATCGCCGGTTTCCAGGTCGCGCTCTCCTGGCACAATATCGGCTTCATGGCGGTCGGGGTCATCCTCGGCATCATCGTCGGGGTGTTGCCGGGGCTGGGCGGGCCGAACGGCGTCGCGATCCTCTTGCCGCTGACCTTCGGCATGGATCCGACCTCGGCGATCATCCTGCTGTCCTCGATCTACTGGGGTGCGCTGTTCGGCGGCGCCATCACCTCGATCCTGTTCAATATTCCCGGCGAGGCCTGGTCGGTCGCGACCACCTTCGACGGCTATCCGATGGCGGTGCAGGGCAAGGCGGCAGAAGCGCTGACCGCGGCCTTCACCGCTTCCTTCATCGGCGCGCTCTCGGGCGTCGTGCTGATCACCTTCGTCGCACCGCTGGTCGCACAGTTCGCGCTGCGCTTCGGCCCAGCCGAGTTCTTCGCGGTCTTCCTGCTGACGTTCTGCTCCTTCATCGGCATGGGCCGGGAGAACCGCGCCAAGATCATCGCCTCGCTCTGCATCGGCTTCCTGCTGGCGGCGGTCGGCCTCGACTCGATCTCGGGCGATCTGCGCATGACCTTCGGCTCGACCGAGCTGATGCGCGGCTTCGACTTCCTGATTGTGGTGATCGGCCTGTTCGGCGTCAGCGAGATCCTGCTGACGGTCGAGGAAGGGCTGGTGTTCAAGGGCAAGCAGGCCAAGATCGACCTGATGGTGGTGCTGCGGACCTGGGCCGGCCTGCCGCGCTACTGGGCGACGCTGTTGCGCTCGGCCGTCGTCGGCATGTGGATGGGCGTAACGCCGGGCGGGGCGATCGCCGCGTCCTTCATGGGCTACGGTCTTGCCAAACGCTTCTCCAAGCGGGGCAAGAACTTCGGCAAGGGCGAGATTGAAGGCGTGCTGGCGCCCGAGACCGCGGCGCATGCCGCCGGCACCAGCGCGCTCCTGCCGATGCTGGCGCTCGGCATTCCAGGCTCGGCCACGGCGGCGGTGCTGCTCGGCGGCCTCCTGGTGTGGGGGCTGCAGCCCGGGCCGATGCTGTTCGTCGAGCAGAAGGATTTCGTCTGGGGCCTGATCGCCTCGATGTATCTCGGCAATCTCGCCGGTCTCATCATCGTGCTCGCCACGGTGCCGCTTTTCGCCGCGATCATGCGGATCCCGTTCTCCTTCGTCGCGCCGGTGATCCTGATCGTCTGCGCGATCGGCGCCTACACGATCTCGAACTCGATCTTCGACATCTGGCTGATGCTGATCTTCGGTGTCGTCGGCTATGTCTTCAAGAAGCTCGACTACCCGCTCGCACCGATGATCCTGGCGCTGGTGCTGGGCGACCGGGCCGAGGACGCCTTCCGGCAGGCGCTGCTCGGTTCGGGCGGCTCGCTCGGCGTCTTCTGGGCGAACGGGCTGGTCGGGACGCTCGTCGTCCTCGCGCTGCTGCTGCTATGCTGGGGGCCGGCCGGCGATGCGATTGCCGCACTGCGTGGGCGCGGCCGGTCAGATTCTGATACCGCAGAGGCCACCAGATGACGCAGGCCGCGCTGCCGCGCCCGCACAGCCGCAATCTCGGCTTCGAACGCAAGCTGTCGCAGGCGCTGGAAGGGGAGGTGCGTTTCGACGCCTTCACCCGCGGGCGCTACGCCACCGACGCCTCGATCTACCAGATCGTGCCTCAGGGCGTCGCCTTCCCGAAGAGCGAGGCCGATATCGCAGCCGCGCTGACGATCGCCGCAGAGCACGGCGTCCCGGTGATCGCGCGCGGCGGCGGCACCTCGCAGAACGGCCAGCCGATCGGCGATGCGCTGATCCTCGACATGAGCCGGTACTTCAACACGATCCGCGACTACGACCCGGCCGCGCGCACGGTCTCGGTCGCGCCTGGCATCGTGCTGGAGGCGCTCAATGGTCATGTGAAGAAGGACGGGCTGTTCTTCCCGGTCGAGCCCTCGACGGCGAGCCGCTGCACCATCGGCGGCATGGTCGGCAACAACTCGTCCGGGGCGCGCTCGCTGCGCTACGGCAAGACGGTCGACAACGTCATCGCCCTGAAGGCGATGTTCCATGACGGCGAGCCCTTCGCGCTCGGCGAAGGACCGGTCGGCGACAATGCTTCGCCGCGGGCGCGGGCCCTGATGGAGACGATGCTGGCGCTGGCCGACCGGCATCGCGACGAGATCGAGGCGATCTTCCCGAAGGTGCAACGGCGCGTCGGCGGCTATAATCTCGACGAGCTGATCGTGCCGCGGCCGAACCTGTCGCATCTGCTGGTCGGTTCGGAGGGCACGCTGGCGCTGACGACGCAGGCGACGCTGAAGCTCTCGCCCCTGCCGCAGCACCGTGTCATGGGCGTCTGCCATTTCCCGAATTTCCGCGCCGCGATGGAGACGACGCAGCACATCGTCGCGCTCGGGCCGGTCGCGGTCGAGCTCGTCGACAACAATGTGCTGGTGCTTGGCGCCGATATCCCGCTCTTCGTGCGCACGCTCGCCGACATCACCAAGGGCAAGCCGAACTGCCTGCTGCTGGTCGAGTTCGCCGGCGACGACCTTGCCGCGCTGAAGGGCGACCTCAGGCGGCTCGACCAGTGCATGGCCGATCACGGTTTCCCCGACGCGGTGGTCGAGGTGGTCGAGCCTGCCCGCCAGAAGCCTGTCTGGGAGGTGCGCGAGGCATGCCTCAACATCATGATGTCGATGAAGGGGGACGGGAAGCCGGTCTCCTTTATCGAGGATTGCGCTGTCCCGCTCGAGCACCTCGCGGACTATACCGACGCCGTTACCGCCCTGTTCGAGCGGCACGGCACACGCGGCACCTGGTATGCGCATGCCTCGGTCGGCTGTCTGCATGTCCGCCCGATCCTCAACATGAAGACCGAAGCCGGGGTGAAGGCGATGCGCGGCATCGCCGAGGAGGCCTGCGAGCTGGTGCGCCGCTTCAAGGGCTCGTTCTCGGGTGAGCATGGCGATGGCATCTCGCGCTCGGATTTCGTCGAGCCGATGTTCGGTGGACCGCTCACCCGCGCCTTCGAGGCGGTCAAGGACGGGTTCGATCCCGGCAACCATCTCAACCCCGGCAAGATCGTCCGGCCCTACCACATGGACGATCGCAGCCTGATGCGCTTCCCGCCCGGCTACGCCACGCCGGTGCCGGTGGAGGCGGCGCTCGACTGGTCCGACTGGGGCGGCCTCGGGGGCGCCGTCGAGATGTGCAACAACAACGGCACCTGCCGGAAGATGGCGGGCGGCACGATGTGCCCATCCTACAGGGCGACCCGCGACGAGCAGCATCTCACCCGCGGGCGGGCCAATACGCTGCGCCTCGCCATCTCCGGCCAGCTCGGCGAAGACGCCTTCACCTCGCCCGAGATGAAGGAGACGCTCGATCTCTGCGTCTCCTGCAAGGGCTGCAAGCGAGATTGCCCGACCGGCGTCGACATGGCCCGGATGAAGGTCGAGTTCCTGCATCACTATCACGCCAAGCACGGCCTGCCGCTGAAGGAGCGCCTGATCGCCTTCCTGCCGCGCTATGCGCCCTTCGCGGCAAAGCTCGCGCCCTTGATGAACCTGCGCGACCGGATCCCGCTGTTGGCCAAGCTCAGCGAAAGCTGGCTCGGCTTCTCGGCAAGGCGCTCGCTGCCGGTCTGGCGCAAGCCCTGGCGCGAGGTGGCCGAGCCGTCGAGCGTGTCTGACATCAAAGGCGATGGCCGCGATATCGTGCTCTTCGGCGACACCTTCAACCGCTATTTCGAGCGCGAGAACCTGGAGGCGGCCGAGCGCGTGCTCAAGGCCGGCGGCTATCGGCTGCATCGCGTCGAAGCTGCGGGGGGAGGCCGGCCGCTATGCTGCGGGCGCACCTTCCTTTCGGCCGGGCTGGTCGACGAAGCCCGCGCGGAGGCGCGGCGTACACTCGATGCGCTCAGCCCTTATGTCACCAAGGGCGCGCGTATCGTTGGGCTGGAACCCTCCTGCCTGATGAGCTTCCGCGATGAGTTCGGGGCGCTGCTGCCCAAGGCGGAGGTCGAGCCCCTGGCCAAGGCGGCGCTGCTGGTCGAGGAGCTGCTCGCCGCCGACATGGCTGCGGGCAAGATCAGCCTGCCATTGCAGGATCAGGCCGGGCGCGTCGCGCATCTGCACGGGCATTGCCACCAGAAGGCCTTCGACGCGATGGGTGCGGTCGAAAAGACGCTACGGGCGGTGCCGGGGCTCGAGGTCAAGCCGATCGAATCGAGTTGCTGCGGCATGTCCGGCGCCTTCGGCTATGGCGCCGCGACCATCGATGTCTCGCTCGCCATGGGCGAGCTCTCGCTGCTGCCGGCGGTGCGAAAGGCGGGGGCGAGCGATCTCGTCGTCGCCGACGGCACCAGCTGCCGCCACCAGATCCATGACGGAGCCGGCCGCGAAGCCGTGCATGTCGTCAGGGTGCTGGACGGAGCGCTGAAGGAGCAGGCCACCCACGCATAGAGAACGACAGATCCCGGAAAACCGGGCCACAAAGGGAGGACGACCATGCAAAGGACGACGCTTCTCGGCACGATGGTGGCGCTTGGCGCCATCGCAACGGCGCAACAGGCCCTGGCCAAGGACTATTTCCTCGCAAGCGGGCGCTGGGACAATGTCGTCCTGGTCATCGACCTCGACAAGGCGATCGACCCGGCCAATGACGGAACGCCGAAGGCGGTGGTCAACCGCCTGCGCGTCACCCCGGATATCCAGGTCGACGGCAAGACCGTGGTGTCGAGCGGCCAGCCGATCTCGATCGCGATCGCGCCGGACCAGCGCCGCGCCTATGTGGTGAACCATTCCGGCCGCTCGACGCCGGAAGCGGCCGCCGCTTTCCAGCATGGCCATGCCGGCACGGTGACGGTGGTCGATCTCAAGAAAGCGCTGGATCCCGCCAGCAACGGCACGCTCGGCGCGGTCGAGGGCTATATCGAGACCGGCGGCTTCGGCCCGACCGGCTTTGCCATCGCCGCCGACGGCAAGCATGCGGTCCTCGCCCATGCCGAGCAGGAGGGCGACGAGGATGGCGGGCGCCATATCAGCATCGTCGACCTCTCGACCAACAAGGTGATCCGCAAGGTCGAGCAGGCCTATGGCAAGCCGGGCTTTCCCTGCCCGCCCAATCCGATCCCGCATCGCGCGCCCGATCCGAAGTTCGGCTGCTTCCCGGACACCAATGGCGTCACCATCAGCCCGCTCGGCGGCGGCACGATCTTCGGTGCCAATGGCGGCACCGACGACATCACGGTGATGAGCCTATCCAAGGCGATCGCCGGCGAGAGCGGCGCGGAAGTCGCGCGCATCCCGGTCCAGGCCGGCGGCTTCGGCATCTCGACCAGCCCGGATGGCAAGCTCGTCGCCCATGCCTCGCGCGAAAACGCCCAGACCGACACGCCCGGCAACACCGTCAGCATCGTCGATGTCGAGAAGGCGCTGGCCGAGCCCGGCAAGGGGGAGGTGGCACGCGTCCTCGTCGGCACCGACGACAAGGCGACGCCAACACGGCCCTTCGTCGCCGCCTTCCTGCCGGACGGCAAGCGCATCCTCTCGACCCAGTTCCGCTCGAACAACATCGACATCATCGACGTCGCCAAGGCGCTCGCCGGGCAGCCCGCGACGCTCAAGCGCGTCGAATTGAAGACGCCGGGCGGCGAGCCGTCGCGGCCGCGCGGCATCGCGATCACGCCTGACGGGAAATATGCGGCGATCACCGGCGCGCCCAAGGGCAAATCCAACTCCAGCGTCGTCTGGATCGTCGATCTGGCGAGCTACGAGGTGAAGGGGCGCGTCACCGAAATCGGCAATGAGAGCTATATGATCGGCGCCTTCCAGGCCGATTGAGAGGGCAGGGCGCAGGCCACGATCCACAGCAATCTCCGGCGCGGATTCAGGGGGTGTTAACCCTGCGCCGGTACCTCTCGATGCTCAGTCGAGTGAGTGTCGGGCAAGCGTTGATCCATGCGTAAAATCCATCGCAATCTCCAGACAAACAGCGCCTCTCCCGCAGCGCGAATTTCGGATCAACTGTCTGATTTCGCTGATATCCCGGCGCCGGCTTCGGCCGAGCGTCGCGGCGCCGGAGCAGAGGTGTCGCCAGGGCTCGTCCGCTACGGGCGCACCCCCGACAAGGTCCGTCGGCAGGAGGTTGAGCGCGCCGTCGCCGAGGTGGCTATTCCGCTGTCCGAGCCCGAGCCGGACGTGCCTGTCGATCCCGGCCGCGTCCGCTACTGGCGCACGCCCCAGCGCATGCTGCAGCAGGTCTGGGGCGGCGCCTCGCCCGAGTCGCTGTTGCCCGAGCTGGCGCCGCAAGCCAACGCCGAGATGGCAGGGAAGGGCGAGGATGCGCTGATGGCGCAAGACCTCGATGCGCCGCTGCCGGAAGAGAGCCCAGCCGAGCTGGTGACGACCCCCTTCGCTTTCCTCTCCGACGCGGCCTTCTGGGAATTCATTCCGGACGCCGAGCAGGAGGACGACACTGCCTTCGAGAGCGCGCCGCCAGTCCTCGCTTCCAGGACCCCGGTAGAGACCGCGCGGCCGATCGCGCCGGTGGGAGCGGCCGAGCCGGTGCGCCCGGCGTCTGCTCCGGTTCCCGCAGCCGCGCCGGCGACCATGACGTTCGGCTGGACGCAACCTTATCGTTTCGAGCTGAGTCTGACGCCGCCGGCTCTGCAGCTCCTCGCACCGGCTCCAGTGTCGGCCGTGCCGGAGCCAGCCGCACCGGGGCCTACCCCGAAAGTCCAGGCTCCGCGCCGCAGGATCATGGGGCAGCTCGCTCCTGCTGCCGCTCCGGTCGCCGCGCCTATGCCGAAGGTCGCCGAAGCGGAGGCAGTGCCTGCGCCCGTGCAGCCGAAGGTCTCGGTCGTGCCTGCGGCGCCGAAACTGCGTGCGGCCATGCCGATGCCCAAGCCGATCGCGTCGATGGGCTTCGAACTGCCGCCGATCGAGTTCCTGGCCGAGCCGCCGCAGATCGCGACTGCGATCCCGATCGAGATCATCCAGCAGAATTCCGGCCTGCTCGAAGGGATCCTGGAAGACTTCAACGTTCGCGGCGAGGTCGTGCAGGCCTGCCCCGGCCCGGTTGTGACGCTGTACGAGCTTGAGCCTGCTCCGGGCACGAAGAGCTCGCGTGTGATTTCCCTCGCCGACGACATCGCCCGCTCGATGAGCGCGGTGTCGGCGCGCGTTGCGGTGGTGCAGGGCAAGAACGCGA
>JAESGM010000339.1_pt1 | contig 56467 bp, 54 predicted proteins | sample 9269721 | NCBI WGS metagenome assembly JAESGM01 (sample SAMN15720920, study PRJNA650825) | algae metagenome | isolation source: Komarekiella atlantica HA4396-MV6 and co-occurring heterotrophs from... | place: USA: Theobald House, Kauai, HI | collected 2009-07-29
CATGTCTCCAAGGTCTCCGAGGCCATGGCCGCCGGCGCCAACAACTACCTCATCAAGCCCTGCGACGCACCCAAGCTCAAGCAAAGGCTCGAAAGAGCCCTCATGAGACCCATCGGAGCATGATCAGCGAAGCTCGCCCCTGTCCCGCATGGCATCGAGGTGCCGCATCACCGGCGTCACGGTCGCGCCATGCAGCAGGATGGAGACGAGGATGATGAAGGCCGCCGTGCTCCAGAGCAGCGGCACCTGCTCGAACGTCTCCCGCTGCACCGCGTAAGCGAGGTAGTAGACCGAGCCAAGCCCGCGGATGCCGTAGAAACTGATGGCGGCGCGCTCGGGGAACGGATGATCCGACCCCACGAGCCCGATCATGCTGGCAAGGGGACGCACGAGGAAGAGCGTGATCAGGCCGTAGAGCACCCCCTCCCACGTCAGGGCCGCGAGCAGGCCGCCGGAACCAAGCGCCCCGCCGAAGAGCACGAGCAGCCCCATCATCAGGAGCCGTTCCAGCTCTTCGGCGAAATCATGCAGCTTCTGGTGATAATCGTGGCCGCGCTCCGCGGCGCGCAGCGCCAGCGCAGCCGTGAAGACGGCGAGGAAGCCATAGCCGTGGGCGAGCTCCGCCAGCCCGTAGGCGAGGCAGGTGACGCCGAGCGCCACGAAGCCGTCGCCGGTGCGCGACAGCCGGGCGCGGTTGGGGATGTGGAAGATCAGCCATCCGGCCGCGAGGCCGACGGCCCAGCCGACGCCGACTCCGGCCGCGATCTTCCAGAGAAGATCGATCTCCAGCCAGTGGCCGAGGGGAAAGGCCACGAGAGACCCCGCGCTTGCCAGGGCGATCGCCGCATGGACGAAAGGGAAGGCGAGGCCGTCATTGAGGCCGGCCTCGGAGGTGAGCGCGAAGCGCGTCTCGTCCTCGCCGCCGTCCCCCGGCGGACCGACCTGCACGTCGCTCGCAAGCACCGGATCGGTCGGCGCCAGCGCGGCGGCGAGCATGAGGGCCGTCGCGAAGCCGAGACCGAGCAGGAGATGCCCCAGAAGGGCGAGCGCGCCGATCGTCAGCGGCATGGCGATGGCGAGCAGTCGCCAGGTGATCCGCCATCCGTGCCAGCCGAAAGGCCGGTCGAGCTTCAGCCCGGCACCCATGAGCGCGATGATCACGACGGCCTCCGTCAGCCGTTCGACGATCGCCGGATACTCGCCCGGATGGGGCGCGAAGCCTGGATCGCCCAGCAGCCAGAAGCCGGCCGCCCCCAGCCCGACGCAGACGATGGGCAGCGACAGCGGTGCCTCCTTCAGCACCATCGGCAGCCAGGCCGTAAGGAGGACGAGCGCGCCGAAGAGCGCGAGCACCAGGATGTAGCGTTCCATAATCGTCTCCGGCCGGGGGCTCAGGCGCCCGCGCCCTGGCCGAGCGCGGCGAGCCGCTCGCGGCGCGTCGACTCGAACAGGGCGTCGGCGATGGCGAAGGCCTGCAGGTCGGTCTGCGCGACCTGCAGGCGCGAGGCGGCGAGCAGCACCTCGTTCATGATGCGCCTGCGCTCCGCGACGGCCGCCTCGATCTCCTGGACCGTTCGGGCCTCGACGAGGTGCAGCACAAGTCGCCGCAGCGCACCGAGCCGCCTGAGATCGGCGCGCCGGCGTGCCCCGTCGCGCCAGCTCACGATGCCGGCGCCGACCGAGCCGAAGCCGCTCACGGCGAAGAGGCCGAGATAGAGCCAGTCGCCGTAGCTCTCGAAGAAGGTGCGCTCCTCGCCGTCGACGTAGGCCGCCGCGCCGTCGTGGGTCGGAAAGGCCGCGCCGCGCTCGGTCGGCGGCGGCTCGAGCTGGATCGCGGCCGGCGTCGCCTGCGCCAGCCGGCGCTGTTGCGAGATCAGGAGCCGCGTGATGTCGGTCACGAGGTTGTGCGACAGGGCACGGCGCGCCATCAGCCGCGTCGTCACGGACAAGGTTTCGATATCGTCGTCGGGCAGCAGCGGATCGGAGGAGGCCGCGCCGATCTTTAGCTCGACCGACTCGATGGCGGGATTCTGCCGCGCCAGCTGGTCGGCGCGCGGCGCGCCGCGGACCGCGACCTTGTCCTGCGCCGCCGCCGGCAGCGCGGCGATGAGCTGGCGGAGGAGCTTCGTGCCGTTCGGGGCGGCGATCGCCGCGATTTCGGCGCGCCCCGCGAGCAGGGCGCGCGCCGCCTCGGCCGGCGAAAGCTGCGCCGGCGCGCGCTCGCCGAGTTCGAAAGCGGATTCGACGATCAGCGTGCCGAGCCGGACGTTCGCCTCATCCTCCGCCACGACCACGAGCTTCTCCACGGCGCTGCGGCGGGCGCCCTCCTCGTCGAGCGCCACCAGGAGAACGCGCGTCCGCTGGAGGATGACGACCGTTTCCGCCGTGTCGGGCACCGTCTCCCAGGTCGCGAAGGGCGCGAGGTCGATCGCTCCGGCGGCGAAGGCGGCGCGCAGGTCTGCGGCCGACGGGAAGGCGCGCGTCGTCAGCTTGAAGGGCGGCCTGCGCTCGCGCGCCATGCGGGCCTCGAAAGCCTTGGCGATGAGGGTCTCGGGCGAGGCGCCCTCGAGGAAGCCGATCGTGACCCTCGGCGGCTGCGTCAGCCAGGCGGCAGCCGCGATCGAGCCGCAGAGCAGCGCCATGAGGACGGCCGCCGCTCCGAAGGTCAAGGATCGCCAACCCGCCATGCCGGCTCCGCCTTCCTGTCAACAGACCCGCAACCTTGGCGGTAACAGCGGGGCCGCCAACGGGTTCCCTCCGCCGCCGCGCCTGATCAGGGAACCGACCCGCGACCTTGGCCGTTGCTGCCCAGTCAAACCAAGCCCGATTTTCAATCCAAGCCCATCGCCGAAGGATTTCGAAGCTCATGAGTGCCGCAACCCGCCCAGCCGCACAGCCGACGATCGCCGAGGTGGCGACGACCCTCACCATCAACGGCGTCAGGCGGGAGCTCTCGATCGAGGCCTGGACGACGCTGCTCGACCTGCTCCGCCACAGGCTGGCGCTCACGGGGACCAAGAAGGGCTGCGACCACGGCCAGTGCGGCGCCTGCACGGTGCTGGTGGACGGGCGGCGCGCCAATGCCTGCCTCGTGCTGGCCGCCAGCATCGATGGCGCAACCGTCACCACCATCGAGGGCCTTGCTGAGGAAGGGGCGCTGCATCCGGTGCAGCAGGCCTTCATCGAGCACGACGCCTTCCAGTGCGGCTATTGCACGCCGGGCCAAATCATGTCGGCAGTGGCGCTCCTGGAGGAGGACACCGCGAAGAGCCGCGAGGAGATCCGCGAGTTCATGAGCGGCAATCTCTGCCGCTGCGGCGCCTATCCCAACATCGTCGATGCGATCGAGTCCGTCATTGCCGCCGGCGCAACGGAGGCGCGGTCATGAGGCCGTTCGATTATCGTCGCGCCGGCGACGCGGGGACCGCGATCGACGCACTCAAGGCGGCGTCCTCCGCACGCATCCTCGCGGGAGGAACCAACCTCGTCGATCTGATGAAGTACGACGTCGAGCGGCCCAGCCTTCTCGTCGATATCGGACAGGCCGGAAGACTGGCCGCCATCGCTGAGCACGAGGGCGGCCTGTCGATCGGCGCGCTCGCGACGAACGCCGCAACGGCTGAACATCCTGCCGTGCTCGCAGACTATCCACTCCTCGCGAAGGCCATCCTCTCCGGCGCGACGCCGCAGCTGCGCAACCGCGCCACAGCCGGCGGCAACATCAACCAGCGCACGCGCTGCTACTACTTCTACGACCCGCAGACCCCCTGCAACAAGCGCGAGCCCGGCACGGGGTGCCCGGCGCGCGAGGGCGTCAACCGCATCCATGCCGTGCTCGGCGCGAGCGACCACTGCGTCGCGACCCACCCGTCCGACATGTGCGTGGCGCTGGCCGTGCTCGAGGCGGAGGTGCTGGTGCAGGGGCCGCAAGGCGAGCGGCGCATTCCCTTCGCCGACTACCACCGACTCCCCGGCGACCAGCCACACATCGACAACACGCTGTCTGCGAACGAGATGGTTCTCGCGATTGAGCTGCCGGCGGAGTCGAAGGCTTTCGCAGGCCATTACAGCTATTTGAAGCTTCGCGACCGGCTATCCTACGCATTCGCGCTCGTTTCGGTGGCGGCCGCGCTGGAGATCGAGGGCGGCACCATCCGGCGGGCGCGTCTCGCGCTGGGCGGCGTCGCCCACAAGCCTTGGCGCCGGCCGGAGGCCGAGGCCCTGCTCGAGGGCCGGGCCCCTGACGAGGGAGCCTTCGCCGAGGCGGCCGCCCTCCTGCTCGAAGGCGCGCATGGCCTCGAGCACAACGCCTTCAAGATCGAGATGGCGCGCCGCGCCGTGCCGCGCGCGCTCGCGCAGGCCGCGGCCGGCACGCCACAATCCGTCGCCGACAAGCGCATCCTCTGAACCCGAGACAAGCCATGCTTCGCAACGATCCCCATGTCGGCGCGCCGCGCAGCCGTGTCGACGGCCCCGCCAAGGTCACCGGCGCCGCACCTTACGCTGCCGAGTTCAACACACCCGGCCTGCTCCATGGCTACGTGGTCGGCAGCGCCATCGCGAAGGGCAAGATCGCCTCGATCGACGTGGCGGCCGCCGAGGCGCTGCCGGGCGTCGTCGCCGTCTTCTCGCACAAGAAGCGGCCGGCGGGCGCTTGGCGCGCCGCCAAATACCGCGATGACGTCGGCCCGCCGGGCAAGCCGCTCCGGCCGCTCTACAACGCCGACATCCACTACAGCGGCCAGCCGATCGCGCTTGTGGTGGCGGAGAGCTTCGAGATCGCCCGCTACGCCGCGTCTCTCGTCAAGGTCAGCTATCGTGCAGAAGCGCACGACACCGATTTTCGTGCTTCGCGGGGCAGGGCGGCCAATCCGTCGCGGAAGCGCAACGGCATCCCCGCGCCCGCCGGTCCGGAGGGCGATGCGGAGAAAGCTCAGCGTGCCGCGCCCTTCAAGATCGCGGGCGAATACAGGATCGCTACCGAGCATCACAATCCGATGGAGCCGCATGCGACGACGGTCGTCTATGACGGCGGCAAGCTGACGATCCACGACAAGATCCAGGGGGTCACCAACTCGCTAGGCTACGTGACGCGCGTCTTCGGCCTGCGGGAGGAGGATGTGCGCGTGTTCTCGCCCTTCGTCGGTGGCGGCTTCGGCTCGGGGCTCAGGCCGCATCACCAGCTCTTCCTCGCCGTCATGGCAGCGCTCGGCCTGAAGCGGTCCGTGCGCGTCGAGCTGACGCGGGACCAGATGTTCCCGTTCGTCCATCGGCCCGAGACGCTCAATCTCGTCAGCCTCGGCGCAGATCATGACGGCCGTCTCGCCGCGATGCGCCACGAAGCCATCGGCGCGACCTCGCGCATCGAGGAGCACCAGGAGGCCGTGGTAAACTGGTCGAGCCTGCTCTACGCGCCGCCCGCCTTCGACCTCGGCTACAAGCTCGCGCCCCTCGACATCCCGACGCCGGGAGACATGCGGGCGCCCGGAGCGCCGCTCGGCGTCTTCGCCATTGAGAGCGCCATGGACGAGCTTGCGGAGGCGATGGGCATGGACCCGCTGGCGCTGCGGCTCCGGAACTACGCCGAGCGCGACGAAAACGAGGACGCGCCGTTCACGTCGAAGGAGCTGCGCGCCTGCTACCAAGTTGGCGCGGAACGCTTCGGCTGGTCGCGCCGCAATCCGGTGCCGGGCTCGCTCCGAGAGGGGCGCGAGCGCGTCGGCCTCGGCATGGCGACAGGCGTCTGGGACGCCCAGGTGACGACCACCTCGGCACGGGCCGTGCTCGACGCCGGGGGGCGACTGGAGGTCGCGACCGCCACGGCCGACATCGGCACCGGCACCTACACGATCCTCACCCAGATCGCGGCCGACGCGCTCGGCCTCGAACTCGAGGAAGTCACGACGAATCTCGCGGATTCGACGCTGCCCAAGGCGCCCGTGCAAGGTGGCTCCTGGACGGCCGCCTCCGCCGGCGCGGCGGTGCAGGCGGCCTGCCGCGCGCTCGCGAAGCGGCTGTTGTCGCAGGCAGGCGCCGTCCCCGGCAAGCCGCTCGCGGGTCTCTCCATCGATGACGTCCGCTTCGTGGGCGGCCGCATCGAGTCGCGCGAGGATCCGGCGAAGTCGGCGACCCTCAAGGCGATCATGGCGGCAGCGGAACTCGATCGGCTGGAGGCCGAGGAAACGGTCAGGCCCAATCCGCTGACGCTGGCGCGCTATAGCTCCTACACCCATTCCGCCGTCTTCGCGGAGGTGCGGGTGGACGATGAGCTCGGCCAGGTCCGCGTCACGCGGATCGTCAGCGCCATCGCGGCGGGACGCATCCTCAATCCCAAGACGGCGCGCAGCCAAATCATCGGCGGCGTGGTCTGGGGCATCGGCATGTCTCTGCACGAGGAAACGCTGACCGACCACAAGCTCGGCCGCTTCATGAACCACAACCTCGCCGAGTATCACGTGCCGGCGAACGCCGACATCCACGACATCGACGTGATCTTCGTCGACGAGCGCGACGAGAGGACGAGCCCGATGGGCGTCAAGGGTCTGGGCGAGATCGGCATCGTCGGCACGGCCGCCGCCATCGCCAATGCCATCCACAACGCCACCGGCCGGCGCTTCCGCTCGCTGCCGATCACGCCGGACAAGGTGATGCGGCCATGAGCGATCCGCTCATCCGCTCCGACGTGCCGGAAGGTGGCGCGCCGCCGCTCGACGCCGAGGCGCTGCAGGAACTCAACGCGTTCCTGGCGCAGGCGGACCTGATCGGCCGCGGGGGCATCATGACCGACCTCGACGGCACCGCCGTGCTCGAGCGCGAGGGATCGGTCGTGATCCCCGACATTGTGTCGGGTTCGCTGACCGACCTCGCGCGGCTCGGCTGCCGCGTCTCGATCAACACGTTGCGCTTTCCGCTGAACGTGATCCGCACCTTCGGGCGCGAATGGTACGCGATCACCAACGCGCCGCTGCCGCTCGTCTCGCTCAATGGGGCGCAGATCGGCTATCTGGAAGAGCGGGACGAGCATATCGCCTTCCGCGAGATCGCCGCCTTTCCGCTGTCCGCCGCCGACATCGACGAGGTTCTCGTCGGCGTGGCGGGCCTGCTTGGCGGCGGCATCGACGATATCCTCCTCTTCTACTACGCCCGCGACTGGACGCGCGGCGAGCGCATCTGGACGCCGAAGGAGACACGCGCGGCAGCAGCCCGCGAGCGCTACCGGAGCGCGAGCGACGTCTCCTGCATGCCACTCGACGCGCTCCGCGACGTGTTGCTGGGCGAGGAGATCTGTATGCTGATGATGCTGGTCAACGCCGAGGACGACCGTCTCATGGCCTACCAGCATGTGAAGCGATCGAGCTTCGTGACGCGGGCCGGCGTCGACAAGAAATTCGGCGCGGAGGCGCTGGCGGGCCTCCTCGACCAGGACCTCGGCCAGACGATCGGCGCGGGCGACACGCCGATGGACAGCTTCCTCGGCGCCGTCGGCCTCGCCGTCCAGGTGGGCGAGCGGGCGGCGGAGCACAAAGGGCTGAGCGGCACGGTGCGGGTCGCGGATTCGCTCGGTCTCGGCGCTCTCTTCGTCGCGGCGGCGGCCCGGTTGGATCGGCGCTGATGAGCCCCAAGCCGCGTCCTGCCACGGGCAAGCTCGCGCGCGAGGCGGCCGCCATCGCCGCCGGGGTCGCGCGCGAATGCCTCGGCGCGGAGGCGACGAAGCCCAAGCGCAAGGGCGGCGGCCTCTCCAATTTCGTCTTCGCGTCGGACCATCCTAAGGAGGGTGCCTTCATCCTGCGCCTCGGCGACGGGCCCGACAAGCTCAACGCCTTCCAGAAGGAAGCCTGGGCGATGCGCAAGGCCGGCAAGGCCGGCGTTCCCGTGGCCGAAATCCTCGCGGTTGGCGAGGAAAAGGGCTGGGCCTGGATGGTGCAGCGGCGCATCGACGGCGAGGAGGGCACCCACCATCCGGACCGGCGAAAGGCGTTGCTGGAGATGGGTCGGCTCACCCGCCTCATCCACGGCATTGCGACGCGGGGCTTCGGCCATACGTTCGATCCGAAGCGGGAAGTCTTTACGGGCGCGAAGTCCTGGGCCGAGCATTGCGAGACCGAGTTGCGCCTGCAGGAGCGGCTGACGACGCTCAACCGGCACAGGATGCTCGCACGGTCGCAGGCCGACCGGCTCGAGGGCGTGCTGGCGGAGATCGCGGCCTGGGATGCGAAGCCCGTGCTCCATCACGGCGACATGCGCCTCAAGAACGTCATGGTCGACGGCGAGCCTGGAACGGTCACCGCGGTGATCGACTGGGACCTCAGCGCCTCGAGCATCGGGCCTTACTGGGACCTCTCGCTGGCGCTGCACGACCTGTCGATCGACGCCAAGCACGCCTTTCTCGAGGGCTACGGCCTCACCGAGCGGGAAATCATCGATATGGCCCCCGTGCTCAAGGCCTTCAACATCATCAATTACGCCCCCTTCGTCGCCCATGCGGCCGAGAAGAAGGACGAGAGCCTGCTCGAGCAATACCGGACCCGCTTCAGCGGGGCGCTCGACCTCTATTCGCTCTGACCTGCGCCGAGCGCGAGGCGCGCCTGGACGACGCCCTCCGGCGTCGAGGCGAGCGCGAAGCCGAGATCGCGGGCCAGCGACAGCATCCGCGCGTTCTCGGGCAGGATCTGGCCATGGATCGCCGCCAGCCCGCGCGTCCTTGCCGAATCGACGATCAGCGCCATGAGCGCATGGCCGATGCCGTGGCTGTGCGCATCGCTGCGTACGAGGATGGCGAACTCGGCCTCCGCACCGGCAGTATCGCCATGCAGCCGGACCACGCCGAGCGGCGTGTCGTCCCCGGGTGCGAAGGCGATGAAGGCGAGATCGCGGCCGGGATCGAGCCGGGTCAGCTGCGCCAGAAGCGACCTGTGACCCTCGCCGATCGCCTGGAAGAAGCGCAGCCGCAGGTCCTCCGGATCGCAGGCGCGCGCCAGCCGCTCCAGCGCAGGCCCATCATCCGCTTTCAGCGGCCTGATGCGCATGGGAGGCGGGATATGGTCTTGCATGATTTCGGGGGTTGCCGCGGGAGGCGTCACCTCGGTCTCCCACATCGCAAGCCTTGCAAACGGGCCGTTACAGCGACGCTACCTGATACCTGAGCTTCGCCCATCGCGCGTGGGGATTCAATCGTGTTCGCAGGAGACCTGCATCCCGCCGGTCCTGGGACAGCTGGCAGGCCCCACCCAGGCGGAACCCCGCTTGCCACGCGGCGTTGCCTTGGGGCGGTCCCTCCCAGACCATTCACAAGAAGGCGCGACGCGGATGAGCGAACCGACCAGCGACCAGGCGAAATGCTGGGCCATGATGGAGGAGATGGAAAACTGCCTTCTCGTCACGGTGACGGCGCGTGGACCTCACGCGCGGCCGATGAGGGCGATCCTCCGGCCGGCCGAGTCCGCGATCTGGTTTCTGACCGACGCCGCCAGCCACAAGACGGAGGAGATGGAGACCGCGCCCGACGTCTGCATCATCTTCGCCGACGGATCGTCGCGCCATCTCGTCGTGCAGGGCCATGCCACGCTCACCAACGACCGCGATGCGGTGCGATCGGTCTGGACGCCGGAGGCCAAGGCCTTCTGGCCGAATGGTCCGGATGACTCCGCCGTCAACGCGATCCATGTTGAGCCCGTCGAGGTCGAGGTGTGGGATGGCGACAATATCGCCGTCGCCGCCTTCAAGGCCGCCTTTGCCGCGATCCGGGGCGTTCGCGCTGAGCTCGGTACCCATGCGAAGGTGCCGCTCTGATGGAGGGGGACGCCGCCCTGTCCGACGCCGCTCGCAAGGCCGTGGAGCGGCCGCTCTCGCCGCATCTCTCGATCTACCGCCCCGTGCTGACCATGGTGATGTCGATCCTGCACAGGATCACCGGCATCGCGCTCTATGCCGGCACGCTGCTGCTCGTCTGGTGGCTGGTGGCCGGCGCCTGGAGCGAGCGCGCCTTCGACATCGCCCAGCGTTTCATGGGCTCCTGGCTAGGGCTCCTCATCCTCATCGGTTACAGCTGGGCGCTGATGCTCCATCTCCTCGGCGGCATCCGGCATTTCCTCTGGGACTTCGGCATCGCCATGGGTGTGGAGGAGCGCGAATGGGTGACGCGCGCCACGCTGGTCGGATCGGTCGTCCTCACCGTCCTGATCTGGGCGGCCGCGATCGCCTTTCGCTGAACGGGGTGAAACAGCCATGATGAAGCAGACCCGGGTCCTGACGGCGCTGAAGGAAGTCCGCGCCATGGGCTCCGCGAAATCCGGCACCTCGCATTTCTTCCGAAGCCGCACCACGGGCCTGGCGCTGGGCCTGCTCACGCTGCCCTTCCTCGTGATCCTGATTGCCCTGCAGGGCGCGAGCCACACCCGCCTGCTGTTGGCCATGGCCAACCCGTTCGTCGCGATCGTGATGCTGCTCGTCGTCGCGGTCAGCGCCTATCACATGAAGCTCGGCATGCAGGTGATCATCGAGGACTACGTGCATGACGAAGGCCTCAAGATCGCGGCGCTTATCGCCAACAGCTTCTTTTCCTGGACGCTTGGTGCCGCCGGCGCCTTCGCCGTCCTGCGCATGGCCCTCCGCGCCTGATCACAGGAACCGCCGCCGCGCCGCGGTGTTCCCTCGGCAGGGCGGAACGGCAATGCAGGAGCGGGCCATGGGCTTCATCTGGACGATCATCATCGGCTTCCTCACAGGCGTCGTCGCCAAATTCCTGACGCCCGGACCGAACGAGCCCTCGGGCTTCATCCTCACGACCGTGCTCGGCATCGTAGGCGCCATGGTCGCGACATACCTCGGCCAGCAGATCGGCCTCTACCGCGTCGGCGAGACGGCCGGCTTCATCGGCGCCGTGATCGGCGCGGTGATCCTGCTGCTCGTGTGGGGCACCCTGTCGCGCCGCCGGGATATCTGAACCGGACGGTCGGAACCGCCTGACTCGCGCTGACGTTCCGTTTCCCGAAGCCGAAACGAACGGCACCGAAGATCAGGAGAAAACCATGGCCAACGGCGCGCAGGACGTAATGCGGGACGAGTTCGTGACCGGACTCGTCAATATCCATGCTGTCGAGAAGCAGGCGATGCAGCTGATGCAGCGCCAGATCGAGCGCAACCGCGACTATCCGGAAGTGGCGGCGAGGCTTCGTCGCCATCTCGACGAAACGAACATGCAGCACGAGCGGCTCGACAAGCTGCTCTCGCAGTTCGGCGCGTCGCCTTCCACACTCAAGGACCTGATGATGCAGGCCTCCGCCAACATGGCGGCGCTGATGCATGCGGCTTCCGACGACGAAATCCTCAAGAACACCTTCGCCAACGCCGCCTTTGAGAATTTCGAGGCCGCCTCCTACGAGTCGCTGATCGTGATGGCGGAGACCGCCGGCTACCAGGACACGCTGGCGCCGCTCCGGCAGAGCCTGCAGGAGGAACGCGACATGGCGCAGTGGGTCCACGACAATGTCGGGATGGTGACCCGCCGCTACCTCGAACTCAAGGGCGCGGGGCTCAAGGCCGACCGCTGAACGCGTCTCCTCGGGAGACCCATCCACATTCGGGAGATGAACATGGCCATGTCTCATGACGGCCGGCGCTTCGCCATCGTGACGGGCGCCTCGAGCGGCATAGGCTTCGAGCTCGCGCGGCTTGCGGCTCGCGACGGCTACGAGCTGCTGCTCGCCGCCGAAAACCAGGAAAAGCTGGACAAGGCCGCCGAGATGCTGCGCGGCTTCGACGGCAAGGTCGACACGGTCGCGGGCGATCTCGCGACCACGGATGGCGTCGACGCGCTGGTGGATGCGGCGCGGGGACGGAAGATCGATATCCTCATGGCCAATGCCGGCCATGGGCTCGGCGGCGCCTTCCTGGACCGGGAGTTCGCCGACCTGCGCCACGTCATCGACACCAACGTGACGGGAACCGTCTACCTCCTCCATCGCATCGGGCGGATGATGCGGACCCAGGGAAATGGGCGGATCCTCATCACCGGCTCGATCGCCGGGGTGATGCCTGCGCCGTTCCATGCGGTCTATCACGCCACCAAGGCGTTCGTGGACAATTTCGCCGCCGCCTTCCGCAACGAGATGCAGGAGCATGGCGTCAGCGTCACGAACCTGATGCCGGGTGCGACGGCGACGCAATTCTTCGAGCGCGCCGAACTCACCGACACCAAGGTTGCGGAACAGGCGACGGCAAGCGCGGCCGACGTGGCGAAGACCGGCTACGACGCGCTGATGGCCGGCACGGGCGAGGTCATCCACGGCCTCATGAACAAGGCGCAGGTCGCGATGGCGAGCGTCGCGCCAACCCAGGTCATCGCCGGACAGGCCCGGAAGCAGAACATGCCGGGTTCACGCGGGAGCTGAACCCACGGTCCCTGCCGGTAGCAGGCCTTCAAGCAGATCGGCGGCCCTCGCGGTGCCGCCGGCGGCGCGGATGTCCTCGGCAAGCAGTGCGGCCCTGCGCCCGAAGCCTGGCTCGTCCCGGACGCGCCGGCAGGCCGCCGTGAGGTCCCTTGCCGCTTTGCGTGCCTTGACGACCAATCCTGCGCCGTTCGCCGCCACGCGGGCCGCGATGGCGCCTTGCTCGTAAGCCAGCGGCAGCACCACCAGCGGCACTCCGCTCGCCAGTGCGTCGAGCACGGTGTTGAGGCCGCCATGGACGACGGCCAGCGCGGCCCGGCCAAGCAGCGCACGCTGCGGCAGCCAGGCGGCCACCACCGGATCGCCCTGCAGCAATGCCGCCTCCTTATCCGATAGAAGGCCCCCGTGAGCGATCACCGGCCTGAGTCCCGCCGCGGCGACGCTCGCGGCGATCGTCCGCAACAGGTCCGCACGGAAGCCCTGCAGCGTCCCGAGGGAGCAGAAGGCGAGCGGCCTGCCATCGTCCAGCGCGTTGTTGTCCGGCATGGCGAAGGCCTCCGCCGTGCCGTCGCGAAGAGGCCCGACGTGGTGAGCATGGGGCGGCGGATGCGCTCGTGGCCAGTCAAGGGTTCGCGGAAGCTGGTAGATCTGCAGCCGCCGCGAGAAGGTGTCGTCGAGGGACGAAACCTTCGGGATATCCCAGGCCGCGGCGCGGCGTCGGATGGCGCGGCTGAGCGGCAGCATCAGCCAGTCGGTGACGCGATGCCCGCCTCGGTAGAGCCAGTCGCGGCTGCCGTCGGGGCGATGATCCCAGTCCACGAAGGGTGGCGGAAGGCCCGGCTCGCGGTCGAGCGGCAGGGCGCAGGCAAGCGAGGCGTAGGGCAGGCCGCACCCCATCGCCGCCAGTGCGCCCCCCGGCTCCGTCTGATCCGCGACGACGAGATCGACATCGAGGTCATCGAACAAGGGCGGCAGGCGCTCCGACAGCGCGTCGCAGCGGCGCGCCATGGCGCGGACCGTTCCGATAATGCCAAGGCGCCGGCTCACCGCCTCCAGAAGGCCGCCCGAGGCCGGCAGGCCGGGATCGACGATCGACACCGGTCCTGTCCGGGGGATCTCCACCGCATCGGTGATCAGCGAGGCGCGATGGCCCCGCTGCGCCATTGCGCGCGCCAGCGCCAGCGTCGGTTCCCAATGGCCCCGCAGCGGCGGACAGACGAAGGCGACATGCGCCATGGAGCTCCTCGCCAAGGCCATCGGCACGACCGACGGCGACATGCGGCAATCTGGTGCAGCCGCCGCCATGGAACCCGCTAAGGCCAAGCTCGTTCCTTGCGCATGTCCGAACTCGCCAGCCGACCCTCGGGGATCGACGCGCCTCTGATCCTGGTCGGGGGCGGGCTCGCCAACGGCTTGATAGCCTACCGGCTGAAGATGCGACGCCCCGAGCGTGCGCTGCTCCTGCTGGAGCGGGGGGCGACGCTCGGCGGCAACCATACCTGGTCGTTCCACGAGACCGATGTGCCCCCCGAAACGCTCGACTGGCTGGCGCCGTTCGTGGTGCGGCGCTGGCCGGGGCAGACCGTGCGCTTTCATGGCCGCGAGAGGCGGTTCGAAACCCCTTATTGCAGCATCACGTCAGAACGGCTGCACGAGCTCGTCACGGGCGCGCTCGGCGACGATGCGCGAACCGGTGCGGACGTCCGGCGGATCGCCGCCGACCATGTGGAACTCGCCGACGGCACAATCCTGCCCGCTTCCGGAGTCATCGACGGCCGTGGCCGTGCGCCGCGGCAACGGCTCGAGCTCGGCTGGCAGAAGTTTCTGGGGCTCGAGATCGAGACGACCGAACCGCATGGCGTGGACCTTCCGGTGATCATGGACGCCACCGTGCCCCAGACCGACGGCTACCGTTTCATCTACGTCCTGCCCTTCAGGTCACAGCGACTGCTGATCGAGGATACGCATTACAGCGACGCCGCCGGCTTCGACGCCGCAGCCTACGAGGCCGAGGTTCTGGCCTATGCCGCGGAACGGGGATGGAGGGTGTCGTCGATCCTGCGTCGCGAGCGGGGAGCGCTGCCGATCACGCTCGACGGCGACATCGACGGCCTCTGCGCCGACATGGCGCAGGTGGCGCGCGTCGGCCTGTCGGCCGGCTTCTTCCATCCGACCACGGGCTATTCGCTGCCAGACGCGGCGAAGCTTGCGGACCATCTCGCTGCGGTCCCGTCGCTCGACGCCGCCTCGCTGCCTCGGATCGTCCAAGAGCACGCGCGCGCGCTCTGGCGTCGGCGGCGACTCTACCGCCTTCTCAATCGCATGCTCTTTCACGCCGCCCGACCCGAGGAGCGCCATCGCGTGCTGTCGCATTTCTACCGCCTGCCCCAGCCACTGGTCGAACGCTTCTACGGCGACCGGCTCACGCTCTTCGACAAGTCGCGGGTTCTCACGGGCCGGCCACCGGTTCCGATCGGGCGCGCCGTCAAGGCCATGCTGCGGCCGTTGACCGCGGGCGCGCGCACCGCGGAGTCACGGCCATGAGAGCGGCGGTCATCGGCTCGGGGTTCGGTGGCCTGGCGCTGGCGGCGCGGCTGCAGGCGCGCGGCATCGCCACGACCGTCTTCGAAGGCCGCGACAAGCCGGGCGGCAGCGCCTACGTGCACGAGGACAAGGGCTATGTCTTCGACGGCGGCCCGACGGTGATCACGGATCCGACCGCCATCGAGGAGGTCTTCGCGGAGGCCGGCCGAAAACTGTCCGACTATGTCGAGCTGATGCCGGTCTCGCCCTTCTACCGGTTGACCTGGCAGGACGGCTCGAGCTTCGACTACGTCAATGACCAGGAGGCGCTGGAGCGCCAGATCGCCGCCTTCAATCCGGCCGACGTCGAGGGCTACCGCGCCTTCCTGCGCTATTCGAAGGATCTCTTCGCGGAAGGCTACGTCAAGCTGGGCGCGGTGCCGTTCCTGTCCTTCCAGAGCATGATCCGCGTAGCGCCGACGCTGGTGCGGCTGGAGGCGTTCCGCTCGGTTCACGCAATGGTGGCGCGGTTCATCAAGGACGAGCGGCTCCGGCAGGCCTTCAGCTTCCATGCGCTGCTGGTCGGCGGCAATCCCTTCCAGGCTTCCTCCGTCTATGCGCTGATCCATGCGCTCGAGCGGGAATGGGGCGTGCATTTCGCCCGCGGCGGGACCGGCGCGCTGGTGAAGGGGATGGTGCGGCTGATCGAGGATCTCGGCGGCGAGGTTCGCGTGAAGGCGCCGGTCGAGCGCATCCTCACCGAAGGCGACCGTGCCACCGGCGTCGTCGCCGCCGGCCGCGAGGAGGCCTTCGACATCGTGGCGACCAACGCCAACGTCATGCATAGCTACCGCGACCTGCTCGGCCACCACAAGCGCGGCCGCGACGAGGCGCGCCGGCTCGCGGACAAGCGCTACAGCATGTCGCTCTTCGTCATCTATTTCGGGGCGCGCAAAACCTGGCCCGGCCTGCAGCATCACACGATCCTGTTCGGGCCGCGCTACCGCGAACTCATCGGCGAGATCTTCAGCGGCCGCGAGCTGCCGGAGGATTTCTCGCTCTACCTCCATACGCCGACGGTGACGGACCCGTCGCTGGCGCCGCCGGGCTGCACCGCCTTCTACGTCCTGTCGCCGGTGCCGCATCTCGGCCATGCGCCGATCGACTGGGCGACGGAGGGCCCGCGCTACCGTGACCGCATCCTCGCCGCGCTGGAGGAGCGTCATCTGCCCGGCCTGCGCGAAAACATCGAGACCATGCGCATCTTCACGCCGCAGGACTTCAAGGACGAGATGAACAGTCATCTGGGCTCCGCCTTCTCGCTCGAGCCCGTCCTGCTGCAGTCCGCCTGGTTCCGGCCGCACAACAGGGACGATGTGATCCGCAACCTTTATCTCGTCGGGGCGGGCACGCATCCCGGCGCAGGCCTCCCCGGCGTCATCGGCTCGGCCAAGGCGACGGCTTCTCTCATCCTTGAGGAAGCCGGGCTCGCGCGGCAGGCGGCATGACGGGGCGCGACCGGATCGACCAGGAGTCGGAGCTGGCGCTCAGGCGCGGCTCGCGCAGCTTCAACGCCGCGGCGATGCTGCTGGAGCCTGCGACGCGCGACAGCGCGCGCCTGCTCTATGCCTGGTGCCGCCATGTCGACGACATCATCGACGGCCAGAGCCTCGGCCGTCCCGGCGCGCCGGACGTACGCTCGCCACGGGAGCGTCTGGCGGATCTCCGCGCGGCGACGCTGTCCGCCTGGCACGGCGAGCCGCAGGCGGATCCCGCCTTCGAGGCCCTGCGGCGCGTAACGGCGCGGCATGCGATCCCCGTCGCCGAGCCGCTGACGCTGATCGAGGGCTTCGCGATGGACGTGGAGGGCCGTCGCTACGAAAGCATCGCGGACACGCTGCATTATTGCTATCACGTCGCCGGCGTGGTCGGGCTGATGATGGCGCGCGTGCTCGGCGTGCGTGACGAGCGGCTCTTCGACCACGCCTGTGATCTCGGTCTCGCCTTCCAGCTCACCAACATCGCCCGCGATGTCATCGAGGATCATCGGATCGGTCGCATCTACCTGCCCGAGGAGTGGCTGCGGGAAGAGGGCCTGAGGCCCGAAACCATGGCCCTGCCGGCCCATCGCGCCGCGCTCCATCGGGTCGTGAAGCGGCTGCTTGCGGCGGCCGAGCCCTATTACGAGTCCGCGGCGCGGGGCATCGATGCGCTGCCGCCGCGCGCGGCCTGGGCGATCGGCACCGCGGCGCGCGTCTATCGCGCCATCGGCGACCAGGTGCTGGCGGCAGGCCCCGCCGCATGGGACGAGAGGCGGGTCGTGCCGGCCCGCCAGAAGAGCCGCCTTGCTCTCTCCGCGGGCGTCGGCGCGCTCTGGCGGCGCCGCGCCTCGCCGGCGGGACGCCCGGCCGGACTCTGGTCACGCCCCGTCTGACGGTTCCGGGCGATTGGACCGCGCCAGCTGCTCCTTTAGGTGCCGCACCGGCGGCGCGTAGAGGAAGCCGAAGGACACGGCGCCCTCCCGGCCTTCGGTCGCGTGGTGGAGCTTGTGCGCCTGGTAGAGGCGCCGGAGATAGCCCTGCCGCGGCACGCGGCGGAACGGCCAGCGCTGGTGCACCAGCCCATCGTGCACGATGACGTAGAACAGCCCGTAGAGTGTCGCCCCGATGGCGATCTGCGTCAGGGGCCAGATCCAGTTCCCGGCGACGAAGAGCGCGGCCACGATGACGCCGAAGAAGACGGCGTAGAGATCGTTGCGCTCGAGATGATGGTCATGCGGCTCGTGATGGTCGCGGTGCAGCGCCCAGCCCCAGCGGCCATGCATCAGGAAGCGGTGCGTCAGATAGGCCACGCCCTCCATGCCGACGAGCGCCGCTAGCACGATCGCCAGGTCGAGGATCACGACCGACGCCCCCGGCGATAGGCCGGCAGCTTCCACCAGGGCACATGGGGCGCGTCGTGGTGCTCGTGATGATGGCCGAAGTGGAAGCAGGTCAGCAGCGACAGCCAGTCGGGGAAATCCTCGCTGCGCGCCCTGTGCTGGTCGGCGAAAGGTATGTCGTCGTGTCGATGCGGGCGGTAGGTGCCGAAATAGAAGAGCTGGAAGGCGGACAGCATCGCCGGGATTGCCCAGAAGAGGATCAGGTTGGTGAAGGCCACCTCGAACACAAGGAGATAGGTCGCGGCGATCACCACCTGCACCGCGAATTCGCGCCAGCCGAAATGCTGCCGGATGAAGGTGACGAACCAGGGGAACAGCGCCTGGGGATGATCGGGGTCGAAGTCCGGATCGTCGGCTGTGCCGGAATGGCGATGATGCGCGAAATGCTTGGGTGCCAGGCTGTCGAAGCTGAAGCCGGCGTAGAGGCCGAGCGCCAGCCGGCCGACCGCGAGGTTGAGCCATGGCCGGAACGGCGCGAGCGAGCCGTGCATCGCGTCATGCGCGACGATGAAGAGGCCGACCGACAGCCATGTCTGCAGGGCGATGATGAAGAGGATTCCGAGCCAGGGAGTCGCCTCGACGTCGAGCCAGAACACGGCATTGATGTGGATGAGGAGCCAGACGCCGATGATCGCCGAGGCGAGGGCGAGACCGATGACGGTCTGGACCGCGTAGCGATCCATGGGCTGTGCGAGCCTGTCGGGCCGTTCATTCATGAAAGGCTGTCCTCTCAGGCCCTTGCGAAGGCCGCGAAGCTCGCCCGCACGTAGTCCACGACGGGGTCGGCGCCATCGCTGGGGCCGAGCGTCTCGTAAGCCAGTTCGAGATGGTGCTCCACCGCCCTGCGCGCGCCCTTGGCGCCGAACAGCGAAACGACGCTCGCGGCGCGGCCCGTGTCCTTCCCTACATCCTTCTGGATGGATTCCGGAGAGGCGGTCGCGTCGAGCAGGTCGTCGAGCGTCTGGAAGGCGTCGCCGAGATGGCGACCGAAGGCCCTGAGCCGCTGCCGCTCGTCCGCCCCGGCGCCGGCGACGATCGCCCCGCATTCGACCGCGGCCTGCATCAGCACCCCGGTCTTGGCGTGGTTGAAGCGCGCGATCGTGGCGGGATCGACGGCGCGGCGGCGGTCGCGCAGGTCGAACTCCTGCCCGCCGAGCAATCCTTCAGGGCCGACCGTCTGCGCCAGCAGGCGGCAGAGCGACGCCCGTGTCGCTCCGTCCAGATCATCCGCGCCCGCCACGATGAAATAGGCTTCGTTCAGCAATCCCACCGCGGCCAGGATCGCGATGTCCTCGCCGAAGATACGATGTGCCGTCGGCTGGCCCCGCCGCACGGCGGCGTCATCCATGCAGGGGAGGTCATCGAGAAGGAGGGAGGCCGCGTGGATCAGTTCGATCGCGCAGGCGGGCTCGAGAGCCTGCCACCCCTGCAGTCCGCAGCGACGTGCCGTCAGCAAAGTCAGAAGGGGGCGGAAACGCTTGCCGGGCGAGAGGGCCGCATGGCGCATGGCCTGTCGCAGGCGAACCGGCTCGCCCTCGGTCGGCGCCAGGATATGCGTCAGCCGCTCCTCGATGGCGGCCCGGCAGCTCTCCACCTCGAATCCGCCGACCTGGGACCGGGAAGTCTGACGCCGGACGCGCGCGGCTGGCGCCGCAGGAGGCGCTTCCTGCAGGAAAACGGTGGGCTGGAGGCGATGGTCCGGATGGAGAGTCACGCGGCTACAACGCCGACGCCTTCCGTTGCGAACCGGCGATCACGGGAAAGTGAGAAAGGGCTGGCCGGTTCAGCGGCGCGCAACGGCGGGACCGACATTGTCCGCCACGACCGCGCCGCGGGAGCCCAGGGGTTTCGGCGGCCCCCGCGTCGTGTCGCGGGCCGTCTGATGCTCCAGCTCGGCGTTGAGCTCCGCCCCGATCAGCATGATCGTCACGGACAGCCACAGCCAAGTCATGAAGACCACGATGGCCGCGAGCGAGCCATAGGTCGCCGTGTAGTCGGACAGGGTCGAGACGTACCAGCCGAAGAGATAGGAGGCGCCGACCCAGGCCAGCGCTGCGACCGATGCGCCCGGCAGGACCCAGACGAAGCGCGGCGCCCGCCGGCTTGGTCCCACCTTGTAGAGGATGCCGAGCGCCACGATGGCGATGGCGAAGAAGATCGGCCAGCGCACGAGCCAGACGATCTGTTCGAGAACGGTCTGGTAGGGCGTCAACGACAGGAGCGCCGGCAGGATCGCGACCGTGAAAAGGATGAGGATCAGGAGCAGGATCGCCGACACGGTGGTCGTTAGCGAAAGAAGGTTTAGCTTGATGAAGGAGCGCTTCTCAGGCTCGTCGTAGATCACGTTGAGAGCGTCGAACAGCGCCTTGATGCCGGCGTTCGCGCTCCACCCCGCGATGGAAAGACTGACCAGCAGATAGAATGACAGCGCGTTTACGGACTTTTCCGCGAGCCGCGTGACCTGCTCGACGACGATGGCCGCGCCGGCCGCCGGCAGCACGTTGAGCAGGGGCTGGAGCTGGTCGGACAGATGGCGGGGATCGGCGACGAAGCCGTAGAGCGAGACGAGGACGGAGATGCCTGGGACCAGCGCCAGCAGAAGATAGAAGGAGACGCCGGCGGCGACCGAGAAGATGCGGTCGTCGAAGAACTCCCACCACGTGCGGACCAGCACGTCCTTCCAGCCGAGCCAGGTCATCTCCCAGGGCCAGGCGGCGAGGCGGCCGCGTCGCGCGCGCTCGGCCAGTCGGGCCCGGCGCCGTTCCGCCACCTCCGCGGCGAGGCCAGTCGCGAAGCTCGCGCCGAACAGTGTCAGCCAGCGCCAGCGGCTCATGGGATGCCTCGATGCTCCTCGATCCGCGCCGGCCGGCGCCTCACGTGAAAAAGCCGCGCCCTCGGCTGTCGAGGGCGCGGCGCTTGATCAACTCCTCAGGACGCGGTCGATCACAGACGGCGCCACGTGTCCGGACGACGGAACTCGGGGGCCTGCTGGAGCTGCGCCTTGTCGGCGTTGACCACGAGACGCATAGTGTTGTTGTCGTTGACCATCTGCAGTTGGCTGAAGTTCACGGCGACATTGCGCTCGCCGATGCCGAGGAAGCCGCCGACGCCGATGATCGCCGCGACGACCTGGCCGTTCTGGTCGAGCACTAGCTCGTTCACCTCGCCGACGCGCTCGTTGGCGCGGTTGTAGACTGACTGGTTGATCAGATCCGACGCGCGATGCTGGTTCGGGCCGATCGGCGCCGTGTACCACATGCCGGTCGCCGAGCCGGTGGTCATGGTCGAGCCGCTGTTCATCGTGTTGGAGGTAGAGCCCGGCGCCGGCGCCATCGTGCCCGACGAGGTGCCCGTGTTCGGCGTGGTCATGGTCGGAGCCGTTTGCGCGGGCGCGGACGGGCTCGGCGTCGGGTTGGACGGCGAGGTCGGCGTGGTCGACTGCGAAAAGGCGGGGACGGCGAGCAGGGCAGCGAAGCCCGAGGCGAGAAGAAGCGAGCGTTTCATGGGATGGTCCTTCCTTGAAAACCGTGCCGGGCGGCGCGAGCCTGGGCGGCCCTCGTCCTGCCCGTCAGTCGTCAAGAAAACGTCGCGCTTACGGCTTGGTTCCGAGCGTGGCCGTTCGCGTCGGCGGCCACGCCCGGAGGATCAATACCTGCGGACCATCACAGGCCGCCGACCTGCGCGCCCGTGCCGCGCGCGATGCTGATCGTGTTGCGGTCCGGGCCGATTTCGGCCGGATCCATGATGCCGAGCATCTCGGCCAGCTTGTTGCGCGCGCGATTGACGCGGCTCTTCACGGTGCCCACGGCGACACCGCAGATCTCTGCAGCCTCCTCGTAGGAGATACCGCTGACGCCCACCATGATGAGCACCTCGCGCTGCTCCTCGCTGAGCTTGGCGAGCGCCCGGCGGAAGTCCGCCAGATCGACCACGCCTTCCTGCGCCGGGGCCACGCCCATGCGCTCCGCATGCATGCCGGCGCTGTCCTGGACCTCGCGCCCGCGCTTGCGCTGGATCGAGAAGTAGGTGTTGCGTAGGATGGTGAAGAGCCAGGCGCGCATGTTCGTGCCTTCGGCGAAGCTGTCGGCATGGCTCCAGGCCTTCAGTAGGGAATCCTGCACGAGGTCGTCGGCCATCTGCATGGAGCCGGAGAGCGAGGCTGCGAAGGCGCGCAGGTTCGGAATCTCGGCGATGAGGCGCTCGCGGAAGGTCGGACCGGCGCCAGGGTTCGTCGGCAAAGGCTCAACCACGCGACTTCTCCTTCGCCTCGAGTTCCGCCAGGAGAGCCATGAAACGGTCCGGCATGGGAGCGGCGACGAGATCGTCGTAGTGCGCCTGTAGCGCCTGGCCGATCGTAGCGGCGATGCTGTTGGAGCCGGGCCTCGGTCCGGTCCTGCCGGCGCCACGCACCCTCTCCTTCGGCGGTGCCGCCTCCATCTTCGCGCTTGTCGGTTCTGTCGCCCCACCCATCATTGCATCTCCGTCCATGGCCAACCTCACCGCCGACAGTTTGAATGTCGCGCATACGGCCCAAGAACGCTGCGGCGACGCCGTTGTTCCAGCGGCCGCGAAAAATAAAAAGCTTGTCAAATGGTCAAGCTCGCCAAATCTTCGAGCTTGGACGAAGAGGTCTTACGAATGTCGATCGCAAGTGAAATTTCTGCGCATATTCCGTATGTTAGGCGTTTTGCGCGGGCTCTCAGCGGGTCACAGTCGCACGGTGACGCCCATGTCGTCGCGATGCTCGAGGCCCTGATCGAGGATCAGGATCTCCTGCCACGGGACATTCCGGCGCGGATCGCCGTCTACAAGATCTTCGCTAAGCTTTGGCTCTCGACCAACCGGAACAACCGGCCAATCCCGATGATGATGGAGCATCAGGGCGTCGAGCGGCGGATTGAGATGCTGACCCCCCGCTCGCGGCAGGCGTTCCTGCTCCAGGCGGTCGAAGGCTTCACGCTTCGGGAGGTTGCCCAGATTCTCGAGGTCAGCGTCGAGGAAGCCACTGCGCTCGTCGATCAGGCGGGACGGGAGATCGCCGAGCAGGTCGCGACCTCGGTGCTCATCATCGAGGATGAGCCGGTGATCGCGCTCGACATCGAGTCAATGGTCCAGGAACTCGGCCACGACGTCATCGGCGTGGCGCGCACGGAACGGCAGGCGGTTTCGGAGGTCCGGCGTCGCCGTCCGGGCCTCGTGCTCGCCGACATCCAGCTCGCCGACGGCAGCTCCGGGCTCGACGCCGTCAACACGATCCTCAAGGAGATCGAGGTCCCGGTGATCTTCGTGACGGCCTATCCCGAGCGGCTCCTCACCGGCAACAAGCCGGAGCCGGCCTTCCTGATCACTAAGCCCTTCCAGCCGGAGGCGTTGAAGGCGGCGATCAGCCAGGTGCTGTTCTTCGACCAGCGGGCGCACCGCAAGGTCGCCTGAGGCGTTGCAAGGGTCAGGGACGCCGGCTGCCGCGGGCCAGCGTCTCGGCCGGAAGGGGGATTTCCTCATCCGTTTCATCGTCAGGCAACGGGTCGCCGTTGCCGGCGTCGAGGGCGTTAATCGCCTCGTCGTCGGCGCTGGCCGCCGGTCCTTCATCCTCATCCGAGCCTTGGACGGCAAGCGAATCATCGAGACCGCGTCCCATGCTGTCGTGCAGCTCCTCGAAACGGTCGGCGTCGCGTGTCGGCTTGTCCTTCGGTCCTGTCATGACGTTCCCTCCTCGCGCCCGTTCAGCACGGTGCCGGCGACGGGGAACGTCTCCGACTCCTCTCGGGTTCCTGGTAGGATTTGTGGTGATGGCGCATCTCTCAGCCAGACTTATTCATTGCATAAGCAGTTGCTAGGAAGGGCGGTCTATTGGCGAACCGATTACTACGCGTTGAAACATAAGAACTAAACTACACCGTCCAAAAGGGTGATAGGGGGCTATACAAACCCGGCTGGGTTCGTCAGTGGTTCCAGCATGTCGGCCATGGACGCTTCCGGCCTCGCGCTTATGGCTATCCTTTCAGAGGCCATTGTTGCATTAGGGTCAAAATGCAGATAAGAACAAATAATGAACCTTCGCGGTTTTCGTTACAGGTTGGCGCCGAAAGGGGACGAGGAGATACTCTTCCGTCAATTCGCCGGCGTCTGCAGCCTTATCTACAATCTGGCGCTGGAGCAACGGCGCGATTTCCATCGCCAGTTTCAGGCCAAAACCGGCACTATTCTTGGATATGTGGCACAAGCGTTTGAACTTACAGCTTTGCGCAATGAGTTCGATTGGATTGCTAGAGTCTACGTTTCCTGTCAGCAGCAGGCTCTACGCGACCTTGACCGGGCGTACCGCAATTTCTTCGCCGGCCGTGCCGGCTATCCGACGCCGAGGCGCAAGGGTTTGCATAAAAGCTTCCGCTTTCCCGGCCGCGAGATCGAGACCAAGCGGCTGAACGCCCGATGGTCGGCGGTGCGCCTGCCGAAGATTGGCTGGGTCAAGTACCGCGACACGCGGCCGCTGCAGGGCCTGGTCACGAACGCTACCGTCAGCTGTGACGCGCTCGGTTGGCACATCAGCTTCACCTGCGAGATCGAGGCGCCATCGCCGCAGCCATCGCTGCTGCCACCGGTCGGGATTGACCGTGGCGTTGCCAGCATGGCGGTTCTCTCGACCGGTGAAGCGTTTCGCATGCCCGTAACGCTTGAGGCTATCGAGCGCAGGCGTCGACGCCTCCAGCGGGCGGTTGCCCGCAAGCGGCGCGGCTCTACACGTCGCCTGAAGACACTACGGCGGGTGGCCCAGCTCTCGGCCAAAGCAGCTCGCATACGGCATGACGTGCATCACAAGGCGGCTCTTGTGATCGCCGGCCGCTTTGGCACGGTAGTGATTGAGGCGCTTCGCATAACCCATATGACCGCCTCGGCCAGAGGAACGATCGAAGCTCCCGGTAGTCGGGTTCGCCAGAAGGCTGGCCTGAACCGTGCTATTCTGGACCAGGGTTGGGCCGCCTTCGAACGCATCCTCACGTACAAGGTCGAAGAACGCGGGGGCACGATTGTCTCGGTCGGTCCCGCCTATACCTCGCAGACCTGTTCGGCCTGCGGAGCCCGCGACAGAGAAAGCCGCGAGAACCAAGCTCGCTTCAGCTGTCGCAACTGCGGCTTCGCCATTCACGCCGACGAGAACGCTGCGATCAACATACTGCGTCGGAACACGGCGTTGATGCGCATGGAGGATGGGCGTCAGCCCACCTGCGAAGTGCGAACTCAAGATGAGCTTTCGCTCGTCGGAAGATCCTCCGGCCTAAGCCGACGGGAAGATGTTAATTCCAAGCAACTCATGGGGAACCCCGGCGTTCTCAGGACAGCCACAGGTGAACGGAGTTCCGGAATGGCCACCAGCAAGAACAAGACGTCCACATCCAGCCGCGGCTTTGCATCAATGGACAGGGCGAAGCAGCGGGAGATCGCCCGCAAGGGCGGCGAAAGCGTGCCGAGCGAGAAGCGCAGCTTCTCTCAGGACCGCGAACTCGCTTCCATGGCGGGACGCAAAGGCGGCGAAGCTTCCCACGGCGCCCGCGAGAAGACCCGCTAACCCATCAACGCAGCTTTTCGACCGGCCGTCGTGAGACGGCCGGTCGAAATCTATTGCGCCCTGATACTTGGCCCGCGTCTCAGGCCGGCTCCTCGGCGGCAGCCTGCGTAAAGATATGGCTGTTGCGCAGAAGCTCCGCCATCATGCGCCGGCGGCGCACAGCGAAGGGCTCATCCGTCTCCTTGGGCATCACGAGCGGCACCGCGAGGCAGACGCTCTGCGCCGGCAGCACATTCGACCATTCGCTGATCAGCTTCTTGTAGGCGCGCCCCACCGGCCGGATCTTTCGGTCGAGGTCGAAGAGGCCGAGCGGATTGACGGTGCCGTTGTTCCAACGCAGCGCGCAGTCCCAGTCCACCTGGTCCGTCAGCGAGTACCAGGTGAAGCCGACCATCGGCACGCCGGAATTGCGCACGCGCAGCACGCCAGCCCATTGCTTCCAGAGCCAGTTCACCGCCTCGTCGCCATTGGGCCCTTCACGGAAGTTCGTCTCCGTATGCATCACCGGCAGGCGATATCGGTCGTAATATTGGCGCGTGATCTCGTTGTAGCCGAAGATCTCGAGCGCCGTGCGCTTTGAATTGTCGCCGCTGACCCTGTGCTCGTTGGTGATGTAATAATCATTGCCCATAATGCAGTGATGCTTGAGATTGTTATTCATGAAGAACAGGTACTCGTCCCGGGTCATACCGTTGTCGAGCAGAAACTCGTATGTCTGCGAATTCACACGACGACCGTAGTTGAGGTCGAGCGACAGGAATCGCTGGGCGTTTAGCACTTCGGCATGGCCGATCGCGGCCGGGTTCTCGGCGTGGAAATATTCCGAGGACTCGCTCTGGATGAAGATCGCGTCAGGACGGATATCGAGGATCGCGCGCATCGCCAGAACATTCGCCTTCACGAGGTTCTTCAGCGCCGTGACGTAGGAGCGGTCGTCCGACAGCTGCTCGTTCCACCAGCCATAGCGCGCCGAGAAGGTGGCGCAGATGAACATCTCGTTGATGGGCGTGTAGAGCTGCACCCAGGGAAAGCGGATGGCGAACTCGCGCGTGTAATGGGCGAAGAGTGCCGGGAAGTCCGGGTTCTGGAAGTTGCCGATCCAGTCGGGCACGGCGAAATGACAGAGGTCGACGATCGGCACGAGGTCGAGCTCGTAGATCTTGGCGAAGACCTTGTCGGCGAACTCCCAATCGAAGCGATCGGGACCAAGCAGAGTGCGATGCAATTGCGGCCCGTAGCGCAGAAAGGGGATGCCGAGCTCGGCGGTGAGCGCGATATCCTCTTCCCAGTATTTGTAGTGGAAGCACTTCTCCATCTCGTCCATGCGCACCCGGCCATTGTCGATGGTCGGCGCGCTGTTTTCGATGCCGGTGGCGAACATGAAGAAGGGAATGGCCATCAGGCGGCGCTCCGGCGGCGGATGGAACAGCCCGCTGCGGCGCCCGGCGGGAAGCCGGACGCGCGCGACGCGGAACGAACGGAGAGGCGCGGGCTCAACCGTCCCGCGCGATGCGACGCCCGACAAGGGCGCCGAGGGCGACGGCGGCGACCGCCGCGACCGTGGTGAAGCTGACCCGCCGGCTAGCAATCTTCAGCGCGGCCGGCGCCGCCAGCATGGCGGCGCCGCTGAGCGGCGAGGTCGCGGTCTTTGCCGGCTGCTGGGAGCGGGCTGCAATCGCGAGGCCGCCAGCGATCACGAAAAGACCGACGGCGATGATCAGGCTGGCAGTGAGCGGCGATAAGGTTCGCGACAGCCAGATCAGCAGCGCGACCAGTAGGAAGACGACGCCGAGAAACGCCACCAGGCCGGCGGCGCCGTAGAAGCCGAGCGCCGCGATCTTGGTGCGGATGCGCGAGCCGACCTCGGTCGCCGCCAGCAAGGTGAAGCCCTTCAGCATGGGCTTAGCGCGCCGTCATCAGGCCGACGAAGAGGCCTACCGCCGCGGCCACGCCGAGCGCCCGCATGGGACGTGCGCGCATCTCGTCCATGAGGATGCGCTGCAGCTCGGAGACCTGCTCCTTGGCGGCGTCAACCATCTGATCGGTGTCGACGCCAACGGACTTCAGCTTGTCGGAGACCTCATCGCGCATCTTCAGCGCGCTGTCGACAACGCCTGTCGCGGCGTTCTCTGCCGTCTCCTGCATCGTCTCGTCGCGCGGGCTGCGGGTCCGGTTGCCGGTGGTGGATTGCGCCATGGTTGTCTCCTGGAATTGCTTGATGATGGTTCGTCGGGCACGGGGTGCCAGACCGTGCCAACCCTAACGCACGGATACGGCGAAGGTTCAGGCACGTCCTCGTTCCTCGCAGGTTGCCGGAGGTCGCTGCCCCCTTACTGCGCCAACTGGCGGAGAGAGGCCTTGTTCCCGACGGCACATCGGATATCGTCCAGTCGTGCTTTGTCATCGACAGGCGGGATGGTTGCGATGAACAACGATGACATCTGCAGACGGGATCTCCTTCTTCTAGGCGCGTTTGCCGCTTGCGCGGCAGCGGCCACAAAGAACGCGGCAGCGCAGGCCGCTCCCGGCGCCGTCGGCGCCGTCCGGGCTCTCAGCGGTCGCGCCGAGGCGGAGCGGGAAGCGCAAATGCGGCTCCTGGCGCAGGAGGGCGCGGTCTTCACCGGTGACAGGATCACGACGGCCATGGGCGCGCGGGCCGTGCTAGGCCTGGGCGCGGCCACGGAGCTTCGCATGGGTTCGGGAGCGCGCATCCGCATCGACCGCTTCCTCGTCAACGCCGGCGGTGTCATCGACCTCGACCAGGGCGCAGTCCTGATCGACAAGACAGCGGGCTCAGGCGGCGCTCTGACGCTGCGCTCGTCCCATGGCCTCATCGCCGTGCGTGGCACACGCTTCTTTGCGGGTCCGTCCGGCGGCGTCTTCGGGATCTTCGTCGAGCGGGGGAGCGTCGCCGTCTCGGGCGCGGGGCGCCAAGTCCTGCTCGGAGCCGGCGAAGGGACCGACATCGCCACGCCGGGCTCCCCGCCGACCAGGCCGGCGCGGTGGGGGCAAGCTCGCATCCAGGTTGCCCTAGGCCAGGTTTACTGACACGCTGACCCGATGAGCGCAGCCCGTCTGCCACCGGCGGCGGCGGCCGGCATGTTCGCCCTCGCGGCCGTCCTGCTGGCGCTCGCCCTGATGCCGGAAAGGCTGAGGGTCGCGCCACGCGAGGCGATGTTCGATATGGCGCTCAGCCTTCGCCCGAGAGCGGCACCGGCACAGGCTCCCCCCATCGTCGTGGTCGACATCGACCGGGACAGCCTGCTGGCCATCGGGGCCTGGCCCTGGCGGCGGGGACTGATCGCCCGCATGGTCGAGATCGCCGTTTCCCGCGGCGCGGCCGCCGTTGCGATCGACATTCTCCTGACGGGTCCGGACCAGCGTTCCCCGGGATCGGTGGCGCGGCGCCTTGCCGACGAAACGGGCGAGGCCGCGCTCCACGAGGTTGCGGCTCGGCTGGAGGACGGCGACCGCCGCCTGATCGCCGCCATGGCGGACCGGCCGGTGGCGCTCGCGATTCTGCTCGACCCGGACGGCACCATTCAGCCGGAGGGACCACCGGTGTTGACGCGCGGCCAGCCGCGGCTCGCCGACCTGTGGAGCGCAACAGGCGCCGCAGGACCCTTGCCCGAACTCGCGGACGGCGCCGCCGGGCTTGGCGTCGCCTCCCTTGCGGCCGACGCCGATGGCGTGGTGCGCCGCGTGCCGCTACTGGCGCGCGCGGCAGGTCGGCTCATTCCCGGACTCGCTGTGGAAGCGGCGAGACTTGCGGCCGAGGCCACGGGCTATCTCCTGAGCGGTCCCGACGCTGTGCTTGCGGTGGGCGAATCGAGCATCACGCTGCCGCAGGACGGCATGCTGCGTCTCTCGCCTCGCACGGGTGGGCGCGCCATCGTCACCATCTCCGCCGCGAGAATGCTCGCTGAGGGGGCGGATCTGCCGGATCTCAAGGGCGCGATCCTCTTCATCGGCAGCTCGGCGCCGGAGGCCGGCGGCCTGCGGCTCAGCCACCTCGACCCTCTCATCTCCTCGACGCGCCTCCAGGCACTGGCGCTGTCGCAGCTCCTCGCCGGCGAGTCGCCGCGCCGGCCGCGCCATGCCACTGCGCTGGAGATCGCGCTTGGTGGGATCGCCGGCCTGACGGCGCTGGTGATGTCACTGCGGTTCAGGCCCCTGGTCGCCGCATCGAGCGTCCTCGCGCTCATGCTGGTCTGCTGCGCCCTCGCTGTCGCCCTTGCGGGCCGGGATCTCCTGCTCGATCCGACTGGCGCGCTCGCGGCGGCGCCCGCCGGCTTTCTGGCGACGTCGCTCGCCGCCTATTCGCTGACCCGCCGCCGTGAAGCTGCCCTGCGCCGCCGCTTCGAGCAACATCTCGCACCAGGCATCGTGGCGCGGATCGCCGCCGCGCCGGAAAGCCTCAAGCTCGATGGCGAGCGGCGACGTGTCACCGCTCTCTTCACGGACATCGAGCGCTTCTCGGAGTTGACCGCACGCACGAGCCCGGAGGAGCTGATCGCCCTGCTGGACGGCTATTTCGAGGGCGTGGCGCGGATCATCGTCGCGCATGGCGGCATGATCGACAAGTTCGTGGGCGATGCGGTGCATGCGATCTTCAATGTGCCGCTCGATCTGCCCGACCACACCGACAAGGCGATCGCCTGCGCCGTCGCGATCCTGCGCTGGACGGAGGATCACCGGAGCGACGCGCTCCCGCACCGGCTGGAGCTGGGCCGGACGAGGATCGGAATCGAGGAGGGGGAGGTCGTGGTCGGCGACGTCGGCCTCGCGACGAAGCTCGACTATACGGCCCATGGCGCCGCCATGAATCTGGCGGCGCGGCTGGAGGCCATCAACAAGGAACTCGGCACCGCGATCTGCATCGGACCGTCTGCGGCGGCGGCAACGAACTTGCCGCTACGGCGCCTCGGGCCGGTCGAAGTGCGCGGGACGGGAACACTCGAGCTCTTCACGCCCGACGAGGCGTGAAGCAGTCGGCGCCCGTCCGATGCCCGATCACATCGTATAGCCGGTGCCCGGCACTGCGTAATGGGAGCGCATGTTGCGGTTCCACTCGGCGTCCGACCAATCGAACGCCTCGCTGTCGTTGTATTGCGGCGCGCTGCGCAGCTGGTCCTCGCCGATATCGAGCTCGTAAGCGTCGAGGTTCTCGTTGTAGCGCAGCGCCTCCCACGGGATCGGCCTGCGGCTCTCGCCGAGGCCGAGGAAGCCACCGAAGCTCAGGACGGCATAGGCGACACGGCCTGACCTCTTGTCGATCATCAGGCGATAGATTGCACCGATCTTATCGCCGTTGGAGCGGCGCACGTCGGTGCCCTCGACCTTGTCACTTGCGATCAGGTTGTAGGTTTCGTCGCGATCGACCTCACCGCCGGCGCCGCCGGTGGAACGGTTCGTGCTCATGGGAAACTCCTCGGGAATCGTGAAGGCCGGGCGACCCGAGGCCGTCCGGCAGTCTGACCTAACGCGGCGCGGGGGCGTTGGTTGCCGCCCGAACCCTCACCGCACCAGCAGATAGCCGATGGCGAAGAGCGCTGCCGTCAGCGTAAGGCTTATGATCAGCACGCGCGCCGGCATGCGGTTGGTCGTGGCAGAACGGGCCTTCGTCGGGCCCAGCACGATCGGCTCCTCTTCGTCGGGAGCGCTGGTCCCGGAGACCGTTGAGGGCTGGCCCGGCGGATCGATCTTCATCTGCATCGTCTGTCTCCTTCCTCATCAGCGCATCAGGGGCGGCGTCGTCGGCCCGGGCGGCAACGGCGAGGGATCGGGAAACGGCTCGGGCGCCGGCTGGGGCACCGGTTGCGGAGGGGGCGACGGCGAAGGAGCGGGCGGCGGGTCGCCGATCGGTGTCGGCGCGGGAATGGGACCCGGCGGATCGCCGGGAAGCGGCACGGGCTGGATCGGCACGGGGGAAGCGCCGAGCGGCATGTTGTCTGTCGCGATCATGGATGTCTCCTGCCGCCACAATGCTGCAAAGCCTGGAAAGTTCGGTCGGCAGGGCAGAGGGGGCCGAAGGAACCTGAGGCGGAGCTTCACGTTCTGCGCGCAGTCGCCACCCATCCTCCCGGTCGCAACGGCGCGCCGCCATGCCGCCGCGCGAACCGATCAATCCAGCCAAGAGGCCGCATGACCTTCGACGCCGCGCAGCAGCGCCAGCCCTTCCGCCCGAACCTCTTCCGCAGCTTTTTCCAGGGCGGCTTCGAATGCTCGACGCATCGCGAGCGCGACGGACGGAGGCTCGACGTGACGCGCTCGACCGCGCACGACATCAAGGCGCTCGAGGATTACCGGATGCTGGCCGAACTCGGCATCCGCACGATCCGCGACGGCCTCCGTTGGCACCTGATCGACGGCGGACGCGCCCATCCTTTCGGCTGGACGAGCTTCAAGCCGATGCTGGAGGCGGCCGAGGAAGCCGGCGTGGAGGTTCTGTGGGACCTCCTGCATTTCGGCTGGCCGGATCATATCGACGTCTTCAACGCCGATTTTCCGAAGCGCTTCGCCGAATTCTCGGCGGCGGCCGTGGAGCTCATCAAGGCCGAGACCGGCCGGCGACCGACCGTGACGCCGGTGAACGAGATTTCGTTCCTCTCTTGGGGCGGCGGCGACCACGCGCTTTTCAACCCGATGACGAAGGGGCGGGGCGACGAGCTCAAGCGCCAGCTCGTCAGGGCTTCCATCGCCGCGATCGAGGCAGTCTGGTCGATCGACCGAGATATCCGCATCACGCACACGGATCCCGCGATCAACGTTGTACCGTTTCCGGGCAAGAAGCGCACCGAACGGCTCGCACAGGAGCGCAGCGAGGCACAGTTCCAGGCCTGGGACATGATCTCCGGCAAGTTGCATCCCGAGCTCGGCGGCAAGCCCGAGTATCTCGACATCATCGGGGTCAATTACTATTGCCACAACCAGTGGCTGGTCGACGGTCCGCCGCTCGAATGGGAGGTTCCCCAGGACGGCTATACCCCGCCGCGCCATCTCTTCGCGCGCATCCACAAGCGCTACGGCCGGCCGATGTACATTTCCGAGACCGGCATCGAGGCCGAACTCCGGCCGAAATGGTTCGACTACATCTGCACCGAGGTCTACGAGGCGATGGCTGCCGGCGTGCCCATCCACGGCATCTGCCTCTATCCCGTGATGAACCATCCCGGCTGGGTCGATGACCGCCACTGTCCGAACGGCCTCATCGACTACGATCCCAAGACGATGCGCCGCTGGCCCGACGAGCCGCTACTGGCGGAGCTTCGCCGGCAGCAGGAGCGCTTCGCGCCGATGCTGACCGAGGAGCAGCCGGCAGCGGTCTGACGCGGCCGGCGACCTGTCGGCTGTCCGCTACCCGAGCCGCACGGAAGCCCTTCGCGCTCCGACAGGACCGGCATGAGGATGGGTATGGCCGGCTGGTCCTTTGTCGACGCGACCGGCCGCCCTCGGCAACCAAAGCTTGGCTTGGGCGTTCTCCCGCTGTCCCCATTCCACCAGGCCCGCAACGCCGGAGAAGCCGATGAACTCCCTCTTCGCCGTCGTGTTCGACGATCGTGCCAAGGCCGACGCGGCATTGAGCGACCTCGTCCGGCTGCAGGGAGGACAGGTTCTGTCGATGCATGACGCCGTGTTCGTTACGCGGACGCAGGACGGCGGCGTGAAGCTCGACCAGTCCGTCAACATCGCGGCCGCGGGCGCGCTGTCCGGCGCCTTCTGGGGTTCGCTGGTCGGCCTGATCTTCCTGGCGCCGCTGCTCGGCGCCGCGGTCGGCGCCGCCGCAGGCGGCATGAGCGGCTACCTTACGGATTACGGCGTCAACGACGATTTCGCCCGGCAGATGGGCGAGAAGCTGGAGCCGGGGCGCGTGGCGCTCTTCGTGCTCGCTTCGAACGTGACCCCCGAGCGGGTCGCCGAGGCGCTGCAGCCGCGCGGCGGCGAACTCTTCTATTCTTCCTTCGCTCCCGAGGTGGAGAGCCGTTTCCGCGCCGGCATCCGCCCGGGCGGCGTGCAGTCGCCCGCCCATGTGAGCGACGAGCCCGCCTCCACTGCCGAAGCGGCTCAGACGGCGCTCGACAATGTCTCGCCGCCGCCGCCAGCTCGCGGCCCTGTCATCTGAGGAGAAACCATGACCGACGACCAGAAGCAGCCCGACGACAAGTTCGCTTCGGCCCGCGAGCCGAGCCCGACGGAGGATGTCGTGGCGCCCACGTCCGACGAGGCGCTGAACGACGCTCTGGAGGATACTTTTCCCGCGAGCGACCCGATCAACTTTGCCGGCAGCAGCGCCGGGCGCTCACCCGAGAACGCCGAGAAGGAACCAGCCGCGACGCCACCGGTCGGCACGCATCCTCTCGCCGGCACCCCTGACCATGACATCGACGACGCCGCGGCGGACGTCGGCGGCGACGCCGAGAACGATCCGGCCAGACGTCCCTGATCCGCAAGACTGGAGAGCATGATGATCGGCGATAGATTCGACCCCGAAGCGCGGGCCATGACGGATGGCGAGCAGACGCTCGCCCTCATCAGCGGCACGCTCGTGATGATGTGGGCGCTCCGGCGCGGGCGGCTGATCCCGATGCTCGCCATGGGCCTCGCCGGCCCGCTGCTGACCTCGGCCCTGCGCAAGCGCTGGCCGGCCGAGCTCATGGAATGGAGCCGGAACCGCCACCGGTCGCTCGGCCCCTACGGCCGCTAGACCACCGCCATGGCCGCGACCGGATCCTCTCGCCTGATCCGGTCGCCGATCCGACCCACCGCATCGACGATCGCCGGTACGGCCACATGCTGCAGCATGTGGCCGTAGCCATGCAGAACCGTGAGCCGGACCCGCCGGGACTGCGAGGCGAGGGCCTCGCCGTGGGCCATCGGCACGATCTTGTCCGCATCGGACACGATGGTTTCGACCGGCCTCGCCAGTGTGCCGTAACGGCCCTGCTGCGCCGTCAGGAAGGCATGAAGTCCCGCCATGTCCTCGGCATTGGCGCGGAATTGCGCCGGCCTGAAGAGGAGAGGCAGGGCCGTCCGCTCCGCGAAATCCTGGGGCGGCGTCTGCGGCCGGAACGCGCTGGCGAGACCCGACGCGAGCAGCAGTCGGCCCGCGGGCGCGATGGCGCAGAAGCGATTGCCGAGCCGGGGATGGGCGCCGAGCGCATGGTACCAGGAGATGCGACCGCCGGGCCAGGGATGTGTCGCCGCTCCGACAAGGACCACGCCCGCGACGTCATCGGGATGATCGAGTGCGGCGGAGAGCGCCAGGCCTCCCGACCAGGAATGCGCGACGAGAATGCAGGGGAGGGCGCCGATACGGCGAAGACCAGCCAGGATCAGCCGCGCTTGCCGGGCGGGATCGGCGTCGGCCCCGCCGCCCGGCCTGTCGCTCCAGCCATGGCCCGGACGGTCGACCGCGATGACACGATGCTCGCGCGCCAGCGCCGCGAAGAGATCAAGGCTCATGTCGCAGGCGTTGCCCGAGGCGCCGTGGAGAAGCACCACCGGCCATCGTCCGCCCTCCCGGCCGGCAGGCCGGCGGTCGATCAGATGCAGCCTCCCGCCCGGAACGGGCACCATCACGCCGCGTGGCGGATGCGAGGCCTCGATGGCCGCGGCGCTCGTGATCGGCGGCATGCTCCAGACGTCGGCAAGGGCCATCGTGGGGATCTCCAGCGGGAAACGGCCTTGCAACGTCAGGTCCGCTGCAAAGGTTTCAGCAGGATGATTTGCCGCCCGCCGCCTCGGATTTCGCTCTTCCTCCGGAACCGAAAGGTTGGATCGCGCGTTTAATTGATCGCCGACGTCCGGTCAGCTTCAAGCTACCTTCCGGATATTTCGCCTCTTTCGACACCTGCCCGACCGGTTTTCGCCGGCCGTGCCCGCTCGCGCCTATCAATGGAGAGTTCGAACGATGAATCCCCCGACGCTCGCCCGGTTCATGGCCAGGACGACGCCAGCACGGCAGTCGAAGACCATCCTTCTCGTGTTTTCGCACCTGCGCTGGAATTTCGTTTTCCAGCGCCCTCAGCATCTCTTCACCCGCGCCGCGAAGACCCAGCCCGTGATCTTCTTCGAGGAGCCGGTCTATGAGGGCGCGACCCGCGCCCATCTGCGCCTCGCCTCACCTCTGCCCAACATCACCGTCGCCACGCCGGTCCTGCCGCGCGGGCTGACCCAGAACGAAGCGGATCTCTTCCAGCGCTCGCTTCTCAGCGACCTGCTCGCCCGTCACGACATCGCCGACGCCCAGCAGCGCGACCGGCTGGTGACATGGTACTTCACGCCGATGGCGCTTCGCTTCTCGTCGCATCTGAAGCCCAGCCTCTGCGTCTATGATTGCATGGACGAGCTCTCTCAGTTCCGCGGCGCCCCGCAGGAAATCCGCGACCTCGAGCGCGACCTCATCGCCCGCGCCGGCCTGCTCTTCACCGGCGGCCAGAGCCTCTACGAGGCCAAGCGCACGCTGCATCCCAATGCCCATCCCTTCCCGTCGAGCATCGATGCGAAGCATTTCGGCAAGGCTCGCGGCAGCACCGCGCCGGAGCCGCACGATCAGGCCTGCATCCCGCACAAGCGGATCGGCTTCTTTGGCGTGATCGACGAGCGTCTCGACGTCGATCTGCTCGCCGAGGCGGCGCGCCTGCGTCCGGACTGGCAGTTCGTGATGCTCGGCCCCGTCGTGAAGATCGACCCGGCGACGCTGCCGCGGCCCGACAACATCCACTGGCTGGGCCAGAAGAACTACGACGAACTGCCCGCCTATCTCGCGAGCTGGGATCTCGGCTTCATGCCCTTCGCCCTGAACGAGGCGACGCGCTACATCAGCCCGACCAAGACGCCGGAATTCCTGGCGGCAGGCCTCCCGGTGGTGTCGACCGCCGTGCACGACGTGGTGCGCACTTACGGCCGCGAGGGTCTGGTCGAGATCACCACGGACGCGCAGGACTTCGTCGAAAAGGCCGAGAAGCTCATGACGCTCGCACCGGAGTCCCGCGACGCCTGGCTCAAGCGCGTCGACGCCTATCTCGCCACCACCTCCTGGGACCGCACCTGGAGCTCGATGGCCGGTCTCATCGACCAGCATCGCCAGCAGCGCGCGCCGAATTCCCGTGTGACGCGCCTGCCCGTCGTGAACCCGGCCTCAACCGCCGCGGAAGGAGCTTCGAATGTATGATTGGCTGATCGTCGGCGCCGGCTTTGCGGGCTCCGTGCTTGCGGAGCGCCTGGCGACGCAGCGCAAGGAGCGCGTGCTGGTGGTCGACCGGCGCAACCACATCGGCGGCAACGCTTATGATTGCTACGACGAGGCCGGCATCCTGATGCACAAGTACGGCCCGCACATCTTCCACACTAACTCCCAGGCGATCGTCGATTATCTGTCGCAGTTCACGGAATGGCGGCCGTACGAGCATCGCGTGCTGGGCATGGTCGACGGCAAGGAAGTGCCGATCCCGATCAACCGCGACACGGTCAACAGGCTTTACGGCCTGTCGCTGTCGACGGACGAGGAAGTCGAGGCGTTCTTCCAGTCCCGCGCTGAACCGGTTGAGACGGTGAAGACGTCGGAGGACGTGGTGGTGGGACGCGTGGGGCGCGAGCTCTACGAGAAGTTCTTCCAGGGCTACACGCGCAAGCAGTGGGGTCTCGATCCCTCGCAGCTGGACAAGTCGGTGACGGCGCGGGTGCCGGTCCGCACCAACACGGACGACCGCTACTTCACCGACACGTTCCAGCAGATGCCGCTGCACGGCTATACGAAGATGTTCGAGAAGATGCTGGCGCATCCGAACATCCACGTGATGCTGCAGACCGACTGGAACGACATCAAGTCACGCGTGCCGCACAAGAGGCTGATCTTCACCGGCGCGATCGACGAATATTTTGGCCATCGCTTCGGCAAGTTGCCTTACCGGTCGCTCCGCTTCGACCACCAGACTCTGGACCAGGAATGGCACCAGAAGGTCGGCACGATGAACTATCCGCAGACCGAGGAATACACCCGGATCTCGGAGTACAAGCACCTCACCGGCCAGAAGCACCACCGGACGACGGTCACCTACGAATATCCGTCCGCCGAGGGCGATCCCTACTACCCGATCCCACGACCTGAGAACCAGGAGTTGTTCAAGCGCTACGAGAGCCTCGCGCTCGCGACGCCAAACGTCTGGTTCGTGGGTCGCCTCGCCACCTACCGCTACTATAACATGGACCAGGTGGTCGGGCAGGCGCTCTCGACCTTCCGGCGGATCGAGGAGACGATCCGTCCACGCGGCGGCCGTCCCATCAACGCGGCCCGCAAGGCGCTCGAGGCTGAGGCCCAGCAGGCGGCTCAGGCCGCGGCGGTGTAAGGCGACGTTTCAGATCCCTCCCCGCGGTCGGGGAGGGATCAAACTCCTTCCGGGCTCTCCGGGCCCGACAATCCTTACCTTCGCCCTACGCTCACATAAGCGAACCCCTGCTTGCGCGCCTCTTCGGCCGCATAGACGTTGCGCAGGTCGACGAGCACCGGGCTTTTCAGCGCCGCCTTCAGTCGCTTCAGGTCGAGCGCGCGGAACTGCTCCCATTCCGTCACGATCACCAGCGCATCGGCGTCCTTGGCGCAGGCGTAGGGGTCGGCCGCATAGTCGACGTTGGTCAGCACCATCCGCGCCTGCTCCATGGCTTCGGGGTCGAAGGCCGCCACATGCGCGCCGGCGTCCTGGAGTCCCTGCACGATGGCGATCGAGGGCGCATCGCGCATGTCGTCGGTGTTCGGCTTGAAGGCGAGGCCCAAGAGCGCCACGCGCTTGCCCCGCGCCTCGCCGCCCATCGCCTGGATCACCTTGCGGGCCATGGCGCGCTTGCGCTGCTCGTTGACCGCCGCCACCGTCTCGACGATGCGCACCGGCGCGCCCTCGTCCTGCGCCGTCTTGATCAGCGCCAGCGTGTCCTTCGGGAAGCAGGAGCCGCCATAACCCGGTCCCGCATGCAGGAACTTCGATCCGATGCGGTTGTCGAGGCCGATGCCGCGGGCGACCTGCTGCACGTCAGCGCCGACCGCCTCGCACAGGTCGGCGATCTCGTTGATGAAGGTGATCTTGGTGGCCAGGAAGGCGTTGCCGGCGTACTTGATCAATTCCGACGTGCGCCGGTCCGTGAAGAGGAGAGGGGCCTGGTTGAGATAGAGGGGCCGGTAGACCTCGCGCATCACCTCGCGCGCCCGCTCGTCGCCGGCGCCCACGACGATCCTGTCCGGCCGCTTGAAGTCGGAAATCGCCGCGCCCTCGCGCAGGAACTCGGGGTTGGAGACGACCGCGAACTCGAGGTCGGGGCGCGCCTCGCGGATGATGCGCTCGACCTCGTCGCCGGTGCCAACCGGCACGGTCGATTTGGTGACGATCACGCAATAGCCGGTGAGGGCGCCCGCGATCTCGCGCGCCGCCGCAAAGACATAGCTGAGATCCGCATGGCCGTCGCCGCGACGCGACGGCGTGCCGACGGCGATGAACACGGCGTCGGCGCCGGCCACGGACCCGGCGAGATCGAGGCTGAAGGAGAGGCGGCTCGCCTTGACGTTCTTCATGACGAGCTCGGCGAGGCCGGGCTCGTAGATCGGCATCTCGCCCTTTTCCAACAGCGCGATCTTGGCGGGATCCTTGTCGACGCAGACGACATCATGGCCGAAGTCGGACAGGCACGCCCCCGACACGAGGCCGACATAGCCCGAACCAACCATCACCAGACGAGCCATAACCAATCCCTCCAACTTCGACAGCCAGCAGCTTCTTCCGTAACTCTCTAGGCTGTTAGAGGTCGCCTGAGAATGCGTCCATGGCCACGGTAAAACTCGGCTCGACTAAAGCCCTGTTCGACGACGTGGCGACGTCGCTCGGCGCGGTAAATTCGTCGAGCTGGTCACAACGAAACCAGAGTTTGATGAGGAACAGCGGGCACCCCGGAGACGATGTCGCCCCTTGACGGTCGGTCGCGCTGTTTCCAGGCCATTCTCTCCCGATCGCGCCCATCACCGCCCCGCGCCAGCTCTGGCCGCGCGCAGGGCGACAAGGGTCTCGTCATCGCACCACACGGACGGGGCGGCGTGTTAGCGCCGCCACGTAGATTTGCCCTCAGACCAGAAGATAGCTGTTGTCGAGAAGAATGCCCTTCTGGAACGGGCTTATGATCTGGGCGACGTTCTCGGCGCTTTCGGAGAACTGGACCAGGACGTCGACCTTGTCCATGGCGCCCGATGCCAGCTTCTCCGTCCAGTAGGCCAGGCCAGCCGCATCGGGAGCGCGGCCCTGCACGTTGTTGTAGAGCGCCTGCACGTAGGCATCGTTGCTCGTCGTGTTGGCGTAGATCGTTTTGAACTCGCTCGAGTTGAGGAAGCCCTCGGCGATCTGTCGCAAGCCGACGCCGGCATCGAGCTTGCTGATCCAGAAGGCGAGGCCCTTGAGGTCGGGCGCGCGATCGAAAGCCGCCTCGAACAGGCGGTATCCCTGGCCGGCGGTCCCCTGGACATCGAAGGCGAGCGTGTAATCGTCGAACACGAAGCGTTCGACATTGGTCACGCTATTCTTGGCGGCCGCCGTGAAGGCCGCGAGATCGACCTTGCCCGTCGCGGCCGAGACCGTCCATTCCTTGTAGACGCCGTCGAGCCGCATCGTGTCCTTGCCGCCGCCGCCATCCACGACATTGTTGCCGGAACCCGCGAGCAGGATATCCGCGCCGGCGCCGCCCTTCAGCGTGTCGTCGCCGCGGCCGCCCCAAAGCGTCGAGCCGGTATCGCTGGCGGTCAGCAGGTCATTGCCGTCGCCGGCGAAGGCCGTCTCGACGACGGTTCCCTTCGAAAGGGTCAGCGTGCGTCCCGCGATGGTGGACGACGCGCCATCGCGCAGGTCGATCGTGACGTTCGACGTGACGGTCGAGGCGTTGATGATGTCGTTACCGATCCCGTCGGTCAGGATGTAGGGTGCGCTGCCGCCGCGGCTGAAGGCGTCCGTGAAGACATAGGTGCTGTCGACGGTCGCTGCGCCACCGAAGGCGGTCAGGCTCAGATTGTTGACGGTGCCCGTCACTCCACTCGTCTTGTCCGTGACGCGCACGGTCCAGTTGCCGCCGCTTGCCTCTCCGAAGAAGGCGTTCGACGTGAAGGTCCAGTCATTGAGGACGGCATCGCCATTCTTGCCCTGGAGCAGCCTCGAAACCATTCCGGTTGGCGAGACGAGTTCGATGACGAGATCCGAAGCGCGCCCATGCAGGCCGTCGAACGACAGCTGCACGGTTTCGACCGAGACCCCGCCCGAGAGCTCGATCGTGAAGCTCCGCGTGCTCTGGTCGGGAATGCTCGCTGGAGAGCCGAGGTTGGCGCCGCCGCTCACCGAGACCTCGTTCGCGGAGGTCGAGGTGGCCATCCAGGTTTCGGCCAGCCGCACGGCAGCACGGGCGTCGAGGAGACCGAAGCCGGTGTCGTTCGAAAAGCGGAGGCCCCCGCCATTCAGCATCGACGCGCCGTTCATCGTCGGGGCGCCGACGTTGCTCGGCTGCGCCGACAACGCGAGGATCGCTTTGACATCGCGCCATCCCAGCGTCGGATTGGCATCGAGAATGAGGGCTTCGACTCCCGAGGCCTGCGGCGTCGCGGCCGAGGTGCCGCCAAAGGTGTTCGTCGTGTCGCCCGTGCTGTATCCGCTGGCGCCGGGCTTGTCGGTCGTCAGGATGCCGCCCCTGCTGCCGCCGGCCGACGGCGCCGCGATCCAGATCGAAGCTCCCTGGGACGAATAGGATGTCGCCGTGCCTTCGCTCGTGACGGCCGCGACAACGATCGCGTGCCGCTCGTTGCTTAGGTTGGAGGCGTTGGCGTCCACACCCTCCACCTTGAAGTTGCCGGCGGCGATGTTGATGAGCGTCCCGAGCCCGCCACGTCCCTTTTCGGCGGCCTCCGCAAAGGTTGCTAAAAGCGCGCTGAAGCGGCTGTCGCTCGCGTCTGCGTAGAAGGCGGCGCCCCAACCCCAGCTATGATTCACGATGTCGAACTGCGTCTGGCTCTGCAGTTGCGTGGCAATCTGCGTCAGCGACAGCCCGATCACCGGCCTGTCGACGAGCGTTGCCTCGAAGGCGACGCCGGGCGCTCCGCTTGTGGCGCGCCCGGCGATGATGCCCGCAACAGCCGTCCCGTGCTTGCCAAAGGTTGCCGCCGCGCCGCCGGTGTCGATGCCATCATCGTAGACACCGACCCTGACGCCGTTGCCCGTGTAGTCAGGCCAGACCTTCTCGGCACCGATGCCAACCGTTCCACCGGTGCTGGCGCGCAGATGCCAGCCGAATGAGCTCGGCGCGGCGATAGTGCTCATCGCATCTGCAGATACAGACGACAGTGAGCGAGAAATGATGTTCGGCAGCATGACGACGCCCCTTTGTGTTGAGGGACATCATGAAAGGCTCGAATTTCATCCGCTCGAATGCAGAGAGAGGCTTTCTACTTGAAAATCGAACGGTGCATAAAGGTAAATGCAACGTCATTCCAAATGGCGCAGCTTTCTTGACTGCCTGTATCCATTACCTCCGCAATTGCCGTTGTGCGATTAAGCTTTCCATTTGGTCTCGGTAACCACGCTCGCGGATGGAAGAGCAAAATCCGCCCCGGTTCGACCACAGGAGCGCGCTTTCGTGGCGCGCGTGGGCTGGCGCCGTTTACCCTGTCCGTTTACAGCGGCGAGATTACAGCGTGCGCGCCCTGTCCGCGCCCTCGCCGCCGTTCATTGGCGCGCCCAGATTTCTGCGTCTGAAGACAGGATTAATGGCAGCTTTCCATTATCCAGAGTTCGCGTGAGCCACCTCGGGCGCCAACGCCGGCAATCCCAGTGACGCGATGCCGCTCGGGCCAAGCGAGCGGCTCGTGCTGGGGTTGCATTCTGCATCAGCAAAACAACCTTGAGCTGCTCTTCTTTAGACTGCCCGCGCATCGACCTTGCCGAAGTTAAGCACGTCGATCGAACGTCGTTGATTTCCAGAGGTGCGGCTTTAACCCTTTGTTAAGCCCGCGATCGGGCAAGCCGTCCTTCGATCGACCACGGTGCCCCTTCCGGCCGTCGCAAGGCCGGCAGTCGTTTCGAGTAGCAGTGAGGCAGAGCACCCATGGCGACAATCCCGGGACTCTACATCGCCCTTCTGGGGCGCCCGGCAGACCCGCGCGGGCTCGCCTTCTTCAGCGCGGCGATCAGTCATGGCGCCGACCTGGCGGCGATCGGCCCCTTCGACAGCACGGCCGAGTATCAAAGCCGTTTCGCAGGACAATCGGTCACGCAGATCATCCAGGCAATACATCGATCACTCTTTAATCGCGACGCGCAGCTCACGGATCTCACGCGTCTCTCCGACGCGGTCTCGGCAGGGACGCTGACTGTCAACAAGCTCGCCATCGCCATCATCGATGGCGCCCGCGGCGATGACCTCGCGATTCTCAACAACAAGCTGGCGGCAGCAAAGGCGTTCACCGAGGCAGTCGATACAGCCGCCGAGATCGCCGGCTACACCGGCACTGCAGCCGAAAACATCGCTCGCGCCTATCTCGCCAGCGTCGACACGACCATCCCGGCGAAGACCACTGTTGAGAACGCGGTTCTTCGTGCGACGGGCACGGGCGAGATCGTAACGCTCAGCGAAAAGCCCGCAGCGTTGATCGGCCTCACCGTTGCGGCGGATGTTCTTCAGTACGGCATTACCGTCGATGCCGGCCAAGACCTCTCTTCAACGCCAAACGGCAGTGCGGAGGCTCTGAATTATCCTGATGACTTGGAGGATCCAGGCTTTCTCGACTTCTTCCCGACTGCGCTTTCGGCAGGTTCGCTCGCAGACGCGAGTTGGATCGCCTAGCGGTTGCATCTGAATCGTGGCAGTCCGGCCCGACGCTTGGCGGGTACTGCGCCTTAACACTTCCATCCGCAACGCCTGCAATCAATTGCCGCAGCCCGCGCCTGGACGGATTGTGCCGATAGACGGCCCTTGTCCCCTTCCCATTGCGAGCGGGCCGTGACGCAGTTGCGCCAGCAATCGGCTTGCCTGCGATTTCACCACCTCGCCTGCTCGAACAGCCTGCTCTGAGCAGTTTTCGCCTATACGGCGTGCATTCTGGCCAAAAAGTGTCACTCTTAGGTAAAATTGCAGTCGTTCGTCGGCTTCTGGAATGTAGCTCAGACTTGTGCGGAATCCGCTCGCTCTGGCGACTCCGGCCCCACTGTCATTCACGCAGAAGGAAACCATGAGTCGCAATTGTTGCCTAACAAAGCCTAAATTTGGGCTGGATTCCTGTCAGGCGTTGCGTTAGGAGTTCGTCAAGAACCCAGCTCTGTGAAGCCAAAGGGTCGAGGCCGGGAGGAGGGCGCAAGCCGGCATATCCCTATGCGGTCATGAACAGACGGAGTGGCAATGAGTACTTATGACGTTGGCCGGACCGAGATCATTGGGAATCTCGAAGTTTCGGTTGGTTCCTTCCTGACCCAGCAGATCCTGGCGAACCTCAACAACGCCCAACAGACCCTCGACGAAGGCGTTACGGTTCTTTCCAACTTCAAGCCGGGCGACACGGTGCCGCCCGGAACCGACATCGTGATCGTCCAGCCGGGCGCCGGCGGCGGCGTGACCGTGCCAGACGGCGTCAGTGCCATCGTCTTCACCGGCCCGACAGGCGTGCAGGTTACGCTGAACACGACGGGCGCGACGGCCGTTCAGCTGACCACCGGGAGCGACGTCGTCACCCTTTCGTCACCGACCGGCGAAACGACATCGGTCAACGCTGGTGCCGGCAATGACGTTGTGGTTGGCGCTCAGAACGCCGCCAACGCTATCGTCGGCGGTCTCGGCAACGACAGCATGAGTGGCGGCACCAAGAACGACGCATTCGGCATCGGCGAAGGCAACGACAGCGTCAACGGCGGCGGCGGGTTCGACCAGGCCTTCGTCAAGGGTTCGGCGTCCGACTATGAGCAGAAGCTCAACGACGACGGCTCGATCACGCTGACGAACAAGAAGACGGGCGAAGTGTCGAAGCTGACGGGCGTCGAATTCCTGACGTTCGAGGGCGGCGGCGTGCTGCTGAACGTCAACTCGGACAGCGGTCTTGCGGCGGCTTCTCTATACGAAGTCGTGCTGGGACGCTCCGCGGACGCGGGCGGCCAGAACTTCTTCGCGCAGAAGACGGGCCCCGAGCTGATCACCGCCGCCAACCAGATGCTGAACTCGCAGGAGTTCACCAGCAAGTTCGGCGATGTCAACAAGATGACGGATCAGCAGTTCATCGACATCATGTACAAGACTGCCTTCGATCGTGGTGTTGACTCCTCTGGCTTGAACTATTGGCTGTCCAAGCTTGCCGGCGGCATGTCGAAGGGTGAGCTTGCGCTGAATTTCGCCTATTCTGCCGAAGCTCAGTCGAATTTCGACGCTACGATCGTCGTGAACAAGAAGGACCCGACGCTCGGCTGATGAGCGATCCGGCCTTATCGAGATCGACCGAGCCACCGGCTCGGTCGATCTTCTCCAGTTGGCCGTTGCCTGAAATGGCCTTCCCGCACTTCGGTCGAGGGCAAGGTTGTAGCGCGTCATGCCATTGCTGCCGGATGACAGCGACTTAGTCCCAGCGATTAGATTCGAGAATCCCGCGAGACTCCGGTTTCGCCTCATCGACGACGTCCTTGGCGCGCTGCGGGATAATCGGCTTCGCAAGGCGCTTGACCTGATCACCGTGTGTTGTCGGCTGCCGGTTGTCGCGCCGGACGACCTGCTTCTCCGCTCGGAAATATACCAGCGACTTGGCTATCCGCGTCTCGCAGCAGCGGATATCGCCGAAAGCTTCGCGATTGATCCGACCCATCCGGAGATTGCTGCACGGTACCTTGCATCACTGATCGGCGAGAAGCGATTCGACGACGCGGAGCGCATCTCGATTCAGCTCGCCCGTCTCGGACCCGAGCTTCAGATCAACGCCGGGGCCATCCGATATCTCGCCGATCACCAGAAGGTGGATGGCATCGCTCTCATGCACGCAGGGAACCTGTCGGTCCGCGTCGTCGTGCTCGCCCGGACAGGCGATGAGCGATCGTTCGGCCTGGTCATGGGAGACCAGAAACTCGTCTTGAGCTGCCGGCTGAGTTCATCCCACCGGTTGAGCGGAGTCCTTGGGGCGGCGGCCGTGCTCGAGATACCGTGGCAACCGGGCGCCGAGACCCTGAGCGTCGTCGAAGATGGCAAGCTCTGGTGGCGCGACCGGGCCGCTTACCGGCCCTTTTTCCACCGGCACCGGCATGCGCATCAAGCTTTGAAGCCTGAGATCGTCCAGACTCCCTTGAATGTGATCGTCCCGGTCTACGATGGCCTCGACGAGACGCGTCGGTGCCTCGATGCGCTCTTCTCTCAGGCGAATGGAAAGCCCATGCGCATCATCATCGTCGATGATGCCGGGCCCGATCCCGCGATGAAGAGCCTGCTCTCCAGCTATGCAAGGCGCGAAGGCGCCCTGCTGATCGAGAACCCCTTCAATCTGGGCTTCGTCGGCAGTGTCAACCGGGCGCTCCTCCTCTGCCCACGCGGCGACATCCTGCTGCTCAACGCCGATGCGATCCTGCCTCCCGGTGCGATCGGGCGCCTGTCGCGCGCCGCCCATGCCGAGGAGGATATCGGGACCGTCACACCGCTTTCCAACAACGGCGAGTTCACGAGCTTTCCGATCCCGTTCCACCCTTCACCTTGTCCTGGGACGAAGACCATCGAAGCCATCGATGCAGTCGCGCAGCGGGTGAACGATCGCCTGATCGTCGATCTGCCGAACGGGGTCGGCTTCTGCCTCTACATCAAGGACGCATGCCGACAGGCGATCGGACTGCTCAACGACGCCGACTTTGTCGATGGCTATCTCGAGGAGGTGGACTATTGCCTGCGCGCGGCAGAGGCCGGCTTCCGCAATGTCTGCGCCTGCGACATCTATGTCGGGCATGTGGGTGGCACATCATTCGGAAGCCGCAGGCGCGACCTCGTGATGCGCAACATCGCCACCCTTCAGAAGGCATTCCCGGACATCAAGACGCGGACCCACAGCTTCGTTCAGCGCGACCCGCTGAAAAAGGCAAGGGACGCGCTTCAGATCGAACTGCTTCGGGGAGGGTGCTTTGAGGGAGGGAAGAGGAGCCTCCGTGTCGAGGCGCCTCGCCACGAGAGCCGGAAGGATAAGGATACGGCAGGCACGGATGCGATCATCCTGTCGGTGAGCGGCAAGGCGCCGACCACGATCGGGCTGCACGCTCCCGGGGCGCCGGCTCCTTTCGAGCTGAGGATAAACCTTCCTCCTGACAACCCCGCCGGTGCCTTGGTCGAACTTCTTGCCCCCTTCGAGGTCTCGGATATCATCTTCGATACTTGGGACATGCCCGAATGGGTTGGCTGCTTGCCGGATGTGATGCGCGTGCCTCACAGGGTTCATTTGACGGACCCGCGCTGGCTTGACCAAGTCCAGCCCGGCCAGTCGTCGCCGGCCGGGAGGTTGCTTGCAACGGCCACCAGCGTCTTTTCTGTTTCCGGCTCGTTGGTGACCGAGGCTCGCTCCCGGAGCATCATGGCAAGCCTGATGCATCTCCCGCCGCCGCCTGCAAGGATGCCAAACGTTGAACGGGCTCAGGACGCGCCACGGATTGCCGTCCTGGCCGAGCACCACGCCGACCTTCGCTGGCTGAAGGCACTGGCTCTGAAGGGACTGGCCTTGCGAGAGCCCTTGCGCTTCGTCGTCTTTTCGGATGGTCTGGACGAGAATGAGCTTCTCCGGACAGGCATGGTGACATTCGCCGACCGACCGGCGCTGGATGTCGCCGCCGATTCCTTTGCCGCTTTCGGTTGCGCAATGACCATCGTGGCCTTCGGATCGGAGCTTCGCCCCGGCGCGCTTTTGTCATTGGCTCCTTTGGCGCCGGAGCCCTGTTTCGTCGATCGGGACAACGCGCTTGGTCTCGTGGCACACGCGCGGGCCGGCGCAACGGTGGTGGACCTTGGAGATGCCGAGGCGCTGCACAGCATGCTCTGGAATGCTTCCGTCGCCGGCACGCTCGGTGCGAGTGGTCAGGGGTCTCATTCGATGGCGCCGAACGCCGAAATCTCGGACGAGCTGGCCGCTTTGTGACCGTGCCAATGTCAGCTGAGCGGAGTCATGACGCAGGCCTTCGCCTGTTGCGGGGCGACATCTTGTTGCTCTGGGCCCATGATCGCCTGCATCCGACAAACAGGTGCGTGGTCGAACTGCTGGGCGATGGCGAGAGCCTCGGGCTGTTCAAAGCCGAGACCTTTGTCCGCGATCTCTACGATCAGGGCTTCGGCGATGGTTGCCATGGCCATTATCTTGCCCTCGAGCGTGAGCGCGACTTCGGATTGCTGGAGCTTGTCCTCGCGAATGACGGACGCGTCCTCGCCTCCTTGCGGCTCGACCGGCAAGAGGTGGCGAGCGCGGCGGAACTGACGAGCTTCGGCAGGGTCATGTGGCGCGGCGGACTTCGCCTGAGCGGGCATCTGAACAACTATCGCCATGTCGACGATGGCCGACCTCCGCTCCTGGCATTCGAAGGATCGACTTCACTTCCGGTAGAGACCAACCTCCTTCCTGCCGCGGATAATGCGAGCCTCGGAGTCCAGTTCGACATCATGCTGCCGCCGAGCCTGGCTGACGGGGAAGCGCATATCCTCCGCGTGACCACGCACGAGGGCGTCGAACTCGATGGCAGTCCCGTCACTGTGTTTGCCCAGTCTGGAGGCTATCAGGCAATCCTCGAAAGCGCACGTCAAAGGCCTTCCAGTCGCCCACTGGCCCGGAAGACGCTCCAGATGCTCGATGCGCTGCTCCCGGCCTCCATGAGCCTCACCCAGTTTCCGGACTGGCGGGAAGCCTTCGGCGCTGATCGATCCCATGATGCGGCAGCGAGCATCACTGGAACGCTGGCCATCATCATCGTGGGGCGGGCTGCAAGCGAAGCGACAATCGCGTCCCTTCGCGAACAACTGGGGCCCATCAATCTCAAGGTTGCTGTTCTCGATACGACCGACAGCCCCCTCGAGTTCGAGCAAAGCCGTTACGCAACAATCTGCCGGACACTCGCCGAGCATGAACCCGACGGCTGGCTTGTCGTTCGGGCGGGAACGCTTCTGAGGCCGATTGCCTGCGCGACGATCCTGCGCACCTTGAAGCCTACAGAGGATGGGGCGACCGCGACTAACCTCTGCCTTTCCGACTATGAGAGCTTCGACAGCGATGGCGCCGTCATCCCGCTGTTCTGGCCGGTTTTCGACTACGAGCGTCTTCTGTCTCAAGGGTATGGAGAAGGTTTCTGTGCATTCCGGAAGGCGCCCGCGGTCGCGGAGCATCCGGCTGGCACAGTGTGCACATTCGATCTCTTGCTCGCGGGCGTTGCCAGCCTGCACGGCGATGTCACGAAAGTCGCCCATGTCCCGACCCTCCTGGCGAGCGTGCCCAGGGTTCCACCAGCGCCGGCCGCCACGCTGCTGGCGGCCGCCGTCGAGCGTCATCTTTCATCGGCTGGCGTGCCAGCGATCGTTGAGACCAAGAACTCTTCCGTCTTGCCGCTCGTGACGATCAGGAGGTCATCGCCTGCGATGCAGGTCGGCATCATCGTTCCGACGCGGGACAGGCTGGATTTGCTGAAACCCTGCATCGAGTCCATTCGGCGTCTCACGGTCGACGCCGAATACCGCCTCACCATCGTCGACAATGGCTCGCGAGAGCAGGAAACTCTCGATTACCTTGATGAGCTGAGAGAAGGAGGCGTGACGGTCTGGCGAGACGAAAGGCCGTTCAACTATGCACGGCTCAACAACGAGGCCGTCGAGCGACTCGACACGCCACTGGTGTGTTTTCTCAACAATGATGTCGAGGTGAGCACGCCGGCCTGGCTGTCCACGATGCAGAGTTATCTCGCGCGTCCCGACGTCGCGGCGGTTGGGGCGAAGCTTCTTTGGCCGAATGGGATGCTGCAGCATGGTGGCGTCGTGATCGGCCTGAATTACGCCGCTGGCCATGCCTACGACCGGTATCTCGCGTCGGAAGCCGGCTATGCCGACGGAATCCTGACCGCCCGCGAATGCAGCGCGCTGACGGCTGCCTGCCTCATGGTGCGAAGGAGCGATTTCATCGACGTGGGCGGCTTCGACGAGCAAGCCTTTCCCGTGACCTTCAACGACGTCGATCTCTGCCTGAAGCTCCGCCGCGCTGGAAAAGTGCTCGTGTGGACACCAGAGGCCGAGCTCCTACACCACGAATCCGCCTCTCGGCAGAGCGATTTCGAATCGATCGCGAAACGAAGCCGCGCCGATAAGGAGCTCGCGGAGCTCAGGCAGCGCTGGGGGAGGGAACTGATGGCGGACCCCTACTACAATCCCAACCTCAATCTCGACGCCTACCCCTTCACGGCTCTCGCCATGCCGCCGCGGAAGGAGCCGATCCCGCGCCGTCGCGCGACTTGATCAGGCAGGATCGGCTTCAGTGGGGTGAGCTGCCGGTTCAGGCTTGGCAGGGAAAAGCCGGGCGGCGATATCCGACGGGATCTCCGGCGGAGCGACACCTTTCAGTCGAGCCTGCTCGGCGAAAAGCTCCGTATAGTCGATGCCATTGAGCGGAGCCCTGATAAAAAAGCGCTCAACCTGTATGAAGAAGACCCGCGTCGGCCGGAAGTTTCGCACGAAAATCTCGTCGAAGTCTGGATTATGTACGAAGCAACTCGTGCCTGCGAGTGCTGGCATGATGAGCGACAGCCATTCACCAAAGCTGTCATGCAGAACGAGCCAACGCTCGTCTTGAGGCGCCTCCGCATTGATGAAGACGCGGAGCCGGCCGAGGTTGGGCAGCCCATTGTCATAGACGGGCTGCGCCCACTGGGTCATGGGCACCCGCAGGACCGCGGGTTCCGGCGGCGCGCCGATCTTGCTGCCAAGGTCGCCAGGATTGTCATAGCGTACCTCCTGGAATTGCAGCTGACCGAGCGGCGCGGAATTGATGCCGTAGGCCCGGGCCACGGCGTGAAAGTACATCCAGGCGCCCTGGAACGTCCAATGCGTGTCGCGACGAAAATAGCAGGGTTCGCCGGAGGTATCCGAAAGCAGCCCGGGCTCGTAGAAGGGCGTCATCAGCCCGGCAGCCCCTGCTTGCAGATATTGCCTGACCGGCGAAAGACCGGCACGTCCCGGAACGATCGTTTCAGGCAGGAACGCGGCGAGCGTCGTCTCGCGGTCCGGCACGAGAATGTGATGGTACGCCGCCCCCAGACTGGAGCACAAGGCCGCCCGTCCCGCATGGGTCAGGGCGGTGCTCCACAGTTGCCGCTCGGGCAATTGATAAAGCCCCTGAACCTGATCGAGCACGCGGTTGGTGTCGTTGGTCAGAAACAGATAGCCGTCGCGGCCCGGCAGCACCTTCTCGGCGTCAGTCATTATCACGCTCGGCGCTTCAGGCTTCAAACTTCGCTTGGCAAGCGGCAATCAGCATGGCCAATCGCGAAAGGGTCTTACCGCTCGCGGAACGATGCGCGCAACCGATCTTCGATCGGCTGGAAAAGATAGCGTGCCGCGGAGCGCTCCCCCGTCGGGAAAATGACCTCGGCCGGCATTCCTGCACGAATCCGCTGACGCAGGTTTTCAGGCAGGGTTGAGTTATCGGCGATCACTTCGACGAAGAAATACGCCTGATTGGGATTTGCAGGATCCTGGATGCGGTCGTTCGAGAGAGCCTTGATGGTTCCAAAAAGCAGAGGGGTTTCCGCAGCTTTGAAGTTGGGGAACCGGACCTCACTCTTCTGACCAACCTTGAGCACATCGATATCGCGCGGCTCGACCTGTGCCCTGATGACAAGGTTCTCCTCGACGGGGGCAATTTCGACCATCACATCGCCGGGGCGGACGACGGCGCCCACCGTTGCGAATCTCCGGGCCTGCGCCACGCCGGTCCGTGGTGCACGGATTTCGAGGCGATTGACGACTTCGCGCGCAACATTGAAGCGCTCGCGCAGCTCCGAAAGCAGCCGGCGCGTCTCGATGAGATCGGTGACCGCCTGCTTCTGGAATTCGACTTCGGCTTGCGCGATCTGGAGATTGGCTTCGCCGATGCTGCGCTCGGCCTTGGCACTGTCGGTGACCGATCTGCCAATGACCGACACCAGCCGCTCGCGCTCGCGCTCCAGCGCGGTCACGCGGCCGAGCGCCACCAGGCCGCTCTTCAGGAGCGTCTTGAGCCCCGGCAGCTCCTGGTCGATGAACCCGATCTGTTTGGTGCTCGACTGCTGTTCGCTCGCCAGCCCCTCGACCTCACGCTTGAACGTCTCGATCCGGTTATGCAGGACGTCGAGCTGAACCTTCCGCAAGCCCATCCGCTCGGCAAAATTCGACTTCTCGTCGGCAATGGCACGCTTCACTTCCGGGTTTGTCGACTCGAGCAGGAAGCTCGGGAAAGCGACGCTGTCCGCTCTTTCACGCTCAGCCAGGAGCCGGGCCTCGCGCGCCATCAGGGCTCCGATCTGGCTGCTGAGGGTGTCGAGAGCGGCGCGAGCCTGCGTATCATCCAGTGTGAAGAGCAGATCACCGACTTTCACGAGCTGACCGTCCCGCACCAGAATGTCCTTGACGATCCCGCCTTCGAAATGCTGCACGATCTGACGGCTGCTCTCGACGGCGACCTGTCCTGCTGCGACAACCGCCGCATCCAGCGGCGCAAGCGCCAGCCAGGTGGAGAAACCGGCGACAGCCGCGAGGCATGTCAGACCTCCGCGGCGCAGGGGGACACGCCAGTCGTCGCTGGCGACCGGCGGCGCCTTGATCGGTTCGCTCATGAGCCCGTCGCTCCTATCCGGTTCACGATGACTCTCGGCTGCGCGATGCGCTGCATGACCTCGGTGCGGGAACCGAAGTTCGTGATCGTCCCGTTCCCCAGCACAGCGACGTAATCGGCAGCTGATACGAGGCTCACCTTGTGCGTCACGAATACCACGGTTTTGCCCGCCTGTTTGAGACTGGCGATCGCCTGCATCAGCCGCTCCTCGCCAACGGCATCGAGGTTGGAATTCGGCTCATCAAGGATGATGACCGAAGGATCGCCGAAGACCGCTCTCGCCAGCCCGATCCGCTGCCTTTGGCCGCCGGCGAGCGTGCTGCCGTGTTCGCCGATCTCGGTGTTGTAGCCCTGCGGCAATTTCTGGATCAGATCATGCACACCGGCGAGTTCGGCGGCCGCGATCACCTCGTCATGGCTCGCGTTCGTGAAGCGGGCGATGTTCTGCTCGATCGTTCCTGGAAAAAGCTCCACGTTCTGCGGCAGATAGCCGAGCCAGCTGCTCAGATCGTCCTCATCCCAGTCGTCGACGGCCGTTCCATCGATACGGACCTCGCCCGCGAAGGGCTTCCACACGTTGAGGAGGACGCGCAACAATGAAGACTTGCCGCAGCCGCTCGGCCCGATCAGCGCCAGCACCGAGCCCGCGGGGAGTTCGAAACTGACATTGCGCAGGATGATCGACTCGATCCCCATGCCGGGAGGAACGACGGCGACAGATGCAAGCGACAAGGCTCCGCGTGGCTTTGGCAGCTTCATTTTTGAGCTGGTCGTCGCAGCAGCGATGAACAAAGCTTGCAAGCGGTCACGCGCCTCGCGAGCCTGCCCGATCGACTTCCACTGCGTGATGACCCGCTGCAGCGGCGCCGTCGCCATGCCGACGATGATGCTGGCGGCGAAGATCTGCCCCGGATTGAACTCTCTGTGCAGGACGAGAAAGGCGGCCAATGCGATGGTCAACGTGGAAGAAAGTTGCCTCACGAAGCTGCTCAGCGTCCGTGCGACGGTCGAGCGATCATCGGCGACCACCGACCAGCCAAGGGCAGCCTCGTGCAAGCCGGACCAGAGCTGCCGCATGGGGACGCGCATTCCCATGCTATGGACCGCCTCATAGTTCTGGAAGGCAGCATTGGCGCGCTGCGTGGCCATCTGGTCTGCTTTTGACGCTTCCTGTAGCGGAAGCGTCGTGACCCTGGTGGTGAGGACGGTCAATCCCCCCACGAGCACCCCCGTGACAAGCGCGACGACCGCGAAGAGCGGATGCAGAATGTAGGTCACGATGATGAAGACGGGGAACCAGACCGCGTCCATCAAGGCCGCCAGCGTCGGACCAGCCACAAAATCCCTGACGGTTGCGGTATCCCGCAATGTTGCGATGGAGCGGTCCATCGGTCTTCTGACGATCGCGCGTTGAATGGCGTCAAAAGCATCGTTTGAAATGCGACGATCAAACCGCACGGCCGCGCGACGCAGAAGATTGGCGCGGTTCGCCTCCAGGAACGATTGAGCCAGGAGCGCAAAGATCGTGATGCAGAGGAGCACGACGAGCGTCGTCTCGTTCCTGCTCTGCAGGACGCGCTCGAACACGTTCATCATGAACAGCGGCCCGATGAAGCTCAGTAGCGTGATGACCAACCCAATCACGGTACCCCAGAGGAGGACGGGCCGAATTTCGTTCATGGCCACATCGAACGGCGTCTCGACGATCTCTCGTCGCAAGCCGTTTGCGATCTGACTATCCACTCGCTTCTTCATGTTGTCTCGGCAAACCCAGCTTCCAAGCTTCAGACATAGCACAGGTTCGCAACAACTGGGCCAACCTCCTGCAATTTGGTGATAACAGGGTGAAGGCTGCGCGCAGCGCCCTTAGAGTCAGAACCGCATCTCGAAATCATCATCGACAAGAAAACTGCCTTTTGTCGGCGTCTGCGGAGCTTCAGCCTGCATACTAGGTTCTTTGTTCTTCGGCGCTGCCACGGTCTCGATCTGCGCCGGCCGCTGGAGCCTTACATGTAGGGTGGCCGACATGTCGAGCGCAGCGGCCAGTTGGATAATGTCATGCGGTCGTGTTGACAGGCTCGCGAGTGTCGGGCCCGCAATGGCCTCCAGAGCTTTGATATTCACCGTTTCATAGATCTGCCGGCCGCGGGCATCCGGCAAATCGATTGCGGAAAGAGCGCCGAGCTCTTGCAGCCGGTCAGCCGCAGCATTGATGTGCTTCTTTTCGTTCGCGATCTGATTGAGCCGCCGCTGGATGGCCATAACCCGCGGCAAGGGACGCGCCAGATGGTCGAAAAAGTCTTCTCCTTCGTCCTTGTCGAGACAGTCAGGATCGGCAACGACGCCGAGGACGAGACGGTCCGGATTGCTTCCATCCTGGATGATCGTGAAAGGATGATAGCGCAACAGAAGCGGCACTGGCCCGCGGCGCCACTGTCCTTCGGAGTCGATGACGGCATTTTCGTAAAGGGACGATTTCAGGAGAGCGACGACCTGCCTTTGATCCCCAACAGTCTGAACGAGCACCAAGAGATGCCGTGCGAGCACGCTCACTTCGCTGCGTGCGATCGAGACCGCCTGCTGCCTCGCCGCGAATTCAAACCGCGTCGCGAGACGCCACCGCAGATCGTGGTGCAGGGCGTAATGGAGCGGGTTTGTCAGGAAGATCATCACACCGACTTCATGGCAAGAGGCTCGAAACCTGCGAGCCTGTCGATCGCGCTGAGGCTCATCCGGTGATAATGCAAAGCGATAGCTGCTTTAGGCCCTTGCGTTGCCAAGTACCCGAGATAGTCTTTGGATTGTAGGAAGTCCGCCCGCACACGGAGCAGTTCCGAAATTGGAAGTGATCCATCTTCAAAAACGAGTTCGAGGGGCCATGTTTCCAAGGCGCCTACAGTATCTAGATCGTGCAACGCGGCCACATCGTCATCACGAGCCTTTGCGTAAAACCACAATGCGTCGGCTTTTTCCGCAAGAAGTGGGTGCAATGATCCATCGGGCAAAAAGGCCGGTTGGCCTCCCCCAAGTTCGCCCTGTGGAGACTCACTTATAGCAATACTCGGCCGGCCATGTCCGTCTTTCGGCCCGAGCGCGAGCGGGAAAGACCTCAGGAGCAAGGGCAACGCTGTCGGCTCAGTTCCAGAGAACACCAAATTTTCTAAACCAGGAAACCCAATCAATGCGATTGCATAAATCGTTGCCCCTGAACGCGCAAAAGCCAGAGGCATGAAGGCCGCGAGAGGGCGAAATTCGATTAACGTGATGGGCACAACAGAAGTCGTGCGGATTGCTTCATAACTCGTCAGAGGCCAGAACATGGTCGCTGCGCTATTGTGATCGAGCGAAGCGACTCCGCCACCAAAGTTCATCAAGAACTCGTCCATGACGCTGCTTCAGACATCCTATCGCCCTTGTCAATGCGCAGGGGCTGGCTCGTCACTCCACCGGCTGGTATAAACTTGTGCCTCTTCACGTCGCCGCGCCGCGCTTTAGAGGCTCACTCTGAAGATGCTCTTTAGTGGGACATAACGGCTCATGAGCGCACCTGCCGAAGCTTATCGGTTTAAGCCGGGCATCGTAACTCTCGCTGAAGGCGTCTATGACGTCATGTTGGATTTTCGAGAGGACAATGATAAGGAATCATTCGCAACATTCTGTCCTCTTCCCGATAATTCGAGCAACGTAAGCTTGGACGAAGCATATGGTCACAAAAAGATTGATCTATCGATGACCGGCTTCGTTCTGTCGAAAGATATTAGAGAATTATCCATAAAAGTATCCAAGAAATCTCTCATCGCAATTACAATTTTTTATATAGGCGGAACTTCTTCAAAGCAACCTCTAGTTAAATTTATACTTAAAAAAAGTTCAGAAACGCTTGTCAAACGCAACGCGCATATACAATTTATATAATAAAAACGATTATATGTTACTTTTATATTTGTTTTATCTCCTCTTTTTCCATATGTAGATTCTGTACTTATTCGGCAAAAGGGTGTTTGCACCGTTTCTTAAGTTAGATACCTGGGTAGCAACCCAAACAAGCCACTGCGTCGCAGAAGCAACTAGGCTCAGGACTCTGTATGTGGCAGCCAGAACAGGACGGTCGCGGCCAGTGTGATTGCGGACATAAAGGTATGGGCGCAACGGTCATAGCGCGTGGCGACGCGGCGCCAGTCTTTGAGGCGGCCGAACATCACCTCGAT
>JAESGM010000340.1_pt1 | contig 56449 bp, 50 predicted proteins | sample 9269721 | NCBI WGS metagenome assembly JAESGM01 (sample SAMN15720920, study PRJNA650825) | algae metagenome | isolation source: Komarekiella atlantica HA4396-MV6 and co-occurring heterotrophs from... | place: USA: Theobald House, Kauai, HI | collected 2009-07-29
GGAGCGGATCGCGGGCGACCCGTTGACGTGAATGCGCGCAGGCCCTCCGCCCTCCCCGCGCAGGGTTTCTGCTTCGGACGAGAATTCCGAGCGCTGCAGGATGGCCGCCACGGCAACGTGAGCGTCGCGCTGACCCAGAGCTTCCTGCGCCTCGCGCCAGGCGTCAGGGCTGATGCCAATCATCGGCCGGATCGCTGCGGCCGCCGCAAGGAAGTCGCTCCACGTCTTGACGCGGCCTGCATGCGCATACTCCTTCACATCCGGGCAGGCCTCCATGACCATGCCGAGCGGGAAAGCGGAGTTGCCCGCTTTGTCAGAGCAACGTGTGTCAGCCGCTGTATGAAGCTCAGCCTCGCCCCCTGCTTCTTCGGAAGAAGGTTCAAGATCATGGTAGCCTTGGGTATTTGAATTAGATTGATGCACGCCGGTATGGCGGTCATTGCCCGCCGGATTCTCGACATTGAGATTGGATTCCAGCGCCTTGGTGATCTGCGCCTTCAATACAGCGAGATCAGTCTCGAGCGTGGTGAGAGCGCTGTCCTCCCGGATGCGGCGAAGCGGCGTCATGAGGGCCATCGCGCGACGCCCAAAGGCCTCCCAGTCGCCCGCCACGCCTTCGTCCAACCCGAGGCCGATGAGCTTGGAAACATCCCGCCGGAGCAGGGAGATGCGTTCCTTTCTGAGGTGCCGCTGGCGCGCCAGAGCCTTGACCTCTTCGGCTAGGCGCTCGAACTCCCCTGCCCTCGCGATCAGTGGCATCAGGTCAAAGCCGAAAGCTTGGCTGAAGCGGTCCTGGCCCGAAGCGTCCCTGCGGGCGTATCGCTTGCCGTTGGGGCTGTCGCGCCGGATGATCAGGCCGGCGGCGACGAGATCCGTAAGGTGACGCAGGAGCGTCCGGTCGGCCATGCCGTGGGCACGCGCCGCAAGCTGGCGGTTGGAGGGGAAGACCACGAGGTCGCACGAGAGGTCGCCAGCGTCATCAGAATCTTCAGCTGCTCCGTCGCGAGCCTTCGGTAGCATCAAGGCTGTCTCAGGATGGAAGGACAGCAGCGCGTTCAAGACGCTCAAGCCGCGGTCCGAAACGCCGAGACGCTCGCGGATCTGTGTCAACGTTCGGAAAATCGCCCACTTATTGACCGCGGCAGGCGCGTTGGAGCCCGGAAGGGCGGCCTCGTCGATGGCTCGTCTGACCTGCAGCTGCGCTGCGATTTGGCCAAGCGTCGCCGGTCGCCGTCCAAAGGACGTCGTCAGGTCGTGTCGTTCCATGTGCCTTCATCGGCAATAGAAACCTGCCCGCCGAAACGGCGACCGACTCTTGACAGCGATTCGCGGAAGTGGGATTCTTGAGTTGCGACACTACAAGAAAGGGCTTCCGGGCGGTGACGTCAGGGGGCCTTTTCCTTTTGCGCTCGATGCTCCTCTCGTTGCGTTGACTTTCGTGGCCGCACAGTTTGCAGCTGCGAACTCCGGCCATGCTGATGCTGATAAGCTTCGAAGAGCTCTGGCATCCGCTGCATGACGAACTTCGTAAATTCTGGCGCGGCGCGCTCGTCGATGACGACCCGACCTGCTCGATCATCCTGCCGCATCGTCACAATCGTACGTCCATCGGCAGCGCTCCAACTCTCGAGCTGCTTGCCCTGACGCCGGCTAGTGATGAGCTGGAGAGCGAGTGTGAATCTGGCGTCGGAGGAGGCGGCCTGAAACCGCGGATGAGCAGTGACAGCGCTCGGGTCCGACGAACCGAGAGCCTTCCAGGACTCGGCCAGCTGCATCCAGCGTGGCTTCCCGGCCTTGGGGGCGGGACCAATTGAACGCACAAGATCCTCGGGCAAGCTGCGAATAATGGACAGCATCACTGAGAGGTCGCCTTTTGAGACCCCGAGCGCCGCCATGATCGTCTTGCGGCTGAATTGCCGATCCTCGAGACCACGCGCGAACCAGGCACGCTCAATGAACGACAGGTCCCGGCGGTCGAGGTTCTCCTTCCCTTGTGCAATGACAAGCTCGGCATCGCTCAGCGACCGGACGACGGCTTTGACGGGGACGCCAAGCCGCCTGACAGCCATCACTCGTCTATGGCCGTAGGCAATTTGATAACGGCCGGCTTCCTTGGGATGGGGCCGGAGCAGGACGGGGACCTGCTGCCCGCTTTCGGCGATGCTTTCCATCAAGGCCTCGACGCCGTCCTCATCCGGCGAGCCAAGGCGGTCACCGACGAACGAACCCTCGATCAGATTGGGATCAATCTCTTGGACTCGCTCGATACTGTTCAACTCGCCACGCAGCTTCGCTGTCTCGGCCGCATCGTCTGAAAGCCGCTGCAGCGATGTGGTCATCGCCTTGAGTGCGCCTGAAGCGACCGGTGCAGCAGCGGAAACGGCTCGTGCGGGCGGAGGGCGCGCCTCATCTCCAGATAGCAAGCCCTCCAGCGTCAGCCTCTTCCGCGTCATACGCGGCCCCAGGTGCGACGAATGAGGCCCTCGATCTCGCCGTTGACTTCCGAGACCGACTCTAGGGCTCGATCGTAGGTAGCCCTGTGGAGCTGGTCGCGCGTCACTTCGTAGAGGGTCTGCTTCAGCATGCCCGCATCCGAAACCGCAGTGGATTTCAGCATGGCATTTGTCAGCACAAGGTCGCCGAACAAGTTTCGGATGAAGCCGACAACCTGCGCCTGAGGTCCATCGTTGGGCTCATACCGCGTGACGAGGTAGCGTAGGAAATCATACTGCATATCGCCGCCAGCCTGACGGACGACGGACAGCAACCCCGACGCCATCTGCAAGAACTGGGACATGCTTGCGACATCGAGCATTTGGGGATGGACGGTGATCAGCACTCCCGTAGCGGCGCAAAGCGCACCCAGGGTCAGAAAGCCCAGCTGGGGAGGGCAATCAATCACTACGATATCGTAGCGATGCGCCACGCTGGCGATCGCGCCGGCGACGCGCGTAAAGAACAAGCCGTCGGCCGTTCGCCGGTCGATGAGCATCTTTGGTGTTTCGTGCTCGAATTCATGGAGCTCGAGGTTGGCCGGCACGAAGTCGAGCCCGGCAAAATACGTCGGCCGGATGATGGCAGACAGCGGCCGACGTTCTTCGTCGTAGCGGATCGCCCCGTAAAGGGTCTCGTTGGGCCCGATGTCGAATTCCGGCTGGTAGCCGAGCAGACCGGACATGCTCGCTTGGGGGTCGAGGTCGATCGCCAGCACTCTATAGCCGCGCATCGCCAAATGCTGCGCTAGGTGGACTGTCGTCGTGGTCTTGCCTGACCCGCCCTTGAAATTGCTGACCGCCAACACTTGCAGATGCTCATCGCCTTGCCTGGCTTGGGCATAGCCCGCCTTACTCGCAGCGAGGCGCGCCCGAATTTCGTGTATCTGCGTCAAGCGGTAAAGGCGCCGCCCGCCAGGGCCCTTTTCAGGTTCCGGCAGCTCGCCAGACAGGGACAGTTGACGCAGATAGCCGTCGGTGATGCCAAGCAGCCGCGCGGCCTCGCCGCTTGAGAAATGCCTTAGTGTCTTTTGAGCCTGCGGCGGAAAGAGCCTGTCGCGAAGGGTGGCCAACTGGGTGGAGAGCGCTTCAGCGTTCTCCGCGATCAGTTGATCCATCGACTTCGCCGAGCCTCTGCGCCGGCTTGGCTGTGCTACACTTGCTTGCGCCATCTACGGCCATAGCCTCATGGGAGGTTCTTAAGCCGTAGGAAGATGCATATCGCTGAGTCGGTCAAGAGAATTAGGGTTAACGGCTGTTAACGATCAGGATTGGGGTTTGCAGATGCAAACTTGTGCATGCTGCTTGTGCGAACCGGCATTCTCGCTTCTTAGCTATGGATCTATCACACCCGCATTCGATCTTCCTGGCGGCTGCCATGACAAGCCAGGCGAATTCTAGTGTGCCCGACACGGCGAAGGCGCGTCACCTAACGGCGCTGCAGGCAATGCAAAAACCTCCAACCGGCTGGCATCCATCAATACGTGCCGAAGCCGGCATTCCTGCTGCGTAATGTCCTGCGGCCTATGCAAAAGGCACGAAGCCGAAGCACTTCACCGGCTCATCGGATTGGCCACCGACGAGCACAACCACGGCACGCACGTCGTCCGCGCTGAGGCGATCCCGCGATTGGCCGACGGCGTGGGCGATGGCGAGCGCGATCGTACGGGCGATGCGTCGGGGTGACAGCGCAGCCAACGCATCGAGCGCGTCGGGATCGAGCTCGGGGGCTAGCACGTCGCCGGCTGCGGCGCGCTGCCGGGAATATAGTGTCGCGGCGATGACCCGGCGCTGGTCGGGCGTCGGCGGCTTGATGTCGATGACGAGCAGCCGATCAACGAGTGATGCGGGCATCGCGTCGATATCGTTGGCCGTAGCGATGCTGACGAGGTGGCGAGCGTCGAACGCCATGTCGCAATACTCGTCCCGGAAGGCGACCGCGTTCTCAGGTTCGAAGAGCGAATGCAGGGCGTCCCATGGCGTGTCCCGTGGTGTGCTGACCATCGGCTTGTCGATTTCGTCGAAGAGGAGCAGGGGCGAGGCGCACCCCGTCTCGATGAGCGCCTGCGCGACTTTGCCCATCCTGGCGCCGCGCCAAGCCACATCGAGGCCGCCGATCTGCCCGAAGGCGGGGCTGAGGTTCATGGAGATCAAGCGGTAGGGCGTTCCAATGGCGGCGGCCAGACGCTTGGCGACATGGGTCTTGCCGATGCCGGGAGGCCCGAGCAGCAAAAGTGGCGGGATGCTCGCCGGTCGCTTTGTGCAAACCGAGAGCGCAAGCGCGTTAGCGACGGGCAGCAGAGCCTTTTCGAAGTTGGGGGCCTCCTGCGCCAGCTGACGGACCGCCGCGACTTGAGCCTCATCGCCGATGAGCGCCGCCCGGCACCCATTCTGCGGATCCTGGGTCAGCCGCCACAGGAGCTTGGCCCGGCGCGCCTCTTCGGCACCAAGACTGGCGATCCCCGGGGGCAGCCCGCCACTGTCGAGCAGATCGTCAGCGATGTCATCGTCGACACCGAGCTCGCGTAGACGAACCCTCGCTTCCTGCGGATCGAAGACCGGGAGCATCGTTGCGCCGGTACCGTCCTCGGGTTCGGTCTCGGCAGCCACAACGCGGCGATGGGCGTCGCCCAGAGGGCGTGGCGGGAACCGCGGCGCGGCCGGCTCCTCGCCGCACTCTAGTGGTGGCCAGAGGGTGTAATGCTCGAGGAGGATCGGAGCTGCGGAGGCTGCCGCATCTTCGGGTGAACTGCTGCCGTCGCCGGCTGGCGGGATCGTTGATGCGCTGTGAGGGGCGCTTGAGGAGAGCAATGGAGCGACCGGATGGGTGGCGAAAGCAGTCCAATTGTCGAAGGATCTGGAGGACATGGGAGCGACGTCTCGGGTGGGGTTGCGACTGATCGACTGACGCAACGGCGGACGACTCTCGGTTCGGCGCAGGGACAGGCGGATCTCGCCGCGACTGCTGGGCGCCTCATCGTGGCTAATCATCAAGGCCAGGAATCAAGCGACGTGGATTGATTCACCAAAGTCGTTGGACGTAGGGGCGGCCGGCGGCGATGCTCGCAGGCATGGTGTTCTCCGCGATCATCCCCCGAACCGATGCAGCGTCCAAGCCGGCAACAGCCGCTTCGCCGCAGCAGGTGCGGGCTGCCAACGTTGCGAAGGAAGAGGTGCCGGTGCGGCTCACGCGCATCGACCCCACGCGCAATATGAAGCGGTTCTATACTGTCGCTGTAGAGGTAACGCTCTTCGATGACGTCGCTTGCACCAGAACGTACGGCCGCATCGGCGAGCGGGGCGGCCGGGTCATGGTCGGTCTCTACCCTACGGAAGCTGAGGCAGTCGCGGCCCTGGGGCGCATCGTGCGGGCGAAACTCACCAGGGGTTATCGGCGCGAGAACTGACAAGGACCAGCCGCGGGGCCGAGCAAGCTGACGCACGAGCCGTGGCCAGCCGTCAGCCCCTCAGCGACCCGGCCGGCGCCACGCGCGCCGGCCGGATTTTGATTCACTGCGGAGCCGGGCCCTGCCATCCAGCGAGGCGGAGGACCACCTCTTCAACGATCGCGATCAGCAGCGTGGTCTGCAGCCTTGGCATGAAGCGCACCAGCTCCTGCGCCGGGAAGCGGGTCGGGCGGATGCCGCCCATCTGCGCATCGGTGAAGCGGATGAAGCGCCCCGGATCGATGCGCCGTTCCATGCACCAGGCCAGGCCGGCCGGCGACTTGGCCCACACGTCCATACGCGCGGTCGAGACCGCCAGCGTGAGCGCCTTGTCGAACTGGCTGTGGGTCACGCCGATCGGCAGTCGGACGTCCAAAGTGCGCAGCCGGACGCGAACGGGGCTCTCGCGCGGCAGCGCCGGCAGATCGGGGAAGGTGTTGACGCGCCAGTCGCTGAAACCGGGATCGTGGTGCTCGCGCCCGTCGCTGTCGATCCAGATCGCACCATACTCGTCCCCACCAAGGACGCGAGCCCGCTCATAGAGCGTGTCGTGGTCATTGATCGCGATGGTCGACAGCTTGTTGATCGCGAGGCCGCCGCTCTTGGCGAGCGCCCCGAGCCCGTCGCAGGACAGGATCCCGACCTGGACCGTCGCGATCGGGTTGAGCCGGCGCTGCAGCGCGCGGTGATGCCAGCCAATGGCGGGACGCAGCAGATCGAGGCCGGCGCCGATCCAGGGCGGCGAGTGACCGGCGCGTCCGGGCGTCTGCCCCTTGCGCTTCAGCTTGGCCTCCCCGCTGGTCTGATCGTGCGGGCGGCGGCGCTCATGCGGCAGCCAACGACGGTGATCGTTCTGGGCCGCGGTCGGGCTCTCAATGACGCTGGGACGCCGCGCCGGCTGGCCGGCGGCGCGGAGCAGGGCCAAGCGCTTCTGGCGAGAGGACATGGGATGAATCGACATGGGGATGCAGTCTCCGTTGATGATGAAGGTGAGGAAGAGGGAAGGGGGCGGATGACGCGAGGTCTGCTTGTGTGTGCAGGAGCGATCGGCAGCCGCGCGCGGCGGCTTCAGGGCCGCGCCCGCAAGGCGCGAAGCTGCCGCTGTTCGAGGAAGAAGAGCTCGAGGATGATGCGGTCGCAATGTCCCGTGGCAGGGACATCGCCGCGGGCGGCTGCGGCGATGCGCAGCTCCATTGCTTCAGCGCGGGCCTTGGCGATGGTGCGCCAGGGCTGGTCGCCGGGCCCAAGGAGCCGCTCGCGGACGAGGTCGTCGATGCGCTGCCGATCGCTGGTGGAAAGCGCAGTGCGATCGGCTGCGTAGACCCAGCGCCGAGCATGCTCGCGCAGGCGCGGATCGTCGAGTGCCGGCACATGCGCCGCAATCGCCCCGGGCTGCATTTGCGCCATTCTCTCGGCTAGCAAGGCGTCAGCCCGCGCGACAAAGCCGCCGCTGTAAAGCTCCTGCTCGACGGCTACAGGGGGCGGGTAGGTGGGCTGCGCGGCCGCGAGCGCCGAGGCCAGGCGCCCACCGAACTGCGGCATGGCGGCGTGGATCATGGCCATGCGCCGCGTCAGGGTCGCGATGTCATGATCCGTGCGGCGCCCCGCGTCGTCTGCACGGATGGGGAAGAGGATCGGCTGCGCGTTCGCTTTGATCGCGGGGAAGGCGAAGCGGTTCTCCGAAACGAAGCGGGCGAGCGCCTCGTCGTCGAGAGAGAGATAGCGCGTGGGATCGACCGAGAGGTCCGCCGCGAGGAAGCGACCGGGCTGGTGAGGCGAGGGACCCAGCGGCATGATGGGCACGGTCTGCGTGATGCCGCCCACGACCGTGAGCCACGCCAGCGGCTGGAAGATGCCGCCGAGGCCGGGCTGCGACGCAGACTCGAGCATCTCGATCACATGCCACTTGGACGCGAGGTCGAGCATCACTGTCACGACATCAGGCGCGCGTTCGCGCATCAGCCGCAGGAGCGCGACCGTGGTCATCGTGTCGGCGAGCGCGTCATGGGCCTGGCTGGCATCCACCTGGAGGCCGTTCCCCTCGACGAGGGCCTGCAGACGGAAGGTCCGCCGATCCGCGGCCGTGCCGGCGGCTCTGGCGTCGCGCGGAGCCCCGGGATCCTCCGGCAGGGGCGGCACAGTGATCGCGCCAGGCTGGAGCGCGTGGATGGCTTGCGCGATCACCATCGCGTCGACGTGGAGCGATCCCACCGCCGGCATCATGTAGGGGTTCAGCAGCGCCGAGAAGAAGGCCCGACGGACGAACTCGATGTCGAAGCGGATGCTGTTGAAGCCGACGACGACGGCCGGACCCCATTCGTCGAGCGTTTCAGCCACCTCGGCCATCATCTCCTGCGGCAGCAGGGGCTCCGCGTCGAGCGTCGACAGTTCGGTGCGCGTCGCGATGAGGGCCGACGGCGCCGGCACGACCCAGGGCAGCCGCCGGCAGCGCCACTGGCGCACATCGCGGTCGGGATCGACGATGCGGAAGTCGGCATCGGTGCGGACCAACGCGAGCTGCGCGACTTGGTCGAAGTCGCGGTCGAGCCCAGACGTTTCGATGTCGAGGAACACGAACTGCTCGGGCCGCTCGCGGTCGGCGAAGAGCGGCCGCTGCGGCCAGGCGGGGAAGGTGGGTGTGGTCATGGTGGTCAGTTCCTGAAGGTCGGCCGCGGCAGGAGTCCTTGGCTCCGATGCAGCGGCGATGCTGCGTGTCCGCGAGCGCTCAGTCGCCCGCGGCCGAGGCGCTGCGAAGTTCCCTCCATCCGTTTCCCTACCGCTTAACGATCGCGATGGGGTTCTTGTGGGGTTGCCCTACAAATGCCTCGAATTGACCGGCTGGTACCTTTGCGTGGCTGCGGTGCATCTTGTGGGGGAGGGCGCTGTGGCTCCAGCGATGCCACGCTGCGCGCTAGACCTTTCCCGGCCTAGTGGTCTGGCCAAAATCATGAGTGACACGCTCGACCTGAGTTCTCGCGGCGGAACCTGAATGCCGAAGGCAGTACCGACGTGGTTAAGCAAAATATTTCGTGCTTCCAAAAATATCGACTTGCTTTGTTGCCGACTGCTATTTTTACTATTCTGCTATCGAATTCCAAGCATTGATAAGTTTCTTCTGTCCTTGAGCAATATCTTTCTGCGCGTATACTTCTTGGCCAATCACAGAGGTCATCGTGTGTCCAAGAAACATGTAAGTTTCCGTTTCCATGATGTCGTTTCTTGAAGCATTCGCGCGTCGAAACAGGATGCAGCAGGCCGTAACACCCAAGACACGACGGACCTGATCACGGAGCGTATTGATAACTCCTTCTGCACAAAGCGGCCCACCCTCAGAGCTTACCCAAAGATATCCTTTTGCATCTTTGCTCCTCCGGTTTAGCAAGTACTGACGTGCATTATCAACATAATCTATTACGAGACTTGAGATTGATGGCGATAACCTCTTGACGATCGTGGGCCCATCCTTGCGAATATCTCGTGGAACAACGATTTGGACGACCTCAGTATCTCTGTCGATAAGAACATTATCGACTTTTAGACCAGCCAGTTCGGACCGACGCAGCCCACCTTCAATCGCGATGCCGAGCGTCGCCGCATGGCGTGCCTGCAATGCGGTTTCGCGATCGTGGACGTCGCCGGGCTCCATATAAGGGGCCAGCTCATGCGCGACATCCCAATACTCATCATAGGACCGCTGACGCCCAGGCACCTTCCGGCGCTCCGCAGCCTGCAAAGCGCGGTGTGCCGCCAGCCTGATATGCCGTACGTCGAGACCGAGAGCCCGCTCGGCCATCGAGGCTACAGAGTGCAGCAGGATGACCCTGGTCTGTTCGCTGACGGCCTTTAAGGGGCCGTCGAGCAAGCGCGCGATGTGGTCCTTCGAGACGACCTGACGGAAGTCTGTGACCGGGGGTTGAACCACGGCGGACAAAGCCAGGACACGCAACGTGCCGCTAACGATCATGCATTGCGTGGCGGGCCGGAGCTTGGCCGAAGGCCTGCGCGATTTCGCGCCGTGCCGACGCGACTGACAATGCGGGGAATTGAGGATCTCCGTCCGGGTGGCCATGAGCCATCCCGGTCGGATATCCGGCGGCAATTGCGCGGCCAAGCGCGTGGCCTCGCGAGCGAAGCGTCCGTTAGGACCATTGTCCGGGCTCTGAGGCTGACGAGGCATCCTCACGCCGGCCTCCCAATCATAGGCTGATGAAAGGGCTGATAGCGCAGACGGGCGGTGCGGGTCTGCGCATAGCCCAAGATGGCGGAAACGTCGCGGAACCGCCGGGGATCCTGGTCGTAGACGAGCTTCCCGCAGATGTCCCTCAACCGCTGCAAGGTCAGGCCGCTCAGGCCCGCCGCCTCGGTCGCGCTCGAGAACGCTGCGGTGACCGACCGCTGAAGCTGCGGGCCGTTAACACCCGGAAACAGCCAGGACTCGGTGCCGGGCTCAATGTCGCGGATCACGTTCCGGCGTCTGATGATCTCAAGTGTCTCATGAGGGATTTCGATGCTGCCCACGATTTCACGATGACGCGGAGGAATGATCGGCGAGCCATCGCCGTCGATCTTCATGGCGGTCAGCTCGCCTGGCCTAACCGGGGCAATCTTGTAGATGGAAACCGCAGCCGCGAGGTCGGCCATGCTCCTGCGGGTCTTGAGGTTGCTGCTCCCCTCAGCCTGCTCAATCCACATTTTATCGAGACCATGAATCTTCATGAGATTGGCGCGCTGCGTCAATCTAGTGATGGTTTCGATCGCGCTGTCGTTGAGGCCGTTCTTTTGGTGGGCCCGTGCTTGATCCCGCGCGAACAGAGCTTCCTCGCAACCCTTGCCAAGCGCAACCGAGGAGAGCAACGAGAGGGCTGCAAAATCATCGTAGAGATGGAACTGAAGCACAGGTTCCCCGGACAGCGCATCATCTTGTTCGGTGGAGCCCTCATCGTTCGGCGGCGCGAGCCCATAGGCCAGAGTGACGTAATGGCGCTGCATGCTGAGGGCGAGAATGGCGCGGAGCGAAACGCCCTCGTCCACGAGGCCGGCCTCGCGAAGCCGCTTGGCGATCACGAGTATCCTTCGCCTAGCCCGCTCCATACTCAATTCGGTCCGCGGCTGATGATCGTCGAAGGCGTCGTCGCGCGGACGCTTGGCGATTGCGCTGATCTCTCGCATGTCCTCCTCGAGCTGAGGGAACTCGCCGTCGCGCGGCATCACCACGCGACTGCTACCGCGCTGCGCGGCAGGGATCCGATCCGCTCCGATCTGCCGCTGATAGTCCTCGGGCAGGCTGTGCAGGGCACGGATCCACGCCGAGTAGCGAGCACGCGCGCTTACAGCATTCTGTTCGACCAGAGACTCATAGCCCTTCTTGAGATTGTCGGCCGTCGGGCGGAGCGGATCGCAACCCACCGCCTCCATGGTGTAGTAGTAGTCGCGCGCGGCGGTCAGTCCACCCGGCGACAGCTTCTTCGTCAGCCAGCGGAACTGCTTATCCATGTCCTCCACCCGGCCACGCTCCCTGCGTGAGCGCGGGCGTTTCGGCTCACTCGTAGGATTGATCATCATGTTGTCTGCTCCTCTCTCTGGGGTAATCATTGGAAATTCCGGGAAAATCAGTTATATATCTATTGCGCATCAATATTGATGTCTCATAGATAAGCTTTTGCACCGGAAACTTTGCCACAGGAATGCGTTTCGCGAACGAGCGCGATCATTTCATGTTGTGGGTGGAAGACGGCTACTATTCAGATCTTGTTATTGACCATGCGCGAGGCTCCATCGGCTTCATCGCGTCAGGCGCATCGGACGAATGTCGATGCGACTCGGTGACGAAACCTAGAACAAGATGTTGGGGGGACGGCTGGTGCACCCGCCGAGCCCCACATCTGGGGCGTATGCACCGCGGCCTCACTGGTCGCCTCGCGCAACCGGTTGTATCGAAAATACGGCCAAGTTCGCCGGTTTGCAAGGGGGAGCAGGCCAAGCCCCTGTTCTTGCCCGCGAGTAACGGGCTCGCCATCTGAGGTGGAAGGGAATAGCAATCGCTTCATACGCTGCTGTGCGAACGCTTGGTGTCCGGGCCAGCCGGTTTTCCTGAACCTGTGGAGCGACGTCTCATAAGCCCCTGATCCAAGGATGGACGGATGGCACCTTCACTGCGGCGAGGACGTTCTGCGCAAGCTTGTCATGGCGGTGGAGATGCAGCGAAACTGGCTGATGCGATTGAAGGAGCGTTTGACGAGGTTGCGCGCCTTGCGGATGTGCTTCGAGAAGCAGACGCGATCACGCCGGGCGGCCCTGGACGGGTGTCGGCCCCATGCCCTTCTGTTGCGCGCGGCCTCACGCAGGGCGTTCGCATCGTAGCCGCCGCTGAACGCCCACCTGTCGGGTTCGTCATTCCTAGCGGGCAAGCCGTGATCCGGGCATGAGAAGCTCATTTTCACAACCGGACACATGAATGATGGCGATGTCTCGACTGGCGTTTCTCGAACCTGTACGATTCAGACAAACATCCACGCTGCACTTCGAACGCGGCATGACGGCGGGCGGCAGCGAGACGGACTCGGCAGATCGGGGGCGAGATCATGCATCATCGCGAGGAGCTGGGCCTGACGCCTGAGGCCTTGGCATGCGACCTTCGGCCTCCCCGCGGCCGTGCTGTCCGCCTCTGAGGCCGGCACGCGCCGGCGGTCCGTGGGCCTGCTAGTGCGCATCGTGGAGCGGCTGCGCTTCGAAGTCTCGATGGGCATTGGACGCGCAACGATCCGGGGCGTCTCGACGCAGGTAAGGCCGAGCTCTACATCGCGAGCCCACCGACTGTCGCCGCCTCCGCCTTTAGCGTCATCGCCAATGAGCGCGCTTGCGGGCTTGGGCGCCACGAGCGACGCCTGTTAACTGATGACGGGCCGTTGCTGGCTGTTCAGCGACGACATCGCCGTCGACGGAGACCTGATGCCGCTCGAGTTCGCCTTGCAGCGGAAAGTTAGACCAGAGAACCTCCAGGATCACATTCTTTCGCAGATGCAAGCCACGCTGGCTGGCCGTATCAAGCCCGGCGACAACATCGCGGCCGGCAAGTGGTCTGCGCGAGGTAATTCGCAAATTGGAGTGCTACTAGCACTGGCCGGCGCGCGCGTCGGTCTCGTCGTCGAGTCGATTCCCAGCGGCGGCTATCGAAACTCTATCAACGCCAGGCTGCGCTCCTTGCCGCGCTGTCCCGACGTCCGGTCCTTCGTAGCCGATGAAAACATCTCAGAATTCCACTTGGTTTCGGGCTCGCTAATCAAACAGAACACGGACGGATGGACCAGATTGAAATGATTGCCTCAAGTGGTGAGCGCGATAGTTGGCAGGCGAGTACACTGAAGGCGATTGTCCTGACGGATCGATCGTGGCGTCGTCTTTCGGTCGTTGGATGTGAATACGCTTCGAAATCGGACCCGATCTGGAAGGGCCCGAAGAGCTTTGCAATTGTGGAGAAACGCCTCAATAGGCTGACCCCGCTCGGCGTTGACAGGGATCTTATCACCGGGATGACTTCGACAAGGCACGAAAGACTTTACATTGGAATTGGCACCGGGTTTCACTTAGGCGCGCATTCACAGTCTCAGACCGGCCGCAACGGAGTTATCGATGACCCTGCCCATCAGCTTCGATCATTGCGTGATACACGTCGGTGACTGGCAGCGCTCGACGGACTTCTATCGCGATGTCCTTGGCGCTGAAGCCGTGCCGATCGGCATCGGGTTCGCCTACCGCTTTGGTTCGGTCCAGTTAAACTGTCACGGCCCCGACCAGATTGGGCACCCGCGGGCTCAGCTGCCTGTCATGCCTGGAAACAGTGATCTCTGCTTCGAGTGGCATGGTCCGATCGTTAGCGCGGTAGAACACTTGCGGCAGCATGGCATCGCGATGGAGCTAGGTCCCGTCGAGCGACGCGGCGCACGCGGCGCCGGCACAAGCGTCTATTTCCGAGATCCTGACGGCTCGCTGATTGAGTTTATCAGTTATCGCGCTGATCTATAACTCTGGAAGCTGCCGGGAGTCTTTTCTTCTTGCGGCTGAAGATCCGCCTATCTGACAAGATAATGGCCAAATCCGCGGGCATTGGCCCAACCACCAGCTTTGTACTGCCTTCAGCATCGCAACCCCGCTGATGCTTGTCCGAGGCTGATCGAGACAATCCTCGACTGAAAGGAAGCGTTTCTCGACGTGTCGCCGCGGCAGGCGCAACGCTTGGTGTCCGGCCCAGCGGGCTCGCTTTGAGCACAACCTCGGAACGCTCAGAACCGGTATAACGATGCTCTATATCACCCGCTGGCGATGCCTGTTCGCTCCGGCGGAGCACCATTAGGGTCGCGCTCCGTTCGTTGCTCGACTGATCCGGAGCCGTCATGACCCTTCAACTGACCGACCCTACCTTGCTCCGGCAGGCCAATTTCATTGACGGCGCATGGGTGGGCGCCGACAGCGGCGCAACCATCGACGTGCTCAATCCCGCAACCGGCGCATTGGTCGGCACGGTTCCCGCGATGTCAGCGACGGAGACGCGCCGCGCCATAGAGGCCGCGCATCGCGCCTTTGGATCATGGCGCCGCTTGGTTGCGAAGGAGCGCGGCGCCATCATCCACCGCATCGCTGAATTGATGCACAAGCACGCAGACGATCTCGCAGCGATCATGACGGCCGAACAGGGCAAGCCGCTCGCCGAAGCGAAGGGGGAGGTCAGCTACTCGGCAGGATTTCTCGAATGGTTCGCAGACGAGGCGCTGCGGGTCTACGGCGAGACGATCCCCCCGCATGTGAGCGGCAGGCGCGTCATCGTGACGAAGGAGCCGATCGGCGTCTTCGCCGCGATCACGCCCTGGAACTTCCCTTCGGCGATGATAACCCGAAAGGCCGGTCCAGGCTGGGCGGCCGGCTGCACGGGTGTCATTCGTCCTGCCAGTCAGACGCCGTTCTCCGCAATAGCGCTCGCCGTGCTTGCAGAACGCGCCGGCATGCCGAAGGGAGTCTGCAACGTCATTACCGGGCCTTCATCCGCGACGGGCGGCGAACTGACAGGCAACCCCCTTGTCAGGAAACTGTCTTTCACAGGCTCGACCGAGGTTGGCCGCGTTCTGCTGGCCCAATGCGCCAAGACGATCAAGAAGACCTCGATGGAGCTCGGTGGAAACGCTCCCTTCATCGTGTTCGACGATGCGGATCTCGACGAGGCCGTGAAGGGCGCAATGGCGTCGAAATTCCGAAACGCCGGGCAGACCTGCGTGTGCGCGAACCGGATTTTGGTGCAGGACGGCGTCTATGACGCTTTCACCGCCAAGCTCAGCGCCGCAGTCGCACAGTTGAAGGTCGGAGTGGGAACCGAGCCGGGTGTGACCCAGGGGCCGCTCATCAACGACGCCGCCGTTGTGAAGGTCGAGGAGCACATTGCGGATGCCTTGGCCAGAGGCGCGCAGGTCACGGCCGGAGGGAAGCGGCATGGCCGCGGTGGAAATTTCTTCGAGCCGACGATCCTGACCCACGTCACTGCCGACGCCGTCATCTTCTCCGAGGAAACGTTCGGTCCTGTCGCCCCGTTGTTCCGGTTCAAGACCGAGGAAGAAGCAATCCGACTGGCGAATGACACGCCGTTCGGCCTCGCCTCGTACTTCTATGCGCGCGACGTCGGCAGGATCTTTCGCGTGGCCGAAGCGCTCGAGTTCGGAATTGTTGGCGTCAACGAGGGTTTGATCTCGACGCCGGAAGTTCCCTTCGGTGGCGTCAAGGAGAGCGGCCTCGGGCGCGAAGGAAGCCATCACGGGATCGATGAGTATCTCGAGATGAAATACATGGCGCTCGGCGGTCTCGATGGCTGATGCGCCACGCTTCAAGAAATCTACGCCTATAGTCGGCAACTGGCGCGGCATCGACACAACCCACCAGGTCCGCGCCAATGTCGAAAACAGCAACTTCGCAAGGTATCCGTATGCCCTCCTCCTCGAAGAACTATCGCATTGCAGCCATTCCTGGCGACGGAATTGGCAGGGAGGTGGTGGACGCTGGAGTCGAGGTGCTGAAGGCCCTCGCGACTCGGGAAGGGACGTTCTCCTTCACCTTCGATGCTTTTGACTGGGGAGGAGACTACTACAAGAAGCACGGCCGCATGATGCCGGAAGACGGCCGGGATCAGATCCGCCGCCACGACGCCATCCTGTTTGGCTCCGCCGGACACCCGGACATTCCGGATCACATCACTCTCTGGGGCCTGAGACTCGCGATCTGCCAGCCGTTCGACCAGTATGCCAACGTTCGGCCGACACGCGTTCTTCCGGGGATCACCTCGCCGCTGCGCGCTGTGACCGGGCCGGAGCTGGACTGGGTGATCGTGCGCGAGAATTCCGAAGGAGAATATGCGGGCGTCGGCGGTCGAGTTCACCAAGGCCATCCCGAAGAAGCCGCCACGGACGTTTCCATGATGACGCGTGCTGGCGTGCAACGCATCATGCGCTTCGCCTTTCGATTGGCGCAGAGCCGCCCGCGCAAGCTGTTGACGGTCGTCACCAAGTCAAACGCTCAACGTTACGCGATGGTGATGTGGGACGAAATCGCCGCAGAGGTCGCTGCCGAGTTCCCGGACGTGACCTGGGACAAGGCGATCGTCGACGCGATGACCATGCGGATGACGCTGAAGCCCTGGAGCATCGACACTGTCGTGGCGACGAACCTGCATGCCGACATTCTCTCGGACCTCGCCGCGGCCTTGGCGGGCTCGCTCGGCATCGCTCCCACGGCGAACCTGAACCCCGAACGGAAATTTCCATCCATGTTCGAGCCCATCCATGGCTCGGCGTTCGATATCATGGGGAAGGGTGTCGCCAACCCGATCGGGACATTCTGGTCCGCCGTGATGATGCTCGAGCATCTGGGAGAAAAGCAAGCCGCCGATCGCCTCATGAGGGCGATCGAACGAGTCACCGCCAACCCGGACCTCCACACCCCCGATCTTGGCGGAAAAGCGAACACGCAGCTTGTGACCGATGGCGTCATTGGCGCCATCGCAGCGGACAATTCGTAGGGCAAGCCCTGGGACAATGCTTCCGGCCCGGAGTCGATCGCTCCCGATTCAGTCGATCGATCGGGAACGGCAAGTTGGCCAGGATTTCAGTCGCGAAACGTCTCGTCCCGCTTGCTCCGCAGGGCCGGCAGCACCAGCATGAGCAGACAGGCTGCGGCGAGGATCAGAAGCGTCAGGCTGATGGGCCGCGTCACGAAGACAAGCGGGTCTCCGTAGGAAACCTGCAGCGCGCGTTTGAAGTTCTGCTCGAGGATCGGCGCGAGGACGAAGGCGAGCAGCAGCGGCGCTGGCTCGCATCTCCACTTGATGAGCAGGTAGCTCACGCCACCAAAAACGGCGAGCAGGAAGACGTCGAAGGCGCTGTTGCTCATCGTGTATGCGCCGACGCACATGAAGGCGAGGATCAGCGGATAAAGCAGGTGGTAGGGGACCTTCAGCAGCTTCACCCAAAGACCGACCAGGGGAAGGTTGATGACGAGCAGCATGAGGTTGCCGACCAGCATCGAGGCAATCAGGCCCCAGAAGAGCCCGGGCCTTTCGGTCATCACGTTGGGTCCCGGCGTGATGCCGTGAATGAGCATTGCGCCGGCCACGAGGGCGATGACGGCGTTCGATGGAATGCCGAGCGTCAGCAATGGAATGAAGGACGTCTGCGCGCCGGCGTTGTTGGCGCTCTCCGGACCTGCGACGCCTTCGACGGCGCCCTTGCCGAACCGCGAGGGGTCCAGAGCGATCTTCTTTTCGAGTGCGTATGAAGCGAAGGAAGCAAGCATGGCTCCCCCGCCGGGAAGCAGGCCGAGGATGGAGCCGAGGCCGGTCCCGCGCAGGGCGGCCGGCCAACTGCTGCGGAAATCCTGGCGAGAGGGCCATAACTGCTCGATGCGCCCCTCAACCTTTGCGCGCTTCTCCGGCGAGTTAAGGTTGGAGATGATCTCGCCGACGCCGAAGAGACCCATCGCGACGGGCACGATGCCGATGCCGTCGGCCAGCTGAGGTATGCCAAGCGTCATGCGGTAGGCGCCTGTCTCGACATCGATGCCGACCGTCCCGAGGAGCAGGCCGAGACACAGCATGCCGATCGCCATCAGCACGGAGCCGTTGGCGAGGACGATGGCGACGATGAGCCCAAGCAGCATCAGCGACACATACTCGGCGGGTCCGAAAAGCAGGGCGAGAGCCGCCAACGGCGGTGCAAAGAGGGCGATCACGATCGTGCCGACGACCCCGGCGAACACCGAACCGAGCGCAGCGATGGCGAGCGCCGGCCCAGCGCGGCCCTGACGCGCCATCTGATGGCCATCCAGCGCGGTCACGATGGATGCGGCTTCGCCCGGCATATTGACGAGGATCGACGTCGTCGAGCCTCCATATTGCGCGCCGTAGTAGATGCCGGCCAGCATAATGAGCGCCGCCTCCGGCGTCAGGTAGAAGCTGATCGGCAGGAGCATCGCGATGGCGTTCAGCGGACCAAGGCCGGGGAGAACGCCGATCATCGTGCCGAGCAGGCAGCCGAGCAGGCAATAGAAGAGATTCGTCGGCTCGAAGGCGACGGCGAGGCCTTTCGCCAGACCGACGAGACCCATCAAAGCGTCCATCGCTCAGACTCCGGGCAAGATGGTCGGCCAGAGGGGGATCGACAGGCCCAGAAGCTTGACGAACAGGACGCTTGAAAAGGCCGCCGCCCCGATCGCCAGGGCGACCGCTTCGCGCAGCCGCGTCTCGCGATTGGCCGCGCAGGCGATGAGCACGAGTCCGATCAGCGCGATGACGAGGCCGAGCCGCTCGATCGCAACGCAGAAGAATGCGATCGAGGCCAACACGAGCAGAGGACGCAGCCGCCAGCGCTCGTGGGACTCGTCGGTCGTGACGAAGCCGCTGACGACGAGCGCCAGCCCGAGCATGGTCTGGAGCGAAGCGAACATGCGTGGGACGAAGCCGGGTCCCAGTCCGACTTCGGTGCGATGCGAGAGCGGCGCCGCGAGATGGAAGGCGATCATCGCCACGGCGATCAGGAACAGGCCCGTGAAGAGATGGTTCTTGTTGCGGACATGAGCCATGCGCCGGTGCTTCGTCATGAAGAAAAATGGGCCGACCGGGAGGGAGAAGCCCGGCCGGCCGGCGGAACCCGCCTTGAAAGGCTATTGCTGAACGACGATCTTCTCGCGGTCCACGACCTCTTTCCACATTTTGACTTCGGAGAGAGCCTGCGCCTTGAAGGCTTCGCCGACCAGCGGCTCGGCGTCGGGCTCCGACCGCGTGGCGGCCTTGAACTTCTCGCGCGCTTCAGGGTCCTTCAGAACCGCCTGCAATTCCGAGGTCAGCCTGTCGGCGATCGGTTTCGGCAGGTTCGGCGGCGCCATGAACCCGAACCAGATGTCCCAAGAGGCATTCTTGATGCCGACCTCTTCAAGTGTCGGAGCATTCGGAAAGACGGTGCTCCGCTTCTTGCTGGCGGAGGCGAGGACCTTTAGGCCGTCGGGAAAGGGAAAGCTGCCCCCGAACGTCACGTCGACCGTTCCGGCGAGAAGGTCCGTGTAGACGGGAGCGATTCCGGTGTACGGCACATGCACGCCCTTGGTGCCGGTGGCGCCTTCGAAGACGGCGGCGGCAAGGTGCACGATCGCCCCGACGCCGGTGCTGCCATGCCGCACCTTGCCGGGATTGGCCTTCATGTGCGCCACGAGCTCCGGAACGGAGGACGGGGCAAACTTCGGCCCGGCCAGGATCAGCGGCTGGGCGGTGAAGGGCCGGATGAGGAAGGTGAAATCCTCGAACTTGTAGGGCAGATTCGTGCGAAGCGCGGGGTGGATCGGCTGCTCCGGTCCGGCGAGGAAAATGGTGTGCCCGTCGGCAGGCGCCTTGGCGGTCGCATCCGCCGCGATGGTGCCGGCGGCTCCCGCCCTGTTCTCGACCACGACGGACTGGCCCAGCCGCCGCTGGAGATACTCAGCCGTGACGCGCGCGAGCGCATCCGTCAAGCCGCCCGCGTTGGCCCCGACGATGATCCGCACCGGCTTGCTAGGAAACTGCTGCGCCTGCGCAGGTGCGCCGAGCAAAGACAAACCAAGCAAGACGGAGCCGAAGGTGAATACCCGACGTTTCATGTGCATTTCCCCTTGATCTCGTTGGCGCCTCTTCGACGCGTGGCAGAACGGTGGCCATGGCGGTCGCCAAGTCAATTGCAGGTCCAGCCCCATAAGGCAGGCCTCAGGAGAGGGGGAGGCAGCGCCTATGGTCGCTGGTCGGATGCGGTTATCCGTCAGCGGGTGAAAGCGACACTTACCAATGCGCTTCGCAGTCTCTGGCTCATCGTCATGGCGGCAAGTTGGGATATTGGCGGCTCACGAGACTGGCTCGATCATCAGCGAGAACGAGCCTTGAAGATCCAAGATCCCGACATCCGCCACTATCGAGCCGAGTTGGACGATGTCGAATTCAAGTATCTGGCCGTCGCTCCATCGTACAACCAAATGGCGACCGTCTTGGAGGCCAATTGTGCCGCTGAACAAGGTTGGCGTCCGACCGATATGACGAAGCCCAGCAAGATTGCTACTCCCTTCGTGCCGCATGTCATTACGCATCTCTATGGTCAGTGGGAGCATGGCGAGCAAGGCACGGGTCGAGGCATTGTCTACTAGCGAAACCGTTAATTCGCCCCACTCCGAGCGAACGCGGACGTGCTTTTTTGCAAGGCAATTCCGGACCATAGCAACCATGCCGAGAACTGGAAGCATCCCTTTCCTCTCAAAAAAGATGTCCGTAAAGCTTGAAACCGTTCTTTCGAGGAGGAAATGCTGGACGATTGCTCCGGCGCGAAACACGCCTACCTCGACTGCGGAGAAGCTTCAGTAGGCCTCCGAGCCTGACGCGGAACCCACCTCTACCAAACCATGCTGGATGAGCAGATGGGCACCGGTATATACCGATGCTATAGCAGCCGCCGGTCCGGTGTCGGAACAGCGGCGGCAAGGATAATGGGCGCAGCCTATTCGGCCAGCGCCGCATCCTTACGGCGGCGAATTCTCGGCAGAAGCATCGCGCCAAGCGAAACAGCGCCGATGGCGAGGAGGACGGCGCTGACGGGCCGTTCCAGAAAAACCATCGGGTCGCCGCGAGAGATCACCAGCGTGCGGCGGAGATACTCCTCCAGCATCGGCCCCAGCACGAAGCCGATCAGCAATGGCGCAGGCTCGCAGCGCAGCTTGATCAGAAGGTAACCGACGAAGCCGAACAACACCGTCTGATAGATGTCGAATGTGGTGTTGTTCACCGAATAGGCGCCGATCGCGCAGAAGACGAGGATTGAAGGATAAAGGAAGCGGTAAGGGACCCGCAAAAGGGAAACCCAGAGTCCGATCAGCGGCAAGTTGATGATCAACAGCATGAGGTTGCCGATCCACATGCTCGCGATCAGCCCCCAGAACAGTTGCGGTTGCGACTCGACCATGCGAGGTCCCGGCTGGATCCCCTGAATCATCAGCGCTCCCGCCATCAGCGCCATCACGGCGTTTGCTGGGATTCCCAACGTGAGCATGGGGATGAAGGAGGTCTGCGAGGCGGCGTTGTTTGCGCTCTCCGGACCGGCGACGCCTTCGATGGCGCCGGAGCCAAACTCGTGACGGTGCCGGGAGACCTTCTGCTCCAGGATGTAGGAGGCAAAGGTCGAGAGCGCGAGTCCTCCGCCCGGCAGGATGCCGAGGACCGACCCGACTGCTGTGCCTCGTAGGACCGCGGGCGTCGAACGCCTGATCTCCTCCCGGGTGAGCATGAGGCTGCCCACCTTGGCGACGCCGGTCGAGCGGTTCTCTGGGTTCTCAAGATTTCGGATGATCTCGGCGACGCCGAACAGCCCCATGGCCAGCGCGACGAAGCTGATTCCTTCGAAAAGCTGTGCGAAGCCAAAGGTGAAACGGACCTGGCCGCTTTGTACGTCCGTGCCTGCCAATCCGAGAGCGATGCCGACGGCGATCATGGCCAGCGGCTTGAGGATGTTGCCCTGAGCGAGAACCGTGGTCACGATCAGCCCGAGCAGAATGAGCGAGAAATACTCCGCAGGTCCGAAGGAGAGGGCCAGCGTCGTGAGCAATGGGCCGGCGGCTGCGACGATGACCGTCGCGACCGTGCCGGCGAAGAACGAACCGATCGCAGCGATGGCGAGCGCTGCTCCAGCGCGGCCGCGCATCGCCATCTTGTTGCCTTCGAGCGTCGTGACGACGGCGGTGATCTCGCCCGGAAGATTGAGGAGGATCGCCGAGGTCGACCCGCCATATTGCGCGCCGTAGTAGATGCCGGCGAGCATGATGATGGCGGTCGTCGGGTCGAGGCCTATGGTGATCGGCAGAAGAAGCGCGATCGTGGCCAGAGGGCCGATACCCGGAAGCACCCCGATCGCCGTGCCGAGCAGGCAGCCGAAGAATGCGAAGCCGAGGTTCTTGAAGCTGAGTGCGATGGAGAAGCCGAGGATCAGGTTGTCGATCATGTCGGGCCCCTCAACCGAAGCCGAGGATCGGCGGCAGGAAGGGGATCCCGAGCCTCAGACCGCGGTCGAAGATCAGCCAGCATAATGCGACGAGAACGACCGCTGCGCCGAGCGCGCCTTTGAATGTCTGCCCCCGGTCCGCGAAACAACTTCCTATGACCAAGATTGCCACGCAGACGCCGAGTCCGAGAATGTTGAGGAAGGTAGCGAAGGCCGTCAGCGATCCCAGGATCAATCCGAGTTCACGCCAGGCCCAGTTCTCCAGGGGATCGGGACCGCTTCGCATGCCTGTCACGATCATGCCGACGCCGAATAGGGCGATGAGGCAGAAGACGAGCATCGGCATGTAGCCGGGGCCCATCCGGCTCGCTCGTCCGAGTTCATAATCCTGGTTGATGTAGAGACCGCCCGCAGCGATCAGCAGGAGGAGCACCCCGAAGGCGATGTCCTTGGCGCCGGGCGCTGGCTTGGCTTCTTCCGTCGTCATCAGCGCCTCCGGCTCGAATGCCCGTCAGTGGAAGGAGCGGCCGCCATCCGCCGCAAGCGTGGCGCCGGTGACGTACGAGGACTCCGGCGACGTGAGGAACAGAATCACGCGCGCGATCTCTTCCGGATCGGCCAGGCGCTTCAGCGCGTAATTGCCGACATTGGCGCGGAAGCCGTCCGCCATGGGCGTGTCCACCATGCCAGGGCAGACGCTGTTGACGCGCACCTTCGGCGCGAGTTCGGCCGCCAATGCGCGTGTCAGATTGACGACCCCCCCTTTCGAGGCCGCATAGCCTGTGAGCCCGGGCGCGTTCGGCAGCAGCCCTGCGGCCGATGCAATGTTCACCACAGTCGCCCCCGGGTTCTTTTCGAGCCAGGGCAGGCAGGCGCGGACCACGATGTAGGTGCCCGTCAAGTTGACGTCGAGCAGCTTGCGGAACATCGCGGCGGAGGTGTCGAGGACTGAACCGACGGTCATGATGCCGGCGGCGTTCACGACGCCGTCGATGCCGCCCATGGCGCCTGCAGCCTCCGCGATCTCCGCCTGCACGGCCTCTTCGTCCGTGACGTCCACGGCGATCGCATGCCCGCCGAGATCCTGCGCGGCACGGCGCACGCCATCGGCGTCACGGTCGAGCAGGCCGACCTGGGCGCCCTCGGCTGCGAAGAGAGCCGCCGTCCGCCGACCGATGCCCGAAGCGACGCCGGTCACGATGATCCGGCGGCCCGCGAGCCGCCCGACGATTGCTGTCCTGTCGTCCGTCATCATCTCGGTCATCGCATCACGAAGGGGTTGGCAGGCGGCTTCTCGGCCGTCGATATGAAGACGCTCTTGGTTTCGAGATATTCGTCGACAGCCTCCATGCCATTCTCGCGGCCGAGGCCGGAATGCTTGCGGCCGCCGAACGGCGCCATGTAGCTGTAGCTGCGGTAGGTGTTCACCCAGACCGTTCCGACCTTGAGCGCTTTGGACATTCTCAGTGCCCGCGGCATGCTGGAGGTCCATACGCCGGCGACCAGACCGTAGGCGACGTCGTTGGCGATCCGCAGCGCCTCATCTTCGCTGTCGAATGGGATGACGGCGAGGATCGGCCCGAAGACCTCCTCCCGCGCGATCCTCATCTGTGGCGTCACGTCCGTGAAGATGGTCGGCGCGACGAATTGGCCGGCGCCCAGCCCCGGGCCCTCGGCGCGCTTGCCGCCGAGAATGCAGCGCGCGCCGTCGGCATGAGCGATGTCGATATAGCGCAGCACCTTGTCGAACTGCGGCGCGGTGGCGATTGGCCCAACGTTGGTCGCGCTGTCCATCGGATCGCCGAGCCGGATCTCCCTGGCCAAGGCCGCAACCTTCTCGACGAATTTCTCGTGGATCGACGCCTGGACCAGGAGCCGCGATCCTGCGGTGCACATTTGCCCCGCCGCGCCGAAGATGCCCGAAACGACGCCGGCGGCGGCCAGATCGAGATCGGCGTCCTCGAAGACGATGTTCGGAGATTTGCCGCCGAGCTCGAGGGCCACGCGCTTCATGCCGCCCGCGGCCTTGGCGGCGATCCGCGCCCCGGTCTCGTCGGAGCCCGTGAAGGAGACCATCGCGACATCGGGATGGTCGACGAGCGGGCCGCCGGCTTCGACGCCGAGCCCGGTCACGACGTTGAACACGCCGTCGGGAATGCCCGCTTCGCGGACGATTTCTGCGAATTCCAGCGTGCTCACCGAGGCGAATTCGGATGGCTTCACAACCACCGCGCAGCCAGCCGCCAGCGCCGGCGCGCATTTCTGCGCGACGAAGCCGAGCGGAGAGTTCCAGGCGGTCAGCGCCGCGACGACGCCGACCGGTTCGCGCGTTGTGAAGACGAAGGTGTCGCGCTTCTCGACCGGTATGGTCTCACCGTGAATCTTGTCGGCGAGGCCGGCGTAATAATGCCAGTAGGCTGGCAGCCCGCTCAATTGGCCCCGCATCTCTGCCAGCAGCTTGCCGTTGTCGCGCACCTCGGTCGTGGCGAGTTTCTCGGCATGGCTCGCGATGCGGTCGGCGAGCCGCCGCAGCGCCGCTCCACGCTCGGACGCCGAGAACTGGCTCCATGGACCTGTCGACATCGCAGCCTTCGCGGCGGAGACGGCGGCGTTCACATCGTCGCCGGTGCCGCGCGCGATGCGCGCCCAGACTTCTCCGGAGAAGGGATCGACGGAGTCGAGCCATTCGCCGCCGGCAGGTTCGACGAACTTTCCGTCGATGAAATGGCCATGGTTCTTCATGCAAGCCGATCGGATGGGACGACGCTTGAGCGCCAGTCCTCGTTCGCCTTCAGTTTGGTGGATTGAGCGCGGTCATCCACGCCGCGGTTGGTCCGCGGCGCGGAAACGGCCGGGCCGATCAGTCGGTGAACTTGATGTTGTTCTCGACGATCAGCTCCTTGAACATGGCGGCGGTGCCGTCGACGAACTTGACCAGCGGCTCGCCCCTGACGACGTCGGCCTGGAAGGCCATCGGCGCGAAGCGCTCGTTGAAGGCCGGGGACTTCACGACCTTCTCGATCGCCTCGCCAAGCTTGTTGACGATTTCCGGCGGCGTGCCGGCCGGCGCGACATAGCTGTACCAGAGCCGGGAATCGATCTGCGGCAGACCGAGCTCCGTCATGGTCGGCGTGTCCGGGAGATTGTTGGCGCGAACCTTCGACGTGACGGCGAGCACGCGGACGAGGCCGTCCTTGCCGAGGTTAGCGGCCTCGCGCGCCGAGGGGAACATCATCTCGGTGAAGCCGCCGGCGAGCGCCTGGAGGCCTTCCGGATTGTTCTTGTAGGCGACGTGCACGCCCTTGCCGCCGATCGCCTTGAGGAAACGGACGCTGGTCAGGTGGCCCATTGTGCCCGGACCGCCGCTGGCGAAGGTGACGCCGTCGCCCTTGGACGCAGCCGCCTTGAGATCGTCCAGAGTCTTGATCGGCGACTTCGGCGAAACCACGAGGGACATCGGATAGCCGCCGATGCCGACCACCGGGGCGAAGCTCTTCATAGTGTAGGAGAGCTTGTCGCGAAGGACCGTCTGGATGATGCTCGCCATGTGGACGCAGAGCAGCGTGTAGCCATCGGCGGGCGACTGGGCCGCCGCCATGCCGCCGACGGTCGTGGCGCCGCCGCCGCGGTTCTCGACGACGACCGGCTGGCCGAGGGGCCCCGAGATCTCCTGGGCGATGAAGCGGGTCAGAACGTCATCGTCTCCACCCGGCGGGTTGGCGACGATGATCTTGATCGGCTTTGTCGGAAAGGCCTGCGCGCGCGCCGGAGCGACGCCCAACGAACCTGCCGCCAATGCGCCGGCGCCGAGCATGACTGATCTGCGAGTAACCATGTGTCTCCCCCTTTGATTTTGTGAACGTCTCCCGTCCCGAACGTTCTGGAACGGTTCTATCCCCCTGCCGCCATCGCCGCCATCGCTGGTCACGCGGCGGTATAACGACCTGTTATAGCTTCGGGCGACGAAGCCGGCGCTCAGGCCGGCGCGCGCTTGTGATCGAAGATGAACTTCTTCCAGCGGTCGATGCGGTACCGGCTGAAGACGCCATTCAGAAAGAAGGGATCGTTCTCGATGTAGTCGACCGCGTCCTTCCTGGTTTCGACATCGAGGATGATGAGGCCACCGGTCGGAAAATCGTCGTCGTCCGGGAAGAAGCCGCCGCTTGCGATGATGCGATGCGCGTTCTTCATAACGTACTCGATGTGGATCGGCCGGATCGCCTGCTTCTTCTCCCTGACGTCGGCGTCGTCGTGGAACTGGATGACGTAAGGCATGATGGCTTTCTCCCGAATTGGTTGCCAGCCAAGTCGTAGCGCAGCGAACGATGGGAAAGCGCGAGCGCTTCAGCGCCGCTATAACTCGCTCGTATATCCGTCCCCGCGTAAAGCTTGCGGCGTCCAGGTCCGCGAATCCTAATGCGGTCAGCGCGCGGCGGGCCCTCACGGCTTCCCGGCGGTCGCGTTCAACCTGCCGAAACCGGCAGCAAGGGAGGGAAGTTCATGACGAAATTCGCATTGTCGAGGCGCCATGTCCTGGTGGGCGGCCTGGCGGCCAGCGCCTTCCCGGGCGCAGCGCTGGCTGCATTCCCGGAAAAGCCGCTCCGCTGGATCGTGGGCTATCCGCCCGGAGGCGCGACGGACGCGATCGCGCGCCTGCTCGGACAACCCTTCTCGTCGCGTCTCGGCCAGTCCGTGATCGTCGAGAACAAGCCGGGCGCGGCGAGCGCCGTCGGCGCCACCGCGCTCGCGCAGTCACCGGCCGACGGCTACACCTTCATGGGGGCGGACAACGGAACGCTCGTCATCAACCCGGTCGCCTACCGCTCGCTGCAGTACGATCCCGTTCGCGATTTCAGGACGATCGGCCTCTACGCCGGCATCAACCTCGTGCTGGCGGTGAAAGGAGACTCTCCGATCCGTTCGATCGCCGAGTATCTCGACAAGGCCCGGGCCTCCAAGGATCCGACACCCTACGCCAGCCCCGGCACGGGAAGCCCGCTGCACCTCGCGATGGAGCGGCTGGCGCGCGACGCCAAGATCAAGCTCGATCATGTCTCCTATCGCGGCATGGCGCCGGCGATGAACGACGTCCTCGGCGGCCAGGTCCCCAGCATCGTCATCGACTACGGCACCGCAGCCGAGATGCTGAAGGCCGGCCGTCTGAGGGCGCTCGCCACATTCTCGGCGAACCGCCTCGCCGTCCTTCCAGATGTCCCGACCTTCGCCGAGCAAGGTTTGCCCGGATTCAGCGCCGGCGCCTGGCAGGGCCTCATCGCCCCGATCAAGACGCCCGACGACGTGATCGCGAAGCTCTCCGACGCTCTCACCTTCGCTTTGTCGGAGCCGGCCGTGAAGACGCGCTACGGCGAGATGGGCCTCGACATGCCCAAGAGCGATCCGCAGACCTTCGCCAAGATCTGGAAAGACGACATCGACATCTGGCAGCCGCTGATCCGCAATCTCGGCATCAAGCTCGACGGCTGACGGAAAAGCGAGAGCGGCGGCCGATCGCCGCCGCTCTCTCCGGTTTGCGCGTGGTTCAGGCCAGCAGCCGGATCAATTCCGTCGCGTCGGCAGCCTCCTCGAGACCTCGAGCCAAGGCGATGGCCTGTCTCACCCTGACCTCAGGAAGCGGTTCGGCGGATACCCGGGCGCATTCCCTGAACTTGGCGGCGACATCCTCCCAGGTCATGGGATTGTCAGCGTTGCCCGGAACGCGATGGCCTACGGCGCTCCAGCGTCGACCATCCTGCATGAGGATGTCGACGCGCCCGGGCGGCAGCGCCAGTTTCCAGTCGAGAGCAGGATCAGGACTGAGCGTGATCTTCCTGGCTAGCGCGAGCACCGCCGGATCATGCAATCCCGAGGGCGAGAAGTCGGTCACGCTCATGCCACGGCGGACGATGGCGACCGCGACGAGAAACGGCAGGCTGAACTTGGCGTCCGCCAGTGTCGCTGGCGCGCGACGCTCCTCCAGCGGCTCGCACATGAGGGCGTGATAGTCCCCCACGTGAAGGCGGACCTCGGCGATGGCCTCGGGCTCGACCTTGTTGGCGTCGCAAATGTCGATCGCCGCCTTCATGTGGCTATGCGATGTGCCGACGCAGGGCCAGCGCTTGTAGAGCGTGCCTGCCCCAAGAAACTCCTCGCCCAGGCCTCTGAGGATCGCGGCGCGGTCATGGCCATCAGGAAAGTAGGTCCGGAGGAAGCCATAGGTCCCTTCGAAAGCGCGCTCGATGCCGGACGCGCCCCTCTCCGCCATGAGCGTGGCCAGGACAGCGCCCTTCGCGGAAAAGCCGGCGTAGAGCCCACGCAGGTCGCTGCCCCGGCCCGCCACCATCTCCATCACGCCGCTCGATTGCATCGTGGCGATGCCGAGCGCGTTGGCGAGGCGGGAGGAATCGAGACCCGCGACGCGGCCCGCCGCCGCGGTCGCGGCGAAGACGCCGAGCACCGTCGAGAGGTTCCAATCCTTCTTCCAGGCGACGTTGCAGCGCAGCCGGGCGAAGATGTCCTGACCGACCGCCACAGCGGCGATCATGTCCTCGCCCGATGCGCCGCCCTGCCGTTCGGCGACAGCGAACACGGCGGGCACGATGGAACTCGAGGCATGCTGCCCCCACGGCGTCTGGTCGTCGTAGTCGAGCCCATGCGCCAGCGCGCCGTTGGCGAGCGCCGCCATCAAGGCAGGCGCTCGACCACCGGTGAGCAGCGTGCATTGCGGGGCGCCGCCGGCCTCGGCGACCAGATCGATCACGCTCTTGACCGCAGGTTCGAGCCCGCTCGCCGCCAGGCTCACGCCGAGCGTGTCGAGCAGGCTCATCTTCGCTGCCTCTCGCGCTTCGGAGGGGAGAGCTTCGAAGGATGCCGAGGCGGCGAAGGCCGCAAAATCGTGGACGAGGTCGCGGTCAGTCATGCTGCCCCGATGGTGGCTGCCAACATCGCAAATCCGGAGGTCTTACTGCTTCTCGATGCCGGCAAGACCGATCAGATCGCCCCAGGTGGTGATCTCCTTCTGCACGAAGGTCTTGAGCTCTTGCGGGGAGCAGATGAATTGCTCATTCCTCGCCTTGTCGAGGAAGGCTTTGAAATCCGTCGATCGCCCGATGGAGTTGAAGGCGGCGTTCAGCCGATTGATGATCTCCGGCGGCGTGCCGGCTCGCACGAAGGCCGCGACCCAACCTTCCATCACGGCGTTCTTGTAGCCGAGTTCCCCCAGGGTCGGCACATCCGGCAGCGTGGCGATGCGAGAGGCGGCAGTGGTCGCAAGGACCCTTACCTGTCCAGCCTCGACATAGGGCTGGGTGGTGATGGGCCCATCGACATAGACGTCGACGCGATCGCCGAGCATGTCCGTGATGATCTGCGGCGAGCCACGATAGAAGATCGGACGGACATCGGCTTCAGCGCGGGCGCGCAGGATCTCGGCGCCGACCTTGGTCGTCGAACTCGCCCATCCGTATGTGACGACGCCGGGATTGGCCTTCGAATAGGCCACGAGCTCCTGCATGGACTTGACCGGCAGACCGGCGCGGACCGTGACGACGGGCAGGACCCGGTAGAGGCAGGCGACCGGCTCGAAATTGTCCGGCTGATACTGGACGGTATTGTAGAGGTGGTAGTTCGCGGCATGCGTCGAGGCGGTGCCGATCAGGACGGTGAGGCCATCGGCCGGCCGCTTCAGCGCCTGCAACGTGCCGAGCATGCCGTTGGCCCCTGCGATGGCCTCCACCACGACGGCCTGCTTGAATTCCTTCCCCAGAGCATCGGCGAAATAGCGCGCGAACGTGTCAGTCTGACTGCCGGGCGCGAACGGTGCGATCAGCGTGATGGGGCCCTTCGGATAGTCTTGCGCCTTCGCCGAGACAGCAAGGATCGACAAAAATGCGCCTGCAAGCGCTCCAGCTATTCTTCCCAACATGCCACGCCTCCCGGTTAAACCGCACCGCATCTTGGCGATGCTGGCCGGGCGACGGCCGGAGAATACCAGCGCCGCTCGCCATCGATCGGTCAAAATGCAGACGCTTGCAATGGCGGATGGCCTGCAGACCGGCCAAGCCAGCGCGAGGTTATAATCCCATGCGATCTCATACTGGGTCGCAGCCCAAGGCGGCGATGTCGCCTCAGGCCTGCTTGTCGAGCCAGGCCACGAGGCGGCGCATGCCCTCTTCGATCCCGACCGTCGGCTCCCAGCCGAAAGCCTTGCGCGCCTTCTCGCGGGAAACGCCGAGCTTGCTCACCACCGGATTTCCGATCTTCGCCGCGTCGGTCCGGTACTCCGGCTTGAGATCGGATCCGCAGGCCTTGAGAATGGCGGCGATGACCTCGTTGAAGCTCGTGTCGCGCCCCGAGACGATGTTGAAGCCGCCGGTGGCTTCGCTGTCCATCGCCATCAGATTGGCGCGGGCGACGTCGCCGATATAGATGAAGTCGGCGACATTCGTGCCGTCGCCCTCGATGATGGGCGGCTGGCCGGCCCTGATCCGCTCCCAGGCCTGGACGACGCGGGTGCCGTCGATGGCGCGCTTGTGCTGGTTTTCGCCGTAGAGGTTCGAATAGCGCAGCGACGCGGACGCGACGCCGTGCTGCTGCTGATAGAGGCGGCACAGACCCTCGCCGATCACCTTGGAGCCGGAATAGAGGATGAGGCCCGGCGGAAGGTTGGCCCAGACGAACGGCGCGTCCTCGTCGGCGGCGCCGGGCGTGATCTTGCCGTAGACGCCCATCGACGAGCTGAACACGACCTTGCCCACGCCCCTGATCCGGCAGGCTTCGAGCACGTTCTGCATGCCGCGGATATTGACGTCGAGACCCATCCAGGGATTGGCGAGCATCGGCCCGCCTAGGAAGCCAGCGACCGCGAAGACGCCGGCCGCGCCAGCGAGCGGGTCCGTCAACTCGTGAAGCTTGGTGATGTCGCCGCGCACGAAGCTGCAGCGGGGATCCGATAGAAGGTCCTCGATGGCTCCCGTCGAGCCGAGCGCCAGATTGTCGAGCAGCACCACCTCGCGCGCGCCGCCGTCGAGGAGCTGGCGGCCGATGTGCGATCCAAGCAGGCTTGCGCCTCCAGCGACGACGTAACGTTGATCCTTGATCGACGGCATGACTCGGGGTTCCTCCGGTGCGGAATTCTTGGTTGCGCTGATCGTAAGGCCTTCCGCGCGCCGCAAAAGCCGTCGGGGCGCTTCTCGCGCCAAGGCGAGAGCATGCGCTTATACCCCCTCAAGGCTGCGCCGCTGACGGCCTGGCCGTCGCCGGAAAGTCGGGGTCGTTGAGCTCGGGCGCCGCGTGCTCCGGCAAACCGAGCTCGAAGGCGTTCAAAGTCAGGGAGATCAGGCTGTAATAGCCAAGGATCCCCACGAGCTCGACGAGCCCACGCTCCGACAGGGTCCGCAGACTCTCTCGGTAGAGGGACTCCGGCACGCGTCTCGTCGTCAACAGGGTCGAGGCCACGCGGTAGATCGCGCGTTCGCGTTCGTCGCGGAGATAGGGCTCCCGCTTTTCCGCAAGATCGGCGACGGTCCGCGGGTCGAGCCCGGCCGCCAGCGCGATCGGCTTATGGACCGACCATTCGTAGTGGGACATCCAGTGCGCCCCACAGATGAGGATGGCGAGCTCGCTCTCGTGCGGCGCAAGCGACGTCTCGAAGCGCAGGAGTTCGCCGAGCCTCTGGGCCCGGCGTGCGAATTCAGGGTTCCTCATCCAGGCATAGACCGGCGCCGGCACGGCGTTGCGCCGGCCGGCCAGCACCTCCTGGACGACCTCGGCCTGCGCCGGCGTCATCTCCTCGCCGGTCGGTATCGCAATGCGGCTCATGAGCTGCTCCTTCTCCAGATGGATGCGCCGTCACCAGCCGATCCGCGCAAGCGTTCCCCCATCGACCGGCAGGGCCACGCCCGTGATGAAGTTCGCCTCGTCGGACGCAAGGAACAGCGCCGCGTTGGCCACGTCCCAGCCTGTGCCGCCCTGGCGGCGGAGCGGCACGAGACTGTTGCGCTCGGCGATGATCTCCTCGCGGGATCGGCCCGTCACCCGCATGCGCGTGTCGACGGACATCGCCGTCTGCATGCGGCCGGGCAGGATGGCGTTGGCGCGGACGCCATACTCCGCGTTGTGCGCGGCGAACTGCTGCATGAAGGCGACCATGCCGGCCTTGCTGGTGCGGTAAGCGACCAGCGGCGTCATGGTCTCGATCGCCGTGATCGACGAAACCAGCGTCACGACGCCCGAGCGCCTCAAGCGCATGTGCGGGGCCGCGAACTTGGCCGCCATGATCGCACCCCGAAGATTGATCGCGTTGACTCGGTCGAAGGCCTCGTCCTCCATCTCCTCGAGGGTCTGCGGCCCGCCCATGATGCTGACGCCCACGTTGTAGTGCAGGATGTCGATGCGCCCCCAGCGCGCCATCGCGGCGTCGATGGCGGCGCGAAGGCTGGCGCTGTCGGACGTGTCGGCCCTGAAGGCCGCGGATGCGCCAGGATCGCCGCCCGCCATCTCCAGCGACTGACGCGCCGATCCTTCGTCGCGGTCGACGGCGAGAATGGATGCGCCCTCCTGAGCGAAACGGATGACGGTCGCCCGTCCGTTGCCCATCTCCTCGCCTGGGCTCTGGCCTGCGCCGATGATCACCGCGACCTTGTCCTGCAATCGGCTCATGCGCCGGCTCCTTTCAGCGTCCGCCGGACCCGAACATCGCCTCGGCGGCCAGGACATAGCCTTCCAAACCCATGAGGGCAGCCAGCTGCAGCACTTCGAGGATCTCCCCCCTGCCGGCCCCTTCGCGGATCGCATTGCGGATGTGGATACGGAGGCCCGGCGGATAGGAATGCGTCACATTGCAATCGATGGCGATGCAGATGAGTTCGCGTTCCTTGCGGGTCAGAGATCCGTTCTCCCAGGATTCGGTCGAGATGTCCGTGAGAGCTGCAAAGTAAGCCGGCATCTGACGGGCCAGCGGATCCCGATCGGGATTCCAGAAGCCGCGGATCGCGACGAAGCGGCGCTTCGCGGCCTCCAGAGCAGGCTGGTCGCTCGTGACGTCGTCGGCGGCCTTTCCTGCCGCAGCCCACTCCTCCTCGAGCACGGGCACGGAGGCGTAGAGCGCATGGTTGGCGACGCCGACGATCGTCACCAGCACGTCGACGATGTCTTCCCGCGTGCCGCCCGCGAGCAGGATGCGGTCGACCTGCCGAGCGACGGCCTGACCGTTGAGCGCGGTCGCCGCCACATGCATGGCGAAATAGGCAAGCTCCCTCATGCGCGGCGACAGATGGCCGCCCTGCGAAGGCGCCTTCCAGAAGGCGGAAGCCGCAGCATGGGCCGTAGGCGAGACGGCGCGCATCGCATCCGCTACGGCAGGATCGCTGAAGAGGGCGTCGAATGCGGCAAAGTCCGAAGCTCCGTCTGTCGTCATGTCTGCTTGCAGCCCCCGGGGTTCCGCTGATCAGTCCTCATCCGCTACGATCCTTCAAGTGGGACGCCGGATCATCGGGAACGCCGAAGCGCCGCTCCACGTCCTCGAAAGCCTGCAGCCCTCCAAGCGCGGTGAATTCGGAGAAGCTGGCGCAGCGGTCGACGATCCCGGCAATGCTGCCGCTGGCGCGAATCTCCGCGAAGACGTCGGCCATCGCCCGGATCGCGGCCAGCGCTGAAAAGTTGGGAAGTATCATCAGCCGATAGCCCAGACGGCCTGCCTCGTCCGCCGACAGGATCGGCGTTTTGCGGCTGGCGGACATGTTGAAGAGGTGAGGTCCGGGAATCCGCTGCGGGATCGTCTTGATGTCTTCGAGCGTCCGTGGGGATTCCACGAACAACATGTCGGCTCCCGCCTCGCGATAGGCGGCGCAGCGACGCTCCACCTCCGCCATGCCGGCGACCGATAGCGCGTCACACCGGGCGATGATCATGAAATCAGGGTCTGACCGCGCAGCTACTGCGGCCCTGATCTTTTGGGCCGCCTCCTCCAGTGGGATCAGCGTCTTGCGGTCGAACTGGCCGCAGCGCTTTGGGAAGGTCTGGTCCTCGATGTGGATCGCCGCGACGCCGGCCCGCTCGTACTCGCGCACGGTCCGCTGGACGTTCAGCTGGTTGCCGAATCCCGTGTCGGCATCGGCGATCACGGGCAGATCGACGGAGCGGGCGATTGCTCCGGCGGCGGCGACCATCTCGGTCATCGTCACGAGACCAACATCAGCCGCACCGAGCTGCGCCAGCGCGATGCCTCCTCCCGGAACATAGACCGCTTCGAAGCCGGCCTGCTCCGCAAGGCGGGCCGGGACGGGACCGAAGACGCCCACTGCCATGAGCGCGCTGTCCCGCTGCAGAAGTCCTCGCAACCGGCTTGTCGGCCTGCCGCTCATGCGACGAGGCCCAACTCGCGCGCCTTGATCTGAAGAGCGATGTAATGGGACCAGATACGACCCTGCGCAAAGCCGCCGCCGGCGAACCAGAGACCCTTTTGCGCCGTCGGCTTGTACATGTTGTTCAGTTCGCCGTCGGGTCCGGGACCCCAGATCCGCCCGATCTTCGCGGCGGTCTCGGAACCGAGCATCGTCTCGACGACCTCCTCGATCGACTGGTAGCCAGCAGCGATCACGAGGAGGTCCGCCTTCTCGGTGCTGCCGTCCTTCATGACGGCGCCCTCCCGGCCAAACCTGACGATGTCGTCCCACTGGCGAATGCCGATCTCGCCGCCTGCGATCAGGTCCGAGCAGCCGACATTGAGATAATAGCCGCCATGCCGCACCCGGATCTTCATCTGGTGACCGCCGCCCTGGTCGCCGATGTCGGTCTTGAAGCCGCGCGCGTTCAGGCCTTCCAGCAGGTCTCGATCGATCTCCAGCATGCGCTGCACATTGAGCTGATAGCCGCGCAGATTGAGCGGGAACGTGCCGGCGCTGATTACGAGATCGGCGTCGTCGAGAGGCAAGCCTTCCGTGTAGTGAACCGCGTGATTGAAGCTCACGGCCTTGACGCTGAAGACCGTGACTGATCCCCGCTGCACCATCGTGACGCGGGCGCCATGGCCATGCAGATCCTGGGCGATGTCGTGCGCCGTGTTCCCCGCACCCAGGACCATGACGTTCCTGCCTTTCCAGGCGGCCCCGCTGTCGAAGACGTGGGAATGAACCACCTCGCCGGCGAAGGCGTCGAGACCGGGAATGGCCGGGATGCGCGGCTCGCCCAGCACGCCGTTGGCGAAGACGAGATGGCGAGGACGAAACACGCGTTCGCTTCCGTCCGCCCGCCTGACCAGAGCCTCCCATTCGCCTTCGTCCTCGCGATAACGGCCGCTGACGAATGCGCTGTTCGTCCAGACATTGCACTCCATGGCGGTGGCGTAGGATTCGATCCACTCGCCCAGCATGTCCTTGGTCGGATACTGCGGCCAGCTCGTCGGGAACGGCATGAAGGGCAGGTGATTGAGCGCCAGCTTGTTATGCAAGGCCAGCGCTGCATAGCGCTTCCGCCAGACATCTCCGACCCGCGGCAGGCGCTCCACGACCAGGGCGTCGACGCCGAGCAGCCTGAGCTTCGCGGCGATGCACAAGCCGTTATGCCCGCCTCCGACAATGAGAACGGCAGGTTCCCGGTCGTCGTATCGCTGTTCCCGCTCCCGCCGGACAGCCCATGACTCGCCGCCGAAGACGCGTCCTCCGGAGTCGTTCGGACGACGATCGCCGACCGGCTCCTCGTGACCCTTGAGCTCCCGAAGGCTCGTCGACATGACCCACGCCTTTTCCGGCTGGGCCACGGGCAAACGAAGGATGCCGGCGCCTCGCGCCGCCTCGGTCTCGAACTCGAAGATGGACTCGATGACGGCTTCGCCCGTCCTGCGGACACGTCGTGGACCCGTGCGGCCGGCGGCGATGCGGAAGTTGCGCGCCTTCACATGCTTCTGCTCCCCGGCGAAGCGGGCGGCGATCGCCGCGCCGGATATGGTCGGCGTCAGGTTCCAGGTGATGGCGAAGAGGTCGCGCCAGTGCGAGTCCGCGACGAACAGCGACTCGAGGCCTTCCCGGTCGCCGGCCGCAAGACGATCCTCGAAATGGGCGAGCCATGTCTGAACGCGCTCGACGTCGCTGACGCCTGCGCCCATCGAAGCGACCGACATGCGCTGCGCGGGAGCCTCAAGTTCGGAAACACTCATGCCCTTGATCCCTCACTGGAGCCCTCGTCGGGCAAGGCTCGGGAAGGGACTTTAGAAACTGCGGGTTTCCTCAGCCAGACGGCTTCGGCGGGAACGACATTTGCGTGGGACGCAAAGATCGGATGCTCTCCTTCGCATCGTCCGACGCGAACAAGTCGGTCAGGAAATCGACGAAAACGCGCACCTTGCGCGTCAACCCGCGGCTGCTTGGATAGACCGCGTAGAGTTCGCCGTGACCTGGATAGGGGTTGACGGAATAGTCCTGGAGCACCCGCACCAAACTGCCATCCTCAAGGTGGCTGCGAACCATCCATTCCTGTCCGACGATGATACCGAGATCGGCGAGCGCGCACGACAGAAGGATCGAGCCGTTGTCGGCCCGGACGCAACCGGCGACCTCGACCTCCTCATATGCGTCGCCTTTCGCGAACCCCCATCGGTTGCCGTACGAAGGCGCCGTGTAGCGAAGGCACTCGTGGAGCGCCAGATCCCGCGGCTCGTACGGCACGCCACGCTTCGCCAAATAGCGCGGCGAGGCGCAGAGAAGCCGGCGCGTAGGGCTGAGACGTTTTGCGACAAGTTCGGAATCGGGCAGCGCGCCCATCCAGACGGCCACATCGATGCTGGAGGCGATGAGATCTTTCCGCTCGTCCGTCAGCACGATGTCGAGGGCGAGATCGGGATATTGCTGCAGCAGTCGGGGCAGCGCGGGCACGACGACCGTCGTCCCCACGGAAACGCGCAGCGAGACCCGCAGCGTTCCCTTCACGTCCTCATGCAGCGCCTTCAGCTCCGATTTGACGCCGTCCAAGCCCGCCACCAATGTTGTGGAACGCTCGTAGAGATGCCGGCCGGCCTCCGTCAGCGACAGTCGGCGCGTGTTGCGGTTGAGAAGCCGCGTGCCGAATTCGTCCTCCAGCGCCTTCACTTGGCGCGCAACGGAGCTGACCGACGAGAGGTTGCGCGCTGCGGCCGAGAAGCTCCCTGCCTGCACTACTCTCATGAACGTCCTGATCCGGGTCAACTCATCCATCTTGGATCCGCACTCCGCCCGGAGAAGCCGGGCTTCGGCCATCGACGCGGCCGGTGCGGGATCGTAGTGATCGGACTTGCCCATGCAAGATGCCGCGGTGGAGGGGAGGGGTCCGGGCTACGGCTCCCGCGAGGGCCCGGTCCTGGCGGGCAGACGATAGAAGCGCTGGCCCGTGCGCCAGAAGATGTCGTCCTTCTCGGCCTCGCTGGCGCCTGAGATCAAGCGCTTCAGGGCATTCAGCCCAACGCCGAAAGCGTAGCTTCCCTTGTCCACCGGGAAATTGCTGCCGTACATGCAGCGGCTCGCGCCGAAGAGCGTGAGGCAGGTCTCGATCCACGGCCGCCATGCATCGGCGAGATCGGCCGATCTGGGAGGCTCAGCCCTCCGTTCGAAACCGAATGCGCTCATCCGCATGCCGAGACCGCTGAGCTTGACGAAGACGTTCGGACAACGCGCAAGCTCCCGCATCCCCGTCTCCCAGACCCGCCGCACTTCCTCCCGGCGGTCGGCATAGGCCTCGATCCTCACTATGCCTCCGCAATGGTCGACGACGATCTGCGTCGCGGGAAAGGCGCGGGCGAGGGCCGCCACATCCTCGAGCTGATGGAAGAAGGCCCAGGCGTCGAAGCTCAAGCCGAGCGGCGCCAAATGCGCGAACCCCGCGCGGAAGGCCTTCGATCCGCTCATCGTCGCCGTCGTCGGATAAGCCGGGTTGAGAAGCGCGGGATCCGGATCGAAGGAAAGGGTCTGCCGCACGCCGCGGAAGCGCCCGCCTTCCGCGAGGGGCCCGCCGCCCGCGGCAACAAGGCGTTCAAGCACAGGCCTCGCAGCATCCCCGAGCGTCAGATCGGCGAAGCCCACGATGCCTGCGCAGAGGCGATGGCTGCCGTAGAGGCCGCTCGCGCTCATGGCCGCCATCCCTTGCGCGAACTCGACTTCGCCGATCGGCTGCAGATGCGGAGGGCGATCCACAGCGAGCATCGCGCGCGCCTGGACGTAGACCGACGCCTGCACATCGTGGCCGGAGCCGATGTCGTCGAGGTAGGCGTCGAGCAGGTAGCGCAGCCCCGGCCGGTCGTAGAGATGGTGATGCGTGTCGATCACGGGTCGTCCCGGATCCAGCGCATCCTCGCGGTGGAGCGCCAGCCAGGAAGCGCGGATCGGAACATGCAGCGGTGAAGGCTTCATGGAGAGATCAACCGCTGTGCCGGGAGGCGGTGACGCCGCCATCGACGACGATCTGCGTCGCCGTGATGTAGTTCGCCTCGTCGCTGGCGAGAAAGACGATGGCGTTCGCGACATCCCAGGCCGTTCCCATGCGGCCCATGGGCACGAGCGCGTCGCGCGTCGCGGCAAGTCCTGCGGCGTCCGCCGCGCCGAGCTGAGCGACGAGGCGGTTGGATACCAGCGGCGTGTCGACCATGCCGACCACGACCGCATTCACCCGAACGCCCTTCCTGACGTAGGCGATGGCCGTCGCGCGGCTGAAGGCCTCGAGTCCCGCTTTCGAGGCGGCATAGGCGACGTGGATTCGTCCGCCCACCTGGAAGCTCATGCTGGCGATGCTGGAGACGTTGACGATGGCGCCCCCCTTGCCGTCTGCCTCGAACTGGCGGGTCATGACGGGGAGCACATGCTTGCAGCCCAGGAAAGCCGTCTTGAGGTTGCGGTCGAATTGAGCGTCCCACTGCTCCTCGGTTAGCGAAACGGGATCTCCCGGGTGGCTGCCGCCGACGTTGTTGACGAGGATGTCGATCCGGCCATGACGCTCGACGCAGGCCGCGACGGCGGCCTCGACCTCGGCGCTGTTCGTCATGTCCGCTTGGCGGCCCGTCCAGCCGTCATGGCCTTCGCGGGCCATGATGGCAGTCGTGCCTGCGAGCGCCTCGGGGCTGAAGTCGGCGCCGAAGACCGTCGCCCCCTGCCGCGCCATCAGGACCGCCGTCGCGCGGCCGTTGCCCCAGCCTTCGCCGACGGAACCCGCGCCGGCGACGAACGCAACCTTGCCTGTGAGATCCAGCATTCCCATCCCCTGCGCCACGCGTGGTGCGGCCCTGCGCCGATCGGCAGGATAGGACGGCGGCCTCAACCACATCCAGCGCGGACCGCGCCAAAGTCCTTTCCGGAAAACGCCGTAGGCGCCCCACAGCGCGAGAAGTTGCGCCAAGGCATCGGAAAGTCCGATGACTGCGGCGGCAGGGGCCACAAGGATAAAGCCAATTCCGATATCCTCTCAAGATTGCTGGCCCTGAGGCCGCCTGGTTCCCAGTCAAAGGTCGCGAGCAGGCGGGCTAGGCTGTAGAACGAGGGCCTAGGATGGCCGTTTGGGCCTTGGCGATTTTCCCAGAGACACGAGCGTGGACAAGTGATGAACCAACGGAAACCTCTGGCCGGCATCCGGATCCTTGAGCTCGGCGCCTACATCTCGGGACCTTATGCGGCCTCGCTGCTGACGGCGCTTGGCGCCGAGGTGGTCAAGGTCGAACCCCCCGGGGACGGCGACGCCTTCCGGCGCGGCGTCGATGTCGAGAGTCATTATTTCGTCCAGTACAACGCCGGCAAGAAGAGCCTGGCGGTGAATCTGAAATCGAAGGATGGCGTGGCGCTGATCAAGGCGCTGGTGCCGAAGTTCGACGTCTTCATCGAAAACAGCCGCCCGGGCAAGATGGCCGCGCTCGGCCTCGGCGCGGCCGAAATCCAGGCGATCAATCCATCGATCGTCTACGCATCAGTATCTGGGTTCGGCGACGGCGGCGAGTGGCGCGACCGGGCCGCCTACGACATGATCGGCCAGAGCATGGCCGGCTTCCTGACGATCATGAACGACAAGGACAACCCGCGACTCGTAGGCACCTGTGTCGGCGACCTCGTCACCGCGCTGTGCACGGCGATGGGGATCCTCGCCGGGCTCGTCGGCCGCAGCCTCGACCCTGAGCGCCGTGGCGCGGAGATGCGCACGTCGCTTCTGGAGGCGATGTCGGCTGTCACGATCGACGCGTTGACGCAGTTTTTCGAGACGGACTCCACGCCGACCCGGGAGTCCCGTCATCCGCAGGCGCAGAATTTCTGCCTGCAGACGGCGGGCGGCGGCGCGATAACTGTCCACCTCTCGTCCTCGCAGAAGTTCTGGCACGCTTTCACGCGCGCCATGGAGCGGGAGGATCTGGCGCAGGATCCACGCTTCGTAGGCTACTACGAGCGGATGGAGCATTACTTCGCCCTTCGACCGCTGGTCGAGGCCGAGTTCCTCAAGCGCACACGCGCCGAATGGGAGGAGCGTCTCGTCCGTTTTGACGTGCCTTTCGCTCCTGCATACACCGTCGCGGAGGTCGCCGCCCATCCCCAGGCCGAGTGGCTCGGGATGTACGAAAGGGGGCCGGACGATAAGATGCTGGTGCGTCCGCCGTGGCGTTTCGGGGGCGAGCGGCCCTCGCGCAACGTTCCGGCGCCGCATATCGGCGAGCACTCGCGGGAGGTGGCGCTGGAAGTCCTGCCGGCGGCTGAAGTCGACCGGCTGATCAGACAAGGCGTCCTCGTGCAGCATGCGGGCGACGAGCAGCGACTCCCGCTGGCGGTCTGATGCCGACCATGCAGTCATGAGCAAGCAGCCGGAGGTCCTGGACGCTCGGTCGGCGTTGGCGCATGTCCGGAGCGGCATGTCCGTCGCCTTCCCGCATCTGAGCGCGGAGCCCACGACGCTGACTTCCGCCCTGTGGGACAGGGCGGCGGAGCTTTCGGACGTTACGGTCTATAGCGGCATGCTGCTGTCCGGCTACGGATTCCTGAACTCGCCGGCAGCCGCGAACGTCCGTTTCAAGACCTGGTTCCTGCCCGGCACTCTGCTGCGCAAGAGCACGGCCAACGTCAGGGCGGACTTTTTGCCGTTGACCTGGGCGCAGACCGCGCGGTTCCTGCGCGAAACAGCGATCGACGTCGCGCTGATCCAGCTGTCTTCCGCCGACGAGGATGGGTGGCATAGCGCCGGTCTCAATTGCACCGTGGTGAAGGCGTTGCTCAAGAGCGCCAAATTCGTGATCGCGCAAGTCAACGCCAACGTTCCGCGCACGCTCGGCGATGCCCGCGTTCACGCCTCCGAAGTCGACGTCCTGGTCGAGGCGACCGAGCCGCTGATCGAGTATCCCAACCGCCCGACCGACGCGGTCGACGAATCGATCGGCAAGTTGATCGCACCGCTCGTGCCGGATGGAGCAGCGCTGAGCTTCGGCGTCGGAGGCATTCCCCTAGCGGCGGCGAGAGCGCTGATCGACAAGGGCGCGCGCGACCTCACCTTCATCAACACGTTCACTGATCCGGTGAAGGAACTGATCCAAGCCGGCTGCGCGCGGTCTGCAGACCCGAAAGCCTACGTCGGAGACATCTTCGGATCGCGGGAACTTTACCGCTGGGTCGACGGCAATCCGGCCTTGGCGCTGGCCGACGCGCTCACCACGCATTCCGTCGAGGCGGTAGCGGCGCGGCCCGGCATCGTCTCGGTCAATTCAGCCCTAGAGGTCGATCTGTTGGGCCAGGTGAACGCGGAGACGATCGACGGTCGACAGGCCGGCGCGATGGGAGGCAGCGTCGACTGGGCCATTTCCGGCCAGGTCGAGGGAAGCCGGTTCATCATCGGTCTCCGCTCGAGGACGAACAGCGGCAAGCCGCGCATCGTGCGGCGGCTCGATTCCGAGATCGTCTCGGTCTCGCGCACGTTCGTCGAGATCGTCGTCACCGAGTTCGGCGTGGCGAACCTCAGGAACATGACTGTCCGCGAAAGGGCGCTGGCGCTTGCCGAAATCGCGCATCCCGACGACCGCGCGCATCTGAGACGGGAAGCAGCCGCTCTGCTTTGATGATGCGCGGCGGAGTAGGAGAGGGGAGGGCCGGATGAACGCGACCAAATCAGGGGCTGGCCGCAAGGTGGTCATCATCTGCGCCGTCACAGGGTCGATCCACACGCCCTCCATGTCGCCGCATCTGCCGGTGACTTCGCAGGAGATCGCCGAGGCCGCCATCGGTGCGGCGGAGGCAGGCGCAGCCATCGTCCACCTGCATGCGCGCGACCCCGTCACGGGCGCTCCGGACCAGCGTCCCGAGGCCTACGCCAGCATCCTTCCCGTGATCAAGCAGCGCACCGGCGCGGTGCTGAACATCACCACCGGCGGCGCGGCGACGATGACGATCGAGGAGCGTCTCGCGCCCGCCATGCGCTACAAGCCTGAGGTCGCGTCGCTGAACATGGGCTCGATGAACTTCGGCCTCTATCCGATGCTCGCGCGCTTCAAGGAGTTCAAGCACGATTGGGAGCGGCCCGATCTCGAAGGTTCGCGCGAACGCATCTTCAAGAACACCTTCGCCGACATCGAGAACATCCTGACGCGCTGCGCCGGCAACGGCACGCGGTTCGAGGTCGAATGCTACGACGTCGGGCACCTCTACACACTGGCGCATTTCGCGGATCGCGGCGTCATCAAGCCTCCCTTCTTCATTCAGAGCGTCTTCGGCATCCTGGGCGGCATCGGCCAGCATCCCGAGGACGTAATGCACATGAAGCGCACAGCGGACCGGCTCTTCGGTGAGGATTACCATTGGTCGGTGCTGGGCGCGGGCCGCGGCCAGATGCCCATCGCGATGCAATCCGTGATCCTCGGCGGGAACGTCCGGGTGGGGCTCGAGGACTCGCTCTGGGCAGGTCCGGGTCGTCTCGCGGAAAGCAACGCCGAACAGGTCACGATGGCCCGCCGGATGATCGAGGCGCTCGGTTTCTCGATCGCCACACCCGACGAGGCGCGCGAACTGCTGCAGTTGAAGGGCGGTCATGATGTCGATTTCTGATCCGGACGCGCGGGCGTTTCGAGCGTGCCGATGAGCGATCAATCGCTTCTCATCGACCGTGACGGCCCGGTCCTCAGGCTCACCCTCAATCGTCCGCAGGTGCGAAATGCGCTCGATGCGGCCTTGATCGCTGGCCTGACCACGGCTTTCACCGATCTGCGCGAGCCGGGTGAGGTCCGCGTCGCCGTGCTGACCGGCGCGGGCGACAAGGCCTTCTGCGCCGGCGCGGATCTCAGCCCTGAGGCGCAGACCTTCGGCTTCGATTACGCTGCTCCGACGACGGCCTATGCCGACCTCCTGCGGGCGGGCAGGGCGGCGAGCGTGCCGATCCTTGCGCGGATCAACGGCCATTGCCTCGCCGGCGGCATGGGGCTGCTGGCGCTGGCCGACATGGCCGTGGCGTCGACCCAGGCGAAGTTCGGCCTGCCCGAGGTGAAGGTCGGCATGTTCCCGATGCAGGTGGCCGCCCTGCTCCAACCGCTGCTGCCGCGGCGCATCTTCCGCGAGATGTGCTTCACGGGTGAACTGCTCACGGCGGACGACGCCTTGCGCTGCGGCCTCGTCAGCCGCGTCGTCGACGGCGCCGATCTCGACGCGATCGTCGACCAGATGGTCGCGCGCATCGTCGCGGCGTCCCCGTCGGCCATCCGCCGCGGCAAATATGCGCTGAACGCGACCGACGGCATGACCCCTGAACAGGCCGTCGCCTTCCTTGAAGGCCAGATCGGGCTTCTTTCGCTGACGGAGGATGCGCGGGAGGGGCTCGCGGCCTTCGCAGAGAAGCGGCCGCCGCGCTGGACCGGACGGTGAGGAGCCTGCGATGAGCGGTCTGCCGAAGCGCGTCCATATCGTCGAGGAGGGGCCGCGCGAGGGCTTCCAGTCCGAACCGCCGGGCATCGCCGTGGCCGACAAGGTGCGCTTCATCGAAGCGCTGGCGGAGACCGGGATCAGGGAGATCGACTGCGCCTCCTTCGTCAACCAGAAGGTCCTGCCGCAGATGGCGGACGCCGAGGAGATCGCGCGCACGATCCGGCGCCGGCCGGACGTCGCCTATGGCTGCTTGTGGCTGAACAACAACGGCTTCCTGCGCGCCCGGGCGAGCGGGCTGACGCTGCAGGCGCTGACCAGCGGCAGCGCATCCGACACGTTCCTGATGCGCAACAACCGCCGATCGCCGGAGGAGCAGCTCGCGAGTCAGAGGCAGTTGCGCAGGCTCTACAGCGAAAGCGGCCTCGGCGGCGGACCGGTCTATCTCTTCACCGCCTTCGGCTGCAACTACGAGGGCGAGATCCCCATCCAGAAGGTCATGCGACGAATGGGTGAGTTGATCGCCGTCTGCGAGGAAGCGGACGCTCCGCCGACATGCCTCTACCTTTGCGATACTGTCGGCGCCGCCGACCCCGGGTTGGTCCGCAGGCTCGTTTCCGGGGTGCAGGACCGTTGGCCGGACTATCCGGTCGCGCTGCATCTGCATGACACGCGAGGTCTTGGCGTCGCCAACGCCATGGCTGGGCTCGAACTGGGCGTGTCGCGCTTCGACGCATCCTGCGGTGGGCTCGGCGGCTGTCCTTTCGCCGGCAACAGCGCCGCCGCAGGCAACATAGCGACCGAAGAGCTGGTCCTGCTCTGCGAGCGCCTGGGGATCGAAACGGGGATCGCACTCGAGCCGCTGATCGAGGCCGCCCGACTGGCGCGTGAGATCGTGGGTCATCCGCTTTCCGGCAAGCTCGCCAACGCTGGCGTCTTCCCCTTCAGAACTTGAGCCAGCAGCAACGGACCGAGAGATCGCGATGCAACAGCACAGCTCCCTGCCCGCCGGAATAGCCTTTTCAGAAGAGAGGCTGCAGATCGCCGAATCCGTGAAGCGGATCTGCGATCGCTTTGACGATGATTTCTGGCTCAAGAAGGAGCGCAAGCACGAGTTCCCGCACGAATTCCATGCCGCCATGGCCGAGGCCGGCTGGCTCGGGATCACGATGCCCGAGGAATATGGCGGCGCTGGCCTGGGCGTCAGCGATGCAGCCCTGATGATGCAGGTCGTCGGCAATTCCGCTGGGGCGATTTCAGCCTGCTCCACGATTCACATCAACCTCTTCGGGCCGCATGCCGTGGTCAAGCACGGGACGCCGGAGCAGAAGCAGCGGATCATTCCGCCCCTCGTCGCCGGCACGGACAAGGCGGCTTTCGGCGTCACCGAGCCTGACGCCGGCCTCGACACGACCCACATCACCACGAGGGCCAGCCGGCAGGGAGGGGGCTACGTCATCCATGGCCAGAAGGTCTGGACCTCGACGGCGCAGCAGGCCAACAAGATCCTGCTGCTGACGCGGACGACGCCGATCGAGGAGTGCCGCAAGCCCACAGACGGCATGACGCTGTTCTATACAAACCTCGATCGCCGCCACATCGAGGTGACGCCGATCGACAAGATGGGGCGCAACGCCGTCAACTCGAACGCGATCTTCATCGATGGGCTCACCGTTCCCGAGGAGGATCGGATCGGGGCGGAGGGAGCCGGTTTCAAGCTCCTCCTCGACAGCCTCAACCCGGAGCGCGTGCTTGTCGCGGCCGAAGCGATCGGCGTCGGCCGGCGCGCGCTGGACAAGGCCGCCGCCTATGCGCGGGAGCGGCATGTGTTCGGTCGGCCGATCGGCCAGAACCAGGGGATCCAGCATCCGCTGGCGGAAAGCTGGATGGCGCTGGAAGCCGCCGACCTCATGGTCTGGCACGCAGCCCGCCTCTACGACGCGGGCCTGCCTTGCGGAGCGGAGGCCAACGCCGCCAAGTTCTTGGCCGCCGATGCCGCCTTCGAGGCGTGCGACCGGGCGGTCCGGACCCACGGCGGCTTCGGATACGCCAAGGAGTACCATGTCGAACGCTACTTCCGGGAGATCATGCTGCCGCGGATCGCTCCGGTCAGCCGCGAGATGATCATGTGCTACATCGCGGAGCGCGTGCTCGGCCTGCCGAAATCCTACTGAAGGGCGCCGCCGGCCTCAGCCCGCCTTCGTCAGGGCGTAGACGGGGTCCGTCCGATCGCGCTTGCCGATGACGCCGACCAACTTGCGAAGGTGGTCCGAGCTAGGCTGGTTGCGGGTGGAATCGTAGGCCACCTGGCGATGCGCGACGCGCCATCGGCCGTCGCGCCGCTCGAACCGGTCGCAGTAGCGGCCGAAGACCTCATGGTCGGTTCCGATGGCCGGCGCACCGGCCTCGACTGCCGACGGCGCCCTGCGCTGCATCGCGATGAAGTAGGTCTCCACGGCCGCCGTGTCGTCGTCGAGAAATTCAATCAGGCAATTGCCGAGGAAATGCAGCGAGAAGGGCACGGCGTCATGACGAGCCTTGACCCAATCGATGAAGGCGTCGGGACCGCCGCTGAATTCGCCATGGACGTCGATGGCGTCGGGGTGGAACACGTCGCGCAGCGCCTCCCAATCGCGGCGGTCCACAGCCCGCGCATAGCGGAACAGGACCTCCTCGATGTCGCTTTTCGCAATGAGTCGAGACAGCTTGTCCATGAACCTGACCAACATTCCGCGAGGCAGGATACCGGTTCGCACGCCGCCGGACAGGCAGCGACCACCTTCCATAATGCAAGGCGAAGCCTTTGTCTGAAGCTTGGCGCAGAGGGAGCCCGATCCTCCGCTTGACGCCGGTCGTCGTCGGCAGGCCATAAGGGGTCTGACGGGACCACGCGCATGACCACATCCCACGGCGTCGCATCCTTCCACACCCGCGTGGAAAGCTGGGAATGCGATTTCAACGGCCACTGGAACACACGCTTCTATGCCCGCGCCTTCCGGAGTGCGGCTACGGTCTGCGCATCGCTGGCAGGCCAGCCACGGCCGAGCGATTCCGCGAGCCAGCGTCACTGCCGCTTCCATCGCGAACTTGTGGCCGGCGACGCCGTCGAGGTGCGGTCGTTCGCCATGGCCGACGGCGCCGACGCCTCCGGCATCGCTCATCTCTTGTTTAAGGGCGACGTCCTCGCCGCCACCGCGCTCGACCAGGGCTTCGTAGACGACTGTCCATTGCCGCCGCTCCCGTCAGAACTGATCCCCTTCGTGCGCCCACGCGGGCTCCGCCCAGCGCATGGGATGGGCGGAGCGCGTCCCCATCACTCAGGCGCCGTCTTCGAACTCGGACCAACGAACGCTGCGGATTTCGATTCTGCCGGACGATTGCATTTCGAGAATTGCGTGGCGCGCTTGGCCATCGCGGCACATCATCACGCAACGATCGTCGGCTATTCCCAAGACTTCACGACTCGCACCGGGATCGGCCGCATGCTGGCGGAACTAAAGTTCTCACGGTTGGGATCGGCGGAACCGGGCTACTGCCTCAGGGCTGTCACCCGTCTCGTTTCGGTCGCCGGCAAGTCTTTCGTCACGGAACATAGGCTGTCCACGCATGCTGACGAGCTGGTTGCGCTCTTCGAACTCTGCACGCTTGCGGTGGACCTGAAGACGCGGAAGACGACCGACGTGCCGGACTTCCTTAAAGCTCTGGCCACGTAGCGGGCTATTTGCGCCTGCCGGCCGTGTATCCGCCGTCGACCGGCACGATGGCGCCCGTCACGTAGCGCGCGCGTTCAGACCCCAGGAACAGGATGACTTCCGCGACCTCGTCGGGTTCCCCCGCCCGGCCCAGCGGATAGGCCCGCCGCAAGCGCTCGACCATCTCCGGATCGCCGAAATAGGCCTCCGTCATCGGGGTGCGGATGACGCCGGGCGCGACGGCGTTCACGCGGATCCCCAAGGGGGCGAGATCGAGCGAGAGCTGCTTCGTCAGCCCGACCACGCCGTGTTTGGAGGAGACATAGGCGGCACGATTTTCAGCCGCGACGAGGCCCGATGTCGAGGCGACATTGACGATCGCGCCGCCGCGCTTGCGGCTCGCCAGGCTCCGCGCGAAGGCCTGTGCAACGAGGAAAGTGCCGGTCAGATTGACATTCAGCACCCGCATCCAGTCGGCCGCTCCGATGTCGAGAGGATGAGCGAATTCCCGGATGCCGGCGGAATTCACGAGAAGATCGGGAAGACTTCGCTCTTCCTGCAAACGCGCGAACAGCGCGGAGACGCCGTCCGCATCCGTCACGTCGAGAGCGACGCCGAGGCCGCGATGCCTTTGCGCGACATCCGCCGCGGCGCGCGCGTCGCAGTCGGCCACGACGACCCGTGCGCCTCTCGCCGACGCCATTGCCGCGCAGGCGGCCCCGATGCCGCTGCCGCCGCCCGTTATCAGGGCGATCCGCCCTTCGAATTCGTCTGACCGCTCCATGGTCGGGACTCCTTGTCCACCCAAGCTTAGGATTAGACCGGCGTCGGAGCGTGACGTAGCCGAACCTGAGGCCCGTGGTCATAGGCGTGGGCGATAGACGGCGAAGGGCTCCGGCCCGCACGTCCGGTTGCCCTGCAGGCCCGCAGTGGTCGAAGCTGCGCCGACGCGGCACGGACCCTCAGATTGCGCCATTCATGAAGACGAGCATCATCGGCTTGGGCCAGACCGAGTTTTCGAAGAACTCGGGCCGCAGCGAACTCCGACTGGCGCTCGAGGCCATCATCGCGGCCATGGCCGATGCCGGCCTTGAGGTCGACGACATCGACGGACTCGTCCGCTACACGTGGGACAATGTGACAGAAGCGGCGATCGTCAATGCGCTTGGGCTGCAGGCCCTCAAGTACTACGGCGAAACGGAGTTCGGCGGCGTCAACTGCTGCGGGGCCGTCGCTCAGGCGAGCGCGGCGATCGAAGCGGGCCTTGCGTCCTGCGTCGTCTTCTACCGGGCGCTGAATGCGCGATCAGGCGTCAGGATCGGGCGCGGCGAACGCATCCTGGCCGAGGAGGACGGGCGGCTGATCAGCCGGCAGGCCGAGCCGCCGGGCGACGTCTACTCCGCTCCCTTCGGACTGCTCGTGCCCGGCCAGCATCACGCGCTCTATGCGCGAAGCTACATGGCGAAATACGGCCTCGACGAGGAGGCGATGACGGAGACGCTGGGCTCCGTCGCCGTACAGCAGCGGGCCTACGCCAACAACAATCCCCGCGCCCTGTTGCGCGACCGGACGTTGAGCATGGATGAGTATCGCGCCGGCCGCGTCATCAGCACGCCGCTGCGCGTCTATGACTATTGCCTGGAGACCGATGGCGCCATGGCCATGGTCATCGTCTCGCGGGAGCGCGCGCGCAGCATGAAGGCGAAGGCTGTCGACGTGTTGGCCGCCGGCCAGCACATCTATCCTGGCTCGGTGCCGATGCTCCTCTACGCGCCGCACAGCTGGAGCCTCGCTCCGGAAGCGGTCGGCCAGGAGCTCTTCGCGAAGGCGGGCCTAAGGGCCTCCGACATCGACGTCGCGATGATCTACGATGCGACCTCCGTGATGGTGCCCATCGCGCTCGAGGATTTCGGCTTCATCGGACGCGGCGAAGCGAGAGATTTCCTGTCGTCCGGCGGCATCGGACCCGACGGGGACCTGCCGGTGAACACGCACGGCGGTCTGCTGTCCGAAGGCTATTTCCACGGGCTCAACTCGATCGCCGAGGCCGTCCGCCAGATCCGCGGCGAATCGCCGAACCAGATCGAGGCGGAGACCGCATTCGTGACTTTGCGCGGGGCGAGCTCGATGGTGTTGGGGCGCGCATGAGCGTGATCAGGCCGAGCGACGAATTTCTGGATCAGCCGTACTGGCGTCATCTCGCCGGGGGCCGTCTGCATTTGAATTGCTGCGAGGATTGCGGCGCCGCACGTCATCCCCCGGCGCCGATCTGCCCACGCTGCCGGTCGTTCCGCGGCGGCTGGAAGCCCGCCTCCGGAAACGGCGTCCTGAATGCGTTTACGCAGGCGCGCCATGCAGTGCATCCGCTGCTCGGCGAAAAGGTGCCTTATGTCATCACGCTCGTCGATCTTGAGGAAGGCGTCCGCCTGGTGAGCGGGCTGCCGCCGGGGCGCGACGACCAGCTCAGCGTCGGCATGAAGATGCGCTGTGAGGTGGTGCGCTTCGACGATCGCTTCGCGCTGCCTTACTTCCTTCCCGTCGAGGACCAGCCCGCATGAGTGCCGGAGCACAGACGAGCCTGCCGCTCGCGGGATTGCGGGTGCTGGAGCTTGGCCAGTTCATCGCCGGCCCTTATGCCGGTTCGATCCTCGCGTCGCTTGGCGCGGAGGTCGTCAAGGTTGAGCCGATTGACGGCGGCGATCCGTTCCGCCGCGGCCAGGGTACGGCCGACCCGTTCTTCGTGCAATCGAACGCCGGCAAGAAGAGCCTCGCGCTGAACTTGAAGAGCACGGAGGGCGTCGGCCTCGTCAAGGCTCTGCTGCCGCACTTCGATGCGCTCATCGAGAACAGCCGTCCCGGCAAGATGGCGGCGCTGGGGCTCGGCGCGGACGAGGCCCGCACCATCAACCCCGGCCTCGTCTACGCCTCGGTCTCCGGCTTCGGCGATGGCGGACCGTGGCGTGACCGCGCCGCCTACGACATGATCGGCCAGAGCATGGCCGGCTTCCTCGCGATCATGAACGACCCAGGACAGCCTCGTCTGACGGGAACCTGCATCGGCGATCTGGTCACGGGGCTTTCCTGCGCCTTCGGCATCGTGGTGGGCCTGTTGGGCCGCGAGCGTAATCCAGCGAGGCGAGGGCTCGACCTCCGGACCTCCTTGCTTGAGGCGATGTCGACCATCACTCTCGATGCGATGACGCAGTCCTTCGGGCTCGGCGTCGATCCTTCCCGCGAAACGCGCCATCCCCCGGGGCAGAACTTCTGCCTGAGGACTGCCGACGGCGGTGCGATCACCTTGCACATGTCCTCGTCTCAAAAGTTCTGGCTTGGCCTCACGAAGGCGATGGAGCGTGAGGATCTTGCGGTGGACCCGCACTTCGCGACCTACAAGGTCCGGATCGAGAACTACTTCCGTCTGCGTCCCTTGGTGGAGGTCGAGTTCCTGAAGCACGGCCGGGACGAATGGGAGCGTCGGCTCGTCGCCTGCGACGTGCCGTTCGCGCCGGTGTTGACGCCTGCGGAAGTCGCTTCCCATCCGCAGACAACCTGGCTTGGGCTTTTCGCCGAGAACGACCAGGGCGACATGCTCGTGCAGCCGCCTTGGCGTTTCGACGGCCGGCGTCCCCTGCGCCGCGGTCATGCTCCGGCGGTCGGCGAGCATTCGCGCGAGGTCGCGCTACAGGTCCTGCCCTCGGCAGATGTCGATCGCCTGATCGCGAACGGCGTGATCCGCCAGCACGTGTCGACCTGAGGCGGGATCACTGGAGGCGTGCATCCGGCACGTCGGGGAGGGGGCGGAGCTTCGTGATGGCCGCGACGAGCCCCATCGCGATGGCGATGAAGGCCAGGGCGAGCCCGGTCCCCACGGCATCCGCCGCCAAACCCCAGACCCAGGCGCCGGACGCGAAGCCGAGATGGACGAAGGTCATGTATCCCGAGACCATGCGCCCCACGAGGGTTCGGGGCGTCGCGAGTTGCAGGGTGGCGTTGAGAAGCGTCAGGACGAGCAGCCAGCAGCCTCCGGCGACCATGCAGGCGGCGAGGCCGACGAAGGGCTCTGAGGAAAGGGAGAGAACGAGCAGGGCGAGAGCGTTGGCGGCGATGGCTCCCGTCACGAGCCTGTCCGTTCCAAGAGCCGAGCGCATCCGCGACAGGAAGAGGCCGGCCGTGATCGCGCCGAAGCCGACGCCTCCGAAGAGCATGCCGTAGACATGCGCCTCCCCGCCGTACTGCACCTTGGCGACCAGAGGCAGGAGCGCGATCAGTCCATTGGCGCAGAAGCCGAAGAGGAAGGCCTGCTGGACGATCGGGTGCAGCCGGCGCTGACGAAAAAGGTAGGATGCACCTTCCCGGATGGCCGCCCGCACGGACCCCGCCCGAGGCTCCTCGTCAGGCGGCGGCCGCCATAGCGTGAGCGCGACGAGAGCGGGCAGGTAGCTCAGCGATCCGAAGGCGAACGCAGCCGTCGGCCCGGTGGCGGCAAGCAGCACGCCGCCGACCAGCGGCCCGATCGTCTTCATCACATTTGCGCCCATCGTATGCAGCGACACGGCTTCGGGAAGCTGATTGCGGGGGGCGATCCCGCCGAGGGCCGCCATCCAGGCCGGGAGCATCACGGCGTTGCCCGATGCGACGAGAAAGGCGAGCACGAGCAGCGACGTCGGCTCGAGACTCTTCGTCGCCGACATCGCGATCAGGACGAGCGACGCCAGGAACATGCCGCATTGCGAGGCAATCAGGATGCGCCGCCGGTCGACGACGTCCGCGAGCCCGCCCGCAAGCACTGAGAGGAACACCGCCGGGAGCGTGGCGACCGTCTGCACGGACGCCACCATCGTGGCCGAGCCGGTGAGGTCCGCCATCACCCAGGAAGCGACCGTCACATGGACGAAAAGACCGAGGAAGCAGAGTTCGATCGACGGCAGCAGCGTGCGGAACGGCGGATCCTTCAGGAGGGTCCAGGCCGGTTGCGGGCGTCCAGGCTCGTCCTTCAGCACTTGAGGGTCATTCCCCCGTCGATGGCGAGCGTCTGTCCGGTGATGAAGCGCGCGTCGTCGCTCGCCAGAAAGGTTATCGCGCGCGCCACGTCGAAAGCGTCGCCCATCCAGCCCATCGGGATGCGCTCGGCGCGCTCCTTCCACAGCGCGTCGACGTCCTCCGGCTTCACCCCGTGGTTCTTGACCGCGGAGATGCGGGCCATCGGCGTGTCGACGGTGCCCGGCATGACCGCGTTCACCCGGATCTGGCGGCGGGCGTACTCGGCGGCGGTGACGCGGGTCATGTGGTTCAGCGCCGCCTTGGACGTGTAGTACGACACGTAGTTGCGGCCGATGTAGGTGATCGCGGAGATCGACGAGACGTTGACGATCGACCCCTTGCCGCGCTTCAGCATCTCCGGGATCGCATGCTTCATCGAGAGATAGGCGCTCTTGAGATTGGCGGCGAAGACGCGCTCCCAGTCCTCCTCGCTCAACTCGACCACGCCGCCGGGCGCGATGATCCCGACGTTGTTGACGAGGATGTCCAGCCCCCCGAAAGCCTCGACCGTCGCGGCGACCGCGCGTTCCACGTCGCCGGACGAAGTCGCGTCGCCTGCGAAGGCGATCGCTTGGCCACCTTCCGAACAGATCGCGGCCGCTGCCTCGTCGGCAAGCGCTGGATCGCGATCGAAGCAAAGAACGCTTGCACCCTCCCGGGCGAGTTGAGCGGCGGCCGCCTTGCCGTTGCCCCAGCCGCCGCCGGCGGTTCCAGCGCCGATCACCAGAGCGGATTTATCCTTGAGACGCGTCATCGCGCATTCCTTCCCGACCCACAGCGCAGGACTTCACCCGTCGCCGCTATCCCTTGCTGGCCAGCCGGCTCTTAAGCTGCTGGCGCATGAACATCGTGGAGCCGGCGCTATACCCTCCGTCGATCGCGATCTCGGCGCCGCTGACATAGGCTGAGGCGTCGGAAGCCAGAAAGAGGACAAGCTCCGCGCATTCCTCCGGCGTGCCGGGCCGCTGCGCCGGAATGCAAGCCTTCAGCGACTGCGCCAGTTCGGGAGACGCCGTTCCAAACAGCGCCGTCCGCTCGATCTGCCCGGGGTGGATGGAATTCACCCGGATGCCCCACGCAGCCAGCTCCACCGCGGCGGTCTTCGTCAGTCCGCGCAAGCCCCATTTGCTGGCCGTATAGGCGGCGTCGTAATGCGCCATCAGCGCGGCGGCTGATGACACGTTGACGATCGAACCGCCGCCGCTTTCGCGGATCAGCGGCGCAGCGAGCTTCATGCCGAGCATGGGCCCGGTCAGGTTGACGGCGATCGTCCTGTTCCAGCCTTCCAGCGACGTCTCGTCGAGCGTCTTGCGCGGCACGATTCCCGCGTTGTTGACGAGCACATGCAGACCGCCGAAGGCGCGTCGCGCCTCGTCGATCGCCGCGCGCCAGGCCGGTTCCTCAGCGACGTCATGAACCAGGAAGACCACCTTGGCCCCGGCGTTCGCCAGGCTGTCCGCGACGACGCGGCCGTGCTCTTCGTCGACATCGGTGAGAACGAGCGAGGCGCCCTCTGCCGCGAAGAGCTGCGCCTCCGCAGCGCCTTGGCCATGAGCCGCGCCGGTGATCAGCGCGACCTTGCCGTCGAGCCTGCGGTCCTGCCCCCTCGCCATCAACTCTGGCTCCCGGCGCGCCCCTGCTCGCGCTCGTAGTCTCGCAGGATGGCGGCCCGCTTGTCCAGCCACCAGCCCGCCTCCTGCGGCCAGTGGTCATAGCTTCCGTCCAGCTGGGTCAACGTCCGGTTTGCCCAGTTCGGATCTGCGAGAAACTCCCGGCCGATAGCCACGATGTCGGCCCTGCCCTCGGCGACCACGGCCTCCGCCTGCTCGGGAGTCAGGATCAAGCCGACCGCGACGGTAGGAACGCCGACTTCGCGCCTCAGCGCCTCCGCGAACGGAACCTGGAAGCCGGGAGAGCGCGCCATGCGGTTCATCGTCGCCGCCCCGCCGATGCCGCCGGAGGAGCAGTCGATCGCGTCGATGCCGATCTCCTTCATTCTCTTCCCGAGCACGATGGACTCCGCAAGGGTCCAACCTTCCTCGACGCCATCGACCACCGAGAGACGCACCATCAGCACGCTCGTCTCCGGGAGGGCGGCCCGCACCGCGGACATCGCCTCCAATGGAAAGCGCATCCGGTTCTCGAGGCTGCCGCCGTAGCGATCCTGCCGCTGGTTCGCGATCGGCGACAGGAACTGGTTGAGCAGATAGCCATGGGCGGCATGGATCTCGATCACGTCGAAGCCCGCGGAGACCGCGCGGCGCGCCGCCTCGACCCAGAGGCCCACGAGTTCAGGCAAGCGCTCCGCCTCGATCTCCACGGGGATCGGCCGGCCTTCGCTGACCGGCGCCGGGCTGGGTCCTAGCGCCTGCCAGGGCTCTTCTCCGCGCAGCTCCTTGTCTTCCTGCGTAAGCGGGGTCGCGCCATGCCACGGGCGACGTGCGCTGGACTTGCGCCCCGCGTGCTGCAGCTGGATCGCGGGAACGGCGCCCTGGCTTCGGATGAAGTCGGCGATGCGGCGCAGCGGCGCGACATGCGCCTCGCTCCAGATGCCGAGGTCCGCGTAGCTGTGGCGGCCCACGGGATCGATGGCGGTGGCCTCGAGCATCACGAGTCCGGCTCCGCCCATCGCGAGCCGGCCGTAATGCGCGAACTGCCAGTCCGTCGCCAATCCATCGGCGGCGCAGGCGTAGGTGCACATCGGCGACACCATGATGCGGTTGCGCATGGTCGCGCCGCGCAAGGCGAACGGCTGGGAGAGGGCGCTCATGGAGTCGTCCGATGGAAGAGGAGCTCGAGCCGAACCGGCGCGAGCATGCTCGATGGTCGGTGCAGGCTACAACCTGCCTCTCGCATCCCTCAATCCTTCGACCTCCTTCAAGGCCCATAGGCTGGGTTGCCGAAGGGACCGCTTCGATTGACCACGAGGGTTCCGCAGCAGGATCATCCTTCCTCCCACCCGCTCGCTCCGCAGCCTCGAGGACGTTTATGACCACCGGCGTCACACGGACCCTCGCCGAGTTCGCAGCCGGCCTCCGCTACGAGGCGCTCCCGAGCCAAGTCGTTGATGAAGCCAAGCGCTTGCTGCTCGACACGATCGCCTGCGGGCTCGGCGGCCATGCCGTCGCCAAGGGACGGATGGCCGTCGCCTACGCACGGCGGACGGGCGGCTCGGCCGAAGCCACGATCGTCGGCGTGCAGGGCAGGGCGCCTGCAGCGCAGGCCGCGTTCGCCAATGGCGAACTGATGAATGCGCTCGACTGGAACGCGCTGCTGCCGCCCTCGCATGTGCCCCCTTACATCATGCCGTCTGCAATGGCCTTGGCGGAGTCCGGCCACCGGACGGGCAAGGACTTGATCGCCGCAGTCGTTCTCGGGATGGAGGTCGCGGGGCGCGTCGGAACGTCGCTCGGCGGCTTGCGCGCC
>JAESGM010000341.1_pt1 | contig 56420 bp, 52 predicted proteins | sample 9269721 | NCBI WGS metagenome assembly JAESGM01 (sample SAMN15720920, study PRJNA650825) | algae metagenome | isolation source: Komarekiella atlantica HA4396-MV6 and co-occurring heterotrophs from... | place: USA: Theobald House, Kauai, HI | collected 2009-07-29
CGCCGGTCGCGGCGGCAAATCCGGCCCGCACCGCCGCGCCCTTGCCGCGCCGCCGCTCGAGGACGATCCTCACGTCGCTGCGCAGCCTGCGGGCGACCTCCACCGTGTTGTCGGTCGAGCGGCCATCGACAATGATGACCTCATGGACCCAGGCGGGAACGCGCGGCAGCAACCAGGGCAGATTCTTCGCTTCGTTGAGGGTCGGGATGATGACGCTGACGCGTGGAAGCGCGAAGCCAGGCTGGAGGCGGGTCAGATGATCCGCCACGATCGACGGCGCAACCGTATGTGCCGGTCGTGCCATGATCTGTGCGACGTGGGCGTTCATCGCAGCACCGGCGAATTGACGCGTGATATGGCGTGTGCCGGCGCCGCACTGTGGTGAGTCCGCCGTGACAGATGGCGCACCAGTCGGCGGGACGGATATGCGGCCCCAAACACAAAGCGCGCCACCGGGCCAAAACTCGTGGCCGCGACCGGGCCGATGAAATGCAGTCCCGGCACCGACGCTTCATAGGCGCCCGAGAGAACCGGAGCGCCGCCCGAGCAGTGGATGCCGGCGCGAAGACGCGGACCGAGGAAGCTCAGTCTGCCGAGGTCAATCTTGTATCCCGTTGCGGCAATGACATGATCGGCATCCAGCGTCTGCTTTGCACCATCGGCGCTGACGACACGAAGGTAGACCCTGCCGCCCCGCTGCTCGGCGGTGTCTACGCAACGGCCGACCATCAGAGGAACTTCGTCGATCACCAGCTCCTTCATGAAGGCGCCACCCAGCGGACCGGGTTGTTTCGCAAGATGGGCGCGCAGATGCGCGGGCAGCATGCGTATGAGCGAGGGAGCGTCGGAGCAAAACTTCATCATCCAGCCGCTGCCGATGCCGCAATGCGGATCTGACACGCGCTCCAGCACGCCTCGCAGCCGCGGCAAGCAGGCAAAACGGACTTCATTCGCCCTTGCCAAAATCGACACATCGGTACCTTGTTCATGCAGGAGCCCGGCAAGATCGGTTGCCGATGCGCCGGCCCCGATCACGATAACCTGCTTTTCGCGCAACCCGTCGAGAGGGCCGTAATCCGCGCTATGCGAAAGCACGTCCGCGGAGAGATTCACAACGGCGTCCGGTACCCGCCTGAAGGCATGAAGACCGATTGCGAGCACGACTTTCCGGGCCCGCACGGTCTCATGATCCTCAAATGTAGCCAGAAAGCCCCGCGGGATTTGTTCCAGCGAAACCAGTCTTTTCTGTTCGACATTGGGGACGTATCTGCGCTGGAACGCGTCACCATAATCCACGTAGCTTTCCAGCGTGAGCGCCATCAGGGTGTCGTGATAGGGCAACTCATATTCGGTGCAGAAGCGTTTGATGGTGAAATGCGATTCCGGGTCATGCAGGCGCGATGCCCAGGGATAGGATTTCAGCAGCATCCCGGCCGGCATGTTTGCCTTCCAGAATTCCATTGGCGTTCCGAATATGCGGAAATCGATCTCCCGCGCGCGCAAATGAGCCGCGAGTGACAGCCCATACGGTCCAGCGCCAATAATCGCAACGTCGATGGACGTTGTCATTCCCAGGCTCCCTCGTGTTCGGATGCATTCTCTGATGCAGTCCGATCATCAACACCGAGGTTATGGGCGGTCGTCCGGCCCACCAATCGGGAATAGGTGCTACCCCCTTGTGGTTAGAGGTGAGGCCGCAACCGCTCATGCTGCGGAAGAATGCGCGTCGCGCGGCGGCAGCTAGCGTGCCGCCTCACCTATTCGTGATTCGCTTTCGTTGCCCTGACGAATGCGGACGAGATCACCGGGCTCGAGACTGGTGATGCCTGTGCCTGCAAGCACGGTCGCGCCCTGCGGGCCTTTCCGCACCACTTCGTAGACGATGCTGGATTCATTGACCGGCGCCGCACGCAACGACGATCCCGTCCTGATGACCTTCAATATGCCTTCGCTGGCATCGAGCTCGCGCTCGCCATCGGCGATGTCCTGCTGAATGACCGTGATCTCGCGTTCGAGTTCGGATTGCGCTTCTACCTGCTGGCGCGCCATATCCTGCTCAGCGAGCGTAAGGCGCTGCTTGGCAAGTGCGATCGCCGTCAGCGCATTCTGCCGCCGCTCCTCCACATCGGAAAGCTCGCTCTGCGCCTGTATGAGCACCGGGCTAGCCACGATATTGCTCTTGGAGAGGGATCGCATGCTGTCGACTCTCTCCGTGCGCAGTCGGACATTCTCGTCGAGCGAGGGAATCCGCTCGGCCATGCTTTCGACCTCGCTCCTGGCATTGTCGAATGTCGCCCTCGCCGCGTTGTGCCGGCTGAGGCGCGCCGACACGACGGGCCGGCGCCTCTCCATCTGCTCATCGATCATCCGCCTGGCCTCGCGATCACCGATCATCTCGACAAGCCGCGGCGGAATCTGCACCACGCTTCCTTCATGCTCGGATTTCATCACCGCGAGGCGCGCCAGAAGGCGCGTCGTTCGCTCGATCGCGCCATTCCATTTTCCGGTCTCGCGCACCGCTTCGATGCGCTGCCAGGGCTCCATCGTGGTGCGATCAAGCCCGCCCGCGAGGGCTATCGCGTGCAGCACGGTCATGCCCGGCGCGTATTTGTAGGCGCCGGGATTCTTGACCGGGCCCAGAACATAGATGGGCTGTCGCTCCAGCGTCGCGATGGTGACAAAGCCCTTCCGCCCGATCACGATTTCAATGGCCCCCGCCAGAGCCGTTTCCAGTTCCTGGCTGCCGCGTTTCGCAATCGCGAACGACCCCAGCAAAGGCAGTGAGATCGCGCCGTCATCGCCGACCACGTGCTCGCCACTGAATTCCATGCGCTGCTGAAAAGCCGGACGCAGCCCGCGCTGTTGCCGCCCCCATTTTTCTTCCTCGAGTTCCAGCCGCTCGTAGAACGAGATCCTGATCTTGTCTCCGGCATGGAAGGTCTGCCCGTTCCGGTCGCCATTCACCGGGGACGGAGCCTGCAGCGGCAATGCCGGCAACGATGCCTCGTCCCGGACGCCGGTCCTTGCCGGCGGCTCGTCTGTCTTCGCGGTGGCACGCTCGGTATGCGTCAGGACGTCGACTTGCTCGATGATCTGTTTCTGAAATTCCTGCAGGTTCATGGCGCCCGGCAGAGCTATGAACTTGCTGCTGAAAGCAACGAAAAGCAGGACGCCACCGGAGACAGCAACGACAAGCAGAACTCCCAGCCATCTTCGGGCTGCGTCGTTCATGCTCCCCCGCTTCGGCACGGTCGTTTGAACTGCGACGCCATGCTGGTTTCTTTCATCTCCCGCCTGCCCACAACCGGACGGAGGAATATCTGCATTCGCGGCGTCTTGCGGCGCGTTGTCATTGTCGTCCTTTCTCTTCCGGCCCACTTTCGCTACTCGCAATGCAAATTCGCGTGCCACCGCGAGCTTAGTCCTCGTCGATTCCGAGACAATTACTCCCCAGGGAGTACTCCCTCCGGGCGCTGGCTCCCCTACCCCATCGTGGATGTTGAGCTGCCGTAACCGTTCCTTATCCTGATCCGCGGACCAGTCCGCTGGATCGGCGATGGAGCCCGATATCTGGTAGCGAACCGGATACCGAGCATCGCCTGGCGCACAGGATGTGCCATGCGTGGTGACAGGAACGCTCCGCGGCCGAACAGCAGAGCCCGCAAGACTCAGATCTGCTTGCATCTGGACCCCGCCTGCTTTCTGCGCTGGCATCAATGGCTGGCGGCCGCCTTGTCGGGCGTGCCGGACCGCCAGGTGTCCTTCGCATTCACTGCGAATCCGCATCCCATGCCGCGCTCATGCCTCATGGCTCTGGAGCTTGAACGCATCATCTATGGCTTGCGCGGCCAGCATGCGGTCGATCGGCTCGCGCCGCCGGACAGAACGGTGCGGGGCGTCGCAGACAACAAGACGCGCTTCGATGTGGTGATCGACCTCACCGGGCAATGCCGCGAATTGCCGGCGTGCAACCGCATCCTGACCCCCCTTTTCAACTCCGTGCCAGGTGAAATGGGTGCGATCGTGGCCTTGCTCGGTGATGAACCGCTGCGCATTGACGTGCATGACAGCAAGTCGATGTCCGCGCCTGTCAGCGCGCGGCCGGCCATGTCCGACCGGCAGGTCGTCATGCGCGCCCTGGACGGCGTGCTGTCGCGCGCCGCCGAGCTGGTCATAAAAGCAATCGACGAGCCGCCGGATATCCCGGCTTTCAACGACAATGGCCCCCCGCTTCCCATCGCAACGCTCCACACTCCGGCTTTCCCCGCTGCGATGGCGCACGTTACGCGCGTTCTGACCGGAAAGGTCATCAGGCGGATCGGAGAGATCGCCACCGGCGGCAATACCTGGGCGGTGGCCTATCGCTTCGATGAAGAACGGCCGCTCTTCGACCAGGGCCGCGCCGCGTTTCATGTCCTGCATGACGACATGCGGCGCTACTATGCCGACCCTTTTCCGTTTCAGCATGACGGCAGGTATTTCATTTTCGTCGAGGATTTTCCGTTCGAGACCCAGCGGGGGTGCATTTCGGTAGCCACGCTGGACCGCAACGGTTCGATATCGCCTCCCCGGATTGTCCTCGAAGAGCCGCATCATCTCTCGTTTCCATATGTCTTCAAGCACAATGGCCAGATCTGGATGATCCCCGAATCGGCCGATGCCGGCCGGATCGACCTTTACCGGGCAGAAGACTTTCCGCGCCGCTGGAAGCGCGAGGGTTCCCTGCTCGAAGGCCTTGCCGCCTACGACGCAACGCTCTTGCGGCACGATGACCGGTTCTGGATGTTTGCCAGTCTCGGACGCTGGCAAAGCACGTCGTGGGACAATCTCAGCATCTACCATGCGGACGATTTGTTTGGTCCATGGACGCCACACGCGCAGAATCCCGTGCTCCTCGACGCCATGCGCTGCAGGGCAGCCGGCGCGCCGTTTCCACGCAATGGCCGCATCCTGCGTCCCGTCCAGGACTGTTCGCGGATTTATGGCGGCGCCATCACGCTCAACCGTGTGGACAGCCTGTCTGCAAAGGGCTTCCGTCAGACGGAAATCGGCCGAATCGATTGCGGCACGCCGGGCTGCCACACCTATAATCGACACGGCGACCTGGAAGTCCTCGATATCTTCGCACCGACGCGGGGGCCGACGGAGATTACGGCAACCTACACGCCAATACTGGCGCGCGAAAATAACTACCGCGCATCGCTCTGACTCTCGGCTCCACGCTGTTCGTTGGTGTGGCTCCGTGCCCGCGTACCGGCGGCACGCTTCGCCGCGAGAAATCCGGCGCCGGCACTCGCGACCCCGAGGAGAATGGCCGCGGAGCGCTTCATGCCATCGGGATCGAAGCGGATCAGGGTGTCGGCAAACCCGCGGACAGCCCCACGCGACAACGACGACAGGATGTGATCGCGCTCCGTGGCGAGGACGTCGCGGCCCTTGAACATTGCAGCGAGTTGCCCTTTCGACAGGCCCTCCGCGTAGCACCGCGACCGGAAATACGTCCAGGTCAGCCGCGCAGCGGGGATCTTGTGCCAGACGACGGCGGACGGGTGCAGCATGAAACTGCCATGCGGCATGACCATCCTGGCCCGCACGCACAATTCCGTATCCTCGCAACTCAGCGGCACGCCGGACTTCCGCCGCCCGAGACAATCGGCAAAGCCGCCCGCGCGCTCGAACACCTCGCGCTTCATCATCATGGCACCGCCGAACACATTGCGGACCTCCCGCGGCCCGGCGGACGGGCCGCGATATGAACAACCGACCGTCCAGAGAAATTCTTCCGGCAGCCAGCCCGGCCGCGCGCCAATCCACAATGGCATCACCCGCGCGGTCGCACCGAGGATATCGTCCCGCTTGCAGCATTGGGCGAGGGTCTGCAGCCAGGCAGGATCGGCAATTGCATCGTCATCGAGAAAGGCCAGCAATTCGCCGCTGGACGCCGCGATCCCGGAATTGCGGCCGCCCGAGAGCCCTTGCGCTTCCCGGTTGGCGATGACCAGCAGATCCGGAAACTCAGACTTTGCCCGCTGCAGAAGTTCGGCATTGTGGTCGACGACGATAACGATCTCACGCGGCGCCAGCGTCTGGTTGCGGACCGACTGGACGGCTTCGCAGATATCCTTCCAGCGATCGAGCGTGTACACGCAGATGACTACCGAGATGGCCCGCGCATCATGCTCCATCGCATGCTCCCGCGAGGGAGCGACGCCTGTAAAGAGACTGTCGCAACTGCGCCCAGGTTTTCGACCTGGCGCGATCGTAAAGAGTTCGCAGACGCGGAGGCTTGTCCGACAGCATCGCCGCGAGATGCGCCACACTTGTGTCATGGCGCACGATCTGCCGGCTCAGCGCGAAGGGATCGTCGGTCGGATTGCTCACCCCATAACGCACGGCACAGGCCGAACTGTAGCCTGCCGACACGACAAGATCGCGCACGGCCTGCGAATAATATCCATAAGGGTAGGCGAAACTTCTGACCTCGATCCCCAATCCGTTTTCAAGTTCCTGCTTGGATGACACGATTTCGTCTTTGGCCTGGGCAAGCGGCAAGGTGTCGAGAGCCGGATGAGAGACACTATGCGCGCCGATCTCAACGCCGCTTCGCCTGGCGTCGTCCAGTTGCGACCAGTTCAGCAAGGGACGGGATTGTGCATCGGCGAGCCACCGGCTGCTGCCGCCGACACATCCGGAAACCACGTACAGCGTGGCGGTGAGCCCGTATCGCGTCAGAACCGGCAGCGCATTGCGATGAAAGTCCGCGAAACCATCGTCGAATGTCAGCACCACCGCCTTCTCAGGAACGGAACCGGGTCCGCCCTTCCGCAGATACACGAGTTCGCTTGCGGTGAGCGAAACGTAGCCGTTGTCGCGAAGATAGCATGCGTGCTGTTCGAACTGCTCAGGACAGAGCATGAAGGGACGCAAGCCGCGCCCCGAACCTGAAGATATACTGTGATACATGAGGATCGGCGTCACCGGGCGACCTCGCCTTGCATGTCGGTTCGCATTGAGTGCCGGCGCATTCAGCGCGCTCGGCTGACCAATGCTTTCTCCTGCTCCTCCGCGGTCTGGATGATGCCGTTGCGAACAGGCAATCCGATCATGTCGGGATCCTCGGCGGGCACGGAAACTCCGGCCAGCAACAGGGATTCCAGAGGCTGCGTCTCGCGCGGCGCGGTCTGAGAACCCGCCTGCGCCATGGCGAGGCCTCTCTGTATGGCCCAGATCGCCGCTTGCGTGCGGTTCTGTGCGCGTATCTTGCGCAGGATCGCCTTCACATGAACCTTGACCGTAGCCTCCGCAATATTGATCTTGCGCGCGATGGCCTTGTTGGAACTGCCCTCCACCAGGTAACGCAGAATGCATTCTTCACGGATTGACAATTGCGGCAGGTCGACGTCGTCGGCTTTCTCTCTCACTGATTCCGGTGCGGCAGGCCGGTCATCGTCGGCAATGCACTGGTCGGGAATGAAGGGCAGAACGGTCAGGGGCAAGAAGGCTTCGCCCAGCATGACGAGTTCGAGCGACTTGATCAGGGCCGCACTGGCCATGATCTTGATCAGGTAAGAACTGGCGCCCGCCTGAAACGCGAGAACGACATCCTGCGGCCGGCAGTGATCGGCCACAACCGCCACCCGCGCAGCTGGGAATTCCCGCTTGACTGTCTGTATCGGCCCAACGGCCGCCCGCGGATAATGGCCGACATCGAAAATGACAAGCACAGGCTGATCTGACGGGAACACATCCGGAGGGCAATCGTGGATATCCGCCACTGATGCGAGAATGCGGAAGCCGGCCGGCCGGAGAATCCGCGTGAGGCCCTCCCGCACGAGCGTGTCTGGTCCCACTAACACAGTCGCAAATGACTGCACCCGCATAAGGTTTTCACCCGTCCAGTCTCATCCGCCTCCACCCACATTCTCCGTTATCAAGTATCCGCCCCGGAACTTTGCCCGCATAGCGGGACTTTCTTGGTAGACCTTACCCATTGGAGGTATTGTGAGCGGAGTAATTCCGGCGGGTTAGTCACCCCGCCGGGGCCGGTCCACTTGTGATGCGAGAGGCTTGTGATGCGGATGCGTTACGCCGCCGCACCGATGGCCGCGGCCATGACGCGCGCAGTCTCGTCGTAGTGGCGCCAGAGGTCGGGATCGATCGGATTGGGCGCACCGAAATATCCCTGTGGCGTGACGCGCCGTGCGTGTTCGCCGCCACGCCGCCATTGCTTCAGGTCATCGAACGTCAAGTGCGTCGGTTGCACCTTGCGCAGTTCCTCGTAGTCAACCGTGTCCGGGAAATAACGCACGATTGCCGCGGTCTCGTATTCGTCGGCGTGCACACCGAGAATGCCGGTCAGCTTGAAATCCTCCAGCGCCGGAATCGGGTCCCACGGCACCCAGATCGGCTCCTTGCCGGTGTGGCCGACACGCTCATACATGCGCCAGCGGAACGGGGCGTAAAGCCAGCGCGCTCCGGTCTTGCTCTTCGCATGCAGCGCCGTCAGAACATCGCGGATCATCTCGTTGTGCAGACGGTCGCCGTGGTGGCTGACGATCAGCACGTCCTTGAACTCGTCGGTGAACAGCGACTCGATCACGTCGGTAAGCAGCGCAGCCGCGGTTTCCGGCCGGATGCGGAAGCTGCCGGGAAAATCCGCCAGCACCGTGTTGATGCCCCAATAATAGGGCGGCGCGATCAGTGTCTCGCGACCGGCCTCGGCAGCATAGCGCTGGGTAAGCCGGCAAAGTTCAAGTGCAATATAGGCGTCGGTGCCGATCGGCAGATGCGGGCCGTGGCATTCCATGACACCGACCGGCAGCAACGCCGCCGCGCCCCGCCGCGCCGCGGCCTGAAGCATGGTCGCGGTCATCTCCGCCATGGTGTCCTTGAGCAAGGGTCCGACGCTCATATCCATCTCCAACTCACACGGTGATCCAGGGCCGCACGCGTTCGAAATCCGCGAGCAGATCCTCGGACCGGCCTTCCAGAACGATTTTTCCGCGGTCGAGCACGATGGCGCGGTCGCTTAGCCGCAGCGCGTCTTCCGCATGCTGCTCCACCAGCACGACGGCGAAGCCGCTTTCCTTGCGCAGGCGCCGCAGCGTATCTTCCAGCTCCTCGACAATGACCGGAGCCAGCCCTTCGAAGGGCTCATCCAGCAGCAGCAATTGCGGATTGGTGATCAGGGTGCGGCCAATCGCCAGCATCTGCTGCTCGCCGCCGGACAGCTTGTCGCCCATGTTGCTCCGGCGGTCTTTCAGACGCGGGAACAGACTGTAGATCGCCGCAAGATCGAAACGGCCGGGCCGCTGCGTAACCAGAAGGTTCTCTTCCACGGTCAGCGATGGAAAGATGTCGCGCTCCTGCGGCACCCAGCCGAGCCCCATGCTCACGCGATCCCAGACCGGCATGGCGCCGAATTCGTTGCCATTCCAGCGCAGCGAACCGCCGAAACGCCTGGCGTGGCCCATGATGGCGAGCATCAGCGTGGTCTTGCCAACGCCATTGCGGCCGAGCACCGCGAGTCCCTCGCCCTCGCCGACGGCGAGCGCCATCTGCTCGAGCACGACGGCCTCGCCATAGCCGGCGGTCAATCCCTCGACCTCAAGCAGCGGCATGATGCCCCCTGCGCCCGAGATAGACTTCGCGCACGCGCTCGTCGGCCGAGATTTCCGCCGGCTTGCCTTCGGTCAGGACCTGGCCGCCGACCAGCACCGTGATCCTCTCCGCGAAGCGAAAGACAAGTTTCATGTCGTGCTCGACGAAGAGAAGCGTCAGATCGCGCGGCAGCGCATGGATGCGGGTGAAGATCGCCTCGCTCTGCGCCGCCGGCACGCCCGCCGCCGGCTCGTCGAGGATGAGAACGCGCGGTTTGGTCGCCAGCGCGATGGCGATCTCGATCAGCCGCTGCGAGCCATAGGGCAGCGAATGGACCGGCTGATCGGCGACCTTGTCGAGATGCACAAACGCCAGATGCTCACGCGCCTCCTCCAGCACGGCCTTGTCGGCATGCGCGGAGCGCCAGAAGGCGAATGTCTTGCGCTCACGCTCGAAGATCGCGAGACACACATTGTCGAGCACGCTCAGGCCGCGAAACAGCTGGTTGATCTGGAAAGTGCGTGCCAGCCCCCGTTTCACACGCGCACCTTGCGACAACCGGGTGATGTCGTCTCCCGCAAGCCGTACCGTACCGGAGGTGGCCGGAATGCTGCCGGTCAACGCATGGACCAGCGAAGTCTTGCCCGCTCCGTTCGGGCCAATCAGTGCGTGCCGCGCACCCGGCTTGACGGACAGCGACACCTTGTCGACAGCGGTGAAATTGCCGAAGCGGACGGTCAGCCCGGAGGTTTCGATCGCATCGCTCATCGCTTCGCTCCGACGAAACGTCCGAGTGACGTGATCAGGCCGGCAATGCCGCTGCGAATCACGAACACCGACAGCATCAGCACGAGGCCGATGCCGAGATGCCAGTATTTGGGGCTCAGGGCCGAGAGCGCATCCTTCAGATAACCGAAAGTCGCCGCGCCGAGAACGACACCGGGAATGCTGCCGGTGCCGCCGAGCGTCGCCATCATCATCACTTCGGCCGAGCGCTCGAAACCCAGCATGTCGAGCGAGGCAAAGCGGCTGGTCTGCGCCAGCAGTGCGCCTGCAAGACCGGCGATAGCACCCGACATCGTATATGTCATCGCCAGATGCCGGTTCACCGGCGCGCCGATCGCATTCATGCGGCGCACATTCTCGCGGATGCCGCGCAAGGCGAGGCCGAAGGGCGACATCGTGATGCGAGTCATCACGACGTAGACGATCACCAGCAAGGCAAGTGTGTAGAAAAACGCCGTCTTGCCCGCGAAATCGAAACGGAACAGCCCGAGAACGGGACCGACTTCGAAATCCGGCATGCCGTCGGCGCCGCCGGTCAGCCAGCGCGCCTTGTTGGCAGCCTCGAAGAACAGGAAGCCGACGCCGAGCGTCACAAGCAGCCGCGTCAGATCGTTGCCGACCACAACGATGCGCGTGAGGCAGCCCGCAACAAGCCCGCTCATGAGCAGAGCGGCGAGCAGTCCCAGCACCGGCTCGGTGATGCCGCTGGCGGCGAGAATCGCGGTCGTGTAGGCGCCGATGCCGAAGAAAGCCGCGTGGCCGAGCGACACGATTCCGGCATGGCCCTGCAGCAGATCGTATGACAGCGCGAAGATCGCCAAGATGAAGATATGCGTGAACAGCGTGAGGTAATCCGGCAGCAGGACATAGCCCGCAAGCGCCGCGAGCAGAAGCGGGATGCCGACGCCGATGCGTGCAAGCGCGCTCATGCCGCTCTCCCCGCCAGGCCCTTGGGAAGGAAGATCATCATCAGCACCAGCAGGCCGTAGATGACGAAGGAGCCGATTTCCGGCACCAGGTACTTGAAGAGCGCGTCGGCGACGCCGAGGAAGATCGCCGCGGCGAACGACCCGCCGATCGAGCCGGGACCGCCGATAGCCACCACCATCAATACGATGACGAGATACTTGAACGGGAATGTCGGATCGAGGCCGAGAAACCCGACCGCCATCGCGCCACCAAGTCCGGCGAGCGCGGCACCGAGCGCGAAGGTTATGGAGAACAGACGCTCGACATTGATGCCCATGCCTTCGGCGGTGCGGCGATTGTCGACCGCCGCCCTCACCTTGGCGCCGAACAAGGTGAAATTGAACAGCGCGATCAGCAGCACCGCCGCGATCAGACCTGAAACCATCAGGAAGAGTCGGTAGCCGGTGATCTCCAGACCGAACAGATTGACCCGGCTCGCCAGCCAGTCCGGTAGCAGGAAGGGCTGCTGCTGCGGACCGAAGAAGATCACCGCCAGAGCGCTCGCCGCGAACGCCATGCCGATGGAGAACAGGACCTGCTGCAGCTCCGGCATCCGGTAGAGATGCTTGATGACGGTTTTTTCCGACACCACGCCAATAAGCCCCGCCGCCACAAAGGCCGCGGGCAGCGTCAGCAGAAAGGGAATACCGGCCGAGTTCAACAGGATGACGGCAGCATAGCCCCCGCACATGGCGAAGGCGCCATGTGCGAGGTTGATGAAGCGCATCAGGCCGAGCGTGACGGACAGGCCGATGGAAAACAGGAACAGCAGCATTCCATAGGCGACGCCGTCGGCGACGACAGTAACGAGGCCGGACATGAGTTACTTCGCCGGATCCTTCACAGCCTCGAAGGTCGCGAAGGCGGCGTTGTACCACTTGCCGTCCTTCTGCTCGCCGCGGCGGATATAGATGTTCTCCACCACGTCGCGGGTCACCGGATCAATCAGGACCGGACCACGCGGGCTGTCGAGCTTGGCACCCTTGATGGCGGCCATGAGCGAGTCGGCGTCGGTCTTGCCGCCGGTCTTCTCTAGCGCCTGATAGATCAGCGCCATGCCATCATAGCCCTGCACCGTGCGATAACTCGGCACCGCGTTGGCGCCGAACATCTCGCGGAAGCCTTTCAGGAACTTTGCGTTGGCGGGATTGTCGAGTTCAACCTGGTAATGCAGCGCGGAGATGACGCCCTCGACCGAGTCGCCCATGGCCGGCAGCAGATTGTCGTCGACCACGTCGCCCGTCACCAGAAGCTTGATGCCGGATTTGGAAACGCCGCGCTCCTTGGTCGCCTTCATGAAGGCGATGGCGACGTCGCCGCCGGGATTGAACGCGAAAATCGCGTCCGGCTTGGCTTCCATGGCGCGCTGCAGGAACGGCGAATATTCCATCGCCGCCACCGGCGTGCGCACGCTGCCGACGATCTTGCCGCCGCCGGCCTCGAACGTCTTGTTGAACCAGGTTTCGGCATCGATGCCCGGCGCATAGTCGGAGACGATGGTGTAGGCGGTCTTGATATTGTTCTGCGCCGCCCACTTGCCGAGCGAGGACGCGATCTGCGGCAGCGTGAACGACACGCGGCTGAAATACGGCGACTTCTCGGTGATGATCGAGGTCGCGGCATTGACGATGATCGCCGGCGTCTTGGCTTCGGTGAGCAACGTGGCCGACGCCATCGCGTTCGGGGTGAAGCTGTAGCCGAGGATGATTTCAGCCTTGTTGCGCTGGATCAGTTCCTGCGTCAGGCGCCGCGCGAGATCGCCCGATCCCGGGCCCTGGTCGTCGCGTACCACCATGTCGACGGCGATGTTACCAACCTTGTTGCCATGCAGTTTCTGGAAAACCTTCATGCCGTCTTCGTAATGCTTGCCCTGATCGGCGAATGTGCCGGACAGCGGCAGGATCACGCCGACGGTGAGCTTGCGCTCCTGCGCCTGCGATGATGCAAGCATGGACAGCGTGGCGACGAACGATGCCGCGACAAAAAGCGAGCGACGAGACAGCAGAGAAACAGACGATCTAGTACACGACATGGCGATGACTCCTGACATAAGACAGACTGAAATCCCGGCTGAACGGCAAGCGGCTTAAAGACTCTTCGATTTTACCCTACATATTTGGCGATCGTTGACACGCACGTTTATCGTTCAGCGCCTGCTCTAATATGCGACAGACATTTGCAGGTGCGCGCATCATCCGGCCGCCGTCGATTGTGTTGGACGCGCCTCTGCCCTGCTGCGTCCCGGCATCAATGCAGAGAGGTCGTAGTTCGCATCTTCGAGCTGATCTCGCGTTGCGCCGGCTGGAAGCACGCGGCGAGAAGCCATGTGATCGCGTGGTCGATTGATGGAATCGACGGCGATGCAGGCTTCATCCTTGAAGTAGAACACCGACATCGTGTCGGCATCGCCGCGCTCGACGAAGGACGTGTGTCCTTTCGAGATGCCGGTGATCTGGAGTTTGAACTTGTACTGGTCCGACCAGAACCACGGGATCGCGTCATACGCCTTCTGCTTTCCGGCAATGCTGGCACCGGCGGAACGGCCTTGGTCCATCGCGTTCTGCACTGATTCAAGACGCATCCCGTCGCGCGTGTAAGGCCCCGGATAAAATGTACAGTCGCCCGCCGCCCAGATCCGCGGATCGGAGGTCTGGCCAAAACGATCGACCACAATGCCGTCGCGGCATTGCAGCCCCGCCGTAGCCGCGAGTTCGCTGTTGGGAACAGAACCAATGCCAACCACGACCAGATCGGCGTCGAAGGCCGTTCCGTCATCGAGCACGACTTGTCGCACCCGCCCTTTGTCGCCCCTGATCTCGGCGACCTTCGCGCCGGTCCTGATCGAGACGCCGTTCTTCTCGTGCTGCTCGTGCAGGAAACGTGCGACCGGCTGCGCCACCACGCGCATCAACAAATCCGGCTGCGCTTCCAGCACGGTGACCGACTTGCCGAGTTGCACGGCAGCCGACGCGACCTCCAGTCCGATGAACCCGCCGCCGATGACGACGACCTGCTGCGCCAGCGCGAGCGCAATCTTGAGCGCACGCGCATCGGCAAGCGAGCGCAGATAGACGATGCCTTCGAGATCGGCGCCGGGAATCTGCAGGCGCCGCGCGCGGGCGCCGACGGCCAGCGCCAGCTTGTCGAACCTGACCGCGCTGCCATCCTGCATCGCGACCGCGCCGTTGCGCATGTCGATCGCGGTCTTGCCGAAGATCACGTCAATGCGCTGATCGGTGTAGAATTTCTCGCCCTTCAGCGGCAGAGCGCCCTCCCCGCCGCCGTCCAGAAGAAACGCCTTGGACAAGGGCGGGCGATGATACGGATAGTCCGCCTCGTCGGTCAGAATCCGGATAGCGCCGTCGAAGCCGTTCGCGCGCGCCGCCTGCGCGATCTCGCAAGCTGCATAAGACCCACCCAGAATGACCAGTCCGTCCCCCATCTCAGTCCGGCCTCAAAGCACGATGCTGGGATTTCGGATGCACTGGTCGCAGTTCAGCAGATTCACCTGCTTGGCCGAGATCAGCCACGCGCCATCGACCTTGCGGAAGCGATGCCCGGTCCAGCCGGCCAGCACGCGGATTTCCCCGTCCCAGAATTCGCTGATCGCGAAGTTCGAGCGCACCATGCGCTGGTCGTCGCGCTGCGTGCGGAAAACCTCGACATTGGAGATCAGCCGCGAGGTGCGCGAGGACGGCGCCTGCGACCAGGCATAGCCGGTGCGAAGCCGGTAGATGCGGTCCTCAAGCCGGCGGCGATCATCGAACATCACCGCGATCTCGGTGCGCGGGTCGCCGCCATTCGGCGTGCCCGGCACCCAGTAGTAACAGTCCGGCGTGTAGGTCTGGAGCCATTCCTCGAACAGTAGCCGGTCGAGCAGCCGCGCCTCCTGATCCACCTTGCGACGGAACAGATCGCGCTCGGCCACATCCTCGATCAGCCGCTCGTCGTCCATCCATTCCGGCGCGAAGTCGGCGATCAGCTCGAGATAGGTATCGTTGGTGACGTAGCGGGAATAGCGCGAGGTATCGGCAATTGCGGCGGCGCTCATGGCGTGGGCTCCCGCTGGATCTGGATATTGGGGTCCGCCTTCATCAGGCGTTTCCATTCCTTGATGTATTCGCGCATGAACACCTCGTCGGTGCACGGCCCCTTGATGCTGCCATCTTCAAACGTCTGGAAGCGGTCGGGAATGCCGTAGCCGCGATTCATGTAGACCCACTCATCCTCGAGGCAGGCCAGCCCGCGCTGGATCTGCTCGAAGTTGGTGATGTCGTCGACCTCACCGAAATTCGGGAAGCCCTCCTGCGTGCGCATGCGGATCGCGTTGATGTCGGTCACGACCTCCTCGCCCAGCGTTCCGTCGACATCCTCGATCTTGGTGCCGTACCAGATGGCATCGGTCTCATCGACCGACACGGGCTGGAACACCTGGATGTGGTTGCCGAGCAGCGACAGGTTCGGGAAGATGTTGATATTCACCGGCTCGGACCCCGCGAGATCAAGCATCGATTCCGCCCGCTCGCCGTAGCGCGCACGCAGCTTGTCCTGCACATGCTCCATGCCCGGATGCAGCGACTCGATTTCCCACAGGCCGCCCGGCTTGGGCTTCAGATTCGGGCGCTTGTCTTTGAAATGATGCCCGTTGCCAGTGTAGAGAATATAGGCCGGCAGATCGTCGGGCGATGCCACCTGATAGAAGGACATGCCCTTTGCATTGGCTTCGTCCTTGAAGCGGTTCTCGGTTTCCAGCAGCGAGCGGTGCGAATAGACGACGTGATAGCCGTCGCCGGAATTGTCGTAGGCGAGCTTCCAGTTGCCCTTGTACTTCATCCGGTTCGCTTCGCAGACGATCACCTTGCCGCCCGGATTGCGGTCCAGCCATTCGTCGATCGGCTTGCGGATCGGGCCGAGATAATCGGCGAGCGAGGGCGCATCGAGATTGAGCGTTCCGAAAATGAAGCCGCGATAGGATTCCACGCGCGGCACCTGCGCCAGATTGAACTTCGGATCGCGCACGAGCTTCTCCGCATAGCCGTCCGCCCAAGGCACGCCGCGCAGCTTGCCGGTATTGGAGAAATTCCAGCCGTGATACGGGCACTGGAAGGTGCGGCTGTTGCCCTTGTCCCAGCGGCACAAGGTGGTGCCGCGATGCGTGCAGCGGTTGAACAGCGCGCGGATAATGCCGTCACCGTCCCGCGTCATGATGATCGGGCGCAGGCCGAGCTTGGCAGTGATGAAGTCGTTCGGATTCGGAATCTGGCTTTCATGCGCCAGATACACCCAGGTGCCGCCGAAGATATGCGTCATCTCGGCGTCGAAGATCGCCGGATCGGTATAGATCAGCCGGTGCGCGCGATCCTCCTGCACCAGTTCGTCCCAGTCATAGGCCGGGGAATTGCGGAGCCGATGAGAGACCTGCAATCGGTCAACGGCCATGGCGTGTTCCTTCCATTCGCACGGTCTGCTTCAGGATGCAGGCGGCGACGTCAAAATGCGTCGAAATATTCATCCTGTTCCCACTGCGTGGTTGTTTCACCGTCATCCTGAAGGCCGGCCTGCTTCAGGAAATTCTCGAAGCGCCCGACTTCGGTGCGCTTGAGCTTGATGTAGTAATCCATGAATAGCGATCCGAACTGCTCGTTGAACAGCGGTTCCTGCTCGGCGAGATCGAGCGCCAGCGACAGCTTTTTCGGCAGCATCGGCTTGCTGGAGGAGTAGGGGTCGGTTTCCGGATCGCCGGGATTGAGGCTTTTGGCGACACCGTCGAAGCCGGTGACGAGCTGCGAGGAGATATAGAGATAGGGATTGGCCGACGGCTCGCCGGCGCGGTTCTCGATGCGCGTTGCGGGATCGCCCAATCCACCCAGCACCCGCAGCATGGTGCCGCGATGGTCGGCGCCCCACGCCACGCGATCCGGCGCGAGCGAATTGGCGCGGAAGCGGCGATAGCCGTTGACGGTGGGATTCGCGAAAACGGTTGCGGCGACACCGTGATTCAGCAGGCCACCGAGATAGTTCTTGCCGAAGGGCGACAGGTGCTCGCCGCGCGCTTCGGGCATGAACAGGTTGCGTCCGGTCTTGCCGTCCACCACCGACTGATGCAGATGCCAGCCGCTCGAATAATAGTTCTTCAGCGCGGGCCGCGCCATGAAGGTCGCGACATAGCCCATGCGCCGGCAGATCTGGCGCGTGGCGGAGCGGAACAGCACAAGATTGTCGGCGGTCGTCAGAGCATCGCAGGGTGCAAAGGTGCATTCGAGCTGGCCCGGACCCCATTCATTTTCGATGGAACGCAGCGGTAGGTTCATTTTCTCGCAGGCGTCGGCAAGCGCCGCGATCACCGGCTGCATCTGGTCCATGTTGCTTTCGGAATGCAGCGAGAAGCCCGGCTCGGCCGGCCGCACCTCGACCGCGCGGCCGCGCAGACCGGGATGACCGATGTGATCGAAATCAAGCCCTGGCTCGGCGAGACGCGTGAGATACCACTCGATCTCGAGCCCGACGACGCTGCGCAGGCCCTGCTTCTCAAGCTTCGCGATTTGCCTGCGCAAAAGCTGGCGGGTGGAAAAATGGAATGGCTGACCGCCAACGAAGTATTCGTCGCACAGGATCCAGCCGACCTGCGGCTCCCACGGCAGGACGCGGAATGTGCGCGGATCGGGAATGACGGTGAGATTGGGCGAGCCCGTCATCTCGTCGAGCCCCATGCCGCCGCCCTTCACGAAGGATGAGAAGACGCGGGCGCCGGATGCATCGAGCGTCGTGGTCGCGACGTTGATGTTGAAGCCGCTTTTGAGCGCGCCGAGGAAAGCCGGGATCGTGAGCGTCTTGGCGCGCGACATGCCATGCGAGTCCGCCCATGCGACGCGGACCAGCTTGAGCCCGTCCTTTTCAATCCGGGCCCTGATGTCCTTGGCAAGACGGGCCTGCTCCTCGTCCCAAAGGCCGGATTCTTCAATAAGTCCCACTGCTATTCCGCCACTTCGATGCTGCGCCCGGCATCATCATCCTATTCTCGGCTTGGAATTGGAATAATCAAATGATTAATTGGTAAGAATACATACCAGAATTGGGATGAATCATGGTCCGCCCTACCAAACGCCGCCGACGTCTCCGGCAATCGATCCGCCTGCCCCATCTCGAATTGCTGGCGGCGATGCAGGAGGCGCGCACCATGAGCGAGGCCGCCAAAAGCACGCATCTGACGCAGCCCGCCGCCTCGCGGCTGCTGCGCACGTTGTCGGACGATCTGAACATCGAACTGTTCGAGCGCAGCGGCCGCACGATGCGCCCCACTGCCGCCGGCGAAGCGCTGCTGCGCTACTCGCGCGGCATCATGGCAGATCTCGACCGGGCGCATACCGAACTGGAAGCGATCGACCGTGGTCTGGTCGGACAGGTGTCGGTCGGCTCGGGAACGGCGCCCTGTTACGTGCTGATGCCGAAAACCATCGAGAACCTGCTGCGCTCGACGCCGAAGATCGCGGTCACCGTTCGCGAGGGCTCAATGGACGATCTGCTCGCCAAGCTGCGCGAAGGCTCGATCGATGTGGTGGTGGGACGGCTCGACAATACCGGCCGCGACCGCGATCTGATGGTGGAAGATCTCTACGATCCGCCAATGAATCTGGTGGCCGGCACCAGACACAGGCTGGCGAAAAAACGCGACCTTAAATGGGAGGATGCCATGCAATCGGCATGGATTCTTCCCGAATTCGGGACCCCGATGCGGCTGGCGATCGAAAGCCTGTTCAGCAAGAGGCGGCGCCGGCCAGAGGCCTGCCTTGTCGAGTCGTCATCGATCCAGACCAATATCGGCCTGCTCAACAGCAGCGAATTGCTCTGGGTATTGTCGAACGACATCGCGACCTATTTCCAGAAGCTGGGCCTGATCCAGATCCTGGCGCTGCCGGCGACGCCGGGTCCCTCGCCCTTCATCGCCACTTATATGCGCGGACGCGCGCTGTCTCCTGCGGCGGAGAAGTTCCTCGACGCGCTGCGGACGACGGCAAAATCGATGAACAGGTAGGATTACTGCAACAACCGGTCGAGCTCGCCGCTCTGCTCGAGTTCGCGCAGCGCCCGCGCGTCGCCAACATGATGGCCATCGATGAAGATCTGCGGAACGGTTGCATTCCCGCCGGAGCGCGAGACCATTTCCTCCAGCACTTCGCCGTTGGCGGCTATGTCGATCTCGCGAAATGACACCGCCTTGCGCGTCAACAGGCTCTTCGCCGACTGGCAATAGGGACAATAACGCGATGTATAGATCTCGACCTGCTTCACGGCTCTGCCCTCGTCGGCGATTCATCCCCGCTTGCCGGTCCGCGTTGTCGCGGCGGGCGGAGCAGTCCTTCACATACTGACGCGCGCGCGGACGCGCAAGACGTGCGAACGTCACCAATAGCGCCAGCCGCAAACGCGGCGGCCCCTGCGCCACCAGCAGACCCATCGACGGCGGCGACGGCGGGGGCCAACAATCACGACCTGCGCGTCTTCGGCTACCTTCTTGTCCTTCAGCGCATTGATCTTGTCGATGGTCAGCGGGATCGCTTCGGCAGGCGACGGCATCATCGAAAATCCGATCGTGGCGACGCCGGCCGCGGCAACTGCGCCCGGCAGCAAGGTGCGAAGCAAGGTGCGACGATCAATGGCGGCCATTCTGCAACTCCCTGTTCGAAGTCGATGGCGGAAAGACTATCAATCTTGCCGAAAACCGCGGACACGAAGACGTGAGCCATGTCCGCCCGCTATGCGGGGCTGGTACGATTCCTGCGCATAAAGGAGCGCGTCTCTTGCCGCAGACCCGTCGCGCGCGTCAGTATCCGGGTTTCTGCTGGGCGGCTTTCAGCCAAACTTGAATCAATCCTACCGGACCCACATGACTTCCGACCGCTGGATAGCAACCCTGCTGGGCGTGATCGCCACCCTCGCGATCCTGGCCGCGCTCAACATTGCCAGCGCTGTCTTTGCACCCGTCGCCTGCGCGCTCTTCATCATTGCGCTCGTCTGGCCGATGCAGAGGCGGTTGCAGGCCTCGCTTCCCAAGCTGCTTGCACTCGCGATTGTGATTGCCGTCACGGTCGTCGTTTTTGCGATTTTCGCCTCGCTGGTATCCTGGGGCTTCGGACGCGTGGGACGCTCTCTGGTCGCCGAGGCGGGCCGCTTCCAGCATCTCTACGCGCAGGCGGTGGCGTGGCTGGAGGGCCACGGCATCATGGTGGCGGGCCTGTGGGCCGAGCATTTTGACGTGCGCTGGCTGATCCGCACCGTGCAGGGCATCACAACGCGATTGAACACGACCGTCACGTTCTGGCTGGTCGTCATCGTCTATGTGATCCTGGGGCTGCTCGAGGTCGACGACATCCGCCGCAAGCTCGTGTCCATGCAGGAACGGCCTTCGGCGCGCATCCTGCTGAACGGCAGCATGGAGATCGCCGCCAAGTTCCGGCACTACATGCTGATCAGGACGGTGATGAGCCTCGCGACGGGCGTGCTGGTATGGGCGCTGGCCGCCGCGTCCGGGCTCCAGCTCGCCGCAGAATGGGGCGTGATCGCATTCACCCTGAACTACATTCCGTTCATCGGGCCGTTCATCGCGACGGTGTTTCCGACGCTGTACGCACTGGCGCAGTTCGAGTCCCTGCAGGGCGCACTTTTCGTGTTCGCCTGCCTGAACATCATCCAGTTCGTGATCGGCAGCTATATCGAGCCGCGCGTCTCCGGCTCGGCGCTGGCGATCTCGCCATTCCTGGTTCTCTTTTCGGTGTTCCTGTGGAGCTACCTGTGGGGCTTCTTCGGCGCCTTCATCGGCGTGCCGATCAGCATCGCGATCCTGACCCTGTGCGCGCAGCATCCCTCAAGCCGCTGGGTCGCCGACCTGTTCGGCGCACCCGAACAGGACGTAAAGGAAAAAGGGTAGCACCGGCTCAGGCCGGATTGTCGTCCCCCGCGACGTCCACCCGCTGCGGCGTCAGCAAAGCGAGGCGCCCCGGCGCCGCGGCGCTGAGCGTGTGGATATAGAAGCAAGTCGGCTGGTCGTTGGTCGCCTCCATCACCGGCGACGGCGCGGAGACGATGCGCAGGCCGCCGCACTCGCCGATCCAGTCGATGTGGCGATGTCCATGCATCACGACGACACGCTCCCTATATGACTGAAGCTGGCGCACGAACCACGTGCCGTTGATGAGGGCCGTGCCGATCCGTTCGGCGAAGGTTTTCGCCGGAGCCGGATATTCGACCAGATGGTGATGCAACGCCACGACCCAGAATGCGCGCGGAAACTGCTTCATCACTCCGGCACAGGCCAGCATCTGTTCTGCGGACACAAGCCCAAGCGCGTTGGTGAATGAGAAATGCGTCTCCGCATTCGAGTTCAGCAGCAGCACGCCAAGCCCGTCTTCGCTCTGCGGCGGCAGCACCATCGGAAACACGCCTGCCCAGAGTTTTTCCAGTCGGAACGACAATCTCAGCGGGCCGGAATCAGCGAATGTGGCGATGGACGAACGGTGCGGCGCGAGCCATTCGGACAATGTGCGTTCAGGCCGCTGCGAGGCGGGTTCGACAACATTCACCCTGTCACCCTGCAGGGCATCGAACGCCGACAACGCGCGCATCTGGCGCAGCCGCTTGCCGGGACTGGTCGGTAGATCGAGCCGCGCCGGATTTGCGCGATCGACAACATTGACGTCGTGATTGCCGGGCAGCAGCAGCGTGCGTTGTTTCAGGTCTGGATGCTTCTGCAGCACGGCAAAAAACTCAGCCCATTCCGCGGAGCGGCCCGCATCCGTGATGTCGCCAGTGATGAGAACCAGATCGAGCGGCGCTTGTGCATGGATCGTCTCAAGCTGTGCGAAGACTCGCGCCAGCCGGCCATTGCCCTGCGCGCCCGAGCGTCCGCTTTCGATGCGAAAACCAAAACGCTCGCCCACTGTATGCAAATCCGACAGATGCGCGATGCGCCAGCTGCGTCTCGCTTGCCCCTCGCCTTCCGGCAGATCGAAGTCGGCAAGATCGCGCGGCTGCGCCATGACCGCATCGGTGATCCCCCACGCAAAGGAGGCCGCCGCCAGATAGGCGCCGACAAGAACGACCGCATTCGCCAGCGTCGGCACGACAAGACGTAACGGCGCATTCAGGTCGGCAATGTCGCCGCTCCAGCGCGTCAGCGGCCAGGCCAGCCAGACGAACACAAGCGCGATCGCGGACGCGACAATGCCGGCGCCGGCGGCACTGAAGGCCCGCAGGCGCGCGCGGCCATCGGCATCCAGCTTCGCGCCGAACGCAAGCTCGCTCAGATGCCGCAACGCCTCCCGGCACGCCGCATATCCCGGCTGCACGGCGAGCGAGTTCAGCGACCAGAAGCCCTTCTCCGCAAGGCGAAACAGCGGCCGGCCGCCAATCCAGCCCACAGCGGCGATCACAACCAGCACGGCGAGCGTCCACACACCGCTCATTGGCGACGCGATTGTCCGCGACAGCGACGTCAGCCATGCCGTAGCAACCAGCGGCGTCAATCCAAGGAGCGTCGCCGGCAGCACGATCAGCAGCAGCCACGCCATCGCCAGTTTGGGAAGACTGATCTCCGCCAGCAGACTGCCCGCAAGCGCAAGCAGCGAGCGCTGCTTGGTGCTCGAGGCATCGTCCTCGATATCCCCACGGCGCGGATCGATGAGCGGAGACATGCAGTCTCTTCTTTAACGCCGCAACCGTGCGACCGGCGGCTGACCCTGGCCGCCCGGGTTCACGTCAGCGGCAATAACGATGAGCGACAGGATGGAATTCGCCGTTGCGAAAGCGGATCCAGCAGCGGCCATTGTACCAGTAATAGTTTCCGCGCCGGCGCTCCATCTGTCCGCCGATCAGGGCTCCGGCACCGAGCCCGATGGCTGCGCCGACGGCCGCGCCGCGACCGCCGCGCGTTGCGCCGCCAATGGCCGCTCCCGTCAGGCCGCCGATCATGGCACTGCGCCCCGTTCGGCTTTGCGCATAAGCATCAGCCGCATCAATCAATGGAAGGAAAATGGAAAATCCGGCAACAAGGCCCGCAAGTGCAAACATTCGCATTGAGCGCTCCTCCGGCTTCAAGGCCGGCAGCCTATAAGGCGCCGTACTGCGTTTCAACATAAGGAGCCGGCCCGACCCTGTTGCCGCAGCCCGGCGGGGCGACTGGATGGCGGCGTGATCGATGGCTAGAGTGGATCACTTCGTTGCTGGGATGTCGCGGCCCATGTGCACAAGAAAGATAAAACCGTCTGCAATGGCGCAGGACGTCATGCGGTCATTTGCAATCGCCTGCTGCGTCGGCTTGACGTCGCCGGCGCTGCCCCAGGATGCCCCGCAGGCGGCGGACACCCAGCCAGCCAAGACGCGCGTCCTCAAGACCAACCAGTTCGACTATCACTACATCGAGCCGACCAATCCCGAACACCGACCGATCTACGAGAGACTGAAACAGGCGCGGCTGCTGGAGCAGTTGCAGGTCTATCTGGCGCCATTGCGCCTGCCGCAGCGGGTGAACCTGAAGGTGCAGGGCTGCAACGGCTGGGCCAATGCGACCTTCTGGGGCGACGACATCATCGTCTGCTACGAGTACTTCCAGTTCGTCATGAAGTTCGCGCCGACCGAAAGGCGGCACGGCCTGACGCCGCGCGATGCGCTGATCGGACCGACGGTCGACGTGTTCCTGCACGAGGTCGGCCACGCCGTGTTGCAGATCCTTGAGATTCCCTTCTTCGGCGGCGAGGAAGACGTGGCCGATTATTTCGCGACCTACGTGATGCTGAAGTTCAACAAGGAGGATGCACGACGCCTCATTCTGGGCGCCTCATTCATCAGCGGCGGCGAGGCGCTGAAGATGCAACACAAGGCGCCCGAACTGCGCCTCCTGGCGGCCTCGCATTCGCTGCCGGCGCAGCGGCATTTCAACAGGTGGTGCCTCGCCTACGGCTTCGACCCGGTCCTGTTCGCCGACGCCGTGACCCGCAACATGCTGCCGCAAAGCCGGGCGGCCAATTGCCGGTACGAGTACCTCACCAACGAACGCGCCTTCAACGCGCTGATCATGCCCTATATCGACCAGGCCCTCATGAAAGAAGTGCTGGCGAAGAAGTGGTTCACGTTCGAATCCGGCGCCGCCGAAACGATGTATGGCGGCCAGCCGCAAAAAACCGACAAGCGCTGATACGAGCTTGCGGCCGTTACGATGGCCGCTCCTTCAGCGCGGGCTTCGGGCTGGCCCGCAGACTGAACCACGTCACGTAAAGTGTCGGCAAGAAGACCAGAGTCAGGATGGTCGCGACCAGCAATCCTCCCATGATCGCGAACGCCATCGGCCCCCAGAAAATGGTCGGCGCGATCGGGATCATGCCGAGCACGGTCGAGATCGCCGTCAGCATGATCGGCCTGAAACGCGCCGTGCTGGCGTCGATCGCGGCCTGCCGCACATCCTTGCCCTGCTCGCGCTCCGCCTCGATCTGGCCGATCAGGATGACGGCGTTCTTCGTGATCATGCCGAGCAATGCCAGGATTCCGAGAATGGCCACGAATCCGAGCGGCCGGTTGGAGACAAGCAGCGCCGCTACGACGCCGATGATGCCAAGAGGCCCGACGCTCAGGACGAGGAACAGCCGCTGGAAGCTCCGTAACTGGAACATCAGCACGGTGACCATGATCAGCAGCATCAGCGGCACCACGGCGACAACCGAGGCCTGCGATTTCGCGCTTTCCTCGACGGTGCCGCCGGCAACGATTCTGTAGGACGGCGGCAGACCCTTGTTCAGTTCGGCCACTGCCGGCGCGAGCGCACTGGTGACCGTCTCCGGCAGCGCTCCGGGAACGACGTCCGCCTGCACCGTCAGGGTCGGCACGCGGTCGCGGCGCCAGACGACCGGATAATCCTGCGCATACTCGAAGGTTGCGAGCTGGCTCAGAGGAACGGTCCGTCCGCCCGGCAGCGGCACCTGCAAGGTTCGCAGTGTCGCCAGCGAGACGCGCTGCTCATCGGTCGCGCGCAGAACCACACCGATCAGGTAGATGTCGTCACGCACCTGCGAGATCGGCGTACCCGACAGGACCGTGTTCAGCACGCTCGCCAGCGCCTGCGAACTCAAGCCCAGCATCCGAGCCTGATCCTGGTCGATGCGGATTCGCACCTCGCGCGCCGGCTCGATCCAGTCGAAATTGACCTTCTCGGCCTGCGGATTGTTCGCGATGACCTGCGCCAGCTTGCTGGCGACTTCGCGGACTTGGGAAATATCCGGCCCGCTGACGCGGTACTGGATCGGCCATCCGACGGGCGGGCCGAGCTCGAGCGGCGAAATGCGTGCGACCAGATTGGGAAACTGATCGGCAAGGACCTTCTCGAGCTTGACCCGCAACCGCTCGCGCGCCTGCAGATCCTTGGCGACGACCACCGCCTGCGCGAAAAAATCACTCGGAAGCTGGACATCGAGCGGCAGATAGAATCGGATCGCACCGCGGCCGACATAGGTGCTCCAGCGCGCGACATCAGGATCGTCCCTGAGCGCGTCGTCGAACCGCGCCGAGACGGTGTCCGTTGCATAGATGGAGGCATTCTGCGGCAGCCTGAGATCGACCAGAAGCTCCGGCCGGTCGGAGGACGGGAAGAACTGGTTGGGGATCAGCGGAATGGCCGAGATCGCCGCGACGAACAGCGCGACGGTGGCGGCGATGGTCAGCCAGCGGAAATTCACCGCGAATGTCAGGAAGCTCTGATAGGCACCGATCACCCGGCCCGGTCGGGCATCTTCCGTATTTCGTGGCGCCGACAGGATCAGCACGCCCAGCAACGGTGCGAAGATCACGGCCACGAACCAGGACACCAGCAGCGCAATTGTCACGACCGCGAACAGCGAGAACGTGTATTCGCCGGCCGAGCTCGCGGCGAAGCCCACCGGCACGAAGCCGGCAATGGTGACGAGCGTGCCGGCCAGCATGGCAAAGGCATACGTGCGGAAGGCAAAAGCGCCGGCCTGCATCTTGTCCTCGCCCTGCGCGAGGCGCGTCAGCATGGCGTCGGTAACGGTCATCGCGTCATCGACCATCAGCGCAAGCGCGATGATCAGCGCCCCGAGCGAAATGCGCTGCATGTCGATATTGGTCAGCTCCATGATGGAGAAGACGACGGCGAGCGTGAGCGGGATCGACAGCGCGATGATCAGCCCCGGCCGCACGCCCAGGCTGATGAAGCTGACCACCAGGATGATGGCAATCGCCTGCCACAGCGATGTCATGAACTCGGAGATCGCGCCTTTCACCGTCACAGCCTGATCGGCCACCAGTTTCGGCTCGATGCCGATCGGCAACTCGGCGGTGATCTCGTTCATCTTGCGCGTGATGTTCTGGCCGAGCGCGAGGATGTCGCCGCCGTCGCGCATGGCGATCGCCAGCCCGATCGCCGGCTGTCCGTTGACGCGGAATTGCGGCTGCGGCGGGTCGGCATAGCCCCGCCGCACCTGCGCGATGTCCGCAAGCCTCAGCATCCGGTCGCCGACGGCGAAATTGATGTCGCGGATATCCTGCTCGGTGCGGAACGCGCCGGACACCCGGAGCTGGATGTTCTCGTCCCCGGTCTCGATGCGTCCCGCCGGCTGCACGATGTTCTGCGTCTGCAGTGCGGCGACCAGCGCCGAGCGGTCGATGCCGAGATTGGCAAGCTCCTGCATCGAGATTTCAACGAAGATGCGCTCGTCCTGCGCCCCCAGAATCTCGATCTTGGAGACGTCGCGTACCTGCAGCAGCTTCGAGCGCGCGCTCTCGACATAATCGCGCAATTCGCGGTGCGTGAAGCCGTCGGCGGTGAAGCCATAGATGATGCCGAACGTGTCGCCGAACTCGTCGTTGAATCCCGGCCCGACGATCCCGGCCGGCAAGGTGTGGCGCATGTCGCCGACGCTCTTGCGCACGTGATACCAGGTGTCCGCGACCTGCTGGGCGTTGGCATAGCCCTGAAGGTTGACGAAGATGGTGGTGACGCCTGGCTTGGTGATGCTGCGGATGAAATCCAAATGCGGCGTCTCCTGCAGCGTCCGCTCGATCCGCTCGGTGACCTGGTTCACCGTGTCCTCGATGGTCGCGCCCGGCCACGCCGCCTGAACGACCATTGTCTTGATGATGAAGGTCGGGTCCTCGCCGCGCCCGAGCCGGAAATAGGACAGCAGGCCCGCGAGCACGGCGACGATCATGAAATAGACGACGAGCGAACGGTGACTGAGCGCCCATTCCGAAAGGTTGAAACGCATTACCGCTCCGCTCCGAGCAGACGAACCTTCTGGCCCGGATGCAGCGCCTGCACCCCGGCGGTGACGACGATGTCGCCGACATCAAGCCCCTGCGACACCGACACGCTCGCCGGATCGAAGCGCGCGACATCGACGTTGCGGATCGACGCCGTGAGCTTGGCCGGGTCGATGATCCACACCGCCGGCTGCTGATTGAACTTGGTCAGCGCCGTCGCTGGCACCTGAATGACCGGCACCGCATCCATCTGCACGTTGCCGGTCACCGTGGCGCCGAGCCGCATCGCCTCCGGCGGATTGTCGAGACCGACCCGCACCGCAAAGGTCCGGGTCACCGGGTCGGCTTGCGGCGCAATCTCGCGCACGCGCCCCGTCGCCTTGACGGAGGGAGCATCGGTCAGGAACACCGAGATCAGCGGATCGCCGGGCGCTGTCCGCAAGAGTTGCGCTGGAACGTCGAACACCGCGTCGCGGCCCTCCTGGCGCACCAGCCGCACGATCATCTGGCCGGCCTGCACTACCTCGCCGGGCTCGGCGCCGACAGCCGTCACCACGCCCGGCGCATCCGCCTTCAGTTCGGTGAAGCCGACGAGATCGCGCGCGATCTTGAGCTGCGCTTCGGCGCTGTCGACCTGCGATTGCGCGGTCGTCGCCGCCTTCTTCGCCTGATCGAACAGGGCGGCCGTCGTCCAGCCCTGTCCAAACAGCGTTTCCTGGCGCTCGAAATGATTGCGCGCCTGCGTCAGCGCCGCCTGCGCCGCGACCAGATTGGCCTTAGCCGACCGCAATGCATTCTGCTCGTTCTGCGGCTCAAGCCGCGCGATCACCTGCCCGGCGGCGATGCGGTCGCCGACATTGACCGGCCGCTCGAGCACGCGGCCGGCAATTCTGAAACCGAGCGCGGCCTGGTCTTTCGCCTCGATACGCCCGGTCAGCGTGACCGGCGTGCCGGCCTCCTGTTTCGCAACGGTCATGGTGCGAACGGGACGCGCCTCGAGGGGCCTGTCCTCTGCTTCCTGTCCGCAGCCTGCCACGACATTCGACAAAACGACGATCAATAGACCACGCTGCCACTTCATCCGCACACCCCTCGCAGCAGAGGCGCTGCGCATTGACGGTCACGTACAAAATTTTGCGAGAAAACTAATGATCTGGCGCAAGGTCCTTTCGCCATAAGGCGGGGCGACGCTCGTCCGAGCATCGATTAGACTGTCCAAGGCCGAACCGAGTCAAGGAACTTCGCAGCGCGAAACGCCCGATACTCCCCACGCGCTGACAGACACCGGCACTCCTGACGCGACGCTCAATCTTGCAATCCTGCACCACAGCGCCGACCGACTCCAACGCCATCGCCGGCTCAACACGGGTTCGTGACACGCAGAGACGACGGCGCCTGGCCTGCGGTGATCGGTTGATTCCCGCCCCGCCCGGCCCTAGCATTCCCGCAGATTGAAAGCCCGCAGCAGGATGCCCGCCAATGGCGCCACGTCAGTCTGCATCGAAGTTTCCGGGCGGGTTCTTCTGGCTGTTTGCGCTTCTGACATTTCTTTGGTTCGCGGCGAATTCATCATTTGCAATTGAAGCGCTGGCAACCGGCGCAGTGATTTCCGCCGTCCTCGCTTGCCTGTTCGCGCGCAAATCCGGCGTGTGGCAGGACATCCGCTTCTCGCCGCAACGCCTGTACCATTTCATTCTCTACACCGGGCTCTTTCTGATCGAGCTGGTGCGCGCCAACATCAACATGATGCGTTACGTCTATGCGCGGCGCATCGTCATCAAGCCGGGCATTGTCCGCATCAAAACGAAGCTTGAAACGCCGGTCGGGCGGCTGGCATTGGCCAATTCGATTGCGCTGACACCGGGCTCGCTGGTGGTCGACATCGACGGCGACAGCCTTTTCGTTCACTGGCTCGATGTCAAAACGACGGACACGGACGAAGCGACCCGTGCCATTGCCGGCGCGTTCGAGGACCATCTGGGGAAGACCTTTGGCTGAGGGCATCCTTTTCGCCGCGGCGGCTCTAATCCTTCTCGGCGTTGCGCTCGGCGTAATACGCCTGATCCTCGGACGAACCGTCGTGGATCGCGTCGCGGCCGTCGACATGCTGACGGTCGTTTCCATTTCCCTGATCGCGCTTTACGCGCATGTCGCCGGCCGCTCGATCTATCTGGACGTCGCGCTGGTCTACGGCGTCCTCAGCTTTCTCGCGGTTCTGGCGATCGCCCGCTATCTCGAGCGAGGGCTGTAGCGCATGCTTGAACTTTTCGTTGTCCTACTCTGCGGCAGCATCCTGGTGAGCGGATTTCTGGCCGTGCGGCTGGAAAGCACGCTGGCCGCGGCGGTCAGTGGCGGGCTGGCGAGCCTGTTCGCCGCGGTCTGTTACGTTGTGCTCGGCGCACCGGACGTTGCCATGACGGAGGCCTCGATCGGCTCCGGCCTGTCCGTGCTGATCTTCCTCTACGCCATCCGCCGCACGACGGAGAAGGCACCATGATGGAGATCGTCGGAAGCCTGCTGGTTCTGCTTGGCGCGATCTTCCACTTTTCGGCCGGGCTCGGCATGCTGCGCATGCCCGACGCCTATACCCGCATGCAGGCCGGTACCAAGGCCTCCACGCTCGGCAACACATTGGTCCTCGCGGGACTCGCCATCTATCACCCCGGCTGGAGCCTGAAGCTCCTGATCATTGTCTATTTCGTGCTGATGACGAACCCCGTCTCGTCGCACGCGCTGGCCCGCGCCGCGCATGGCATCCGGCTGCCGATGGCCGGCGATACCGGCATCGACGCGCTGCGCGACGCGCAGCAGAAATCCGGGAGCGGCCCATGATCCACCGCCTTCCTGTCGCGATCGCGATTGCCGCGTTAGGCCTCGTCTTCGCAAGCCTCGCGATCGGCTATACCGAGCAACAGACGCTGCGCCCGCTGGCGGAAAGTTACATCAGGCTCGTTCCGCAAGAGCTTGGCGCAGCGAATGTCATCACCGGCATCCTGCTGACGTATCGCGCCTTCGACACGCTCGGAGAAGTCGCCGTTCTGTTCATGGTGGCGGCCAGCGTCGGCCTTGTGCTGTCCGCCCGCCGGCCGCCGCGAACGGAATCGGAGCCTGACGCCGAAAAAGTCCGGCCCTCCTCGGAGATCGTGCAGAGCGGCGCCCAGATTCTCGCGCCGCTGATTGCGATCTTCGCGGCCTATATCATCATGAACGGGCACCTGTCGGCAGGCGGCGGCTTTCAGGGCGGCGCCGTCATCGCATCGGGCGTCCTCTTGGTGCTGCTGGCCTTTCCGCAATACCGGCCCGATCTTGAATTCCTCGGCATCACCGAATCGCTGGCCGGCGTGCTGTTTGTCGCCGCCGGCATTGCCGGACTGGTTCTGGCGGGCGGGTTTCTGGACAACCGCTTTCTCCCGCTCGGGTCGTTCGGCGCCTTCTTCAGCGCCGGCGCCATTCCGCTTCTCTCGGTCCTGCTGGGCATCAAGGTCGGCTGCGAACTGAGCGTCATCCTCGACCGGTTTCGCCCCTGACACTACCGCATGAAAGGACCCGTCTGATGATCTCGAGCATCGTGCTGACCACGGGTCTTCTCCTGATCCTGATCGGGCTCTGGGGCCTGCTCACCCACCGCAACATCCTGCGCATCATCATCGGCTTTTCGCTGATGGGCACCGGCACCCACATTGTCATCGCCGCCATCGGCTATGTGACGAAGGGCACCGCGCCGATCATCGACCGCGCGCTGCCGCTGTCCGAGGCGACGTCGCGCGCCGTCGACCCGATCCCATCCGCGCTGGTCGTGACGGCCATCGTCATCGGCATGGCGGTGACGGCGGTGATGCTCGCCTTCGCGATCCGGCTCTATGACTCGAAGAAGACGCTGTCGATCGACACCTTCACGGAGTCGAAATGGTAGGCGGCCTGCTTCACCCCCTGAATATCTTCATTGTCGGGCTGGGTGGCGGATTCCTGATCCCGCTGTTCTACCGGCTCGGACAGGCATGGGTGGTCGCGGCATTCCTCGCTGCGCTGGCGGCGATGACGCTGATCTCCGGCCACGCCCTTGTCATGCTTGTGCAGGGCGCCGAGCCGTTCGAGATCCTGACCGGCGGCGCGCAGCCGCCTTATGCGATCAACCTGCGCATGGGCTTTGCCGAGAGCATTGCCGCATTCAGCGTCAATCTGGTCGCACTGTTCGGCGCCGCCTATGTCGTGCGCGAGAGATACGGCGTGTTGCTGCTCTACCTGCTGCTGGTCATGGGCATCCAGGGCATGGTGATGACGCGCGACCTCTTCAATCTCTTCGTCTTCCTGGAGATCGTCTCGATCGCCACCTACGGGCTGCTCGGCCTGCGCGACACGCCGGCGGCTCTGTCGGCGACATTCAAGTTCCTCATGGCGACGGTGCTGGCCTCGACCTTCTTTCTGATCGGCACCATGCTGCTCTATGCGGCGACCGGCATCCTCAACATCGACGACCTGATCGAAAAGCGCGACGCCATCGCAGGCCCGATCGGATTTGCCGCGTTGATGTTCCTCCTGGCCTGCCTGCTGCTGGAACTGAAGCCCTTTCCGGCGAATGGCTGGGGGCTCGACGTCTATGAGACCGCGCGCCCCGACGTCGCCGCGCTGATCTCCGGCGGCGTGTCTGCCGGCGTTTTCTTCGCATTGCTCAAGCTGCTGCCGCTGTTCGAAGGCCAGCTCGCGCTGATCGCGGTGCTGGCGGCGATGACATTCGTTGCCTCGAACCTGATCGGCCTTCGTCAGACGAAAGCGCAGCGCCTGCTCGGCTATTCCTCGGTCGGACAGATGGCGCTGCTGACCATGGCGACCTCCCTGCTCTACCGGCTCGACGCCGAGAACGCGGTGCTGCTGGTGATCGGCGGCCTCTTCGTCAATCACCTCTTCGCCAAGGTCGGGTTGTTTTGGCTGGCCGGCTGCGTCGGCAGAGAACGCCTGCAGGACTGGCGCGTGTTCGCCGGACGCCCCGGCGCAATCCTCGTCTTCGGCATGCTCATTGTCTCGATCTGCGGCCTGCCGCCCTTTCCCGGCTTCTGGGCGAAGTGGCAGTTGATCATGACGCTGGCGGCCGGCGATCTCTATGTCTGGATCGCCGTGATCCTGGTCGGCTCGCTGCTGGAAGCGGCCTACATGTTCCGCTGGCTCGGCCTGAGCCTCCACGCGCCGCGCGAAACAGAAGCGACACCGCTCAGCCAACGCGATCTGCTGCCGGTTTTCGGAATGGCGATGCTGCTCGTCGTCAGCGGCTATCTCGCCGCCGAGTTGGCCGGCTTCTCCGCTTTGTGGGCGTACATGCCGCTCGCGGCGGGACTGATCGTCGGCGCGCTCGGCCTCCTCCCCGCGCGCGCTCAAGGCGTCGCAACACTCGTGCTGGTGCTCATCGGCGGCACCTGGCTCATTCTGGATTTGTCCGGCCTCAACTACCTGTTCGCGGTCATCCTGCTCGCCGGCGGCCTCGTGGTGTCGATCGCCTGCCTCGTACGTACGGACCGCCGCACCGGCTTCTTTCCGATGCTGGCCGTCATGCTGCTGTCGTTGCCGGCGCTGCCGCACGCCACGACCAGCCTTGAATTCATCTTCATCTGGGAACTGATCACGCTGTCTTCCTGCTTTCTCATCCTGCGCCGACAGGAAGCCGCGTCGCAGGCGCTGCAATACCTGCTCTTCTCACTGGTCGCGGCCTTCTTCCTGCTATGCGGATTCGCGGTGCTGCAGGCGCAGACCGGCAGCGTCGAGCTGTCGGCTTTGCGGTCGGCGGGGCCGGACAGCGCGCCGGTGTTTGTGCTGCTGGCGGTGGGGCTTCTCATCAAGGCCGGCGCCGTCGGGGTTCATGTCTGGCTGCCCGGCGCCTATGCGCAAGCCGACGACGATGTGTCCGCCCTGCTTTCGGCGGTCATCAGCAAGGTGGCGATCTTCGGATTGCTGGTCGGCACCTATGTCGCAATCCGCTCCGAGGCAGGCCTGAACCTGGCACTCGCGCTTGGCTGGATCGGCATGCTGACGACGCTGGCCGGCGCCATGCTGGCGGTGCGCCAGGACGACATCAAGCGCATGCTCGCCTATTCGAGCATGAGCCAGCTTGGATACATCGTGGCCGCGATCGCGCTGATGAGCCATCTCGGCTGGGTAACGGCCCTGTACCTCGTCGCCAATCACCTGCTGGTGAAAGGCATCCTGTTCCTTGTCGCCGCTGCGATCATCCTTCAAACAGGGAAACGTTTGTTCAGCGAGTTGGGTGGCCTCGCCGGCATCATGCCGGCGACGTTCGCCGCTGCCCTGATCGCCATCGTGGCGATGTCGGGCCTGCCGCCGCTCGCCGGCTTTGGCGGCAAGTGGCTGCTGCTCTCGGCGATGATCGAGAAGGGCTGGTACGGGCCGGCGGTGATGACGCTGCTGGCGACCTTTGTCGGCTTTATCTACATGGCGCGATTCATCCAGGCGATCTTCTTCGGGCCGCGCAGTTCCGCGCATGACGGCGTGACGGAAGCGCCGCTTCTGCTGCTTCTGCCGCAATATCTCCTGATTGCCGGGATTCTGGTGATGTCCTTCTTCCCGAAACTGCTGATCGCGCCGGTATCCGAGGCGATCGACCCTCAATTCGCCTCCACTCTGCGGTGGGAGGGCATGTCGCTGGAAATGATCTACGGCTACTGGAATCCCGTTCCGGTCATGACCTTCTCTGTGGTCGTGTCCGCGATCTTGTTCGGGCTGCTCTGGCTGCTACGACGGCGAGGATCGCCGCGTGAACGCGCGCAAACGAGCGTCTATGACAGCTTCAAGACACTGTTTGCGGCGCTGACGCCGCCATTCGCAATCCTGTTCTGGAATGGCGTGGCAACGGCGACCGCGACGCTCGCGCTGCGAATCCGCACGCTCTACACAGGCAACGGCCAGACCTATAATCTCTACATTGTGTATTATTTCATCGCGATCTACGTCGCAGGCGGCGGACTGCGTTATCTCTTGCTGGCGGGCTGATCCGCGCCACAGCAAGAGCGCGCCGCGTCCGTGACGACGCGGCGCGACTTTTGCGGAAACGGCTACTTGACGTCCAGCGCCTTCCTCAGCGCCGGCACCCATTTGTCGTATTCGCTCTGCATCAGCTTGGTGACGTCTGCGGCATTCATCGGTTTGACATCGAACGCATCCTGCTCGAGATGCTTTCTGATGGCGGGCACCTGCAGCGCCTTGTTGAGCTGTTCGTTCAGCTTGGCGACGACATCGTTGGGGATACCGCGCGGTCCCGACAGCGACAGCCACACCGTGGTGACAACGTCGGGATAGCCCTTCTCCTTGAAGGTCGGAACATCGAATCCGGCGATGCGCTCGCCGGACGAGACCGCGATCGGTATCAACGCGCCGGTGCGGATATGCTCGCGTGCCGTCGACCAGGTGATGCTGCCCATCTTGACATGTCCGGCGAGAAGGTCGCTCACCGCCGTGTTGCCGCCGCGATGCGCAACATGCACGAGCTTGACGCCGGCTTTCGACGCGAAATATTCGGCAACGGAGTTTCCGCCGGAGCCGACGCCGGGCGACACGTATTGCACGCCGTCGGGCGCCGCCTTGGCCATCGCCACAAATTCCTCAAAGGATTTCACCCCGGCCGAAGGATGCATCACAAAGACGCTGGGCGAGCCGCCGATATAGGCGATATGCGTGAAGTCCTTCATCGGATCGAACCCCACATTCTTGTTCAGGGCCGGCGCCAGCACATGCGTCGACATTCCGCTGATCATCAGCGTGTGACCGTCGGGATCTGAGCGCGCGACATTTTTTGAGGCGATGGTGGTGCCGCCGCCGCTCAGATTCTCGACATAGAATTGCTGCTTGAAATGTTCGCTCAGCGGCTGCGCAACCAGCCGCGCAACGATATCCGACTGGCCGCCGGCGCCGAACGGCACGACGATCTTGACCGGCCGGTTCGGCCAGTCCGCCGCGCTGGCGCCGGACAGAAACGCAAACACGCAGACGCACGCAAGATAGAGTCTCCACAGGCCCATCATCTTTTCCTCCTGAAAATTACCGTTTCTTGTTGTTGGTCAGACAGATGCGACGCTCCGGATGAGCATCGTTGAACATCATTCATGCACGGCCCTGCCGGCCGGATATCCAGCCTCCGTCAGGACTCGCCAGCAACGCGAGCGGCAAGCGATCGCAGTTCATCGGCAATCTCTGTCGGACATTCGATCGGCGTGATGTGCCGACCCTTCAGGACCTTCAGCGTCGCGCCCGCAATGCCTCGCTGCAGCGCCTCCGCCATCGCGACCGGCGTGGCGTAATCCTCCTCGCCGACAATGACCGCGACCGGCATCTTCAAGCCCGCAAGCAGCGGCCGCAGGTCCGCGTCGCCGAGCATGACGCAGGACGCGACATAGCAGTCCGGATCGGTGGCGACGAAGATGCCGATGAATTTCTGCAGCACATCGGGATTGGCCGCACGGAAGGCATCGGTGAACCAGCGCGTGGTCTGGAATTCGGCGAGGCTTTGCAATCCCTTCGCGCGTCCGGTCTCCGCGCGCTGCCGCCATTCGATCGGCGCCTTCTCTCCGTACCAGGCCGTGGTGTCGATCAGCGCGAGGCCCGTCGTCCGCTCGGGATAGGCGCCGGCGAAAGCCTGCGCCACGCAGCCGCCCATCGAACAGCCGCCGACAATGGCGTCGCGCCAGCCGACATGATCCATCAGGTCGGCGAGATCTTCGGCAAACAGCGAGGGCGTGTAGTTGCCGGCTGCGCGTTCCGACGCGCCGTGCCCGCGGCAATCATAGGTCAGGATATCGGCATGGTCCTCCAGCCGCGCGACGACGCCGTCCCAGACGCTGCCGTCGAGCGCCAGCGAATGAATCAGCGCGATGCGCGGGCCGCTGCGATTGCCGCGCCGCCGGTAGGCGAGACGGCTGCCGTCCCGCATCGTCGCGACACCATGCGCATGCGGCGTCGCGGTTCGCTGTGCCAGAGCCATCGCGCTCACCTAGACCGCAACGGCTTCGCGCGCCGGCTCGACCAGCGGCGTGGTCATGGCGTCGTAGCCATAGAGCCAGGACGTGTCCTCGTTGCCGCCGGACATCCAGGTGTTGGCGCTTGAGATCGCCTGGATGCGCGAGGTGCGTGGCTTGCGCGTCGCCTCGTACATTCTGAACGCGCGCTCGATGTCGTCACTCTCGACCGCGGCGAGGCAGCGGGCGAGCACGGCCGCATCCTCGATCGAAGTCGCGGCGCCCTGCGCCATGTACGGCGTCATCGGATGGCAGGAATCGCCGAGCAGCGCGACGCGGCCGTCGCTCCATTTGCGCAGCGGCTCGCGTTCCAGGATCGCCCATTTGTGGCAGTCCGGGCAGGCATTCAGCACCGCCATCACTTCCGGATGGAAGCCTTCATAGGCCGCGCGCAATTCCTTGACGTCGCCCTTCGCGGACCACGACTCCTTCGTGATCCAGTTGGCCGGCTCCGGAACGCTGGTGACGAAATAGACCTCGCTCTGGTCGGCCTTCGTATAATAGATGACGATGTGGCGGTCCGGCCCCCACCACTTGGTGCGCGACGGCGCGATCCTGGTGCCGCCCATCAGCGCGGTGTCGAAGACCGCGCGATAGGCGATGCGTCCCTTGTGGATCGGCGCGTCCGGCCCGACGACAATCTCGCGCACCAGCGAATGAACGCCGTCGGCGCCGATCGCCGCGTCCGCCTGCACTTTCGTCCCGTCGGCGAATGACAGGACCACCTGCCCGTTGCGCTGATCGAGACCGACCAGCTCCTTGTTCAGATGGATGATCTCCTGCGGCAGGTTTTCCAGCAGCGCCTGGTGCAGATCTCCGCGATGCATGCACAGGAACGGCGCGCCATACAGGCTTTCCGGCATCGGCAATTCGCGCTTCACCTCGCCGGTGTCCCACACGCGGTTGAGGTGCGAATAGGGCTGGAATGCGGTCTTGCGCAGCTTCTGCTCGACGCCGATGTGCCGCAGCACACGCGAGGAGTTCGGCAGCATCTGGATGCCGGCGCCGATGCGGCCGAATTGTCTGGCCTGCTCGTAGACCTGCACGTCGATGCCGGCCTGGCGCAGGGTGGCGGCCGCGGCGAGGCCCCCCATTCCGGCTCCAACGATGGCAATCGATAGCGGCTTCGTCATTAGGCCCATCTCCTTGGCGTCAGTTTCTTCTCTGGCGGCCGTCCGACCGCGCTGCGGAATTCGTGGGAGGTTGGCGCGCGCCCAAAAGAATGTAAAATATTCTTTTAGTCCAACTTTGGAACTTTTGAGATACAATGGAACTCCGGCATCTCCGCTATTTCGTCGCCGTCGCTGAAAGCGGCAGCATCACCAAGGCCGCGCAAAGGCTGGGCATCCAGCAGCCGCCGCTCGGCCAGCAGATTCGCGCGCTGGAAGCGGAGCTGAAGGTGCAGCTGTTCGAGCGCGCGCCCAAGCGCGTGGTGCTCAGCAATTCCGGCAAGGAGTTTCTGGAGGACGCGCGCCGGATTCTGGCGAGTGCGAAGGAAGCGGTGGAGAAGGTGCGCCGCTTCGATCGCGGCGAGCAGGGATTGCTGACGGTCGGCTTCACTTCTTCGGCGTCGATGCATCCCATCGCGCCGCGCATTCTCGGCGCCTTCAGCGGCGCCTATCCGCTGGCCAGGGTGGAAGTGGAAGAGCGCGAGACCTACGAGCTCATTCTCGCGCTGCAGAAGTCCAAGGTCGATGCCGCCTTCATGCGCTTTGCGCCGCGCGCCTTGCCGGAACTGACGAGTGTGCAGCTTCTCGACGAGGACATGGTTCTGGCGGTGCCGCGCGATCATGCGCTTGCGCGCAACCCTCGCCGGCCGGCGACGCTGAGCATGCTGACCAATGCAGACTTTGTCCTGTACCGCCGCCCCGACGGTTTCGGAATTTACGACTGGATGATCGCCGCGCTCGCGAAAAGAGGTTTCACGCCGCGCGTGACCCAGGACGTTCACCGCATGATGGCGTCGATCAATATCGTCGCGGCCGGCGCCGGCGTTTCGTTCGTGCCCGCGTCGATGCAGGCGCTGCATCAGGAGGCCGTGGTGTACCGCCCGCTCGCACCGGGCACGCTGCCGCGGCTGCCGCTCTACCTCGTTCACCGCGCCGACCAGGACCTGATGCTGGTGAGGAACTTCATCAAGGTGGCGGCCGGCATTCGCCCCGACGACGCCCGCGCGTCGAACGGCGCGGGCCGCAAGTCAATGAAAGCTCGCTGAAAACGATGGCGATCCCGGGAAGACTCGAACTTCCGACCTACGGTTTAGGAAACCGTCGCTCTATCCGGCTGAGCTACGGGACCGCTGGCGTTGTCCTAGCACGGCTGCGCCGGTTGTGAAGTCTCCCCGCAACCGGCGCTGCAAACTGCGGCTTTTCAGAGCTTGACCCAGCCCGCCGGCGGCTTCTTGCCGGGATGGATAGTGCCGCACTTCTTGCAGGTGCGTGCCTTCTCGTCGGCGAAGAAGGCCTCGTAGAGCGGCGGCAGGTCCTTCACCAGATCCTTCACCTTCAGCTCGATGCGATGCACCAGCGCGTTGCAGTTGAAGCAGTACCACTCGAAGCCGTCGGTCTGATCGTCGTGCCGCGCAGGCTCCACGACAAGGCCGACCGAGCCTTCCTGCGGACGTTGCGGCGAGTGCCGCACATGCGGCGGCAACAGGAACACCTCGCCCTCGCGCACCGGCACGTCGTAGAAATTGCCGTTGTCGACGACCTTCAGCACCATGTCGCCCTTGAGCTGGTAGAAGAATTCCTCCACCGGGTCGTCATGATAGTCGGCGCGCTCGTTCGGCCCGCCCACCACCATCACGGTCATCTGCCCGTCGTCGAACACCTTCTTGTTGCCGACCGGCGGCTTCAGAAGATGCTGGTGCTCCTCGATCCATTTTTTGAAGTTGAAGGCCTGAAGGCGACCCGTCACCATTGTTGCGTCTCCCGAGTGTCTACGCCGCGCTCGACTGCGCGACGCGCCCGAGGCCGCAAGCCTCGAACGCTTCCCGCGTCGCCTTCTTCTCGGCCTCGGTCATCTGCAGCAGCGGGCGCCGCACCGGCCCGCCGACCTGGCCGAGCAATTCCTGCCAGTATTTCGAATGCGCCTGCGGCTTCTCCGCCGGGCGCGTGCGCTTGAAGGCCTGCCGCACCGGATCGAGGCTGTCGCGGATGATGCGCGCCTGCTTGACGTCGCCCTTGAAAGCCAAATCCGTGTAATCGCGCATGCGGCGGTCGGTCTTGGTCTGCAAAAGATAGGGCGGGCTGGAGCAGAGATACAGCCGCCAGCCGAGCTCGACGATGTTGTCGAACCATTCGTCTTCCGACGCGGTGCTCACAATGATCTTGTCGCCGGCGAGCTTGGTCAGCTTCGCATACATCTCGCGCGGCACCGAGTATTTGATCGCCACCACATTCGGAATGTCGGCGATGCGCGCGCAGAGTTCCGGACTCATCAGATAGCCGCTGTCGGGATGGCTCCACAACGCGATGCCGATATCCATCTGCTCGCTGATGGTCTTGTAGTATTCGTACAACGTCTCGTCCTGCTTGTGCAGGAAGTGCAGCACCGGCGCATGCACCACGATGTAGTCGGCGCCCACGCCTTGCGCGTGCTTCGCCAGCTCGATCACCGTATCCATGTTCTGGTCCGAGCAGGACATGATGGTGCCGAATTTTCCCTTCGCCGCCTCCGCCGCGATCTCGAAGGTGCGCTTGCGCTCAGGGACCGACATCGCGAAGAACTCGCCCTGCTTGCCGGCCACGAACACCCCGTCGACGCCAAGATCGGCGTTCCAGTGCGCGAGGTTTTTGCGGAAGCCCGCCTCGTCGATCGACAGGTCCGCGTTGAACGGCGTCAGCGCCGCGGCCCAGATCCCCTTGAAGTTCTGGCGGGCGTAATCCTTGGCGTCTTTCCGGCTGTATTTCACGGCATTGGCCCATTGTTCATTGGTTGCATTGGCAACCAGCATAATCCATCGGCAGATCGGTGCGAAGCGTTCAATCCTGACCACTTTACCTGCGGATTCCGCACAGCTCTGACATACAATATGCGCGTCTTTCCACCGTGCCGCCTCAATCCCGCCATTGGATAACCGGGCATGATATTGCGTTTGCGCTCCTTGGCCGTGACATTGGTCGTCGCGTGCGCTGCCTTGCCGGCGGGCAGCGCGGCCGCGCAATGCCGCCTGCCGGACAGTGGCACCGCACGCGCCGCCAGTGTTGCCGATGGCCGCAGCCTTGTCCTTGCGGACGGCCGGGAAATCCTGCTGGCCGGGATCGAAGCCGCACCCGCCTGGCCGCCCGCGCAGGCCGAACTTGCCCGCCGGGTCGCCGGCAAGGCGCTGACCTTGCAAGGCCTTTCCTCGGAGCCGGACCGCCACGGCCGCCTGAGCGCCTTCGTGTCCGTTAGCGGCTCCGAAACCCCGGTACAATATGACCTTCTGCGCGAGGGTTTTGTGCGCGTGGGCGGCCCGGTTGCGGCAGACTGCCGGACAGACCTGCTCCTCGCGGAACGCAAGGCGCGCACCGCCAAGGTTGGTCTGTGGTCCGATCCGGGCTATGACATCGCCCAGGCGGAGGATGCGACGGCGGTCAGTGCCGGGCGCGGCCGGTTCGCTATTATCGAGGGCAAGGTGTTGTCGGTTCGCGAAAGCGGGGGCACGATTTACGTGAATTTCGGGCGGCGCTGGTCGGAGGATTTCACCGCCACCATCCCGAGACGGCTGGAAAGCCGCTTCACCGCCGCCAGTCTCGCGCCGCGGACAATGTCCGGCCGCATTGTCCGCATCCGCGGCTTTGTCGAGGAGCGCGGCGGCCCCTGGATCGAAGTGATCCGCCCCGACCAGATCGAATTCGCAGAGAAGAAGCAGTAAAGGCGTGGTCTTGACCCGAAATATCCCCGCACAGCAGGCAGCACGGCGCGCCCTTCTCGGTGCGGCGCTCGTGCTTGTGCTGGCGAACTGCTCGGGCTCCAATCTCGGCCGCCAGGTCAACCTGCCCGATCCGCCCAAGCAATCGGAGATGGCGCCGGCGGTGCAGCGCGAGCATGCGCGCATCCTCGCCGCCTATGGCGGCGCCTACGAGGCTCCGCAGCTCGAAGCCGACATCCACCAGGTGGTGGAGAAGCTGGTCGCCGCCTCCGAACGGCCGGACCTGCATTACCGCATCACCATCCTGAATTCGCCGACCATCAACGCCTTCGCGCTGCCGACCGGCCAGCTTTACGTCACGCGCGGGCTGCTCGCGCTCGCCAATGACCGCGCCGAGCTCGCCTCCGTGCTGTCGCACGAAATGGCGCATGTGATCGCGCGCCACGCCGCCATCCGAGAAGACCAGGTGCGGCAGGCGGCGCTGGTCAACCAGGTGTCGAACGAGGTTCTCTCCGATCCGCAGAAGGGCGCGCTGGCGCTGGCGAAATCCAAGATCGCGCTTGCCACCTTCTCGCGCCAGCAGGAATTCGAGGCCGACGGTATCGGCGTCGGCATTTCCTCGCGCGCCGGCTACGATCCCTATGGCGCGACACGCTTCCTCACCTCGATGGGCCGCAACGCCGAATTGCGTGCGGCGATGTCGAAGATCGATCCGCGCTCGATCGAGTTCCTCTCCTCGCATCCGGCGACGCCCGAGCGCGTGACCAACGCCACCCTCAACGCCCGGCAATTTGTCGCGCCCGGCCCCGGCGCGCGCGAGCGCGACGTCTATCTGAAGCTGCTCAGCGGCCTCACCTACGGCGAAGACCCGAGCGAGGGCTTCGTGCGCGGACGCAAGTTCCTGCATCCCAAGCTCGGCTTCACCTTCACCGCACCGGACGGCTTCGTGCTCGACAACACGCCGCAGGCGGTGTTCGGCGTGAAGGATTCCGGCGAGCAGGCGGTGCGCCTCGATGTCGTGCGCATTCCCGCCGAACAGAAGCTGACCGAATATCTGCAATCGGGCTGGATGGACAATATCGACGCCGCGAGCATCGAGGAATTGACCATCAACGGCTTCAAGGCGGCGACTGCCTCCGCGAAAGGCGAGCCGTGGTCGTTCCGGCTTTACGCCATCCGCTTCGGCAGCGAGGTCTATCGCTTCATCTTCGCGGCGAAGGAAGCCTCGCCGGAACTCGACAAGTCGTTCCGCGACACCGTGCACACCTTCCGCCGCATGACACTGGCGGAGATCAGGTCGGCGCGGCCGCTGCGTCTGCGCATCGTCACCGTACGCGCCGGCGACAGCGTGGAAAAACTCGCCGGGCGCATGGCCTATCACGACCGCCAGGTCGAGCGCTTCCGCGTGCTCAACGGGCTCGACGCGAAAGACAAGCTGACGCCGGGCGATCAGGTGAAGATTGTGGTGGAGTGAGGCCAACGCCGCGTGGCGTTTGTCTAGCGAACGACTTTCAACTTCTCCATTTCAGCCGCCGCCACGACCGCATCGAGCGTGTTGAGCCTGAATGATCCCCCAAGCGAGCGCTGCTTCACAGCTTCCGTTCCGACGCTGCGTGGCTGCATCACGATAACACCTCCACCTCCTGTCGGGATGTAAGACGGCTTGGATAAAATCTCGAAATAGTAGGTCTGTCCCGACGCGATCTGGATGTCCGCTTCGAAGCGGCCAAAATCGATCTGCTGCTCGATGGCTATCGTGTATTGACCCGCCGGGCGGTCGACAAAGAAGTAGGAACCGTTGGGAATCGCTCCGACAACCTGGTTATTGATCTTCACGTCGGGCGCCACCGCCATCGCGGTATTTGTCTTCGGGCGGATAAAGTACAAACGCGCTTCGCGTGAATCCCGCACCTTGTTTTGTGACTCGGAAACCGTCAGAGCCGGAGTCGCACAACCTGCCAAAACAAATGCCAGGCAAAGCCCGGCTAAAATCCGCACGCCGCGTTGCATTCGATCGCACCTGTCATTCCATAACTCACTATCTGCAATCCACACCGTTTGTGCAAACGTTGCAGGCAACGCGGCTTCGAATCACAGAACTGTTGCGGGGAATGTCTCGCTGCCGAAGTGAGACCCCGCAATTCGGTCATGTGCACCGGGTCACCGGCGATTGGAGCGATCGCGTATCGGCGGCAGGTAGGCGGGGATATCCTGAACGCGAACAGGGTTACGGAAGTAGAGCCCGTTGAGCATGCACATGTCGGAATTTCCGATCTTGGCCTGCCGGCAGGCCTGCTCACTTGTAAATCCGCATCGGACCCAGCCGCCGCTGTCATGCAGACACCAGGGATAGATCGTCGCGGCGCCCGCCGGTTGAGGTGCGAACACCGGCATGGCCAGCGCCGCCACGGCAATCAGAACGAGCCAGTTTGCAGAGCATCTCCGCATGCCGGTCACCGGCGATAATAATAGTCGCGCTTCGGCGGAAGATGTTCGGGGATATCCTGGTAGCGCACGGGCCCGGGGAAATAGAGACCGTTGAGCATGCACATGTCGGCGTTCGCGGTCTTCGACCGCAGGCATTGCCGCTCGCTGGTAAAGCCGCAATTGACCCCGCCCCGGCTGTCGTGCCGGCACCAGGGATAAATCGTGGAGGCCGCGGCCATCGGGAGCGCGGACAAAAGCGCCGTCAAGGCCGCGCAGACAAACGGAACCTGGCGCATCTGGGTTTCCTCGTTCATGTCCCGCTGATGTCAACTCGAGAAGATATAGAGGAGTTCAGGCGCCCAGCGTTCAAAGGATCGCGAGCCTGTAGCCCGGATGAAGCGCAGTGAAATCCGGGAGCGGCTGTCCCCGCCTGCGGTATATCAGCGCCGGGCGGGACCGGGGAGCGAGCCGGTCCGGCAACCGACGAGGCTCTCAGGAAAACCCTCGCCGCGCCCGCACTCAGTCTTCATCGCTCTCGCTGTCATCGCTGGACGAACGCAGGCTCGCGGCAGATCAACGCCATGCTCGCGGCCGAGGATCGCGTGTTCTACGAGGATGAATTTTGGGCGATGTTAGGAAAGTATTCTAGGGCGGAGAAGGATTTTCCAAAAGCGGCTTTTTCCCTCTCCCCGTCCTGACGGGGAGAGGGTGGCGAGGACCGGCAGGTCCGAGCCGGGTGAGGGGCCGTGCCATGCCCCTCACACGCCTGCCTTCGCTTCGCTACGGCAGGCGACCTCTCCCCGCAGCCGAAGTCGGATGTTTCCGACTTCGGCCAATTATCGACTGGCCGAACTCGGGTAGACCCGAGTTCGGCTGCGGGGAGAGCTGAAAAACAAAAAGCCCGGCATTGCTGCCGGGCTTTTCGAAATCCGTAACTGACGAAAAGGCTTACGCCGCCTCGTCCTCGACCGCGCCCTCGTCGGTCTCGCCTTCCGCTTCCGCCGCTTCCGGCTTGGCCGGGCCGCGGCGCGGGCCCTTGGCCAGCGCGCCTTCGATTTCCTTCACCGCCTCGGTCTCGGTGATGTGCTGCACCGCCGAGATCTCGCGCGACAGGCGATCCAGCGCCGCTTCATAAAGCTGGCGCTCGGAATAGGACTGCTCGGGCTGCTGCTCGGAGCGATACAGGTCGCGCACAACCTCGGCGATGGCGACGATATCGCCGGAATTGATCTTCGCTTCGTATTCCTGCGCGCGGCGTGACCACATGGTGCGCTTGATGCGGGCGCGGCCCTTCAGCGTTTCCAGCGCCTTCTTGACAATGGCGGGCTCGGCGAGCTTGCGCATGCCCACCGACGCGATCTTCGCGGTCGGGACGCGCAGGGTCATCTTGTCCTTGATGAACGAGATGACGAACAGCTCAAGCTTGGCACCCGCGATTTCCTGCTCCTCGATCGCCATGATCTGGCCGACACCGTGAGCGGGATAGACGATATATTCACTGGTCTTGAAGCCTTGGCGCTGGGTGGTCTTCTTCTGCGCGCTCATTACCGGAGTTGCTCCATCGCCGCCTGGTTTCGGACGGCTTGTTGTCTTGGCCACGGGAGCCCCACGGCCAGCCTGCCGCGAGACCTGGGAGGTCCGCCTGTCGGCGGAAGTCGGTTTCGTCCGCCGGATCATGCCGGTTGACGCCTTCTTGGTTTCACGGCTCTGGCCGGCGGTCTTTTTGGACCCACGGCCCTGCTTCTGACGCGATTTCTCTGCCACTGCTTTCGCGTGGAACACACGCCCTTCTGGTTGACGGCTCCTCCGGAACGGGCCCGAAATAATATTGCTCCCCGGAGGGAGCTTTCGATTATGTCGTTCCGATGTGCCCTATATAGCACATTTTCCGCAAAAATCAATGTGTTAGGGCGCTGCAAACCGGCAACTTAGCTGTGCGGCGGCGGGCTTTTCAGCAATTTTCGTTAAGGAATGGCCAGCCGCGCGCGCGCAATTGCGCCGCCGCTGTCAATTGCCGGTGCCGGGTTCCGGCGAGAAGTATTTTTCCTTGTCCGCCACCCCCTGCCAGTCCTTGGCGTCGGCCGGCGGCTCCTTCTTGGCGGTGATATTGGGCCAGATTTTCGCGTATTCGGCGTTCAACGACAGCCATTTCTCCAGACCCGGCTCGGTGTCGGGCTTGATCGCCTCGGCCGGGCATTCCGGCTCGCAGACCCCGCAATCGATGCACTCGTCGGGGTGGATGACGAGCATGTTCTCGCCTTCATAGAAGCAGTCGACCGGGCAGACCTCGACGCAGTCCATGTATTTGCATTTGATGCAGTTGTCGTTGACGACGTAGGTCATTCCGCAATCCTGAAAACGCGCGACATGGGCGGTCCCGGCTGGCCTCTAACGTATGGTCATCGGTGAGGCAAGTCACGCAGGCGCTCGGTCATGGCTGGTCCTCGGCGGGCAGCGCGTCGCCCCAATCCAGGCGGCGTGCCACCTTGTAGGCCTGGCCCTCGCGGCGGGTAACGAGGCGCTCGCCGGCCGTCCCGTCACTGCGGCAGAGCTTCAAAGTGACGCGCCCGCTCGCCGATTTCGGCGGCGCGATGACGCGGCCGGCCGGAAGGGCGGCAACTGGACGCCTGCTGACGGCGAGATAACTGAATTTCTCGTCTTCCCACGGCACCTCGGCACCTTTCGCCAGCCGGTGAATCCTGCTCCGCGCGACTTTCCGGGAGAAGTGACACCAGTCGGGTTCGGTCAGCGGACAGGCATGATTGTGCGGGCACGGTGCAATCACGCAAGCGCCCGCCGCGAGCAATTGCGAGCGAACCTGCAAAATGCGGCGCCAGCCGGCAGGCGTTCCCGGCTCGACCACGACGAGCACACCGGACGTCCGCGTCCAGGCCGCATCCACCAGCCGAACGATGGCGCCAGCATCGAGTTCGTTCAGGACATAGGCAATGACGGCCAGTTCGCGGCGATCGCCGGCTGGAAGCGCGGCTGCGAGATCGGTATCGCTCCATGAGATCGCCGGAAGCGGCGCAGCGGAGGCGAATGTCTCTCCCAGCGACCTGATCGCGCCACTGCGTTCGACCAGCAGGGCATCGGACACCGGCCAGATCTGCGATGCCGCCCACATCGCCGTGCCGGGACCGGCGCCGATATCGAGCAGGGAGCGCGGCGTGAAATCCGGACGCATCTCCGCGACGGCGCCGAAGACCGATGAAATCGCAGCGAAAGTCGCAGGCAAACGTGTGGCGACATAGGCGCGGGCTGCCAGATCGTCGGAAATATGCAGCGCGCCGTCGCGGACTTCGGTGCGATAACGGTCCGACAATGTCTGCGCGGCGGCCGACAGCTCGGCCAATGGCACGCCGGCAAGCGCCGCATCGACGGCCTGGCGCAGGGCGGCCGGCAATTCCATGTCAGTGTTTCATGAAGCGATCGATGGCGCGGCGATCGCGTTTGGTCGGACGCCCGGCGCCCGGTTCGCGAAGAACCGGCGCGATGTCGGCTTCCTCGCGCGGATGTTCCGGCGCGCGCCTTGCCGGAGCCAGATCCTCGAACAGCACACTGGCATCGCTGGCGGAGCCGCGCCGTTCGGCAAAGCCCAGGACCTTGAGAATGCGCACGCGATCAAGGGCAACGGTCAGGACGTCACCGGCCTTCACGGCCCTGCTCGATGCATCGATGCGGTCCCCGTTGATCCGCACATGGCCCTTGTCGGCGAGGGCGGCGGCCGCGGTGCGCGTGCGCACGACCCGCGCGTGCCAGAGCCATTTGTCTACGCGCTGGCGATCCAAGAGAAAAAACTTCCTCTAGCTTCTTTCTTTTCCGCCCGACTCAAGTTGCGCCTTCAATGCAGCAAGCTTGGCGAAAGGAGAATTCGGATCGGGCTGGCGCTCAGGACGTTCGCGGCGCTCTGGCCGTTCGTTGCGATCGCGGCGGTCGTCGTGACGTCCGCGCTTGCCGTGATGCGAACGCTGGCCCTCCGGCCGGTCGCCACGATGCGGACGGTGGCCACGGTGCGGACGCTTGTCGCCCTGTCGAGCAGGCGCTTCAGACGGCGATGCGTCGGCTGGTTGCACCGCGCCATTCGCGTCGGCTGTTGCATTTGCTGCCGCCGCCTGTTCGCGCGGGCGACGGTCGTGCTGCCGCTGACCACGTCCGTGCTGACGATGACGTTCGCGGCCGCCTTCGGACCGGCCGGGACGCCAGACCTCGATCATTTCAGGTTCAGCGGCTGTCGACGCAGCTTCACTGCTGGTCACGACAGCCGCAGCTTCAGCCAACACCGGTTCTGCACTCGCAGTTGCAGGCTCTTCGGCCACAGCCGGAGCATCCGCAACGACTGACGGCGCCTCCGCAACCGGCATGTCCGCAGGCGGCGAGCCGTAAGACACGTCAGGCAGCAAGCTGTGACTATCGACGACGTCCTGCGCAGGCGTTGCAGCGGTCTCGGCAGTCTGATCCTCAGCGTCGCCGCCAGCCTCGGGCTGCACAGCGGCCACCGTCGGGCTGTCGGCGGCGACTTCGGTTACGGCTGCTGCATCAACAGGCGCTGTCGCTTCGATGGCAGGCTCCGGCGGCTTCGGGCGGCGTTCCATGCGATAGCCGAGCGCACGCAGGATGGATGCAAAGTCTTCGCCCGACGATCCGACAAGCGAAGTCATTCCGACTGTCACGGTGAATCCGGTGCCGTCGAGTGCACCCGTCGGCTTCACGCCGGGCGCATTCTCGCGCCAGGCCAGCGCGGGCCGGATCAGATCGGCAAGCCGCTCCAGAATATCGACGCGCACCGCGCGTTCGCCGCATACCCGATATCCCGCGGCACGATAGAGCGGCTTCGGAATATCCTTGTTGACCGGGATTGACGTCCGGCCGCTCGATGCCAGTTGCTGGATTTCTTCCAGACCCGGCACCTCGGGATTGTCCTGCTTGAGCGCAAAAAGTTGGGTGGCCAGCGCACGCGGGGCGGGCTTCAGCAGTTGCGGGATGTAGATGTGATAGGCGCCGAAGCGCACACCATATTTGCGCAAGGTCGCGCGTGCCGGCTGATCGAGGCCCTTCACCTCGTCCGCGACACGGTGACGCTCCAGAACGCCAAGCGCCTCAATGAGCTGGAATGCGATCCCGCGAGCGATGCCGGTCACATCTTCCGCCGCGCCAAGCGAAACCAGCGCGCCAAGCAGCTTATCGATATATGTCTTGACCCAAAGGTCGAGCCGCGCCTGCACGATCTCGCGCGACGTCCCCGTCAGTTGCTCGTCGGCGAGAATGCGAGCGCGCGGACGCATGATGTCCTCGCCGCCGGTCAGCTTGCCGACCGCATCCCCCACCCAACGCACCGCTCCATCGGAGGCCAGCGCGAACTGATCATCCGAAGCCTGCGAGAGTTTCTGCGCGCGTGTTTCGATTTCTCCGGCCAGAACCTTTTGCGCGGCGGCGGCCAGCGCTTTTCCTTCTGTCGTGCCAGTGGAGGAATCCGGGGCGAACCGAAAGCCTTCCAGACGGCCGACAATGTGTCCTTCGACCGTCACTTCGCCTGTTTTCGAGATTTCACTTTCCAATGTCGTATTCTCGCGCAACCGCCGCATCAACACGCTGGTGCGGCGATCGACAAAGCGAGCCGTAAGGCGTTCATGCAAGGCATCCGATAGTTTGTCCTCGACCGCGCGCGTGACGTCCTGCCAATGTTCCGGATCGGCGAGCCAGTCCGGGCGATTGGCAACAAACGTCCATGTGCGAACATGCGCGATCCGTGTGGAAAGGGTGTCGATATCGCCTTCGGTGCGGTCCGCCTGCTCCACCTGACGAGCGAACCAGTCGGTGGGGATTTTACCCTCCCGCAGCAAAAATCCATAGAGGGTCGTGACAAGTTCCGCATGGTTGGCCGGCGCGATTTTCCGGTAATCCGGAACCTGACAGGCCTCCCAGAGACGCTCGACCGCCGACCGCCCCCGCGCCAGGCCGCGAATGGCTTCGTCGCGCGCCGCGTGTTCGAGCACCAGAATGTCCTCTGCGACCGGCGCGCGGGTCAGCCCCTGCTCCTCCGGCACCATCGCCAACGAGGCCTGGAGCGCCCCGATCGAGGAAAAATCGAGATCGGAATTGCGCCATTGCAGAATTTTCGCGGGCTCGAAGGAATGCCCCTCAAGCCGTTCGACCAGCTCCTCGTCGAAGGGTTGGCAACGTCCGGTGGTGCCGAACGTGCCATCCCGGGTGGCGCGACCGGCGCGGCCGGCGATCTGCGCAAGCTCGGCCGGGTTGAGATTGCGATACTGATAGCCGTCGAACTTGCGGTCCGAGGCGAAGGCGACATGATCGACATCGAGATTGAGACCCATGCCGATCGCATCGGTCGCAACCAGATAGTCGACGTCACCGGACTGATAGAGCGCGACCTGGGCATTGCGCGTGCGTGGCGACAGCGCGCCGAGCACAACCGCGACCCCGCCGCGCTGGCGGCGGACCAGTTCGCCGATGGCGTAAACTTCCTCGGCGGAGAATGCGACAATGGCCGAGCGGCGCGGCAGCCGCGTCAGCTTGCGGTCGCCGGCATGGGTCAGCATCGACAGCCGCGGACGCGTAACGACATTCGCGCCCGGCAGCAGCTTTTCGACCATGGGGCGCATGGTCGCAGCGCCAAGCAGCAGCGTCTCCTCCCGCCCCCGCCGATGCAGCATACGGTCGGTAAAGACGTGTCCGCGCTCGAAATCGGCGGCAAGCTGTACTTCATCAATGGCAACGAAGGCGGGATCGAGATCGCGCGGCATGGCCTCAACCGTCGACACCCAGAAGCGGGGATTGGACGGTTTGATCTTTTCCTCGCCGGTGATCAGCGCCACGGATTCAGCACCGATACGATCGACCACCTTGCCGTAGACCTCGCGCGCAAGGAGCCGCAGCGGCAGCCCGATCATGCCCGACGAATGCGCCAGCATGCGTTCGATTGCGAGATGCGTCTTGCCGGTATTGGTCGGACCGAGCACCGCTGTCACGCCCGCCCCACGAACACGGGCGTCGCTCCGGCTGGCCGACGAAAATGAAATTGCCATCAATGATCCGGATTCAGATGCGCGTTTCCCTGGCTGCGTCGAGCCGCACGGCGCTGCGATCATGCTGCCTAGAACGAAACCGCCGCATTCTCATGACCTGTGTACCACAATGTGACGCCGCGGGCGGTCCGGCACCGCGGATTTTAATCAGCGGAACGAGTCTGGAACGAAACGCGGCCGAATCGCTGACTCTCGCGCTGTCGGGCTTCGTTCCCTACGACATGTAGATAGACGCAGCGATCGGCAACTAAATAGTGAGTTTTTCCAGTCAATCGAGCCCTCCAAAGGGAGCAAAGGCCTTAACGGGCAAACCGGCGGTCTGCCTCGTGGAGTCAATCGTTATTCCCCGCATTGTGGATAACTCGGGCCCGTGCCGGCAGTTCGAAGAGACCATTCACTGCGTCTTGGCGGCGGCCTTGGGAGGCAGCGGCGCGGAGACAAACTGCGTCGCCTCAAGTTCTCCGGTGCCGAGCGGGGTCGGAATCGACAGCTTGACCGGCGCTAGCACGCGGGTTCCGGCGATCGGGGCGAACCAGACTTCCATGTCGCGTTGCGCAACCAGATACTTGATCGCGGGACGATCGGGGATATGGCCGGCGAGAGGCGCAAAATAGACGGCGCAGACAAGCACCTGGCCCTCGTATCCCTTCACCTTGACCTTGTCGAAGCGCTTGAAGGCCATGGTCAGGTCGTAGCGCATCCGGCCATCGAAGATGCCGGTGTGACGCTGACAGTTCTCCTGCGCCAGCAGATCACCATTGCCCTGAACACGCACGAGAGAGGCGGTCATGGGATCGAAGACATTGCGCTTGTGCGCATCGGTGACGGGAATGCGCAGGCTCGACGGCGGGGTCGGCGGCGCGACGTCGAAATCCTTCACAGCCCCGGCGTTCAGCGTGATGCGGACTTCCTCGGTCTTCTTTCCGGTCGTCACCGAGGATGAATAGCTCGTCGGCGAAAATTCGCTTCCCTTGACCAGCCCGCGCGAGGCTCCTGTGCCCTCGCCCTTGCCGAAAACCCGGGCAAGGCCCGTCGTCATGCCGCTGGCCACCGCCATGAACTGATCGGCTCCGGCGTCCACGATCCAGGTGCCCTGCCCCAGCTTGATCCCGGCAAGGGTGGCATTGTATCGCGCCTCCAGCCGGCCCTGGGCCAGCGCCGTCCCCATGGCGCTGTCGGCCAGCACCAGAAAGCCCATGGCGGCAAGACCAAGAGCTGCGAGACGGGTGCGATACGGGGCGGATGCCACGGCTCTGGTCCTTCCAACCGGCCTGTCCGGCCGGACACTAGACGATTCCCGCCAAACCGGCAGAAATTCGCGTGTCCACGTCGGAATTTAACGCTCTACCCTTCAATTTGGCTTCGAATGCGCCAAATCTGTGATGGGCGTCCCGGGCGGTTTGCTTGACGCTTCCCGTCCCGCTCTTTATAGGACTGCGGTCTCCCGCAGGGATGGACCGTGCCAACCGGGCGCATCGGCGCCGCGGGGCCTGTTTTTTGAAGGATGACCCCCATGTCGCGGCAATGCGATCTGACCGGAAAGAAGCCCCTTGTCGGTCACAAGGTGAGCCATTCCAACATCAAGACCAAGCGGCGCTTCCTGCCGAACCTGGTGAACGTAACGCTAATGTCGGACGCGCTGAACCGCTCGGTGCGTCTGCGCGTGTCGACCAACGCGCTGAAGACCGTCGATCATCGCGGCGGCCTCGACGCCTTCCTCGTCAAGGCCAGCGACTCGCAGCTCTCGCCGCGCGCGCTTGAACTCAAGCGCGCCCTGAAGAAGAAGCTGGCGGCGGCGATCTGAAGTCTTCGCAAATCGGAATTGAAGGGCCGGACGAATGTCCGGCCTTTTTTATTTGTCCAGCAGCGTGAATTGCAGCAGCAGCGTGCGCTGGATGAGCGAAAAATTGTCGTCGGAGACCAGCGTCAGGACGATCGTGCCGTCTGAAGCGCGGTGCACACTCAGACCCTCCATGTTGTCGATCTGATAGCCCATGTCGGCCTGGATCAGGTTCGCACCGTCCAGCACCGCACCCGGCACAACGCTCGCCAGCGGCACGCGGCGGATACGCATCGCCACACCCTTCTGCCACGAGAAGAAACGTTCCAGCAGCAGCAAGTCGGTGGACGGCGTCAGCGCGCAATCGACGATATCGAAGTCGTCCTTCCGCTTCACCGTGAACGTCCCGGGCTTCGGACCGCCGATCAGGAAACCGCGGACATTGCCGTCGGCATCGAGCCCACGTTCGGAAATCGCCATCAGCGCACCGGCAAACGGCGTGCCCTTGGGCATGGCGATGAGGCATTCGATGCCACGATTGCTCGGCAGCTTCGACATGTCCGGCGGCGTCGGGACGACCTGCGCGCGGGCCAGCAGGCCGTCCTTGCCGACATCGAAACGGAGGATACGATGCACGCGTTCGAGCGCGACATAGGCGGCATTGCCATCGAGCGCCAGCGCCTCGCTGTCATACCAGCCGCGTGCGGTGAGTGCACGGCCGTCAGCGCCGAGCATCGGCGCCATCTCGACATCGGCGACGCCGACCGGCCTGTTGTCGCGATAGACGATGCGGCCGCGCAACCAGTCGGCCTTGTCGGTCACCGCAAGGAAATTCGCCCCGTCCGCCGCAACGCGGATCGCGGACAGGCCGCCGAAATTCTTCGCCGGCGACGACAGTTCGAGGCCGCCGCGGAATTCCAGCGAACCGAAAATCCGGCGGTCAGGCTCGGCCGGCTGGAACGACTCGATCGCGCGGACACGGATCTCGACCTTTTCCGGGGCGCGCTGAGCCTGCGCGAAAAGCGGGACCGGACAGATCGCAAGCGCCGCGGCAATCGCGGCGGCGACGGCGCGTACGCTCACGAATGCAGCTTTCGTAACGGCATCCGCCGCGGCTGCGGCTCCGGCGCCTTCTCGTCGAATAGTTCGGCGAGCTTGTCGGTCATGGCGCCGCCGAGTTCTTCCGCATCGACGATGGTGACAGCGCGGCGATAGTAGCGGGTCACGTCGTGGCCGATGCCGATGGCGATGAGTTCGATTGGCGAGCGCGTCTCGATCTCCTCGATCACAAAGCGCAGATGCCGCTCGAGGTAATTGCCGGCATTGACCGACAGCGTCGAGTCGTCGACCGGTGCGCCGTCGGAAATCATCATCAGGATGCGCCGCTGCTCGGTGCGGCCCATCAGCCGGCGATAGGCCCAGCTCAGCGCCTCGCCGTCGATATTCTCTTTCAGCAGCCCCTCGCGCATCATCAGTCCGAGATTCTTGCGCGCGCGCCGCCAGGGCGCGTCGGCGGCCTTGTAGATGATGTGGCGCAGATCGTTGAGGCGGCCGGGATTGGCCGGCTTGCCGGCGGCGAGCCAGGATTCGCGCGACTGACCGCCCTTCCACGCACGTGTGGTGAAGCCGAGAATTTCCACCTTCACGCCGCAGCGCTCCAGCGTGCGCGCGAGAATATCGGCGCAGGTCGCGGCAACCGTGATCGGGCGGCCGCGCATCGAACCCGAATTGTCGAGCAGAAGCGTCACCACCGTATCTCGGAAATTGGTGTCCTTCTCGCGCTTGAACGTCAGCGGATGCATGGGATCGACAATGATGCGCGACAGCCGCGCCGGATCGAGCATGCCCTCCTCGAGATCGAACTCCCAGGCGCGGTTCTGCTGCGCCATGAGGCGGCGCTGCAGGCGATTGGCGAGGCGCGCAACGACGCCCTGCAGATGCGAAAGCTGCTTGTCGAGATAGCCGCGCAAGCGATCCAGTTCTTCCGGCTCGCAGAGGTCTTCCGCGGCAATTTCCTCGTCGAACTTGCTGACAAAGGGGTGATATTCCGGGCCGCGATATTCCTGGCCGGCGCCGGGACGCGGACGCCAGGGCTCCGCGGGCGATTCGGAATCGCCCATGTCGCTGTCGTCGGTCATGTCGGTCGCCTGCGCGTCCATCGCCTCGGCGGAGGCGTCCTGCGCGTCGTCGGCGGATGACTCCGCCTCCTCGACGCTCATGCGCTGCGTCTCGTCGGATTCGGTGGCGTCACCCTGCTCGCCGGAATCGTCCTGCTGACGATCCTGCTCGTCGTCGTCGGATTCCTCGTCCTCTTCGGAATCGCGATTGCGGTCCTCGCCCATGTCGAGCGAGTCGAGCAGGTCGTGCACCGCGTCACCGAAACGCCGCTGGTCCTCAATCAAAGCGTCGAGCCGGTCCAGTCCGCGGCCAGCCTTGTCCTCGATGATCGGGCGCCACAGATCGACCAGCTTCTTCGCCGCAGGCGGCGGCGTGATTCCGGTGAGGCGCTCGCGCACCATCATGGCAATCGCTTCTTCAATGGGCGCGTCGGCGCGGTCGGTGATGTCATCGAATTTGCCGCGATGGAACTTGTCGTCGAGCATCGCCGACAAATTCTGTGCAACACCGCGCATGCGCCGCGCGCCGATCGATTCCACCCGCGCCTGCTCGACCGCGTCGAACACCGCGCGTGCCTGCTGTCCGCCGGGCAGCAGCTTGCGATGCACGGTGGGGTCGTGGCAGGCAAGCTTGAGCGCCAGCGCGTCGGCGTGGCCGCGCACGATGGCCGCTTCCTGCTTGTTCAGCTTGCGTGCAGGCTCCGGCAGCCGAACCTTGCCGCCGGCGACGCCCGGCCGCTCCGCCGCGAAGGAGACTTCGAGGTCCGGCTTCTTCGCCAGAGCGCGCAGGCATCCCGTCACGGCGCGCTTGAACGGCTCGTTCGGGGATTCCTTCGGGGTCGATTTCGGTCGGTAGTTCGAGGACATCTTTTTCTCCCTCTCCCCGTTTACGGGGAGAGGGCCGGGGTGAGGGGCTGTTTCAACGAATGTGCGTGCCGAAAGAGCCCCTCACCCGCTCGCTTCGCTCGCGATCTCTCCCCGCAAGCGGGGAGAGGTGAAAATCAGGTCAACGCCACGTTCACCGCCGATTCCGGCAATTCCTGCCCGAAGCTGCGCTGATAGAACTCGGCGACAATCGAACGCTCAAGCTCGTCGCACTTGTTAAGGAAGGTCACGCGGAAGGCGAAACCGATATCGCCGAAGATATCGGAATTCTCCGCCCAGGTGATCACCGTGCGCGGCGACATGACGGTTGAGATATCGCCGTTCATGAACGCGTTGCGCGTCAGATCTGCGACACGCACCATCTTGTTCACGATGTCGCGGCCACTTTCGGTCTGGTAGTGCTTGGCCTTGGCCAGCACGATGTCGACTTCCTTGTCGTGCGGCAGATAGTTCAGCGTGGTCACGATGGACCAGCGGTCCATCTGGCCCTGATTGATCTGCTGCGTACCGTGATAAAGGCCAGTGGTGTCGCCGAGGCCGACGGTGTTGGCGGTGGCAAACAGCCGGAACGCCGGATGCGGCGAGATCACCTTGTTCTGGTCGAGCAGGGTCAGGCGGCCGGAAACTTCCAGCACGCGCTGGATCACGAACATCACGTCCGGGCGGCCGGCGTCATATTCG
>JAESGM010000342.1_pt1 | contig 55276 bp, 46 predicted proteins | sample 9269721 | NCBI WGS metagenome assembly JAESGM01 (sample SAMN15720920, study PRJNA650825) | algae metagenome | isolation source: Komarekiella atlantica HA4396-MV6 and co-occurring heterotrophs from... | place: USA: Theobald House, Kauai, HI | collected 2009-07-29
CGCCGCGCTCTGCGCCGCCACGGGCGTGATCGTGACCGTCCATCCGCAGATGCTCGACGTCGCCTCGATGAGCCAGTTCCTGCTGATGACGGACGACCTGCTCAGCGTCGTGCGCGAGGCGGGCGGGCAGCTCTCCTTCGATTTCTACCGCTATCTCGTCACGCGGCACGAGCCGCAGGACGGCCCGCAGACCAAGGTGACCGCCCTCCTCCGCGGGCTCTTCGGCGACCATGTGCTGACCTCGCCCATGCTGAAGTCCGCCGCGATCGCCGACGCCGGCCTCACCAAGCAGACGCTCTACGAGATCGGCCGCGAAAACCTGACGCGGCAGACCTACGACCGCGCCGCCGAGGCGCTCGACCTCGTGAACGCCGAGATCGAGCGGCTGATCCTCGGCGTCTGGGGCCGGCCGGTGGATCATCTCCTGCCGAGCGGTGACGCGCGATGAGCCGCAAAGCCACGCTCGACGCGCTGTTCGGCGGGAAATCCGCCGGCCTCCCGCCCGCGGGGCCGAAAGCCCCCTCCCCCGCGCCCGCCGCGGCGCCCGAGCGCAAGAGCGCCGAACCGCCGTTGGGAGCTCCCAACGGTTCGGAGCCCCAGCGCATCCGCTCCGGCGCGATCGGCGCCATGGGCGCGAGCCTGCAGCAGCTCCGGGACGAGGCGAAGCAGGCGGAGACGCTGCGCGCCAGCGTCGTCCAGGGCGAGCAGGTGCTGGAGATCGATCCGGCGCTTATCGACGACGCGCCGGTGGCCGACCGCTTCCGGCAGGATGCCGACCCGGCGCTGGAGGAACTGACGGAATCGATCCGCACGAGCGGGCAGCAGATCCCGGTCCTGGTCCGCCCGCACCCGACGGCGCCCGGGCGCTGGCAGGCGGCCTACGGCCATAGGCGCATCCGCGCCTGCCGGGCCGCCGGCATCAGGGTCAAGGCGCTCGTCCGCCCGCTCGGCGACGCGGAACTCGCGGTGGCGCAGGGCAAGGAGAACCTGGAGCGGCGCAACCTCTCCTTCATCGAGAAGGCCTTCTTCGCTTCGGGGCTCGAGAGCGCGGGCTTCGGCCGCGCGATCATCGCCGACGCGCTCGGCTCCGACCGCGCCGACGTCTCGCGCTTCATCTCGCTGGCGCGGGCGCTGCCCGAGGATCTCGTCCGGCTCATCGGTCCCGCGCCGAAGGCGGGCCGGGCGCGCTGGCAGGAGCTCGTCGACGCCGTCGCGGACCAGAAGGCGCGCGGCTCGATCGCGATGGAGATGGTGGCGCATCTGCCGCTGCTCGGCGGCTTCGTCCGCGCCGACAGCGACCAGCGCTTCCGCATGGTGCTCGACCGGCTGAAGAAGCCGGCGGACAAGCCTCTCGACGAGGCGCGGCCCCTGGTCCTCGATGGGACCGGGCAGCCCGTCGTCACGCTGAGGGCGAAGGGCGCGGCGCGCCTCGTTTCGATCGACGACAGGCTGAGCCCCGGCTTCGCCGATCATCTCGCTGACGCCATCCCCGCGCTTTACGCGCGCTGGCGCAGCCTCGCATCCACCCCGAAGGAGTAACCCCGCAAAGGAAAAAGGCCCCCAGACGTCACCGCCCGGAAGCCCTTCTCTGTAGTCTCGCAAACCAGAGAATCCCACTTCCGCGAATCACTGTCAAGAGTCGGCGTGCGTCTGCGCGGGCAGCTTTGCTTTGCCTGCCGAAAGACGACCTCTATGCAGACACATCCCCTCACGACGCCCTTCGGGCGCCGGCCGGCGTCGCTTGGCCAGGTGGCGGCCCAGATCGCGGTCCGCGACGCCGTGCGCGACGCCGGAGCGCCGGGCTCCAACGCGCCATCGGCCGTCAACAAATGGCAGCTCTTCCGCACGCTGACCGAGATCCGCGGCCGCCTCGGCCTGTCGGACCGCTCGCTGGCGCTCCTCAACGCGCTGCTCTCGTTCCATTCCGAGACCGCGCTCGTCCTGCCCGGGCCGGACGAGGCGGCGGGGGAGGGGGCCTACGGGCCCTGCGGCCTCGTCGTCTTCCCCTCGAACCGCCAGCTCAGCCTGCGGGCCCACGGCATGGCGGAGAAGACGCTGCGCAACCATCTGGCGGCACTGGTCTCGGCCGGGCTCATCGCGCGCCGCGACAGCCCCAACGGCAAGCGCTACGCGCGGAAGGCGGACGGGGAGGGCGACCGGCCCGCCGACGCCTTCGGCTTCGACCTGACGCCGCTCGTGGCGCGGGCGGCCGCCTTCGAGGCGATGGCGGAGGAGGAGCGGCGCGACCGGCGGCGGCTGCATCTCCTCAAGGAGCGGATCAGCCTCTTCCGGCGCGACGCCGCGAAGCTGATCGCGCTCGGCCTGGAACAGGATGCCGCCGGCCCCTGGGAGGCGCTGCGGCGGCGCTACATGGCGCTGCTGACGCCCGTGCGGCGGCTGCGCGAGCCGTCCGACCTCGCCGCGCTGGAAGCGGCGCTGGCGGCGCTGCGCGACGAGGCCTCCAGCGCACTGGAAAATCTCATGATTGTCGCCAGAGATACCGGCATTGACGGCTCAGCTGACCGGCACCAATCTAGTTCAAAAACAGAACGTCACCACGATCTTGAACCTGCTGCCGAAAAGGCAGGGGACGGGACCGCCGCGGGACCGAACCCCGACGTTGCGCTTGAGACCAAGGCGGCGGCCGGGCTCGAGCAGGAGACGACGGGAGCCGATCCGGTGCCGCTGCCGCTCGGCCTCGTACTGGAGGCCTGTCCGGATGTCACCGACTATGCCGAGGGCGGGCAGGTCAGGTCCTGGCGGAGCTTCCTCGACGCCGCCGCCGTGATCCGGCCCATGATCGGCATCAGCCCGGACGCCTGGCGGTCCGCCAGGGAGGCGCTGGGCGAGGTGGGGGCGCATGTCGCCGTGGCCGCGATCCTGCAGCGCTCGATCCATTCCTCGGAGGCGAGTGTGGCGCGCGGGGAGGGCGGCGGCGACAGGGTGACCGTCAACGGATCGCCGGCGATCCAGTCGCCCGGCGGCTACCTGCGCTCGCTGGTGGAGGAGGCGCGCCGCGGCACGTTCTCGGTCGGGCCGATGCTCATGGCGCTGATCGGCCAGCGGCTCAAGGCACGGCGGGCCAGTGGCTGACGGGGTCTAGGAAAATTGTCTGTGGGAGCTCCCAACGGCTGGAAGCCGCACCGGTCAAAGAAAGACCATGGGATCGAGCGGGATGCCAGTCTGGATCGATGGCAGCAGGTTGGCAACATTCTCCGCGCTTTCCGCAAAGAACGCCAGCACATGCTCGCGCGATGTGCCGCCGTCGAGGCGCGCGGTCCAGAAGGCGAGCTCGGCCGCGCCGCCCTGGCGGTCGAGGATGTTGCGGTAGAGGAGATCGACGAAAGCGTCGCTGGACAGAGACTGGAACGCCCCGAAGCGCGCCGTGAATTCGGCCGAGAACAGGAAATCCCGGCTGATGGCGAGAAGGTCCTTTCGCTGCCCGTCCAGAAGATCAACCCAGAAGCTGATGCCGGCCTGATCCGGCAGGCGGTCGAGGGCGGCCCGGAACAGCCGGTAGACCTGCGCGGCGTTGCCATCGAAGGCGAGCGTCAGATCGGAGAAAGCCAACCGCTCGATGCTGTCGAGGCCATCGATTCCCGTGGGGCCGACGACGATCGACGGCGCACCGTTGGCGCTGGTGACGCTGTTCGCACCGCGGGTCGTCGCGAAGACGAGGATGTCGAACCCGGACTTGCCGAGATACATCTCGTCGGCGTCCGTGTTCTTGAAGACGTCGTCCCCCTCATTGCCAGCGACGATGACGCGGATCATCTCCGGGGGAGGAGGAGGGGCATCGTCGTCGGCGATGGTCACGGTGGCATTGGCGCCGGTGCCGGATCCGCCGCCGGTGATGGCGCCCAGGGTGGCGATGATCGTCTCCGGTCCCTCGTAGAGGGAATCGGCTGTCGTCGTGATCGTGAAGGTCCGCGTGCTCGGCCCGCCGGCGGTGAAGGACAGGCTGCCCGTCCCAACCTTGGTGTAATCCTGCCCCTCGGTCGCGGTCCCCGTCAGCGCATAATTCACGGTGGCGTTCGTGCCCGTGCCGCCGGTCCGCGTCACGGTGAAGGTCCGCGTCGTGCCGAGGCCGGGGCTGGTGCCTTCGCTCGTGGCGGCCTGATCGACGCTGATCGCGAAGACCGGCGCAGTGGTGTCGATCGTCGCGGCGTTGGTGTTCGAGTCGACGGAGATATTGCCGACCGGATCGGTCGCGCGCGCCCGGAACGTGTGGCTCCCATCACTCAGGGCCGTTGGTACGTCGAAGGAAAAGTTGCCGGACCCGTCCGCGGTGGTCGTACCGGCCGCCGTGCCGTCGACCACGATCGTGACGGTGCTGCCGGGCTCGGCCGTGCCTGAAACCGTCGGCGTGGAATCGTTCGTTGCGCTTCCATTGGCGGGGGTGGAGATGACCGGCGCGGCCGGCGCCGTGGTGTCGATGACGATGGCCTTGTTGGCGCCGAGCGAGTTCGCGCCGCCCGGCGCCGGCAAGGTCAGGATAGCGTTGTTGCCGCCGGGGTCCTGGATCGTCGCGCCGTTGAGGACGAATGAACCCGTCCCGACAGCATCGAGGTCCGCCGACGTATCGCCGGCCTGAACCGTGTAGCTGAAGGTGAGGGTGTTTGATCCGCTGCCGCTGGCGTAGGTCGCGCTCCTGTCGACCGAGCCCGTTTCCAGCGTCAGTTGCGGCGTGCCGCCCGTCGCGTCGACCGTCACCGCCTCGTTGAACCGGATCTGGATGGCGATGGTGTCGCCGGCCTTGTAGGTGCCGTTCGCGGTCGAAGAGGTGACGCCCGTGACGTAAGGAGCGCCGTCAACGACGAGGTTCTTGTTTGCGCCCAGCGATCCGGCAGCGCCAGGCGCGGGGAGCGTCAGATTGAGCGCGTTCCCCGCGTCATCGGCCATGGAGCCGCCGTTGAGGGAGAGCGCCGTAGAACTGAAGTAATCCAGATCAGCGCTCTCATCGCCCGGCTGCACGACATAAGTGAAAAACAGGGTCGAGTTGCCCGTGCCATCGTTAAATCTCAGTATCGTATAGCCGCTGAGCGATATCGCGCGATCGTCATCGCCGGTTTCGAGCTGTAACCGAGGTGTTCCGCCGATCGAAATAGCTTCGTTGATATCGATCCGGACGACGATGTTCGCGCCATTCTTGTATGTGCCATTGCCAGCCGACGAGGTCACGTTGGTGATCACGGGCGCCGTCGTGTCGATGACGATGTCCTTGTTCGCGCCGAGCGAGCCGGCCGTTCCAGGCGCCGGGAGCGTCAGGGTCGCGTTCGCGTTGGAGGCGTCCCGGATGGTGCCGCTGTTCAGGGTCAGCGCGGTTGCATTGAGATAGTCCAGGTCGGCGGAGGTGTCGCCGGCCTGCACCACGTAGGTGAAGGTGAGCGTGCTCGTACCGGACCCGCTGGCGTAATCGACGGTCCTGTCGACGGCCCCTGTCTCGAGCGCGAGCTGGGGCGTCCCCGTCACCGTGACATTTTCGCTGAAGCTGACCTGGATGTTGATCGCAGAGCCGGCGGCGTAGCGGCCGTTGCTCGCGGTCGCCGAAACGCTGACGACATGGGCCATGGTTCTCTCCACGCAACAAAGATCAGGCCCCAAGGCTCAAGCTAGCGGCTTTCCGGAGCGGTCGGCAAGCTTGACGGCGCGTTGGCCCGCGCTTGGTGCCGAACAGGGCGCCGAGGGCGGGTTATCGCACCTCGGGACGGGTCTGGCGGGTTCAGTGGCGATAAGAGGTGATTATCGTTAGCGAGAAGGTCTATCCATTTGGGTGGCTGGTGAACCAATCAATCGGCCCGCCAGATAGGTCAGTAGGCGAAAAAAGATTTTAAGTCATGTAAGTAGAGATTACCGACGGTGCCGCAGCCTCGTCTCCGTGACGCTGACAATCGACAGCGACGAAAGCCACGTCCTGGGTCGCGTGGGATCAGGGCCGGCTTGCAGCCGCTGTCTTCGCCGCGATGACCATCGGTTCGACGGCCCGGCTGGGCTGCTCGTTACGCTTGCAGGGCTGCGCGACGGGAAGGCGGCGGTCGGCGCGCCGTCGCGTCCGGCTGGCCGCGCGGCCCGCTGCCCGCGCCCGAAGAGGCCCGCTCGACGGGTCCAGCTGAGCAGTCACTTCCCTATCGTCAGAATTTCGTGCACTGTCCGCACGGGCTGACTTAAAAATAACATGCTGCGATCGGGATTTGGTCTCGTTATGCACATGGATATGCGCTTGGTCGAAGACCCACCCGCTGGCGCGACCCGTAGCGCGCCGACGGTCAAGATCAGTCTGCTGGGCGAGTTTGCCGTTCGCGTCGACGGTCGGGAAATTGCGCTCAAGAACCGCAAGACGCAGGCTTTGCTGGCATGCCTGGCCTTGCAGGAATCGCAGCAGATCCTGCGCGAGCGCCTCGTCGGGCTGATCTGGAGCGAAGTTGACGAGGAGAGGGCCCGAGGGTCGCTGCGTCAGGCGTTGCATGCCCTGCGGGAAGCGTTGTCGGCAGCGGGATGCGATATCGTCGATGCCGACAAGACCCGGGTCGCGCTCCGCCGCGACGCGGTGTCCATCGACATTCTCGACGCGATCGCGATGGCCGGCAGGCACCGGGCCCATCCGATGCTGTTGCAGCTGAGCGAACCGATCGAAGCGCTTCTCTCCTCGCTCGCGTCCGTGGATCCGGCGTTCCAGAGCTGGGTCATCTCCAAGCGGAAGACGCTGGAGAGCCATCTGGTGCAGCGGCTGGAGGGGGCGCTCGCGGCTCAGGATCTCGAAGCGCCGGAGCGCGAACAGCTCGCGCGCGCCCTCGTCAACGTCGATCCCACCAACGAGGTCGGCGTGCGCGCCCTGATGTCGGCGCGGATCGCAGTCGGCGACGTCGCGGGAGCGATGCAGGCCTACAAGGTCCTGTGGGACATGCTCGACGAGGAGTTCGACACGGATCCGTCGAAGGTGACCCAGGAGCTCTTCGTTCAGGTCAAGACGATGCAGCTCGCGACGCCGGCCAATCCTGCCCTGCTGTCGCAGGAACCCCAGATCATCGTGCCGCCGGAGCCGCGCCCGACGATCTCGGTGCCGCCGATCGACACCACCGGCATCAGGCCGGAGCACCATTACCTGCTGCATGGTTTTCGGCGCGATCTTCTCTCCTGTCTCGTGCGCTTCCGGGAATGGCTGGTCAGGGACGGCACGGGCGAGATCGTCGTGCAGGCGGGTGAGGAATATGTCGTGGACACCACCGCCTATCAGAGCAACGGTGACATCCAGCTGGTGATGATGCTGCGCGAGAAGCGCTCGGGCATCTATCTCTGGACCGAGCGGGCCAAGCTCGCGACCGACACATGGTTCGAGACGCAGCAGATCATCGTGCGGCGGCTGGCGGCGGTGCTCAACGTCAATGTCTCCAACCGTCGGCTGCAGGCGATCGAGATCGCCGCCGAGACCGACATGCTGGCCTATGACGTATGGCTCCGCGCGCAGTCCGAGATGGCGTCCTGGGAGAGGACGGGATGGGATCGCTCCGAGGCGCTGCTGCGCGACCTCATCCACCGGCATCCGCGTTTCGCGCCGGCCTATTCCAGCCTGTCGCAGCTTCTCAACAGCGTCCACTTCATCAAGCTCGGCACGTGGCGCTCGATGGCCGTGTGCAATGAATCCATCGCGCTGGCGACGGAGGCGACGAAGCTCGATCCCGTCGACTCGCGCGGCCATCTGGCCCTGGGTTGGGGCTATGCGATGGCAGGCCGTCACGACCGCGCCGCCGTGCACCACGAGATGGCCTGCGAGCTGAACGAGAACGACCCCTGGACGCTTCTCTCGGCGGGGGTGGGGGCGGCCGGCCGTGGGGAGTTCGACCGTGCGAGAGAGCTCAGCGCGCGTGCGATGGAGCTCTGCGTCTCTCCGGGAGCCCCGCATTGGTTCTACGCGGCGAACATCGCCTACCTGACCGGAGATTGCGAGGCGGTGATCGCAGCCAAGGAAATCGCCTGGTCCGGCGTGCCCTACGCCGAAGGCTGGAGAATTGCCGCGCTCAGCAATCTCGGCCTCGAGGCGGAGGCCAGGCGAGCCATGGGGAACTACCTCGCCCGGCTGGAGCCGCTTTGGCAGGGCGCCCGTCCAATCGCGCTCGACCAGCTCGCCCTGTGGTTCCTGCAGCTCTTTCCCTTCTCGTCGGAAGCCGCCTGGTCCCGCCTGCGCTGCGACCTGTCACGCGCCGGCGCCGATCTGTCCCGGGCGCGCTATGAACCGCAGGGCGCTCCCCCCTCGCAACCCTACTGGCAGCTGCAAATGGAATAGTCCCCGACCCGTGCGTTGTGGAAGCTCAACAGCACCTCGAGGCTGCGCTGGTCGGGCCGGGTCCGCAGGAACTGCATGTAGAACTCGGGCAGCGGATAGTCCCCGCGTTCCAGCGCAGGCAAGCGCGCCGCGTCGGCCGATCCGCCGTTCGCCTTCTCGAGGATGGCCTCGGTTCGCTCGATCAGCTCCTTCGGCGGGATGCGGATCGCCAGGGTTTCGTGGCTTCCCTGCAGGATGGCGATACCCTTGACCCAGGGCGCGAGCTCGGCATCGCACTCGTAGCGCTTGAGCTGCTCCTTGAGATCGCGGACCGTGCGCGGCGGCTGCGGCGCGGGCTGAGTGGAATCGAAGTAGTTGCGACCCGTCGACCAGCTCTTCACGAGCTTTCCCCAATTCTCCGGGTTGCCGATGGTCAGGCTCTGAAGTGCGTCCGGCACGGTCCCCTCCTTCATTGCTACGGCCAAGCTTGAGGACAACCGGGCAGCGTTAACTGATCGTTAACCAGCACCCAAACGCTGCGATCACGACGGCCCTGCAGCCTCCCCCAATCGCGAGGGCGGCGAACCGAACCCGCTCGGCAGACGACAAGGCTCAGTCGGGAGGAATCGAAGGACCGGCCGCACGCGAACGCGGACATCCGATCGGCTTTCGCGTTCACGATTAGATAACGGCAACGACGCATGAACGGCTGGCAACATGGGCGCATCCGGCCAAACGCCGGGGCGCCGAACGAGAACACTTGGAGGGCGAGCTTTCGGCATCGCCCTGTTGGCGAGAGGGCTGGGCAGAACCGGGGCATTCCCTGACATTCGGAGGATCGCAATGTCGACGGACAACAGCGGAACGTCGTTTCCCCTTACGGTTCAACAGGGGCGGGACTCCATCGTTGCGGTCGACGCACGAACGCTCGAGCGAGGCTGCATGGCACGCGTGCTGGCGAGCGAGTTCGTCGAGTACGAGATCTTCGAGGCCGATTCCGCCGCCGCCTTGTCGAGCGCGGCCTTCGGGCGGCCGAAGCTCGTCATCCTGCGCATCCATCCCGACCAGCAGAGCGACGAATGCATCGCCCGAGACCTCGAGACGATCCGCCGCGCGTGCTCCAATCCGCTGATCGCGCTCGTCTGCGATGATGACGAGAGCAGCCTGCGCTACGCGTTCCGCCACGGATGCAACGGCTATCTGCCGACAACCATGCCGCTCCAGATCGCGGTCGCCGCGCTCCGCCTCGTCCTCGTGGGCGGCCTGTATTTTCCCCAGCCGATCGGCCTCCGTCAGCAGGCGGACGCGGCGCCGGCGCGAACGGCGCCCGCTTCGCCCATCCGATCGTCGATGACCCCGGCGGTCGACATCTCGGGGACCGTGGAGCCCGGCTTCGCGGAGCCCGGCAAGGGCGTTCAGGTGATCGTCGGCAAGCCGGACGGGGCCTCGGCCGAGACCGAGCTTCCGTCTTCGCTCGGCTTCACGCCGCGAGAGCTGCAGGTGATCGACGCCCTGCAGCGCGGACGCTCCAACAAGGTGATCGCCAATGACCTCAAGCTCTCGGAGAACACCGTGAAGGTGCATGTCCGACACATCATGCGGAAGCTGCGGGCGACGAACCGCACGCAGGCCGCGCTGCGCTCGCAGCTTCTGTTCAGCACAGGGCAATCGATCAACTGACCAGCGCGCCCCGTCTCCTCTCAGGAGGAGGCGAAGTCGATGCGAATGCGAAGCTCGTTGTCGACCTCGATCTCGCTCCTGCCTTCGACGTCCCAATCGGCGCTGCCGTTGGCGCCGAGCAGGCCCTCGACGTCCGCTGCCTGGCGGACCTCGACATCGGCCTCCGCATCGACCTCCACGTCGATGTCGAAGAGCCGGGCCAGCTCCTGCTCGACATCGAGGTCGAGGGACAGTCGCTGATCGATGTCGGCCGCCTGCCGCAGGTCGACGTCGAGGATGTCGTCCGCGCTTTCCGTCACGTCGATCCTCGTCGTGTCCTCTCCCTTCGCGACATCCTTGAGCGAAAGGTCGATGTAGAGACGGCCGTCGATCGAGCGGATGTCGATGTCGAGGTCGGACAGAAGGTCGATGTCGATGAACTGCGAGATGTCGACATCGAACACCTCGTCGCCGGCATCGGCCCTGAACGTCGCGCTGATGTCCTGGTCGACGTCGGCTTCCTCGGAGAGCTGCATCGACACGACGACCTCGCCGCCGTAGCCCGTGACATCCACCGTGATCTTCGTGTCGATGTCGATCGCCTGTCGGCCGGCGATGGCGACCTCCTCGACCGGCTTCCCCTGCGATGAGGCCGCCGGCGCCGATGCGGCGCGAATGCCGATCGCCGCATCCTGGTCGACTTCGAGATCAGCCTCTGCGCGAATGCTCACCTCAACGTCGTCGGCGCGGATCTCGATGCTGGCGTCCGACTCCTGGTCGATGTCGGCGTCCTGCGTGATCCGCACGCGGATGCCGTCGAGGGTCGTGGCCTCTCCCGGATCCGCTTCCGCCGGCTTCGCGCTCTGGCCGCCGTTGACGCCGGGCGCCGCCACGCTTCCGCCGGCCGCCTTGGCTGCCGACGCTCCCGGCACCGCCGTCGCACCGGTGGCCTGGAGCGCGAAGCCTTGCGGCAAGGCGGCGGGGTCGGCCTTCGGCAGGTCGAAGAAGGCGCCGGAGCCCGACGCGGGCGCCGGCGGCACGTAGGGCAGGGGGCCGAGCCCGAACGAGAATTGGTCCGATCCGCCGACGGTGGCGAGCGGAGCGGTCGGCGTCGGAGCAAGGCGGCCGGGAAGCGTCAGTTGAGCGATCTTGCCCGCGTCCTCATCGAGCAGGATCAGGTCATGCAGGTCGAGGAGATCGAGGTAGGGCAACAGGCTGCGTGTTTCCTTGCCCCTGCTATGGTCTTCCATCGCTCGTCCTCCCTGGACAGGATCACTTTTCACGAAACGCGCGGTTGAAGCTGTCGAGCAGCGGCGCCAGCGCATACTGGGCCGCCGTCGTGCGCCCCGTCTTCACCAGCACCTCGACAGGCATCCCCGGCAGGACCTCCACGCCGTCGAGCCCCCGCAGGATGGCCTCGTCGAGCTTCACCTTGGCGGTGAAGAAGCTTTGCTCCGTCCGCTTGTCCACGAGCCGGTCGGCCGAGACATAGCTGATGGTGCCGTCGACGGGCGGCACGCGCCGCTGCTTGAAGGGGAGCAGCCGCACGGTCGCCGGCAAGCCGGTGCGCACGAGATCGATATCGTCGGGCTTGATCTGGGCCCGCACGATCAGCAGGTCGGCCTTCGGCACGATGTCGAGCAGCGGTTGCCCGGCCGTGATCACGCCGCCGGTGGTGTGGACCCTGAGATCGGTGACGACCCCGGTGTCCGTGGCCTTGACCTCGGTGCGCGCCAGAACATCCTGCGCCGCCTGCAGCCGCTCCTGCACCTGGGCGATCTGCGCCTGGGTCTCCCGCAGGCTCTGCGCAACCTCGGTCTGGAAGTCGCTCGAGATCTTCAGGATCTCGGCCTGCGTCTCGCCGATCGCCTGCTGCGCGCGGGCGATCTGGGCCGTCGCCTCGCCGTGCCGGCCGTCGATGTCCGCCTGCTCCCGCTCCAGCGCGAGCAGCCGCGGCTTGCGCTCCAGGCCCTTGGCGACCATCTCGCGCACGACCGCGACCTCTTCCTTGACGATCGCCACGCGCTTGACGATGGAGCCTTCCTTGGCGCGCAGGCCGGCGATCTCGCGTTCGGTCTGGGCGATGCGCTGGCGGAAGATCGACACGCGCGTCTGCATCAGGTCACGCCGCGTATCGAAGATCTTGCGCTGGCCCGCCATGACCTCGGCGAGCGCCGCATCGGTCTTCGCGTCGATCTCCAGAGCGTCGGGAAAGTCGAGCTGGGTGGCGCCGTTGCGCTCCGCGAGGAGGCGCGCCTCCCGCGCCTGCGTCTCGCGCAGCTGGCCCTGCAGGATCTGGAGCGCGGCGCGCGCCTTCGTGTCGTCGAGCCGAATGAGGATGTCGCCGGTCTTCACCTCATCGCCATCGCGGATGATGATCTGGTTGATGATGCCGCCTTCGAGATGCTGCACGGTCTTGCGGCTGCTCTCGACTTCGATCGTGCCCGTGGCGATGGCCGCGCTCTCGAGCGGGGCGTACCAGGCCCAGGAGCCGAAGCCGGCCAGGAAGATCCCGACCAAGCTCGCCGCGGCCAGCATCGGCCCGCGCAGTCGCGAGGCGGGGGTCGGCGGCGCCTCGGCAAGCGCCTCCAGGAGTCCCGAGCAATGGTGCCTGCGGAAGTTTCTCATGGTCCTGCCCCGCGACGAGGGGTTTCAGCGATGGAAGCGTTCGAGTTGTCTCCGGCCTCGGGCGCGATGCGGACGGCCTGCCGGATCGCCTCCACGGCCTCGCGGATCCGCTCGGGATCGCTCGGCCTGCGGGCGTGCCCGGCCGCTGGCCTGACCGGAAGCGCGGTCTTGCCGGCCTTGATCAGGCCAAAGACCTGATTGCGCTCGCCGATCGTGTCGATGGCGCCTTGCGAGAGGACGAGGATCTTGTCGGCCACCGCCAGGACCCCAAGGCGCTGCGCGATGATGATGATGGTCGTGCCGCGGTCACGCATGGTGCCGATCGCCCGCTGCAGCGCATGTTCACCCTCCATGTCGAGATTGGCGTTGGGCTCGTCGAGGACGACCACCTTGGGATCGCCGAAGAAGGCGCGGGCCAGTCCCAGACGCTGCTTCTGCCCGCCCGACAGGCGGCTGCCCGCCTCGCCGATCTCGGTGTCGTAGCCCTCGGGAAGGCGCATGATCGTCTCGTGCAGGCCAACCAGGACGGCCGCATCGATGACCTTCTGCGGATCGACCTGCTGCAGCCGCGCGATGTTGTCCCGGACCGATCCGCTCAACAGCTCCACATCCTGCGGCAGATAGCCGAAGTAGCCGTGCCCCCCGGACGATTGCCAGACGCCGATGTCGGCGCCGTCCACCCGGACATGCCCGGCGGTCGGCTGCAGCGTGCCGGCGATGAGGCGACCGAGCGTTGTCTTTCCCGCCCCCGAAGGTCCGACGACCCCGAGCACCTGGCCGGGCGCGAGCGCGAAGCTGACGCGCTTCAGCACGGCCTGGTCCGCGCCCGCCGGCATGTAGGTCAGCCGCTCAATGTCGAGGAATCCGGCCGGGGAGGGAAGCTTCATCAGCTCGGACCGCGCGGGCACCGACGCCATCAACTTCTGGAGCCGCCGGAAGGCGATGCGGGCGGCCGTGAAGGCCTTCCAGGTGCCGATGGCGTTCTCGACGGGGCCGAGCCCCCGTCCCAGGAGGATCGAACTGGCAAAGATCGCGGCCGGGCTGAGATCGCGGTGGACGACGAGCCAGGTGGCGGCGGCCATCACCAGGACCTGGGTGAACAGGCGCAGGAAGCGCGACACCGACTGCACTTTCGAGGACCTGAGATTGGCCTGGGCCTGGGCTTCGGTCGCTTCCTTGTGATCCTCCCGCAGCAGCCGGGCGACGCCGGGCAGCATGCCCATGGCCGTGATGGCCTCGGCGTTGCGCAGCAGGCCGTCGAGCCGGTGCTGGCTGCGGGCCGAAGCGACGGCGGCCAGCGCCAGCGGCCGGTTGGTCAGCCGTTCGTTGAGGAGCGCGCAAAGGAACATGACGAGGCAGCCGGCGATGGCGATGCCGCCCAGCAGCGGATGGATCAGGACCAGCGCCACCAGGAAGATGGGCGTCCATGGCGCATCGAAGAGCGAGGCGATCGAACCCCCGCCGAAGAAGCCGCGGATTGCCGCGGCGTCGCGCCAGGCCTGCGAGGCGCCGGCTGAATCGTTGCGGGTGGCGGCCGTGAGGGCGCCGTCGATCAACCAGGGCTGGATGCGGTCGTCCAGCCATTCGCCGATGCGGCTCAGGATCTCCTTGCGGATGGATTCGAGCACGGCATGCACGGCGAGGGCGAGCACGACGATGAGCGACAGCATCAGGAGCGTGTCCATGCTGCGGCTGGGAATGACGTGGTCGTAGACCTGCAGCAGGTAGAGCGGCAGCGTGAGCCCGAAGAGGTTGAGAGCCGCGCTCAGCAGGAAGATGCGGAAGAACGAGCCGTGGCAGGCGGAGAAGGCCCGTTCGATCTCGGTGCGCGGAGTGAAGGACAGGTTTCGCCAGCCGAACACGGGTCGCATCTCCCTTTATCGAATGGGGTTCCCTCGTCAGAGCGAAGGAGAACGAAGGGGCCAGGGGGACGCGCGTCCCCCTGGCCTTGGCGCCTGGAGCGCTCAGTCGATGTCGATGTCGACGGAGGCGTCCTGGTCCGTGTCGGAGAACTGGTCGAGCGAGATGTCGACGTCCACGTCCTCGCTGTCGTCCACGATCACGTCGCTGTCCGTGGCCTGGTCGGTGTCGATGTCCTGCTCGATGTCGGTATCGACGTCGATGTCCTCGCTGTCGTCCACTTCGACCACCGTGTCGGCGGTCTGGTCGTTGTCGACGTCCTGCGTGGTATCCATGTCGACGTCGACATCTTCGCTGTCGAGCAGGTCGACGTTGTTGTCGATCTCCTGCTCGATGTCGTTGTCCTGATCGGTGTCCGAATCGATCTCGACGTCCTCGCTGTCGTCGACGTCATGGAGAGTGTCGCTCTCCTGATCGGTGTCCGTCTCCTGGCTGTCCTCGATGTCGATGTCGGAATCTTCCGAGTCCGTCACGTCGACGTCCGTCGTGCTGTCGCTGTCGGTTTCGGACTCCTGATCGTTGTCGATGTCGGAATCCACATCCTCGCTGTCGCTCGTGGTGGAATTGCTGTTGTCGTCCTGATTGGTGTCGTCGTCCTGATCGAGGTCATAGTCGACGTTGATGTTCTCGGAGGCCATGGTGAGATCCTTTCCCTGCTCGACCCTCGGAGCCGGCCGGGGAATTCCGGTCCGGTCCCTGACTGCCCCTCGACGCCTTCTGGAGTGCGCCGTGATCAGCCATGACCTCAGGCTGGCTTCAAAAACGATCTTGGGAAACCGACGAAAACGGAGCTATATTAATGGCTTAGCTCCCTGATTACGCCCTCTCTCCCCCGGGATTAATCCTCATCCGAACGGGTCCCGCGCGCAGGGAGGGCAGCAATGCGCAGCGACCGGCGTCGCAGGCGCGACGCCGGTCGAAAGGGGATTGGCAAGTCTGGTGGGGCAGGGCCGGCCGCGGCGCCCGTCAGCCGACGTCGATCGCGATTCCGATCTCCGTCCCGGCATCGACGACGACCATCGACCCGATGTCGATGCCGTCGCCCGCATCGTCGACATCGATGTCGCCGCTCTCCTCGACATCGACGTCCTGCCGGGCGTCGACATCGACCGCGATGTCGTCGACCTCGTCGACCCTGACGTCGATGTCCTGCTCGAGCTGCACGCGGCTGCGCTGGTCTATCCCGGCCTCGGAGTCCGTCCGGCTGTCGTCGTCATCGAGATCGATGTCTTGTTCGACCTCGCTGTCGTCATCGATCTCGATCTCGATCTCGATGTCGATCGATCCGTCGTCATCCTCTTCGATGTCGATCATGATATCTGTCCGCAACTCGACGTCGGCCGTCTGCTCCAGCCTGGCCTCGACGACATCCGACGCGTCGGCGTCATCGTCGTCATCATCGTCGTCGTCGGCTCGGCGTCCGTCGATCTCCGAGTCCACTTCGCTGTCCTGATTGACGCGGGCGCGCAGGTCGACGTCCGTTCGACGCGTCTGCGAGGAGATGTCGATGTCGATCCCAGCCTCGTTCAGAATGCGGGTCAGCTGGTCGACCTCGATCGTCTCCTCCTCGTCCGCGTCTTCCTCCTCGCGTTCGTCTCTGTCGAGATCGATCTCCTGATCGTCTTCGCTGTCCTGCTCGATGGCCACATCGACATCGTGGCTGCCGTCGGCGGTCAGGTCGATGTCGACGTCGGCGCGCAGATCCTGCTCGACCTCGATCTCGTATCGGTCATCGCTCGTGGCCGGCATGATGGCGTCCTTCCAGGTGCAGGCCGGCTCGCTCGTTGAAGGCGCTCCTGGCCGCGGCGATCATGCGACGCGTCGAGGGTGCCGTGATATCGCCCAAAACGCTCAATCACCGGAATGGGTGGGCCGTCACCATTAAGGATGAGCACCCTGCGCCCGCGCATCGGCCCCGAGCGGCGGACCTGGCTGCCGGGGGACGCCTGTGCCGCGGGACCTCGCAATTGCAACGAAAGATCGAGCGTTGCATCGTCCCGGCATGGACGATTTCTCGTGGCTGGCGGACATTCTGGAGATCGATCCAGAGACGGTTTCGGCTCTTGCGTCCCAGGCGTCCGATTGCTCGCCTGCCCTGAGGGCGCTCGCCGCCCGCTTCGACCGTTGCCTCGAGTTTTCGTCGCTGACAGCCCCTGGGCTTGCCTGCATCGGCGGTCTGGTCCGCCTGACTGCGCATGAGGCCGCATGCGTCGGAGCGCCTGCCATCAGCGCGACCGGCGCCGCCGTGCTGCGCGAGCGGGCCGCGCTCCTCTGCCTGGGGGAAGCCGCCGAGCTGCTCTCGCCGATCGAGCGTCCGGGCGATCTGGTCGAACGGGGCGGGAAGACAATTGCACCGGCGGGCTGGTACCGTCAGGCACTTCTCGGGGCGGCTGCAGCGATCGACTGGCTGCCGGGCTTCCGCTGCCTGGATGATTCACCCGTTCTGCTGCCGGCGGATCTGTGCCTGCGCCGGCCCGCGGCGAGACGCAGGATTAAGCCGGTCGGCGCGCTGAGTTCCGGAGTCGCAGGCGGGTTCGACAGGCCGTCGGCTCTGTGCCGCGCGATCCTCGAGCTGGTCGAGCGCGATGCGGCTGCGCTTTGGTGGTTCGGCGGGCGACCCGGCCGTCTGCTTGCCGGGGATGGTGCGGCGCGCGAGGCAGCCGCTGTCCTCGCCGTGCTGCGGGGGCGGGACGAGCGGCGGCAGACGCTGCTCATCGATATCACGACGGAGCTCGGTGTCCCCGTGGTCGCGGCCGTCGCGTGGGACGGAGACGGCCGCGGCATCGCGATCGGGATCGCGGCCCGTCTCTCGCTCGCCGCGGCCGCCGCCGCGGCCTTGACCGAAATGGGTCAGATGGAGGTTGCGGCAGGGCTGGCGCTGCACAAGATCGCTGCGGGAGGGCGGGACAGGCTGGGAGAAGCCGACCGCCGGCATCTCGCGCGCATGGCCGTGGATGCCAGATCCGTTGCGCAGCTTCGGCCGGTCGAGGGGACCGCGCCACGGCCGGTCGACCTGACGGATGGGGCGAGCTTGGCGAAGCATCTTGAGGCCCGGCATGTCATGCTCTTCGCGACCGACCTGAGCAGGACCGACATCGGCGTGCCGGTGGTCAGGGTGCTTTCGCCGGACCTGCAGCCCTTCTCGCTGGAGGCCGAATGCGAACGATTTGCCGCCTATGCACCCGCGCTGCGACCGGACTGCCCCTTCGTTCCCTATTGATGCTCATCCCGACGATGGAGCGATCGCAACATTCCGCATGGGCGCCATCGGCTGCGGAGGCAGGGGCCGTGGTCTCAACTGGCTGTCCTCGACACTGATGGAACGCAGGTGCGAACGGGTCCGTCGAAGCTTCGGAGCGATTCATGCCATGAATCGCTGAAGGCTCGTCGATTCACAATCTGCGTTGGACAGTGATGAACGATCACCCCGATTCTATCGTACTGCCACAACGACGGAGCATAGGGAGTGATGACATCGCCTGAACAGGGACGGGACGCCGGATCGAGCGAGGTCTATCTGCGCCGGGTGAACGCCGACCGCAACATGGCCCGCTTCTACACGCTCACCGTCGAGATGGCGCTCTTCGAGACCTGGTCCTGCACGCGGACCTACGGGCGCATCGGCGCGCGCCATGGGCGCGTCATGGTGGGTCTCTATCCGAGCGAGGAGGAGGCGCTCGACGCGTTCCGCCGGATCCTGCGGCAGAAGGGCAAGCGAGGCTACCGGCCTGCCGTGGAGGCGCCTCCCGCAGTCCCGGCGCCGACGTGACCGGGACCGGCCCTCGGGATCCTCTCAGGTGCCGCCTTCCAGCTTGTCCTGCGTCTTCGTGTCGAAGTCGCCGGCGTCGTGGCGCTCGTGCAACTGGTCCGAGAGGTCGCCCGACATCCGGTTGACCTTCCGGCCGCGGACCACGGCGGGACGGGCGAAGAGCTGGTCGGCCCAGCGCAGGACGTGGGTATACTCCTGCACGGACAGGAACTCGGCCGCGCCATACAGCCAGCCCTTCACCAGACCGCCGTACCAGGGCCAGATCGCCATGTCGGCGATCGTATAGTCGCTGCCGGCCACGAACTCGTTCTCGGCCAGGCGCCGGTTCAGCACGTCGAGCTGGCGCTTCACCTCCATGGCGTAGCGGTTGATCGGGTACTCGAACTTGGCCGGGGCATAGGCGTAGAAATGGCCGAAGCCGCCGCCCAGGAACGGCGCCGAGCCCATCTGCCAGAAGAGCCAGGACAGCGTCTCCGCCCGCGCCGCCGGGTCCGTCGGCAGGAAGGCGCCGAACTTCTCGGCCAGATGCATCAGGATGGCGCCGGATTCAAAGATGCGGATCGGGGTCGGACCGCTGCGGTCCAGAAGGGCGGGAATCTTGGAGTTGGGATTGACCTCGACGAAGCCCGAGCCGAACTGCTGACCGTCGCCGATCTTGATCAGCCAGGCGTCGTATTCCGCGCCGGCGTGCCCGAGCGCCAGCAGCTCCTCCAGCAGGATCGTGACCTTCTGGCCGTTGGGCGTTCCCAGCGAATAGAGCTGCAGCGGATGCTTGCCGACCGGCAGCTCCTTCTCATGCGTCGGGCCCGCGATCGGCCGGTTGATGCTGGCGAACCGGCCGCCGCTGGCCTTGTCCCAGGTCCAGACCTTGGGCGGGACGTACTCGGTGCCGTCTGACATGATTCTTCTCCTGCTGGGACCGGATCGGGGTCGTTGGACCGCTGGCGGTTCGATCGGACGAGAACCGAGCGTCAGGCAGACCGGGGACGTGAGAGGACCAAAGTAACGCTGCTAGCACGGTCGTTCCAGGCGCGCATCCGATGCGCTGCATGCAGGGCAGCCTCCAGCTATTGACGCATCCATTGGCACATGCCTTGCTAAGCCCACCGTTCGGCACCGCCGTGGTGCGCCGCGAGCCGCCGACCTCACGCAGGGAGAGACACAATGAAAAGCAAGGATATCCAGGCTCTCGTCAATGAAGTGAAGAAGGGTTCGCTGTCGCGGCGGTCCTTCATCGGCAAGCTGGCGGCCTTCGGCGTCGCGGCTCCCATCGCCAGCCAGATCCTCCTGTGGAACGACGTCGCCATGGCGAATGCGACGCTGCCCTACAAGCCGACCAAGGCCGGCGGCGGCGGACCGCTGAAGCTGCTCCTCTGGCAGGCGCCGACGCTTCTGAACCCGCATTTCGCCAGCGGCACTAAGGACCAGATCGCCTCGCGCGTCTTCTTCGAGCCGCTCGCCGGCTGGGACAAGGAAGGCAACCTGATCCCGCAGCTCGCCGCCGAGGTGCCGACCAAGGCCAACGGCGGCCTCTCGGCCGATGGCAAGGAGGTGACCTGGAAGCTGAAGCGCAACGTCAAATGGCATGACGGCAAGCCCTTCACCGCCGACGACGTCGTCTTCACCTGGGAATATGCCGCCGACCCGGCGACGGCCGCCTACACGACCGGATCCTACGCCAACATCAAGGTCGAGAAGGTCGACGACTTCACCGTCAAGGTCATCTTCAAGGAAGCGACGCCGTTCTGGGCGGACCCCTTCGTCGGCGTGGTGGGGCAAATCCTGCCGAAGCATCATTTCGGCGAGTATAAGGGCGCCAAGTCGCGCGAGGCGCCGGCCAACCTCAAGCCGGTCGGCACCGGCCCCTACAAGTTCGTCGACTTCAAGCCGGGCGACATCCTCACCGGCGAGCGCTTCGCCGATTACCACGTGCCGAACCAGCCGCACTTCGACACGCTCGAGATCAAGGGCGGCGGCGACGCCGTCTCGGCGGCCCGCGCCGTGCTGCAGACGGGCGAATACGACTACGCCTGGAACCTGCAGGTGGAAGACGATGTGCTGACCCGCATGGAGACGGGCGGCCGCGGCAAGATCAGCGCCGTCGTGTCGGGCGACGTCGAGTTCATCATCCTCAACACGACCGATCCGAACATCGAGGTCGACGGCGAGCGCTCGAGCGTCAAGACGAAGCATCCGACGCTCTCCGACATCAAGGTGCGCGAGGCGATCAATCTCCTGATCGACCGCGACTCGATCCAGAAGTTCATCTACGGCCGCGGCGGCATCGCCACGGCGAGCTTCGTCAACGAGCCGAAGCAGTTCAAGTCGAGCAAGCTCAAGTACGAGTTCAACATCGAGAAGGCGAACAAGATCCTCGACGACGCGGGCTACAGGCGCGGGTCCGACGGCATCCGCGCGAAGGACGGCAAGAAGCTCAAGTACGTCTTCCAGACCTCCATCAACGCGCCGCGCCAGAAGACGCAGGCGATCATCAAGCAGGCTTGCCAGCGGGCCGGCATCGACCTCGAGCTGAAGTCGGTCACCGCATCCGTGTTCTTCTCCTCCGACGTCGCCAATCCGGACACCTACACCAAGCTCTATTGCGACATCGAGATGTACACGACGACGCAGCCGCAGCCCGATCCCGAGCGCCTGCTGAACCAGCTCGTATCCTGGGAGATCGCCAACAAGGACAACAAGTGGCTGGGCCGCAACGTGTCCCGCTACTCCGATCCCGCCGCCGACGCCGCCTACAAGGCCGCCCAGTCCGAACTCGACCCGGCCAAGCGGGCGGAGCTCCTGATCAAGGTCAACGAGATCTTCTGCGAGGCGCATGTGCTGCTGCCGCTGCTGTCGCGCACGCGCGTCGCCGCCGCGGCCAAGACCATCATGCACGACCACAGCGGCTGGGACGTCGACACCTGGAACCTCGCGGCCTGGCATCGCGCCTGACCGAGGGCCGTCCTTGACGCCCGGCCACCGTCGCGGATCCACGCCGCGACGGGCGGCCGGGCTTGTCCCGGTTCACTTGCCCTCATGAGGTCGACGCGATGGCCAACTACCTGATCCGGCGGTTGCTGATCGCCATTCCGAGCCTGCTCGGCATCAGCCTGATCCTCTTCACCGTCCTCGCCATGGCGCCTGGCGATCCCTTCTCGGAGATGGCGACCAATCCGAACGTGCCGCCGGAGGTGCGCGAGGCGCTCCGCGCGAGCTTCGGCCTCAACGACCCGATCATCGTGCGCTACCTGCGCTGGCTCGCGGCCATGGCGAAGGGAGACTGGGGCTTCTCCTTCGCCAGCCGGATCGACGTCGACCAGCTGATCCTGCAGCGCGTGCCGACCACGCTCTTCGTCGTGGGATCCTCGCAGCTGCTGGCGCTCTCCATCGCGCTGCCCGTCGGCATCTACGCGGCGACGCGGCCCTATTCGGTGTTCGACCAGATCGCCAACACGCTGGCCTTCGTCGGCTTCTCCCTGCCGACCTTCTTCACGGGCCTGCTCTTCATCCTCATCTTCTCGGTCTGGCTCGGCTGGCTGCCGTTCGTCTATCGCTCCGACATCGCCGCCACGGGCTGGCGCTGGTACTGGGAGATGCTGCGCCAGGCGATCATGCCGATCCTGGTGCTGGGCCTGTTCCAGGCGGCCTCCTACACGCGCTACGTCCGATCCTCGGTGCTGGACGTGATCCGGCTCGACTACGTCACCACGGCCCGCGCCAAGGGGCTGAGCGAGCGGAGCGTCACGCTGCGCCACATCACCCGCAACGCGCTGATCCCCGTGGTCACGCTAGTCGCCCTGCAGATGCCCGCGGTCTTCGGCGGCGCCATCGTGACGGAACAGATCTTCCGGATCCCGGGCATCGGCTCGCTGCTGATCGACGCGATCCTCGCCAACGACACGCCCGTGATCATGGCCGTGACCTTCGTCTTCGCCTGCCTCGTCGTGCTGTTCAACCTCATCGCGGATATCCTCTATGGCTGGCTCGACCCCCGCATCTCCTTCAGCTGACGCATTCGCCGGGGCGCAGCCGAGGGCGAGGGCGTCGCTCTCGCCGGCGCGCGAGACCTGGCGCCGTTTCCGCCGCCATCGCCTGGCGATGGCGAGCACGGTCGTGCTCACGACGCTGGTGCTCGCGGTCGTCCTCGGCCCGCTGGTCTGGCGCGTGCCGATCAACGAGATCGATTTCTCGGCGCAGCTCCAGGGACCGTCCTGGAAGCATCCGCTGGGCACGGACGACCTGGGGCAGGACCTGCTGGCGCGCATGCTCTACGGCGGGCGGATCTCGCTGGCGGTCGGCTTCGCCGCCATGGTCGTCGCGACGATCGTGGGCGTCATCGTCGGCGCGGTCGCCGGCATGTCGCGCCGCTTCCTCAACCCCTTCCTGATGTGGGTGACGGACCTCTTCCTTTCCCTGCCGCAGCTGCCGCTTCTCCTGCTGGTGATCTACCTCTTCCGCGAGAAGCTGAAGGCGGCCTTCGGGGTGGAGGGCGGCGTCTTCGTGCTGATCGTCGTCGTGATCGGCGGCCTGCGCTGGATGCCGGTGGCGCGGCTGGTGCGGGCGCAGTTCCTCTCGCTCCGGGAGAAGGAGTTCATCGAGTCGGCCCGCGCCTATGGCGCGACGAAGCTGCGCCAGATGACGGTGCATATCCTGCCCAACGCCATCGGTCCGGTGATCGTGGCGGCCACGATCGAGGTCTCGTCCGCCATCATCGCGGAATCGACGCTGTCCTTCCTGGGTCTCGGATTTCCGCCGGATATCCCGACCTGGGGGCGGCTGCTCTTCGACGCCAAGGACCAGCTCGACGCCGCGCCCCACTGGGCGCTCTTCCCCGGCGCTGCCATCTTCCTGACTGTGCTCTCGATCAACTTCATCGGCGACGGGCTGCGCGACGCGCTCGATCCAAGGCGGGTGATCTGATGGCCTCCGCCATGTCCAACCGACCGCTGCCCAGCCGATCGCTCGAGGACGCAGGCCCCGCGGCCCGTGTGGCCGATCCGGTCCTCGCCGTCAGAGACCTCTCCGTGGCCTTCAGCGTCGAAGGAGCACGGGGAGAGCGGGGCTGGTCCCGCGTGGTCCGCAACGTCTCCTTCGACATCGCGCCGCGGGAGACGGTGGCGGTCGTCGGCGAGTCGGGCTCCGGCAAGAGCGTCACGGCGCTCTCGATCATGCGGCTGACGCCCGCGGGCAACAGCCGCGTCGAGGGCTCGGTCCGCCTCAACGGCCAGGAGCTGCTGACGCTGCCCGATCCGGCGATGCGCCGCATCCGCGGCGACGACATGGCCATGATCTTCCAGGAGCCGATGACGTCGCTGAACCCGGTGCTGACCATCGGCTTCCAGATCGCCGAGTCGCTGATGCTCCACCGCGGGATGTCGCGCCAACAGGCGGAAGCCGAGACGGTCCGGCTGCTCGAAAAGGTGAGGATCCCGGCGGCGAAGTCGCGCTTCCACGAATATCCGCACCGCTTCTCCGGCGGCATGCGCCAGCGCGTGATGATCGCGATGGCGCTGGCCTGCCGGCCGAAGCTGCTGATCGCCGACGAGCCGACCACGGCACTCGACGTCACGATCCAGGCGCAGATCCTGCAGCTCATCAAGCTGCTGCAGGAGGAGGAGGGCATGTCCGTCCTCTTCATCACGCACGACATGGGCGTCGTGGCCGAGATCGCCGACCGGACGGTCGTGATGTACAAGGGCGAGGCGGTGGAGACCGGCGCGACCACGGACATCTTCGCCCGCGCCCGCCATCCCTACACGCGCTCGCTCCTCTCCGCCGTGCCCAAGCTCGGCTCCATGAACGGCCGGTCGCGCCCGATGCGCTTTCCCGTCGTCGACCGGCTCACCGGCGAGTCCGACGTGCCGGAGGAGACGCCCGACACCGTGGAGGCCGGCCAGCGGCCGGTGCTCGAGGTCCACGGACTGACGACGCGGTTCGACATCCGCTCCGGATTGCTGAGCCGCGTGACCGGCCGGGTGCATGCGGTCGAGAACGTCTCCTTCAGCGTGCAGGGCGGCGAGACGCTGGCGCTCGTCGGCGAGTCGGGCTGCGGCAAGTCGACGACGGGCCGCTCGGTGATGCGGCTGATCGAGCCGCTCGGCGGGACCGTGCTGCTCGACGGCGTCGACCTGCTGACGCTCGACCAGACGGCGCTGCGCGAGCAGCGCAAGCGCATGCAGATGATCTTCCAGGATCCCTTCGCCAGCCTCAACCCGCGCATGAACATCGGGTCGGCCGTCGCCGAGCCGCTCGTGATCAACAGGCTGGCGACGCGGGGAGAGGCGCGGGACCGGACGGCGGAGCTCCTGCGGCGGGTCGGCCTCGAGCCCGACATGGCGACGCGCTTTCCCCATGAATTCTCCGGCGGCCAGCGCCAGCGCATCTGCATCGCCCGCGCGCTCGCGATGGAGCCAAGGCTCATCGTCGCCGACGAATCCGTCTCCGCGCTCGACGTCTCGGTGAAGGCCCAGGTCATCAACCTGATGCTGGAGCTGCAGGCCCGGATGAAGCTCTCCTATCTCTTCATCAGCCACGACATGTCGGTGGTGGAGCGCGTGAGCCACCGCGTCGCCGTCATGTATCTCGGCGAGATCGTCGAGATCGGGCCGCGCGCGGCGATCTTCGGCAACCCGCAGCATCCCTACACGAAGCGGCTTCTCTCCGCGGTGCCGATCGCCGACCCGATGCGCCGCCACGAGCGCAGCCCGGTCGCCAACGACGAGATCAAGAGCCCCGTCCGGCCGGCCGATTACGTTCCGCCGGAGCGTGTCTTCCGGGAGGTGTCGCCCGGCCATGCGGTCATGGTCTGGGGCGAGGAATGGGGCAGCTGAGGCCGCGCGCCCCCGGCATCAGCCGAGCTGGAACCGCTCGAAGCGGTGCAGCTCCTCGTCGATGGCGGCCTTGCGGCTGTCCGGCCCGCCGGATCCCAGCCAGTGCCATTGCTGGATCAGCAGCTTGCGGTTCTGCCGGTCCGTCTTGAGGTCGATCGCGGCCACGATCTCGTCGCCGATCAGGACGGGCAGCGCGAAATAGCCGAGCACCCGCTTCTCCTTCGGCACATAGGCTTCGAAGCGATGATGGTAGCCGAAGATGTGGCCAAGCCGCTTGCGCTGGATGATCAGCGGATCGAACGGGGACAGGATATGGACGAGCGGCGGAGCGGCTGCCGGGATCGTCTCCAGGGCCTCGGGGGTGGCCCAATGCTCGAGCTTGCCCTCGCCGGCGAGGGCGACGGGCACGAGCGCCCCGCGCCTGACGCGGGTCTCGATGCGCCGGCGGACGGCAGCCTTGCGGGGCGCGTCGAGATGGCAGATCGAGTCGAGGCTGACGACACCCTGGGCGCGCAGGGCCCGGTCGAGGATATGTTCGACGATCTCGCTCTCGGACGCCGCCGGCGGCGGCGTCTCCCAGCCGAAGTGCCGGCTGGCCAGCTCGTACGTCTTCAGCATGCCGTCGCGGGCGCTGATGGTCAGCAGCCCCTCGTAGAAGGCGAGCTGCAGCACGCGCTTCGACGGCTTCCGGCTCGCCCAGGCGTGATCCTTCTCGACCAGCACCGCATCGTCGATGTCGCGGATGGTGAGGGGACCGTCGCGCTCGATGCGGGCGACCAGATTGCGCACCTCCGCAGGCCGGATCGACCGGAACCACGGGCGCTCGCGCCAGCCCTGCCGCATGGCGCGACGATAGAACCGGAGGTCGCGCGTCGGCACATAGGAGAGCGCATGGGTCCAGTATTCGAAGACCGAGCGGTCGACGGACTGGGCCTGCCGCAGGTCGTCGCGTCGATAGTCGGGAATGCGCGAGAACAGGATGTGGTGATGGCAGCGCTCGATCACATGGATCGTGTCGATCTGGACGTAGCCCAGATGCTCGACGGCCGCGCGCGTCGCCTCGGGCCCCGATCCGAACGGCGTGCGCTCGTCCAGGCGCTGGGCCCGCAGCCAGAGGCGCCGGGCCTCGGGCAGTGACAGGAATGCTGGCGGCCTGGCTGGCATGCGGATGATCTCGTGACGCTTTCCGGCGACAATCCCTACAGCAGGGCCGCATCCCTTGCTTGCGATGCGGACGCCGTGCGGGTCGCTACCGCGGCGCCGAATAGTTTTGCGGCAGGGGCCCCGTGAGGCTGTCCAGGAAGGCCACGATGTCGGCCACCAGCTGCGGCTCCAGGGTCTTGCCGAGCTGCACCTCCGCCATGACCCGCACCGCCTCGTCGAGCCCGGCGACCGAGCCGTCGTGGAAGTAGGGCGCCGTCCTGGCGATGTTGCGCAGCATGGCCACGCGGAAGACGAAGCGATCCTCCTCCTTCTTCGTCGCGGCGAAACGGCCCTCGTCGACCGTCTCCGATTTCGTCGCCGCCTGGTAGGGGCCGAAGATGCCGAAGCGCTGCAGCATCGTGCCGCCGAGGAGGGGGCCGTTGTGGCAGGCGGCGCAGCCCGTGTCGACGAAGGCGCGCAGGCCCGCCTTCTGGCGGTCGCTCAGCGCTGAATCGTCCCCTGCGAGGAAGCTGTCGAACGGTGCCGGCGTGCGCAGCGTCGCCTGGTAGGCCTGCAGCACCCGCCCGTAGTTCCGCGGCGAGAGAGCGTCGGCGTCGCCCGGATAGGCCTTCTCGAAGGCCGGCTTGTAGCCGAGCCTCTGCATGATCTCGACCGCCGTCTTCGGGTCGGGAAAGCCCATCGAGCCCGTGATGGAATTCTCGGCCTGGTGCGCGCCGTCCCGGCGGTCGCCGGTCCAGCGGATGAAGGGCTGGCCGATCGCGTTGAAGACGGTCTGCGATTGCCGCGAGGTCAGGCGGCCCCTGGCGTCGGTCGAAAAGCGCCGGCGGTCGGAGCCCCAATCGTCGGCGGCGTGGCAGCTGGCGCATGCGACCTCGCCGTTGAGCGAGATGCGCCGGTCCCAGAAGATGGCCCGGCCGAGCTCCGCTTCCGGCGCGGCCGCCTCCTCGACGGTGGGCGCCAGTATCGTTCCGAAAAGGGCGGCCGCGTCGCTTCGCAGCCTGTCGTCGGCGGCGGCGGATGCCGCGAAGAGCAACGAGAAACCGAGGAAACCGGCAACCAGGGACCTGCACCTGACGGCACCCCCCGCGTCGACAACGTCCATCGTCCAGATCCTTCGCATATGCTCGTCCGTCGGAGGGCCGAACGGAACAAGCCGGGCGCGTGAGAACGAGAGGCTCCGCTTCGTTCGGTGCGAAGGTTAGGCCCGCTGCGGGCGGTTATGCAAGCTGAGGTTGCAAAGCCGGCGCTGATCTCTCCTCGGAGCGCGACCCGGCGCTCGAGCCCCATGCCGGGATGGCAGGCTTCAGCCCGCACCTCCTAGGGCGAGAGGTCGGGATCGCGACGCCCCAGCAGTTGCTCGATGGCGCGGGCCACGTTCTCGATCGTGTAGGGCTTCTGCACGACGAGACGACCGCGATGCTCCATCGGCAGCTGCGCCTGCTCGCCGTAGCCCGTCGCGAACAGGAAGGGCACGTTGAGGTCGAGCAGCCGGTCGGCGATCGAGAAGCTGTTGCGGTCCCCGAGATTGATGTCGAGGATGGCGACGTCGGGCGTCGACGCGTCGATCTGGTCGAGCGCGCTCTCGACGGTGGCGGCGGTCGACACGGTCGCGGCGCCGAGCCGGCTGACGATATCCTCGGCGTCGAGCGCGATGATGAGGCTGTCCTCGACGACGAGCACGTTGCGGTCCTTGAGCACCTCCGCCGGCGCGGGCTGGGGATGGCCGGGGGCCGACCGCGGGAAGCGGATCGCCGGTCCCGCGAAGTTCTTGGATTCGGAGACGTGGCGGGCGGGGATGCAGAACTCGGCGTGGAAGCCCGTCGGCCGGTACTCCACGTTGACGCTGCCGCCGAGGTCGTAGGGGATCGACCGCTCGATGATCGTGGTGCCGAAGCCCCGGCGCGTCGGCGGCTGCACGGGAGGCCCGCCCTTCTCGCTCCAGACGAAGACGAGGTCCTGCCGCTCGCCGCGCTTCCAGTCGATGCTCACCTCGCCGTCGGGGACCGAGAGGCTTCCGTATTTCGTCGAGTTCGTGACCAGCTCGTGGATGACGAGCGCCATGGTCGAGTAGGCCGTCGGGTTCAGGAGGATGGGCTGGCCGCTCGACCTGATCCGCTCCGGCTTCTCGACGAAGGCGCCTGTTTCGGCGTCGATGAGCGCCTGCAGCGGCGCCGGCCCCCAGTGGTCGTCCGTGATCTGGTTATGGGCGCGCGCCAGCGCATGGATGCGCCCGTCCACGAGCTTGACGAACTCCTGGACCGCCTCCTCCGCCGGCTGCGATTGCCGGATCAAGCCGCGGATGACGCCGAGGATGTTGCGGACGCGATGGTTGAGCTCGGCGATGAGAAGCTCCTGGCGGGCGCTCGCCTGCTGGCGTTCGGCCGAGGCTTCGTCGGCCAGGCGCAGCACCACCTCGATCAGCGTCGCGCGCAGGGTTTCGGCGATGCGCAGCTCCGACGCCGTGAAGGCCCGCGAGCGGCCCTGCACGAGCTCCTTCCACTCCGCGAAACTCTCGCGCGGCGTCAGCCTCGGCCCGTTGGGGCCGTACTGCACCGGCTGGTGCGGATCGCCGGCCCAGCGCACCGAGCGGACCAGCTCCGAGCGGAAGAGGACGACGTAGTCCCGCGGCGCGCGCGAGATCGGGATCGCCAGCATGCCGGCGGCGGAGGAGGTGAATTCCTCGGCGTCGGGCACGATCGAGCCGATGCGGTCCGTGGCGAAGACCTTGCCCGCGGCCGTGCTGTTGAGCGCGCGGATGATGCGGCGGAACGCCTCCGTCGGGGGTGTCGTGCCCGAGAAGGCGTAGCTGCCGGCGACCCAGACGCCGACGCCGTCGCAGGCGATGGCGCGGCGCAGGATGTCGGCCAGCCAGTCGGGATCCTTGAGCAGCGTCTCGTCGGACGCGACGGCGCCGAGGAGCTGGTCGGAAATGTCGCGGGCGCGCCGCTCGAACTCGACCGTCTCCTGCCGCTGGCGGCTCTCCAGCCGCATCGAATACATCTGCGCGAAGAGCTCGCAGACCGACCGCCGCTCGAAGCTCGGGCGGTGGGGCGTGTAGTGATGGCAGGCGAACAGCCCCCAGAGCTTGCCGTCGACGATGATCGAGATCGACATCGAGGCGCAGACGCCCATGTTCTTCAGATACTCGATGTGGATCGGCGACACGGAGCGCAGCACCGACAGCGACAGATCGAGCGGATTGCCGGCCTCGTCGCGCGCGGGCACCAGGGGGACGGGCGTCGCATTCACGTCGGCGATGATGCGGAGCAGGTTGCGCTTGTAGAGCTCGCGCGCCTGAGCCGGGATGTCGCTGGCGGGATAATGCAACCCGAGGAACCGGCCGATGCCCGGCTTGCCGGCCTCGGCCACCACCTCGCCCGAGCCGTCGGGCGCAAAGCGGTAGACCATCACCCTGTCGTAGCCCGTGAGGGCGCGGACCTGGCGCGTGCCCTCGTTGAACATCGCCTCCAGGGTTTCGCATTGATCCAGGCGCGAGATCATGGAGCGGACCATGCCGGAGGGCTCGCCATGTTCGCCGGAGGCCGGCTCCGCCTCGATGACGAGCTGGCCGCCGGAAAAATGCAGGGCGACGTCGAAGGGCACCGCGCCCTCGACGATCACGCAGCCGAACACCCGCTCCATCGCATCGGGTCCGCGCAGGAGCCCGGCCCGGTTGCGCAGGTCATGCACCGTCTTGCTCGGGAAGATCCCCATCAGCGGCTTGCCGATGACGTCGGCGGGGCCTTTCCCCAGGAAGTCGCCGATGTTCCCGGAGACGCGCGCCACCATCCAGTCGGCGGTCAGCGCGATGAGGAAGCCGATCGGCTGGATGGCGCCCAGGATGTGGATGGGTTCGCGATCGCAATTGGTGAGATCGACGGGTTCGCCGGGCCGCATCACGAGGCGGCACCGATGTGGCGCCGCCCGCTCAGCTCGAACAGCCGGAAGACGTGGCAGGCCGCGTCGGAGGCGGCGGCGATGTCCTCGTCCCGCACGAGGAGCTGTTCCAGCATGGAGAGGAAATCGCGCCAGAGCGCCGAAGGTCCCGGCTGCAGGAAGCTCGCGGGCCAGCCCTCCGGAACGGCGCGCCTGAGCATCGCGCCGCCGAGCCGCGAGCCTTCGAGCACGTAGAGGCCGCCGAGCAGCGCCGGCCCGCTCGCGAAGCGGATCTGCCCCGCGGGGAGGGGGCACTCGAGGCCGAGGGCCGTGAGATCGGCCCTGAGCCGCGTCGCGCGGCGACGCTCGGCCCAGTCCGGGACCATTGTGGCGGCGCCGTCCCGCTCCAGGGCCTCCTCGGCCGGGATGAAGGCGCCGGCCTGCGCCAGCAGGAAGCGGCTGAAGCCGGCGGGTTCACTCAAGGTGGCGACCGAGAAGATCCTGTCGACAGCGTCGTGATGTTGGGCGGTTGCGGAGCGAATGATGGCGCGCGCGCTGGAATTCGTATTCACCAAGGGGCCTTTGTTGGACGGTCCCATAAACGCGGAGCTTGGCAATTCGTTGCGCGGTCCCGGCGCCGGGCGAACATCCGGAGAGCCTTTGCCGATCCACGTGGCCGTCTCATGGCGACGTCATGGGCCTGCGGCGCGGCCGCGGCTCATCTGCATATTTATGCGCGGACAGCGGCCGCGAAGCCGTGCAAGGATCGGCCGATGCAGACGAAGCCGACCGAACGACCGCCGAGGACTGGACCGGCCACGCTGCCGGAGCGGCTTGCGGCCCTCAGCGGGATCGGCGTCGCCGCGGCGCTCGCCGCCGGCTGCCTCCTGGCGCTGATGACGCAGCTCAACGGCGATCTCGCGCGCCACACGAGCGGGCTCTTCGCCTCCTGGGTCGCCCATGGCCTGGGCGGAATCGCGGCCGCGGCGCTGCTGCTGGTCCTGCCGCGCCGGTGGAAGGACGCGACGACCCCGCGTGCGCCGCTCTGGGCCTATGCCGGCGGCTTCGCGGGGGCGGCGACGGTGGTTGCGACCTCGCTGGCCGTGAACAGCCCGCTCGCGCTCGCCGGGACCCTGGCGCTCGGTCTCGTGGGACAGGCGGTCTTCGGGCTCGCGGCCGATCGCTGGGGCCTCTTCGGACTGGAGCGGCGCCCCCTTCGCGGACCCGAGCTCGCAGGGCTCGCACTGATCGTGGCGGGCAGCCTCCTGCTCCTCCACGCGGTTGGAGCCCGGCCGTGATCGCCGGCATCGTCCTCGCGCTGCTCGGCGGCGTTCTGATCGGCGTGAGCCGGCAGATCAACGGACGGCTGAGCCTCGCGTCAGGAGCGATGGGCGCGTCTTTCTGGAACCATTGGGTCGGCTTCGCGGCCCTCACGCTGTGCTTCGGCGTCCTCGCCATGGCCGGCGACGACTTGCTGCCGGCGGCGGAGCGCCTGACGGGGGCGCCGTGGACGGTCTATCTCGCCGGCCCGTTGGGCGTGCTCTTCGTGGCGCTCGGCAGCGTCGCGCTCCTGCGCATCGGCGCGATGAAGACCGCGATGCTGATGATCGCCGGGCAGATGACCGCGGGCCTGGCGATCGACCTCCTCCGCGGCGCCGGCGGCGCCCCGGCCGCAAGCCTGATCGGCGTGGCCCTCATCGCGACCGGTGTGGCGCTCGCCGCCCGGCGATAGCGGGGGCTGGCGCGCATCACCGAGGCTGGCGCCTGGCCATGGAGGCTTTCAGTCAAGGTCCCGGCGGTGGCCGGAAGCCCGGTGCAGCCGCTGCCGAGGGGTGGAAGACCCCGTTGTGCCTCGTGGCCAGAGTGACCGAAATGCCGCCAAGGATGAGCGTTGCCGCCAGGCCCGTCGGCCACTCTATGAGCGGGTAAAGGAGGATCGCGAAGTTCAGGCCGAGCAGCACGATCCCCATCCGGAGGCTGAGATGCGCATCCCGTTCCATAAGGTATCGGACCAGGAAGCCCACGGTGATCAGGAGCAGCGCGAGGTCGTAGAAGAAGAGATAGGGGCTCAGCAGCGCGGTCGCGACAGGGAGCAGGGCTGCCTTGATCGGGTAGGGCGTATCCGCGCGCCAGACCCAGATCGCAACCGCCAGAGCGGCCGCTGCCGTCGCGGCATGAGCCGCCATGGCCGGTTCGGTGCCGACACCGAGGCTTCGCAGAACAGCATAGACCGATTGCAGTTTGGTGATGACGGTGGATTCGAGACCCATGCTCAGGTCTGCGGTCCTGCCGAGCTGGCTGATGAAGGCAAGCCACGGCCCAGCTCCATAAAGGGCAAGGGAGATCCCGATCGCGGCGAGGACCGTGACGGCTGCGCTCATGAAGGCGCGCCACTGGCCGAGAATGATCAGGAAGATCGGCAGCAGCAGCCCAAGATGCGGCTTGAACGCGAGACAACCGAACAGCACGCCTGCCCAGACCGGACGCTTCGGCAGAAGAACAAGCGCCAGACCCAGCAGGCCTGCGCTCATCAGGCCGTTCTGGCCGACGTAGATATTGATGAACGCCAACGACGACCCAGCGAGCCACACCACCGAGCTCAGGGTTCCGACGATCAGCATCGCGGCAAGAGCACAGATCGCAAAGGACAGGCCGACGAACAGGAGGAAGGAGACCGGATAGGAGGGAAGCGACAGCAATTGCGCCACCGGCAAAGCGAAAGGAGGATAGGGCCAAGGCAAGAGCCCATCGTGGTGGGTTCCGACCAGTTCCCTTTGCGCCGCCTGCTGCCGCCGCCAATCATAGGCCTCGGCTGGCTTTCCGCGCTCGACCAGCATGCCGGCAGAATAGAAGTTCACGAAATCATGAGGGACAGGTTTGTTCCCGCTGTCGATGACCCAACCGCCATCTCTGCGGTAGCTCGATGCCAGGGAAATAATGGTCAACGACACCAACAGGCACGCAACCAAATGATGAAAAAGATTTGCTGAGGAGAGATGCCACAAAAATTTCACAATTGCTGCAAGATTTCTTGGCATGCCGGAAGGCTAGCGTTCGACCCTTACCAATTTTCTAATGATGTGTCGTAAAGAGCAGATCGATGGGCTTATTGATTCCCCAAAGTCAGGAGAGTGGCGGCTGAAAGCCGACAATCTGTGTATCGTCGCAACCGACTGCTTCAACGCCGGATGTGAGACGCCGGCTTGATCCAGTCATTCGTATTCTGAAGTGAACTATTGCTGGGCGAAAGCGACGGGAAGTTCGGCTGTCTCCATTACTGGGAGGCACCATGGTGCGCGTCTTAGCTTTCTTCCACTGCAGAGGCGCTTCGCGGCTTGCGCCGATTGTCCTTCAATGGCTGCTTCGGCCCCTCCAGCGACGTCTTGTCTGCGCCCGGGAGCGGCTGTTCTTCAGAGGTCGCTCGATCGCGGCATGACAGATAGAGGCGACCGCCTCTTCCGGGGCGTGCGCGGGGAAGGCCCGCGCGGGCCCATGCGCAACGGAGAGGTGCCGCGAGTGCGAGGACGACCAGCGCCGCCGCGACTTTCAGGCTCCTCGTCAGCAATCCTCCTCGATCAGTCTCGTGTTGACCCAACCGCGGCCGGCGTGACCCGCGTCGTAGCCGCGGTCCACACGCGATGTGCCGCGCCACCAGGTCGCCTCGGCCCAATGGCCCCGCTGGCGGGATCCCATCAGCACCTCGTCCCCCGGCCTCATCCGGCCGATAAGCTTGGCCGAAGGGCTCGGGCCGGCGCGCAAAGCGACGAAGCCGTCCGCGGTGCGCTTCGGACTGCAGTACATCGTCGCCGATGCCGGCTGCGGCGCGAACGCGGCGCCAGCGAGGATGGCGAGCGCCACTGCGAGGATCGTGCGCCTGCCGGTCCCCGTCGCCGCAACCAGGGCGGACGGAGCGCGTCTGTTCGCACGAGCGGGCGCGGCGCATCGTTTCATGGCATGAGTCCTGACGGCATGATCCTGCTCTCGCAGGTCGGCCCTTCAGCCGGTCGCCGCTGACGCGCGGCGATGTTTCGAGTGTTGCGGGCGCAGGCCGGGCCGCCCGCCGACCCTGCGATCGTCACCGCGATCCGACCGGAGGTCAGGAAGCGGCTGAAGACACGCGAGGCGCGATCGCGCAGGGCCACGACGCTTGCCAGCCATTTGCCGGCATGAGACTGTTAATAACGTGAACCGCGAGGCTCAGATGGCGACCTATCTGTCCGAACGTCTCCCCATCGTCATAGCGGCCAATCCGGGCGAGCGCTTTTCTCTGACGAGCGTGCTTGATCAGGCGTTCGGCCCCGGGTGGTCCTTCGACCCGGGCCTCTCCGTCTATGCTCGATCGACGGACTCACAATCTTATACCCGGGATGGTGTTTTCGTTAGTTTTGGCCATTGGAACAATGGCCCGAAGACCGATGGCTATTTCCTCGTTGATGGCAAGCCAGTCCCTCTCGATGAAAGCCGCATTATCGACAAATATTCTTCAGTTGAGCTCGTTGCTGGCAATTCTCTGACGCCACTGATGCAGTTCGCGGTCCATAATGCCTTTGCGCCAGGGAAGGAGTCGGTTTTTACATGGTACACGATCAGCGTTGTCCCGCGAGCGACGTCGACGCCTGGCGATTATACGCCGACCGGGGCAGAGATTGCCGCCAAAGCACTTGAGTTCGCTTCGGTCTATAAGGACTGCTCATTGCCGCTTGATTGCGGCTGGATATCGGAAGTGATCGCCGCTTCTGCCGGTGCACCCATGCCGGTTTATCACTACAGCATTGTGCCGAGTGAGAACGAGGAAGGCGGGTTGTGGCGGATCGTCCATCGCGGTGATCAGAACCCCGTCAAGGACTGGCAGAAGCTGGTTCAGCCCGGTGACATCATTCGCCTCAAGTGGGATGGCGCTCTCTACCACACAACGCTTGTGATTGAGGGTGAAGACGCACAGGGACGAATAACCGTTGTCGATAACTCGGGCCCCATCCTCGCACCGAACTTGCGCAAAGCTGATTTTGAAAAGGATTCTTTCCCGAATTCCATCACAATTTATCGCATTGCGTCGGATGGTCAGTACCTCTTGGAAGGTTCGGGCAGCGGCGAGAAGTTGAACGGTACCGAACGCTCTGACCGGATCAATGCTCTTGCCGGCAACGACGAGATCCGCGCTTCGGGAGGCGACGATGTCATCGTGCCCGGAGCAGGGAACGACGCGGTGAATGGCGGCGCTGGCCGAGACACGATCCTCGTCAACAGTTCTCGCGCGGCGGCAACAATCGGAGCGGGTGGCTCGTCAGTCACGGGCCCGGACGGCAGCGACAGCTTGGTCTCCGTTGAGCGCGTCCATTTCACGGATGCCATTGTCGCCTTTGACGGTGCCGGGACGATGGGACAGGCCTATCGCCTCTACCAGGCCGCTTTCGCACGCGTCCCGGACAAGGGGGGCTTAAGTTTCTGGGTCGATCGTTTCGACGACGGCGCAGCTCTGCGCGATGTCGCCCTCGGCTTCACGAACTCAGCCGAGTTCAGAAGTGCCTATGGCAGTCAGGCAACGCCTGAAACCTATGTGCAGAAATTCTACCAGAACGTCCTTGGCCGCGCTGGTGAAGCCTCGGGCGTCGCCTATTGGAGCGGCGAACTCAAGCGGGGTGTCTCATTGGCTGATGTGCTTGTCGGCTTTTCCGAAAGCCCTGAGAATGTGAACAAGCTTGCGCCCCTGATCGGCCAGGGAGTCGAACTCGATCTGGGTTTCTTCGTCTGAGGCTGGCCGAGATTCACTCTTTGTCGGACGCTGCGACCTGTCAAACGAATGCAGGGCGTGCCCAGCTTCCGCTCATGTCCGCTTCGGCCCCTTCTGCCCCATTGTTCCTGAGGCGCGAACGCCGCCGCTTCGTGTCCTGCGGCAGCGGCGGATACCGCAGGATACGAAGCGGTGATCTCTCCATCGGGCGTCAGCGGATTGCGATGCCGCTCGCCTGCATGAGGCCCTTCATGTAGCCGACGGTGAAGATCATGCCATTGGCCTCATAGCCGACATTGGTGCCATGAACCGGTCCGTCGTGCCGCGGGTCGCCATCCATGGCCGGCGCGTGATCGGGGCGGATCGGCACGTCGATGCCGATCTCGCGATAGGCCTGGAAGCAGGCCGCCATGTCGGTATCGCCATCGTCGGGGAAGGTCTCCTCGAAAGCGTCGGCTCGGCCGCGGATGTCACGGATATGAAGGAAATGGATCTGCCTGCGGGCGCCGAAGCGGCGGATCAGCGCCGGCACGTCCTCGCCCATGGATCGGAAGCTGCCCTGGCAGAAGGTCAGGCCCACAGCGGGGCTGTCGGCCATGGCGATGGCCCGCTCCATGGCGGCGGCGCTCGTCAATATCCGCCCCAGCCCGCGCAACGAGGACACGGGGGGATCGTCAGGATGGAGCCCCATCCGCACGCCGGCCCTCTCGGCCACCGGCGCGACGGCGCGGATGAAGTAATGGAAGTTGTCCCAGATCGCCTCCTGGCTGACGACGCCATGCTCCGTCGGCCCTTCGGCTTCGGCCGTGGCGGCGTCGAACGCCGTGATCAGCGCGCCGCCTCGGGTGGGGGCTGCGGTCCGCGTGCGATACCAACCGATGCCGGCCATGAAATTGAGGCAGAGGAGCCTGATGCCGGCCTCTCCCATGTTCATGAGCATCGCCTGATAGCGCTCGATATCCTCGTCGCGGCCCGGCAGGCCGAGCTTGATCCGGCTCATGTCGAACTGGTCGCCCTCGAGCCCGATGACCTCGAAGCCACCGTCCCGGTAAGCGTCGATCGCGGCCTGCAGGCTGGCCCTGTCCGACGGCGGGGGACGCCCGGTCAGTTCCGGCGCGAGCTTGGCGATCGCCGCGCCGACGCCCATCTGGCGCGCGACTGTCCAGCGGCGATCGGGACTGGGGGGCAGCAGCATGCAAAGGCGCATCGCTCTTCCTTGGTTCAGGCGACGGAAAGACCGCCATCCACGCGGATGGTCTGGCCCGTGACATAGGCGCCCGCTTCGGAGACGAGATAGCGGACGGCTTCGGCGCAGTCGCGCGTGCCGCCGAACCGTCCCATCGGTATGCGGGCCAGCCACCGCGCGCGCACCTCCGGGTCTTTCAGAACGGGGGCGCTGCGCTCGGTTTCGACGACGCCAGGCGAGACCACGTTGCAGGTCACGCCGGCAGCGGCCACCTCGACGGCGAGGCTGCGGGCGAAATGCTCCTGCGCAGCCTTGAGCGCCCCATAGATCGGCAACTCCGGGTTCGGCCTCGCTTCCTGCACGCTGCCGATCATCACCACGCGGCCCCAGCCGCGCTCCACCATGCCCGGCACGAAAGCCTGGGTCAGCGCGACCATCGCTGTGAAGTTGACGTCGACCTGCCGATGCAGATCCTCCGGCCTCACGTCGCGCCAGCGCGCGCGGTGCTGCACGGCCGCGTTCAACACCAGGACATCGACGGGGCCGATCGCCGCGATCGCCTGCAAGAGGCCGTGGCGCGCTTGGCTCAGGCCTATATCCGCGTCGTAGCCGATGCAGTCACCGCCGAGGGTGCGGGCGACATCCTCCGCGCCAGCCAGCCCGTTCACGATCACCCGCAGGCCGTCCTCCCGCAGGCATTCGCAGACCGCCCGGCCGATCCCTGCGTCGCCTCCCGTCACCAGTGCCAGGCGCTGCGGCTGTTCGATCATCCGAGGTCATCCGTTTCGCCGCCGTGATCCCGGCCTGCCTCAGGACGCCGGCTCGATCAGAGCTCTTGACATATCTGATATGTGATGTCTCTCCTGATGTCCAGCAACGATAAAGCCGCCAAGCGGCCAGTCCGGGAGGAAGTCATGACGATGGAAGGCAAAATGCTGAACCGCCGTGAGTCGCTCGCGCTTTCGGCGGCCGCCGCGGCGTTCGCACTGGGGCCGCGCGCGCTGCGCGCCCAGGGGGCTAGCCGTGGCGGCTCGCTGGCGATCGGGTTCTCGGTCGAGCCCGCCGGCCTGGACCCCGCGTTCGGCGATGCGCCGTCCGTGGATCGCTCGATCTACAACATGTTCTACGACAATCTCTTCTACCTCGGCACGGATGGCTCGCTGCAACCGGCGCTGGCCACGTCCTGGGAGGTCGCGCCGGATGGGCTCTCGCTCACCTGCCGGCTCCGGCAGGGCGTGCGCTTCCATGACGGTTCGCCGTTCGACGCCGCAGCGGTGAAGGCCAGCATCGAGCGCGTCGTCGATCCCGCGCTGAATGCGCCCTACGCGCGAAGCCTCACGGATCTCGCCGGCGTCGACGTCCTCGATCCCGCCAGCGTGCGCATCAGGCTGAAGCAGCCCTCCGGCGCGATCATGACGGCGCTCGCCACGGAGCCGGGCATGATCGTGCGCGCCGTGCAGGGCCAGGACATCCGGAGGAACCCGAATGGCACGGGCCCCTTCCGCTTCCGCGACTGGGTCGGCGGCAATGCGCTGACCGCCGTGCGCAACGAGAACTACTGGGCGATGGGCGACGATGGCCGGCCGCTCCCCTATCTCGACCAGGTGACGTTCCGCTTCATCCGCAACACGACGGTGAAGATCACCGAGGCGCGGGCCGGATCGATCCAGGTCGCGGACTCCATCCAGTCCCGCGATTTCGAGGCGGTCAGCGCCGACCCCAACCTCACCCTGCCGCAGAGTTCGCAGGGCATCCATCAATGGATGAGCTTCAATGTCTCGAAGCCGCCGTTCAACAACCCCGACCTCCGGCGCGCGGCGCTCGCCGCCATCAACCGCGAGGCGCTCTCACGCGTGGTCACCGGCCGTTATGGCCGCGTCACGCCGACCCTGATCACGCCGGAGGACTGGATCTTCGAAGCCGACCTGCCGTCCCCCCGCCATGACCTGGCTGCCGCGCGGCAGCATCTGCAGCGGTCGGGCTTCAACGGCGAGGTGACGATCGCCGCGATCCAGCGCGACCCCGACACGCAGATCGCTCAGCTTCTGCAGGCGCAATTCCAGCAGGCGGGCCTCAGGGCCCGGGTCGAGGTCCTCGAGCGGCAGGCCTGGCTCGACCGTGTGCTGAAGAAGAACCACGAGATCGGCCTTCTGCAGATCCATCAGCCGAGGCCCGACCCGGATGCGACCTTCGCTCCCAGCTTCGGCAAGGACGCCGCCTTCAACTGGTCCGGCGTCGAGGACCCGGAGCTGTTCGACCTGGTGGAGCGCGCACGCAAGACCGCCGACCGCGCCCAGCGGCGCGCGCTCTACGTCCAGATCCAGCGCCGCGTCCTCGAGTCGAATGCCTACGGCTTCCTGTTCACACGGCCGATCGCGGACATCGTCCGGAAGGGCGTGAGGGGCTTGAAGTCCGAGGTTCACGGTCCGTGGCGGCTCGAAGAAGTGCGCTTGGCCGCCGTCTGATCTGCTATCGCCGCCAGCCCCGGAGAAGACCTGATGAACGCACCGATCCCGCCGATGGAGGCGATCGTCGCCCGCTACCGGCGTTTCTACACCGGCCTCGTCTATGACATCCTCGACGAGATGGGCTACCCCAACCAGGCGCTCGCGACCGACCTCAGGCCGATCCGGCCGGACATGATCGTGGCGGGACCGGCCTTCACCATCCAGATGATCGCCGATCCCGTCGGCGATCCGGAACTGTCGGAAAAGCGCATCAACCTGTTCAAGGCGATGAGCTACCCTTGCGTCGACGTCCGCGATTGCGGCTTCGACACGCGCGTCGCGAACTACGGCGAGATGAACGCCACGCTCGGCCGCAAGTACGGCAGCGTGGGCGCCATCATCGATGGCGGCATCCGCGACACGCGCCATCTCTTGGAGATGGATTTTCCGGTCTTCGGCCGGTACTTCTCGCCGGTCGAAGCCAAGCATCGCGTGAGCTATTTCCGCTGGCAGGTGCCCGTGACCTTGCGCGGAGCGATCTCCGCCTCCGTCACCGTGCATCCGGGAGATTTCATCCTCGGCGACATCGACGGCGTGCTGGTGGTGCCGAAGGCGATCATCAACGATGTGATGACCAAGGCGGAAGCGCTGATGGCCCGGGAGGACATGGCGCGCGAGGAATTCAAGACGGCGGACGATTGCGAGGTCGTCTACCGGAAATACGGCCGGCTGTGACCACGCCGGCGTCCATGGCCGCCGTCCCGGCGGGGGCGATGGAGATGTCCGCGCCGGCAATCTCGGTGTCGGACCTGCGCATCACCGCGACGCGCGACGGCCTGCCGCAGGAGCTCGTGCGGGGCGTCTCCTTCGAGATCGGCAGGGGCGAGACCCTGGCGCTCGTCGGCGAATCCGGCTGCGGCAAGTCCCTCACCAGCCTGGCCGTCATGGGGCTTCTCGCGCCCGGCCTCTCGATGAGCGGCCGGATCAGCCTGGCGGGGCGTGAGGGGACGATCGCATTCGAGAGGCTGTCGCCCGCCGAGCGCCGCCGGCTGTGCGGCCGCCGCCTCGGCATGGTGTTTCAGGAGCCGATGACCTCCCTCAATCCCATGCAGCGTGTCGGCGACCAGATTGCGGAGACGCTGACCACGCACGGCATCTGCCCGCGCGCCGAGGCCTGGCGCCGGGCGGTCGCCATGCTCGAGCGGATGGGCATCCCGGAGCCCGAGCGGCGGGCCCGCGCGCTGCCCCATGAATTGTCGGGCGGCATGCGCCAGCGCGTGATGATCGCCCTGGCCATGATCGGCGAGCCTGATCTCCTGATCGCGGACGAGCCCACGACCGCGCTCGACGTCACGGTACAGGCGCAGATCCTCGACCTGATCCGCAGCCTCGCGCGCGAGCGCGGCACGGCCACCCTGTTCATCAGCCACGACCTCGCCGTCGTGGCGGACATCGCCGACCGGGTCGCGGTGATGTACGCCGGCGAAATCGTGGAGACCGGACCCATCGAAATGATCCTCGCGCGCCCGCGCCATCCCTACACGGCCGGACTGATCGCCTCGCGCCCGGTCCCGGGCCAGGCGAGCGGCGCCCGGCTGGCGGCCATCCCCGGCGCCGTGCCCGAGCCGGCGCGCCGGCCGCGGGGCTGCGCGTTCCACCCACGTTGCCGCTTCGCGCTGCCGGGTCTCTGCGACCACGCCGATGTCTCGATCCGCGCCATCGATGGGCTGGCGGTTCGCTGCCTCAGGGCGGGCGAGATCGAACCATGCTGAACGCGCTCGTCGAGGTGAAGGGCCTGTCGAAGCGGTTCCCGACGGATCAGCGGCGGGACGGGCGGAAGCTGGAGGTGCATGCCGTCAGCGAGGTCGATCTCACGATCGCCCATGGCGAGGTGCTGGCCCTCGTCGGCGAGTCGGGCTCTGGCAAGACCACGCTTGGTCGCCTGATCCTGCGTCTGATCGAGCCGAGCGCCGGCACGGTCCGGTTCGGAGGCAGCGACCTGACGGCTCTCGCGGCGCCCGACCTTCGCCGTCTCCGGCGCCGGATGCAGATCATCTTCCAGGATCCGTTCTCCTCCCTGAATCCGCATCTGCGGATCGGCGAGGCGATCGCCGAGCCGATCCAGATCCACCGTCTTGCCTCGGGCGCGGCGCTGTCCGCTCGCGTCGACCGCCTGCTCGACCGCGTCGGGCTGCCGCGCACGGCGCGCGACCGTTTCCCGCACGAGTTCTCCGGCGGCCAGCGGCAGCGCATCGCCATCGCCCGTGCCCTGGCCTCGGAGCCGGACTTCATCGTCGCCGACGAGGCGGTGGCCGCCCTCGACGTCTCGATCCAGGCCCAGATCCTCAATCTCCTCGCCGACCTGCGCGCCGACTTCGGCCTGACGATGCTCTTCATCAGCCATGACCTCGGCGTCGTCCGGCATGTCGCCGACCGGATCGCGGTCATGTACCTCGGGCGCATCGTGGAGATCGGCGATACGGCGACGGCGATGAGCAGCCCCCTACATCCCTATGCCCGGGCGCTGATCGCCGCTGCCCCGACATTGGAGGCCCGGCGGAATCGACCGCCGCCGCTGGCCGGCGATCCGCCGAGCCCGCTCGATCCCCCGCCCGGTTGCGCCTTCGCGGGACGATGCCCGATCGCCGTGGATGCTTGCCGGCGTGACAGGCCGATGCTGCGCCCGGTCGACGGCAGGGACGTCGCCTGCATCAGGGCCGGTTCCGGGCCGCCCCAGCAAGGGAAGGAGGCCGCTCATGCAGCCTGAGAACGCCGCCAGCCTCGTGCTCGGCCCACTGGAGCCGCAGCGCCAGAAGCTCTCCGACCTCGCCGTGGAGCGCCTCGTGGAAATGCTGGTCTCCAGCGGCCTCAAGGCCGGCGACACGCTGCCGAGCGAGTCCGACCTCGCCCGCGCTTTCGGCGTCTCCAAACCCGTGGTGAGGGAGGCGATGCACCGGCTCGTCTCGATGGGCGTGGTCGACATCCGCCAGGGCAAGCCCGCCAGCGTGCGGGCCATCAATTCCGAGCCGCTCGCGCTGTTCTTCCGTTTCGCGATGCGGGCGAGCCCGCGCGGCCTGCGCGAGGCGGTCGAACTCCGCCGGACGCTCGAGACGGACATCGCGATGCAGGCCGCCCGCAACATCAGCGACAGCCAGCTGGTCGAACTGGGCGCCGTCATCGAGGAGATGCGCCGCGCCGGCGACGATCCCGAGGCCTGGGTGGCGGCGGACGTTCGGTTCCATCAACTGCTGGCGCGGGCCTCGGGCAACTCGCTCGTCCTGTTCCTGATCGAGGCCCTGAGGGCCACGATGGAGGAGACGATCAGGATCATGCACGCACAGCGGCCCCTGCGCGACCAGAGCGCGACCTTCCGCCGCCATGTGGCGATCCAGGAAGCCGTCGCCGCGCGCGATCCGCTCGCGGCGCGCGCGGCGATGGAGGCGCATTTCGCGGCGACGGAGCCGGTCGTCACGGCGCTCATCGCGTCCCGGGCGAGCTGACCGATGCTGCGCCTGCTCGCGCGCCGGGTGTCGCAGGTCATCCCGGTCATCATCGTGATGAGCCTCGCGGTCTTCGCGCTCACCGATCTCCTGCCCGGCGACCCGACGATCACGGTGCTCGGCGAGAATGCGACGCCGCAGCAGCGCGCGACGCTGCGCAAGGAGATGGGTCTCGATCGGCCGGCGCCGCTGCGCTACCTCGACTGGATGGGCCGGACCTTGTCGGGCGATTTCGGCCGCTCGCTCCGGACGCGCGAGCCGGTCGCAGCCATGATCGCGGCCCGCCTGCCGGTGACGGTGCAGCTGACGGTGCTGTCGATGATGGTCGCCGCGCTCATCGGCATCCCGCTCGGCATCGCGGCGGCCTTGAACCGCAACAGCTGGATCGACCTGACGGTCAGCGTCGCGGCGCTCGCAGGCATGGCGCTGCCGTTCTTCTGGGCCGGCATCCTGCTCATCCGCCTGTTCTCGATCCAGCTCGGCTGGCTGCCTCCATCAGGGTACGTTCCGCTATGGATCGATCCGGGACGCAATCTCACGCTGATGATCCTCCCCTCGCTCACCGTGGGGGGCGCGATGGCGGGCCTCGTGATGCGCCAGACCCGCAGCGCGATGCTCCAGACCATGGGACAGGACTTCATCCGCACCGCGCGCGCCAAGGGAGTTCCGGAAAGCGCGGTCGTGCTGCGCCACGGCCTGCGCAGCGCGCTCCTGCCGGTGGTGACCGTGATCGGCCTGCAGTCCGGCGCCCTGATCGGCGGCGCCGTGGTCACCGAGACGATCTTCTCGTTGCCGGGACTCGGCACCATGATCGTCGACGGCATCTTCCAGCGCGACTTCGCGGTCATCCAGGGGGCGCTGCTGACGGTCGTGCTGGCCGTGGTGGTGGTGAACCTGGCGACCGATCTGGCCTACGGGCTCCTCGACAAGCGGGTGAGGCTCGCATGAGCACGGCGTCGCCTCTCGCGGTCGCGAACCCTTCCGGCAAGGCCCCCGACGCACGCTGGCTCAGCCTGCTCAAGGGCCTCTGGCGGCATCGCCTGGGACGGGCTGGGTGCCTCGTGCTCGCGCTGCTTGTCCTGTCCGCCATCGGGGCCGACTGGCTGGCTCCGCACGATCCCAACGAAATCCACTATGACCACATCCTGGCCCCGCCGGACGCGCGCTTCTGGTTCGGCACCGACGAACTCGGCCGCGACATCTTCAGCCGCGCCATGCATGGCGCGCGGGTGTCCCTGCAGGTGGTCGCGGCGGCGGTTCTGCTGTCGCTCGTCGTCGGCGCACTCATCGGGCTTGCCGCCGGCTATGTCGGAGGCTGGGTCGACGATGTGCTGATGCGGATCATGGATGGGCTGATGGCGTTTCCCGCTCTTGTGCTGGCCCTCGCCATCGTGGCGGTTCTCGGGCCGGAGCTGATCAATGCTATGATCGCCATTGCCATCGTCAACACGCCCGGCTTCGCGAGGCTGGTGCGGGGAGAGACGCTGGTCGTCCGCGAGCTGGATTACGTACAGGCCGCCCGCGCCATGGGCGCCACGCCGATGCGCATCATCGTCCGGCACGTCTGGCCCAGCGTCAGCGGCAACGTCCTGGTCTATGCCTCGCTGAAGGCCTCGGCCGCGCTCATCACCGAGTCGGCCCTCAGCTTCCTCGGCCTCGGGGTCCAGCCGCCGACGCCAAGCTGGGGCTACATGCTGGCGACGGGCATGCAATACACCCAAGCCTGGTGGATGAGCATCTTTCCCGGTCTCGCAATCTTCGTGACCGTCCTCGGCCTCAATCTGATCGGTGATGCCGCCCGCGACGTGATTGATCCCAGAACCCCTCACTGACGCGGCCCGGCGGCCTCGGCTGTCGCGGCATCAAGGGATCGCTGAAGGGTTATCCGTCATCAACCGGACGTCCGCCGGTTGGACGGCAGGCGGAGACTGGTGGCAAGCGCCGGAGAGACATGTCGTGCAGGGCCTGCAAACGGGAAGCCGCGGCAAGCAGGGGGCCGGGTGAAACGCTTCGAGAGCCGCCAAGGAAGCGGCAGACGTCATGGAGCGCAGCCGCCCATCAGCGTTCCTGCGCCGTGTTGACCCAAAGCATCCGGGCGGTCGCCGTGCCGGTGTTGCGGTAACGGCTCGCGAGCCGGTTCCGGAAGGAAAACGAGTCGCCGGCAGCAAGCTTGTAGGTGACGTCCTCGATCACCAGCTCGATCTCGCCTTCGAGCATCAGGCCGAAGGTCTCGCCGGGATGGGTGACGCGATCCTCGCGACCGCCGCCCGGCTCGACGATGTGGATGTTCGCCTCCATGAGATTGCCGCGGGCGAGCGAGATCATCCGCTCGTAGCGGATGCCGCGGCCGTTGGCACCGGGCCCGAACGGCGTGACGACGCGCTCGCCGGCGCGCTGCACGATCGCCGGCGCGCCGGGATCGTCGGCGAAGAACGAGGCGAGGTCGCGCCCCAGAGCCTGGACGATGCGATGCAGCATCGGCAGCGACGGAATGATCTTGCCGTTCTCGATCTTGGAGATGGAGCTTTCGGCGCAGCCGATCTGATCGGCGAGCTCACGCATGCGGATGCCGGCGAGGATCCGCGCCTGCTTCACGCGCGGCCCGATCTGCAGATCGGGGTCGCTCGTCTCTGGCACCATCATGCTCATGGCACTCCCGGTCGCAGATGCGACGGCGGGTGTCCATGGGTTTCGGCAAGAAGGATTGTCGTCATGCGCGATGGAGATCGAGGGGGGTATGCTTGCTCAGCTTCTCGAACCCGTCCGCGGTGACGGCGTAAAGATCGCCGACGTTGCAGCCCGCCGCGAGCGGCTCCATCCACTGCGTATGCAGCACGAAGACCATGCCTTCCTCCGCCCGATCCTCGTTGTGGGAGGCGATGTTGAAGGCGTTCCTCCCCCCTGCCATGCCGATGGAATGGCCGAGGTTCGGATTGTGCGGCCCGTGCTGGGCCGGATAGACATGCATGAGCTTCCGGCCCTGCGCTTCGTAATCGGGGTCTGGCACATGCTGCCGCTTGAGGCGCCTGGGGCTGCCGTCCGGCATGGGCTCCCAGATGTAGGGCATCGTCCGGGCCTCGGGAGAATCGAGGAGGCCGGCCTCGATCATCGGCTCGAACGCGGCGTTGTTGACATCGCGAAAGAGCACGCCCGGCCGAATGAGCTTCTCCGCCCGCTTCACGCCCTCGACGCAGGCCGCGATGACCTTTTCCTGCCGTGCCGTGATCGCTCCCACCGCGATCATGCGTGCGGTCTGCGCGGTGTAGCCCTGGTAGGTGACATTGGAGACATAGAGGTTGATCAGATCGCCCGGCCGTACCACCCGGCCGTAGGGCTTGCCGCAATGGGTACCGTATTCGTTCACGCCGATCTGATAGCCGTCGCCGGTTTCGCCGCCGCGCGCCATCTGGGCGAAGGTGAAGGCGGCATAGATCTCGGCGTCCGTCACGCCGGGCCGTGTCACGTGGTAGGCCGCCTGGGTACCGATGTCGACGAGCTCCGCCGCCGCGCGGAACATCGCGATCTCGCGGGGTGTCCGGGTTCGCTGCATGCGGTCGATGGCTCCGGTCTCGTCGACCAGTTGCGCTCTCGGCATCAGCTCCTGGAGTTGCGCCCAGAGCCACGATGAGCGGCCGTCCCCGATGCGACCGACCTGAGGGCTCGGGCCGAGTAGCTCCGTCAGATGCCTCGCGCAGGCCTCGCCCGCCTTGCGGGCCGACACGCCGGGCCGATCTGCATATTCGCGGCCGATCGCGCCGACCTGGCGGATGTCGTCCACCAGCATCGCCTCGCCGCCGGGCGGCAGGATCACGGATTCGGTGAAGAACGAGAACAGCGTCAACGCCTTGTCCTGGTCGGTCGGGATCACGAGGATGCCTTCGCGCATCCAGTCGATCAGGTAGCGCAGGTGCGCGTTGGCCGCGTGGAACCAGCCGGCACTGTCGGTGTGCACGACGAGCGCATCATGGCCTGCAGCGACGGCTTCGCGGCGCAGACGGCGCAGGCGGTCCTCGTACTCTTCCTGCGGGAGCGGCGGCGGCGGCCGGAAGTCGAAAGTCGGCTGGAAGTCTCCCATCAGCTTCTCGATGGATGGGCGGTTCAGCGGCGTCATGCGGATGGACCTTGCTATGCAGTCGGACGAGGCGACGCTTCAGGACGAGCGATCGGGGTCGAGAATGCGGCGGGCGAAGAACAGGCCGACGAAGGCGATGGCGATCAGGAAGCCGGAGATCGCCGCCACGCGCACGTCGAGCGATTCCTCGATCATCTGGAACATGCGCAGGGGAAGCACCGACGTCCGGGCGTCGGCCAGGAACAGGGTGACGGAGACGTTGTCCAGCGACTGCATGAAGACGAGGAAGCAACCGGCCAGGATGCCGGGCAGCATGAGCGGGAGCGTGACGCGGAGGAAGGTCAGGAATTGCCCGACGCCCAGGAGCGTCGAGGCTTCCTCGAGCGAGGGATCGAGACGCTGCGCGATCGCCACGCAGGCCCGGTACATCAGCGGCCCGAACACGACGACATGTCCGAGGACCACCAGGAAGAACGAGGGCCTCAAGCCCACCGCGCTGAAGGCGATGAGCGCCGCAAGCCCATAGACGAGGGTGGGCAGCACGAGCGGCGCCAGCATCAGCGGCTCGACGGCGGCCTGCGCGCGACCGCCGATGCGCGTCGCGCCGTAGGCCGCGGGCATGGCGAAGAGCAAGGCGCCGATCACGGAGAGCACGGCGATCTGCAGCGAGTTCCAGATCGCCGTGTGGATCGGTGCGGAGCGAACGGGATCGAGCAGGGCCTGATACCAGCGCAGGGAGAAGCCGTCGGGCGGGAACTTCAGCGTCTGGCCGGCGGTGAAGGACATGGCGAGGCCGACGAAGACCGGCGCGACCATGAAGATGATGGCGAGGCCGCCGAGCCCGAACACGGTCAGCCGATACCCGAGATCGCCGATGCGCGGTCGCTCAGCCATGGCCGGCCAGCCTCGGATGCCGCGCCAGCATCGCCATCCCGATCATCACGACGCCGGTCGCGGCGAGCAGCACGAAGGCGATCGCCGCCGCCGACGGCCATTGGAAGAGGATGCCGACCTCACGGTAGACGAACTGCGGCAGGTAGATGTGGCGCGCCCCGCCGATCACGGATTGCGTGACATAGGAGGTGGTCGCGCTGGCGAAGACGAGGACCCAGCCCGCGAGGATGCCCGGGGCCGCCAGCGGCAGGATCACGGTCCACAGGATGCGCCAGGGTCCGGCGCCGAGCGTCTCGGCCGCCGAGACGAGACTCCTGTCGGCTCGCGACATCACGGCCATGATCGGCAGGATGAGCAGGGGCAGCTCGATCTGGCTCAGCACCACGACGACGGCCGTCTCATTGAAGAGAAGGCTGCGGGGCGCAGGAAGGAAGCCAAGCGACACGAGGGTCTGGCTCACCGGCCCTTGCCGCCCGAGGATCACGATCCACGCGAAGGTCCGCACGACATTGCTGGTGAGCATGGGCAGCAGCGTCAGGAACACGAGCAGGCTGCGCATCCGCGGCCCGGCGTGCCAGTAGACGAGGGCGATCGGCAGGCCGATGAGCGTCGTCAGCGCCACGACCTTCCCGCCGAGCGCCAGCGTGTCGAGAAGCACGCCCAGCGCGAAGGGATCGGCGAGGATGCGGCGATAGTTCTCGAGCGAAGCCCCGCCGTCCGCGCCGGTGAAGCTGAACGCGGCCAGCACCAGGAGCGGCGCGAGGAAGCCCGCGACCGAGAGCGCCAGCATGGGCGCCACGAAGGGAATTCCACCCCGGATCATCGCCGCCCGGCCTCGCCCTACTTCTTGACGATGCGGTCGAACTCCGCCGTCCATGCCGCGCGGCGCGGATTGATCTTGGTCCAGTCCGGATAGATCAGCTTGGCGAGGTCGGCCTCCGAGACATAGGCCTTGATGCCGGGAGTCAGCGGCACGTCGGTCCGGGTGGGGATCATCTCCGTCGGGGGTTGCGCCAGCCGGGTCTGCGCCTCCGCCGAGATGACGGCGTCCATGTACTGGTAGACGCCCTCGACGTTCGCCGATCCCTTGGCGAGGTGCAGGGCCACCGGCAGCGCCGGCGATCCGGTTGTCGGATGCGCGAACTCGCATGGCACGCCCAGCGACTTGAGCCGCGCGACGTTGCCCGTGCTCGAGATGAAGACGGCGATCTCGTTCTGCTGGAAGAGCGTCATCTGCTGGTTGCCGTTGTTGGCGATCGCGCCGATCTTCGGCAGGTGCCTCGCCAGGGCGCGGAAGGCGGGCTCGAGATTTTCCTCGGAGCCGCCGAAGGCCTTCGCCACCTCGACCCATCCGAGCGTCGCCGTGTTGGAGCCGAAGCCGAGCCACGCGACCTTGCCGTCATAGGCGGGGTTCTCGAACAGATCCTTGTAGGTCGACGGCTTCGGCACGAGCGTCGGGTTGTAGGCGAAACCAGTGATCTCGACCGTGACGTTCGGGCCCCATTCCGTCTGGGCGGACGGCGCGAGCTTCGACCAGTTGGGAATGCGCGAAGGGTCGATCTTCTCAATGACTCCCCGCGCCACGGCCTCGGTGGTCTGGCCGGGCGACATCATCACCGCATCGAACGCGGGCTTGCCCTGGCTGGCGAGCAGCTTCGCGAGCTGGTCCTGGGCAAGCGCCGGCGACACCACGAGCTCTGTCCCGCGCTGCTTGACCATCGGCGCGATGATGGCCCGGTAGGCGTCTTCCCATGAGCTCGGGAAGGCGGCGGCGACGATCGATCCGGCGGCGCGGGCGCGGTTGACGCCGAGCATCGGCGTTGCGGTCAGGCCAGCCAGGCCGGCGAGGACGTGGCGGCGGGTGGTTGCGGCTTTCAGCATGGCGAGCTTCTCCGATGGTGGTCAGGGCGCGGGGTAAAGGCGGCAGCGGTCGAGATCGAAGGTGACGTAGACCTGCGCGCCGTCCACGGGGGCGGGCGCACTCGGCACGCGCTGCTCGACGGCCTTGAGGGACGTTCCGTCCGCGAGCGCGAGATCGTGCAGGGTGAGCGGCCCCTGCGGGACGGCGAGGATGCGCCGCGCACCAATCGCCCCCGGTGTCGGCGCCGCATGGAGCCGTACATGCTCGGGACGGACGGCCAGCACGATCTTCGCGCCATCGACGAAGGAGGCCTGGCGCGGAAGGGCCAGCCGGTCGCCCGAGGCGAGGCGGATCGCCCGGCCACCCGTGTCTATCACGCCAGCGAGGACGGAGGCCTGGCCGACAAACGTGTTGACGAAAAGGCTCTGCGGCCAGTCGTACAGTTCGGCCGGGCTGCCGACCTGCTCCACCTTGCCGGCGTTCATCACGATGAGCGTGTCGGCGACGGCCTGCGCCTCTTCCTGGTCGTGGGTCACGAGGATCGTCGTGATGCCGAGGTCGCGCTGGAGGCGCACGAACTCGAACTGCAGGTCGGCGCGCAAGGCCCTGTCGAGCGCCGCGAAAGGTTCGTCGAGGAGGAGGATCGAAGGGTGGGGCGCCAGCGCGCGCGCCACCGCGACGCGCTGCTGCTGGCCGCCGGACATCTGCCGGGGCAGACGGTCGGCAAAGGGTACCAGACGCACGAGATCCAGCAACTGCGCGACGCGCTGGCGGCGCTCCTCCTTCGCGAGGGCCGAGATCCCGTAGCCCACGTTCTCCCGCACCGTCATGTGAGGGAAGAGAGCGTAGTTCTGGAAGACCATGCCGACCCGCCGCTCGCGCGCCAGGACGTGGGTCACATCGCGATCTCCGATCGATATCGTGCCCGCGGAGGGACGCACCAGGCCGGCGATGATGCGGAGCATCGTGGACTTCCCGCAGCCGCTCGGCCCAAGGATCGCGGCGATGCTTCCGCCGGGAACGGAGAAGCTCACATCGGCGACGGCCGCCGCCCCCGCGTAGGCGTGCGTGACGCCGGTGACCTCGAGCCTCTCGCCTCGCGCGCGCCGACGTGAATCGCCATTGCTCTCCGCCGCCTGGAGGCGGCCGACTTCAAGGACCTGGGTAGTGGCTCCAGTCGCCACGCAACATCCTCCGGACCAGCGACTGCGCGTGCAGCCTCGTCGGTTATCTTGCTTCTAAAGCAAGTCATGTGCCAGCCGGCTTCGTGATGAAAAGGGCTATTTCGGGCCATCAAGGGCGTTTCGGAGCTGCATCCCTTTTGTCCACACTCTCCAGAACTTGATTATGCATCAAGTTTGGGCAAGTGTCTGTTTTGGATGCGGGGAATGGGCAGCGGCGAGGCAATCCGGCAAAGACCCCGTAGCCATCCGTGGGCCCAAGGAGCTTTTGACCATCGGCCGGTACGGCACGGCTCGTGCTAGATGAAGCAAGCCATGCTGGACATCGCCGAGACGGTCGCCTTCGATTTCGCCACGCTCACCGGACGCGAGCGGTACAAGCTCCTGATCGGAGCCGTGGTGCCGCGGCCGATTGCGCTCGTGACGACCGTGGACGGCGAGGGCCGCGTCAACGCTGCGCCCTTCTCGTTCTTCAACTGCCTCTCCGCCGATCCGGCCATCGTGGCGCTCGGCGTCGAGTTCCGCCCGTCAGGCCCGCAGAAGGACACCGGCCGCAACGTGCGCGAGATGCAATGCTTCACCGTCAACATCGTCTCCGATGCGATCCTCGAGGCGATGAACATATGCGCCGTGCCGTTTGAGGCCGGCATCGACGAACTCGCCGAGGCAGGGCTGACTGCGGCGCCTGGGATCAAGGTCGTCTGCCCCCGGATCGCCGAGTCGCCGGCGGCCTTCGAATGCCGCCATCACACGACGCTCGGCATCGGCAAGACACGGGAGATCATTCTCGGCGAAGTCCTCTATGCCCACTTCCGGCCCGACGTGGTGGATCGCGCGAAGCATCATGTCGATCCGGCCGCGCTCGATGCCGTGGGCCGCATGGGCGGGCAAGGCTACGCCAGCACGCGCGATTACTTCGACCTGCCGACGATGACGGTCGATGGCTGGCGCTCGTCGGGCATGCCGCCGCGCACCCGTCCGGCCTGACCATGGCAGGACGTGACCGCCGCTGGAGCAAGGCCCGGGGCAAGGCCTGGAGCAAGGACGCCGCCTTCCGATGAGGTTGGGAATAGACGCCAAGAAATTGCCGGAAGCGGAGAAGCGAGGCCCTCTCGGCAGCCTCGATCTCGTTCATGAACTCGGCCTCGCCGGACTCTTCTTCCCGACCATGCTCGACATGAGCCCGACGCTCGACCTCGGCGAGCTCGCCGACATCCGCGCCAGGGCCGACGATCTCGGGCTCTACCTCGAAGGCGGGATCGGCAAGATCAACCCCTATTGCAGCGCCGAGTCACCCGAGTATCGCGCGATCGGCGGCGGCGACATCATGCTCGGCTTCACCCGCATGATCGAGGCCGCGGCCTCGATCGGCTGCCGCGAGCTGTGGGTGTCGCCCGGCAACTTCAAGGCGGAGTATCCGGGCCGTCTGGCCAACGACCGCTTCCGCACCGACGTGACCTGGGACGAGCAGCTGCGCGCCATCGAAGCGGTGCTGCGCAGGCTCGCGCCCGTGGCCCGCGCCCACGGCGTCCATCTCAACATGGAGACGCACGACGAAATCACGTCCTTCGAGATCCTGCGGCTGATCGAGGGGGTGGGCGATGATTGCACGGGCGTCGTCCTGGACACGGCCAACGGCCTGCAGCGGGGCGAGCATCCGGTCTTCGCGGCGAAGCGCCTCGCGCCCTACATCCGGCAGACCCACATCAAGGATGCCTATGTCGCGCGCGCACCCGGCGGCCTCGATTTCCAGACGCGGGCCTGCGGCGAAGGCATCGTCGATTTCGCCAGCATCCTGCCCATCCTCGCCAGCGCGAACCCCGTGCTTAACTTGTCGCTGGAAATTACGCAGTCCGCCGCGGACAGGCCCCGCCGCGCCAACCCCCGTCAATGCATCGAGATCGATGATCCGGTCTGGCGCGCCGCGCATCCGGACCTGACGAAGGAGGAACTCGAGGCCTACATGGCCATGGTCGACGCCTACGAGCTGCGCATCAGATCCGGAGAAATTCCGGACTGGGAAGCCTACGAGGCCGCCCAGTACGGCTACCCGACCTACCAGCAGCAGAGCTATCGCTTTGCCGAGGCGCTGATGTTCATCGAGCGTTCGGCGCGGCACGTGTCCGCGCTCTCTCCCCGATCCGGCGAGGCTCAGTCGTTGGCGTCGGCCTGAGGTCGACCGGCTATGGTCGGAGCACGCCAAGGCCTCGGGCATGTCAATGCTGGTGTTCGGCTTTTCCGGCGACATCTCGAACCGGCTGTCCGTCGATCGGCGACGTGGCGCCCGCTTGGGCCTTTCCAGCGAAGTTTCGTCTGTGACACTGAGCGGTCATTGCTGCGAAAGCTGCCCGGCAGCAGGCAGCGGCGGGACCCTTATCCTTGATTGCGCACCCGCGCGGCTTTGCCCGCCGTGCGAGCGCGCTTGCTGCGCTTGAGCGGCGCTCGCACGGTGAGATCTGAAAGCTCGATCCAAACGGGTGCATGATCGCTCGCCTTCTCCCAGCCGCGCACATGGCGGTCGACTCCGGCAGCGACGAGCCGCTTGGCGATCTGCGGGCTTAGCAGACAATGATCGAGGCGCAGTCCAGCGTTCCGGCCCCACGCGTTCCGGAGATAGTCCCAGAAGGTGTAGATGCGCTCTGCCGGATGCAGCGAACGGACAGCGTCAGTCCAGCCCTGGCGGGCCAAAGTGTGAAAGGCGTCCCGAACCTCGGGGAGGAACAGCGCGTCGTCATGCCACCGCGCAGGGTCATAGACGTCCAGATCCATTGGAATGATGTTGAAGTCGCCAGCCAGCATGACCGGGACATCCAGCTCGAGGAGCTGCGACGCGTGGGTCGTCAAGCGCTGCAACCAATTGCGTTTGTAGGCGAGCTTCGGGCCGGGTGCGGGGTTGCCGTTGGGCACGTAGAGGCAGGCGACCAGCATGCCGTCGATGGCCGCCTCGAGATAGCGGCTCTGATCATCATCGATATCGCCGGGGAGGCCGCGCCGGGTTTCGATCGGCTCCCGATCGCGGGCGAGGATCGCCACGCCGTTCCAGGATTTCTGACCGTGCCAGATGGCGCCATAGCCGACCTTCTCGATCTCCTTCTTCGGGAAGCGCACATCCGGTGCCTTCAGCTCTTGCAGGCAAACGATGTCTGGCTGCGCCTCTTCCAACCACCGCAGCAACAATGGCAGGCGGCTATTGATGCCGTTGACGTTGAAGGTCGCGATCTTCATCGGCCGTGGTGGCCGGTGATCGTGCTGGCCCAGGCACCAACGGCCTTGGCCATGGTTCTGAGATGGTTGGCCGCGGTCAAGCCCGAGATACGTACCCGGGGCTTCAGGTCGTGATCGCCATCCTCGAGCCAGAGTAACGCGATCGTCTTGGAAAGCTGGTATCCGGAGACTTCTTCCCGGGTGCCGAACGCATCGCGCGTTCCCTGCACGATCAACGTCGGCGTCCTTAGATCAGCGAGATGCTGCGTCCGGACCTGATCAGGCTTGGCTGGAGGGTGGAACGGATAGCCGAGGCAGAGCAGGCCCCGAATGCGGCCAGAACAGAAGAGATCGTCGGCGACCATGCTGGCGACCCGGCCGCCCATCGATTTGCCGCCAATGATGAGCGAGCCTTTCGCGTCAATCGCGTCGATTGCAGCGAGATATTCCGGTTTCAGCTTGTCAGCGCGCGGCGGCGGCTTGCGACCAGACCCGTTGCGCCTGCTCGCCATGTAGTCGAATTCGAAGCGCGCCACCCGCAACCCCGTGGCGGCCAGAGCTTCGGCGGTCGCTGTTAGGCCAGCGGAATCCATCGGCGTTCCTGCACCATGGGCCAGGACGATGGTGATTTCGGCACTCTCCGGCCCGTCGAACTGGATGCGCATGGTCCCTTTCCAGCGTTGGGTCGTTCCCTGCTCGGCAGCTGACCGTGAGCCCGATGTTCCGTTCGCCAGGGACAATGTCAGCGGCGGCCGTCAACCCAGGCATCTTGCGGGTGAAACGCCGGCGCGGCCTGAACCGCACCGGGTTTCCCGCAGGCTCCAACTCCTGAGTATCCCTGTTGGTCAAGCACGAGGTGCAATCAGTTGACGGCCGTTGCGTCAAACGCCGGCAGCAGGGGGCGGCCCTCGTCGATCAGAATCTGCCGCTTTGCGTGCAACACGATGCCCAGTGCGCGGTCGGCCTCCGTGACGCCTTCCAGCGGGACATAGCAGTCGCTGCGAAGCGACCAGTCGGGCTCAAAGACGGGCGGCTCGGTGTGGTGGGCCTCCAGATCGTGTCTGCGCTCGATCAGGACAGTGCTGATTGCATGA